>Ga0209456_10001117_pt1 | contig 13298 bp, 8 predicted proteins | sample COG_11_FD_184755 | JGI IMG/M metagenome (GOLD analysis project Ga0209456, IMG submission 184755) | Pelagic marine sediment microbial communities from the LTER site Helgoland, North Sea, for post-phytoplankton bloom and carbon turnover... | ecosystem: Environmental > Aquatic > Marine > Neritic...
AGCTTGCGCCTCCGGCCCCCAAGCCGTACCATTCCGCCTCCTTTTTCAGGGCTTTTCCCGGATTTTTTGCGATGCGTAGCCATTATTGTGGAGAGATCAACGAGTCTCTCGTAGGCCAGGAAATCGAGGTCTGCGGCTGGGTGCACCGGCGGCGTGACCACGGCGGCGTGATTTTCATCGATCTTCGCGATCGCGAGGGCCTGCTGCAGGTCGTCTTCGATCCTGACCGTCCCGAGATCTTCGCCGAGGCGGAGCGCATTCGCTCGGAGTATGTCCTCAAGGTCAAAGGCCTGGTTCGCCCGCGCCCCGAAGGCACCGTCAACCCGAATATGCGCACGGGGCAGGTCGAGGTACTCGCGCACGAACTCGATACGCTGAACAAATCGGAGACGCCGCCGTTCCACCACGACGAGCAGGCTAACGAAGACATTCGCCTCAAGTACCGGTACATGGACCTCAGGCGGGAGAATATGCTCGGCAACCTGCTGCTGCGTCACAAGGTCACGAAGGCCATGCGCGATTACCTCGATGGCCATGGTTTCGTCGACGTAGAGACGCCGATGCTGACGCGCGCGACGCCCGAAGGCGCTCGCGACTACATCGTGCCGAGCCGCACCAACCCGGGACGCTTCTTTGCGTTGCCGCAGTCGCCGCAGATTTTCAAGCAGCTGCTCATGATGTCGGGGCTCGATCGTTACTACCAGATTGTGCGCTGTTTCCGTGACGAAGACCTGCGCGCCGATCGCCAGCCCGAGTTCACCCAGCTCGACGTCGAGATGAGTTTTGTCGACGAGTCCGACGTGACCGGCTCGATGGAAGAGCTCGTGCGCTTCGTGTTCAAGGCGACGCTCGACGTCGACTTGCCGAACCCGTTTCCGCGCATGAGTTACGCCGAGGCGATGCAGCGTTTCGGTTCGGACAAGCCCGATCTCAGGATCAATCTCGAACTCGTCGAAGTTGCGGATCTCATGGAGTCGGTCGACTTCAAGGTATTCGCGGGACCAGCGGCCGACCCTGAGGGTCGCGTCGCAGCGCTGTGCGTTCCGGGTGGTGCCGAGATGAGTCGCAAGATCATCGACGATTACACCAAGTACGTGAGCCGCTACGGCGCGCGTGGTCTTGCCTATATCAAGGTCAACGATGTCGACGCAGGCCGTGACGGGCTGCAGTCGCCCATTTTGAAATTCCTGCCCGACGAAGCCGTCATGGGCATCCTGGAGCGCACCAATGCGAAGACGGGCGACCTGATCTTTTTCGGCGCGGACAAGGCGCGTGTCGTCAACGATGCGCTCGGCGCGTTACGCGTAAAGGTCGGCGAAGACCGCGGACTTGTGCAAGACGGATGGGCGCCGCTCTGGGTCGTCGATTTCCCGATGTTCGAGAAAGATGCGCAGTCGAAGCGCTGGACGTCCCTGCATCATCCGTTCACCTCGCCGGCCAGCGATGATCCTGAAGCTCTTCGAGCGAATCCCGGCGAAGCGCTGTCACGTGCCTACGACATCACGCTCAACGGCTCGGAAATCGGCGGTGGCTCGATACGTATCCACGATCAGGACATGCAGGCGGCCGTCTTCGAGTTGCTCGACATCAGCGATGAAGAGGCCGAAGAGAAATTCGGCTTCCTGTTGACGGCATTACAGTATGGCTGCCCGCCGCACGGCGGCATCGCGTTCGGTCTCGATCGCATCGTCATGCTCATGGCCGGCGCTGACAGCATCCGTGACGTGATCGCGTTCCCGAAAACTCAGACCGCGAGCTGCCTCCTGACCAATGCGCCGGGCGAGGTCTCGGCCGAGCAGCTCAAGGAAACGGGTATTCGCCTGCGAGCTCCGCGCACTGAGTAGCGGAGAATTCCTCCGATAGATTATTGGTAGCGGCAGGCCCCGACGAGTCCGGTGGCCAGTACTTATTGCCGGCCCTGATGTGCTGCAGTAGCGTTGAAGAATACTGCGGGAGAGCGGCGATGGGCAGGTTTGCCGGTTTCGTTGCCGAGGCGAGGCGACGACGCGTGTTTCGGACCGCCGGCTTGTATGTTGTCGGCGCCTGGGTGCTGCTGCAGGTTGCGGATCTGGCTCTGCAGTCGATGGAACTGCCGGACAGCCTGTTGCGTTACTTCTGGGTGGCCGCGTTCGCGGGTTTCCCTATTGCGCTCATTTTCGGCTGGTATTACGAAATCACGGCAGATGGCATCCGCAAGACACTGCCTGCCGGTGCAATCACCGATGAAGAGCTGCGTATGGGTGTGCCGGACTACGTCATCATCGGTGCGCTCGCGATCGTGGTGGCTGTATTTGCAGCCGGGCTGTTCGACCAGGCACGCCAGGCCCGGGAATTGGCGGGCCCCTACGATCCCAACGGTATCGCCGTATTGCCGCTCGAGAATCTCTCGGGCAGCGACAGCCAGGAGTATTTTTCTGCCGGCATGCACGATGCGCTGATTGCGAGCTTGTCCAGAATCTCTGCGCTCCGCATTGTATCCAGCACCTCGACGGCTCGCCTCGACCGTTCGCTGGCGATGCCGGCCATCGGCCGGGCGCTCGGCGTGCGCAATGTGATCGAGGGATCGGTTACGCGTGAGGGCAACCGCGTGCGCGTTATCATCCAGCTCATCGATGCCGCTCAGGACACCCAGATATGGGCCGGCAACTTCGAGCGCGAGTTTACGAGCGTGCTGGCATTGCAGAACGAGATGGCGATGTCGGTTGTCAGGGCCGTCGACGTAAGACTCAGCGACGAAGAGCAGTCCGCGCTATCGCAGGCCCAGGAAATCGATCCCGATGTCTACGACGCCTACCTGCGAGGCATGTATTTTCTCAACCAGCCCGACAATCGAATTCGGCGCAAGGGCATCAGGATACTCGAAGGCGTTGTCGAAGACGGTAAGGCCGATGCACACGTTTATGCGTCGCTTGCCTATGGATACGCGGTCCTCGGCCACAGCCCGTTCCCCGAGGGCATGTTCCAGGCGTCGAAAGAAGCTGCCCGCGAAGCGATGGCGCTGGACGACTCAATAGCCGAAGTGCACCTCGCGCTCGGCATGCATTATCTCTATTACGAATGGGATTTTGCTGAGGCCGAGAAATCCCTGCTGCGCGCGATCGAGCTGAATCACAGTCTTACGGGCGCGCACTATCATTACGCCTGGCTGATGGAGCTGCTGCAAAGAAGCGACCTGGCCCTGCCGGCCGGCGACCTCACAATCGGATTCGATCCGCTGTCCCCCTGGATGCGCGCCACGCTGGCCGCGCAGTACGTGAATGCCGGTCAGTACGCGCGAGCGCTGCAACTCGTCGAGGAGGCGCTCGAGCTGCAACCCGGTTTCGCCTGGGCGCTGTCGGCAAAGGGATGGGCATTGCTGGCAACGGGTGACATCGCCGGGGCACTGGAGGCCAGCTCCCGGATTGCGAGCGATCCGGAGCTTGGTTTCTGGTACGGAGTAGTACTCGCGGCCGCGGGACGCGTAGACGAGGCGCACGAAGTCCTCGCGAAAATCGACAAGACCCCGCGAAACGTTATCGCGCTAAGCAACCTGTACGCTGCGCTGGGCGAAGCCGACGAGACGTTTTACTGGCTGAACGTTGCAAAAGAGTCGAAGCTGCCCTGGTATCCGTGGCTCATAACCTGGTACAGGGGAATGAAGGACCTGCGTGATGATCCGCGCATGCGCGAGCTGGCCGAGGAACTTGGATTGTCCGAGGCTCTCGACCGGGCGCTGGGCTGGGTCGCTACTTAGATATCCTTGAGCTTGTACAGCGCCGCCAGCGCTTCGCGTGGCGACAGGGAATCCGGGTCGAGGGCATCTACGGCCTCGCGCACCGGGTCGTCTTCGGCCGGCTCGACGGCACTGAAGTCGAGTTGCGCCTGCGGATTTTCGGCGTGCGCCGCCTGCTGCGACTCCAGTGTCTTGAGGTAAGCCCGCGCGCGGCGGATGACGTCTTTGGGCACACCCGCGAGCGATGCGACCTGCAACCCGTAGCTCTGGTTCGCGGGGCCCGGCTTCACCGAGTGCAGGAACACGAGCTCACCCTTGTGCTCGGTGGCATCGAGATGCGCGTTGTCGCATCCCCCCAGTTCCTGGGCGAGCGCCGTCAGTTCGAAGTAGTGCGTCGCGAACAGCGTAAAGGCCCGCGTGGTCTCGCCCATGTGGTGGGCGGCCGCCCAGGCGAGCGAGAGCCCATCGAAGGTACTCGTGCCGCGACCGATCTCGTCCATGAGTACGAGGCTTTGCTCGGTGGCATTGTTGAGTATCGTCGCCGTTTCGGTCATCTCGACCATGAACGTGGAGCGGCCGCCGGCCAGGTCGTCCGATGCGCCAATGCGTGTGAAGATGCGATCGATCGGGCCGACACGCAGCTTGTCGGCGGGCACGAAGCTGCCGATGTGAGCGAGGATGATGATGAGCGCGGTCTGCCGCATGTAGGTGGACTTGCCGCCCATGTTGGGCCCGGTAATGACGAGCAGCCGCGTCGCCTCGTCGAGCGACAGGTCGTTCGCGATGAAAGGTGTGTCGATGACCTGCTCGACGACGAGATGCCGCCCGCCCTCGATCTCGACGCAGGGAGCGTCGCTGAGTTCAGGCTGCGCCAGCCCCAGTGACCGGGCCCGCTCGGCGAAACAGACGAGGACGTCGAGTTCGGCGAGCCCCGAGGCGCTGAGCTGCAGATTGCCGAGGACCTCGTGCAGCAGGTCGAGCAGCTGCTCGTAAAGAAACTTCTCGCGGCTCAGCGCTCGCTCGCGTGCGCCCAGCACCTTGTCTTCGAATTCCTTGAGTTCCGGCGTGATATAGCGTTCGGCGGACTTCAGGGTCTGGCGGCGTACGTATTCAACGGGTGCCTTGTCCGCCTGTGCCTTGCTGATCTCGATGTAATAGCCGTGCACACGGTTGTAGCCGAGCTTGAGCGTGGCGATCCCCAGTCGTTCGCGTTCGCGAGTCTCCAGGTCGACCAGGTACTGGTCGGCATTCCCGGCAATCGCGCGCAGGTCGTCGAGTTCGTCGTCGTAGCCTGCGGCGATGACACCGCCGTCGCGAATGAGCATGGGCGGGCTGTCGATGATGGCCTTGTCGAGCAGGCGGTACTGCGCTTTGTGCATGCCGATCTGCGCGCCGAGTTCCGAGAGCAACGGCGACTCGATCGCCTGCAGTTGCTTCTGCAGCCCGGGCAGTCTCGACAGTGCCTCGGCAAGCTGTCGCAGGTCGCGTGGACGCGCGGAGCGCAGGGCGACCCGCGACAGGATGCGTTCGACGTCGCCGATGCCGTGCAATGTCGTCTGCAACGCTTCGACGGCAGCACTTGTGATCATGGCATCGAGCGACTGGTAGCGTCCCATGAGCGTCGCACCGTCACGCAGCGGCCGCTGAATCCAGCGTCGCAGCAGGCGGCTGCCCATGGCCGTCTGGCAGCGGTCCATGACGCCCGCGAGTGTGTGCTGATCATGTCCGCTCAACGACGCTTCAAGCTCGAGATTGCGGCGCGTCGGGCCGTCCATGATGACCGCATCTTCGCGCAGCTCGGCCTTGATCGACTGCAGGTGCGGTAACGCGGCTTTCTGCGTGTCGGTGACGTATTGCAGCAACGCGCCGGCGGCCGCGACGCCCGCAGGGAACGCCTCGCAGCCGAAACCGGACAGGTCGCGCGTGCCGAACTGTGCGCAAAGCAGCCGTTGTGCACTGTCGAGTTCGAAATGCCAGGGCGGGCGACGCGTGACTCGTATCGCGTCGCTGAACGCGTGCTCGAACGGCTGGTCCTCGTCGAATATGATCTCGGCCGGCCGCAGCCGCTCGATTTCGCTCGCGAGTCCTTCGCGGTCCGGTGTCTCCGAGAGCCTGAAGCGGCCCGCCGACAGGTCCAGCCAGGCCACACCGATCGTATCGCCGGCCGCGAAAACGGCTGCAACCACGTTATCGCGGTTTGCCGAAAGCAGCGCTTCATCCGTGAGGGTGCCCGGCGTGACAACCCTGGTTACCTTGCGATCGACCGGGCCTTTACTCGTTGCCGGGTCGCCGACCTGCTCGCAGATTGCCACGGACTCGCCCTTCTGGACGAGCTTGGCCAGGTAGCCCTCGACGGCGTGATACGGAACGCCGGCCATCGGGATCGCATTGCCGGCCGATTTGCCGCGCGAGGTCAGCGTGATGTCGAGCAGCGAGGCGGCGCGTTTCGCGTCGTCGTAGAAGAGTTCGTAGAAGTCGCCCATCCGATAGAAGACGAGCATGTCGGGATACTCGGACTTTACGCCCAGGTACTGGCGCATCATCGGCGTGTGAACGGGAGTGACTTCTGCTGTCATTGTTCTTGCAGGGAAATTAAAGAGGGCATTTAGGGCATTAAGGGGACAGTTTACTTAATTGCCGAAGCATTTAAGTAAACTGTCCCCTGTATTTATCTTATTATCAGGCCGTGAAAATACTGCATGTCGAAACCGGGCGCCATTTTTTGGGCGGCCCGCAGCAGGTGATCTACCTGATCAAGGCGTTACGCGACCGCGGCCACGAAAACGTCCTCGTCTGTCCGCCCGGATCCGGCATCGACGGCGTTGCTCGCCAAGCGGGTATCTGGGTGCAGAACCTGTTTTGTGCCGGCGACCTCGACCTGCCGTTCGCTTACCGTCTATCGCAGTTCCTGAAGGAGCACACACCGGACATCGTGCATTGCCACAGTCGGCGTGGAGCCGACCTGCTGGGCGGACTGGCGGCGAGCGTGGCCGACGTTCCCGCCGTAGTGTCGCGCCGGGTCGACAACACCGAGATGCGCTTGGTCGCAGCGATTCGATACCGGCCGTTCAGGAAGGTAATCGCGATATCGGAGGCAATAGCGGAGGTCCTGAGGGACAGGGGCGTCGAGGAGGAACGTCTCGAGATCATCCGCAGCTCCGTTGAAGCTGAGGCATTCTCCGGGCCTGCGAGCTGCGATGACTTCCGGGAGGAATTCGGGTTTGCACAGGATGCCTTCGTCGTCGCGGCGGCCGGCCAGCTGATCCCGCGCAAAGGTCACGCCTTCCTGCTCCAGGCAGTGGCCGATCTGCAGGACCGCTATCCGCAACTCAGGCTCGTGATCTTCGGCGACGGCTACCTCAACAACCAGCTGCGCGCGCAGGCGTCGTCGCTCGATCTCGGCGACGTCGTGCAGTTCGCAGGGTTCCGCGATGACCTCGATTCGTTCGTAGCCTGCTTCGACCTGTTCGCGCATCCGGCGCTGGCCGAAGGTCTCGGCGTCGCTGCGCTCAAGGCGGCCGCGGCCAGCGTGCCCGTCGTCGCTTTCGAAGCAGGCGGGCTCGCGGAAGCCGTGGTGCATGAGAAGACCGGCCTGCTCGTCCCGCCCGAGGATACTGATGCACTTGCGGCGGCCATCGGCCGATTCATCGAGGACGGCGAACTCGGCCGGCGATTCGGTGCGGCCGGCCGGCAGCGGATGCAAAAGGAGTTCTCGATCGATACGATGGCCGACAGGCACGTCGAGTTGTACGAGTCGGTTCTTAATGGCTGAGCTCAATGGCTGATCATGAATCCATACTGAAATTGTCCGCAGCGCTCGTGAGTGAGCTCGCAGCATCGGGCAAGACCGTTTCGATGGCCGAATCCTGCACGGGTGGCTGGGTATCCAAGGCGATTACCGATGTCTCGGGCAGTTCCGAAGTGTTCGCCTACGGGCTCGTGAGTTACTCGAACGGGGCCAAGGAGTCATTGCTCGGCGTGCAGCCGAAAACGCTTGACGAGCAGGGCGCTGTGAGCGAAGCCGTCGTCCGTGAAATGGCCGAGGGGGCGCTGCGCCTGAGCGGCGCCGACATTGCCGCAGCCGTCAGCGGTATCGCAGGTCCGACAGGCGGGACCGAGGACAAACCGGTCGGTACGGTATGGTTCGCGTGGGCCGTCAGGGACGGTGCGGACGCGAAAACCGATTCCAGTTGTGAGCATTTCACGGGCGATCGCGAACTCGTGCGCGAGAGCACCGTCGCCTACGCATTGCAGGGCTTGCGGGAGCGCATCGTCTGATGGAAACGAAACGCCTCTTCTTCGCATTGTGGCCGGATCACCGTCAGCGCGACCGGCTGCGCGATGTCATCACGCCGATAGCCAAGACCGTGGAAGGTCGCATGGTCGATCGCCGCAACTGGCACATTACGCTCGCGTTCATCGGGACGTTCCCCGCGAATCGTGTTCCCTACCTGCTGGAGAAGGCCGGCGAGATCGTCGTCGAACCGTTCCGGCTCAACTTCGACCGGCTCGAGTTCTGGCCGCGGCCGCGCGTGGCCGGCCTGGTGGCCTCGACCGTGCCGGCAGAGTTACAGGCGCTGGTTGACGCGCTGAACGCGATCATCGCCGACCTGGGTATCAAACCCGAGGACCGCAATTACCGGCCCCACATCACTGTGGTGCGGAATGCCAGGACGTTCCCGACCGAGCGATTGGCGCAACGCGCCACGACGGAGTGGTCGGGCTTCGAGCTCGTGGAGTCGGTTTCGGGCCCGGGCGGCGCGACCTACCATCCACTGAAACAATAGCTTCCGACAGTTTTCTCCAGAATCTTCACAAATTACCCGGAATTAAGATGCCCTGAAGGCTCCCATTGGCGCGGCTTTCATGGAATAATACTGTGTATATCAACAGTAATCTGAAAAACGGCCAGCGCCTGGCCAAAAAGGACCCAAAGAATGGATGAGAATCGCAAGAAAGCACTCGCGCAGGCCCTCGGCCAGATCGAAAAGCAGTTCGGCAAAGGCTCCGTCATGCGCATGGGGGACGGCTCGGCCGCCAGGGATATCGAGGCGATATCGACGGGCTCTATCGGCCTCGACGTCGCGCTCGGCATCGGCGGTTTGCCGAAAGGCCGTGTCGTAGAGATCTACGGTCCCGAATCATCGGGCAAGACGACGCTCACGCTGCAGGTCGTGGCCGAGGCGCAGAAGATTGGCGGCACGGCGGCTTTCGTCGATGCCGAGCATGCGCTGGATCCCGCCTACGCCGAGAAACTGGGCGTCAATGTCGACGAGTTACTCGTGTCGCAGCCCGACACGGGCGAGCAGGCACTCGAAATCACCGACATGCTGGTCCGTTCGGGTGCGATCGACATCATCGTCATCGACTCGGTCGCCGCGCTGACGCCCAAGGCAGAGATCGAAGGCGAGATGGGTGACTCGCACATGGGTCTGCAGGCGCGGCTCATGTCACAGGCGCTCAGGAAACTGACGGGCAATATCAATCGTTCGAACGCCATGGTCATATTCATCAACCAGATCCGCATGAAGATCGGCGTGATGTTCGGCAGCCCTGAGACCACGACGGGTGGCAACGCGCTCAAGTTCTACTCATCGGTGCGTCTCGACATTCGCCGCATCGGCGCCATCAAGAAAGGCGACGAGGTCATCGGCAACCAGACGCGCGTCAAGGTCGTCAAGAACAAGGTCTCGCCGCCGTTCAAGCAGGCCGAGTTCGAGATTCTCTACGGCCACGGCATATCGCGTCACGGCGAGATCATCGACCTGGGCGTACAGCACGGCATCGTGGACAAGGCGGGATCCTGGTACAGCTACGGGGACGATCGCATTGGCCAGGGCAAGGAAAACGTGCGCGAGTTCCTGAAGAACAACCCCGAGATGGCCGAAGAGATCGAAGGCAAGATCCGCGCCAGGCTGTTGCCGAAGACGGTCGAAAGGGCGGCAGAGGCGGCCGATGACGCCGAGGCCGTCGCCGAGGCATAACGGGGACGCGTTGCCCGTACAGTTTGGCCGACGGAAACCGGATGTTCTCCGAGCTTACGCTCACTCGGCATCCTGCCTCGTTCGCTGCGGGTCTCGCTTGCTCGGGCGTCCTGCTTCGCGGCGCTCGACACGCCGCTCGAGAGAACATCCGATCCCCGTCGGCCCTGCACGGCACAGGTCGCGGTGACGACCGGCAAATGGGGGACATTCGGTGAAACCTGTCCACGAAGAAATCAGCGATCTTCTCTCTGAGAAGGGAGAAGATCGTTTTTCGTCTCCCGGTGAGGCGCGCAAGAAGGCGATGGACTTCCTTGCACGCCGCGAATACGGCCAGACAGAGCTCATGAAGAAGCTGGCTGACAAGGGCTTCGATCGGGACGTTGCCGAACAGGCGGTCCTGCAACTTTCGAACGAGGGCTTGCAGAGCGATGCGCGTTTCGCCGAGAGCTTCGTGCAGTCACGTATCAACCAGGGCAAGGGCCCGGTGCGCATCCGCCTCGACCTGGGACAGCGCGGCATCGGCGACAGCACCATCGAGATCGCGATCGAAGCCGCCGACGCGGACTGGTACGCGATGGCCCGCGAAATCCGTGCCAAGAAATTCGGCCGCGCCCGCCCGGCAGACTTCAGGGAGAAAGCCCGGCAAATGCGGTTCCTGCAATACCGGGGATTCGAGCAGGGCCATATCCAGGCGGCCGTCGGTGCGGACGCAGAATAAGTCTTAATACCGGGGCACAAACCCCGTAAACTACCGGCTTTTCGCCTTTACTTTTCCGGTAGCACCCCGATATCCCTCCGATGAAGACCATGACGAGCAACGAGCTGCGCCAGGCGTTCCTGGACTTTTTCCGTGATCACGGCCACGAGGTTGTCGCGAGTTCCCCGCTCGTCCCGGGCAATGACCCGACCCTGCTGTTCACCAATGCCGGCATGGTGCAATTCAAGGACGTCTTCACGGGCGAAGACAAGCGCAGTTACTCCACGGCAGTGAGTTCGCAGCGCTGTGTGCGCGCGGGCGGCAAGCACAATGACCTCGAAAACGTCGGCTACACGTCGCGTCACCATACGTTCTTCGAAATGCTCGGTAATTTCAGCTTCGGCGATTACTTCAAGCGCGAGGCCATCCAGTACGCCTGGGAGTTCCTGACCGGGACGCTCGGGCTGCCAGAGGAAAGGCTCTGGGTCACGGTGTTCGAAGACGACGACGAAGCCGCCGACATCTGGCTCAAGGAGATGAAGGTCGACCCCGAGCGTTTCTCGCGTATGGGCGAGAAGGACAACTTCTGGGCCATGGGCGACACCGGGCCGTGCGGTCCCTGCAGCGAGATCTTCTTCGACCACGGTCCGGATGTAGCCGGTGGGCCGCCGGGATCTCCGGATGAAGACGGCGACCGCTACGTCGAGGTCTGGAATCTCGTGTTTATGCAGTTCGACCGTTCGGCCGATGGCGAAATGCAGCCGCTACCGAAACCGTCAGTCGACACGGGCATGGGCCTCGAGCGCATCGCGGCCGTCATGCAGCAGGTGCACAGCAACTACGACATCGACCTGTTTGCGCACATCATCCGGTCTGCCGCCGACGTACTCGGCGTAAAGAACGACGGATCGAGTTCACTAAACGTCATCGCCGACCACATTCGGGCCTGTGCATTCCTGATCGTGGACGGTGTCTTGCCCGGCAACGAGGGTAGGGGCTACGTGCTGCGTCGCATCATCCGCCGCGCGATTCGTCACGGCAAGAAGCTCGGCACGGACCACGCGTTTTTCCACGAGCTCGTGGCGCCGCTGGTCGAGGAGATGGGCGAGGCCTATCCCGAACTCGTCAAGGCACAGGCTCACGTCGAGAAAGTACTCGCAAAAGAAGAAGCGCGATTCGCGGAGACGCTCGACCAGGGCATGGAAATCCTCGAAGCCGCGATTGCGGAGCTCGAAGGCAAGCAGCTGCCAGGCGATATCGTCTTCAAGCTCTACGACACCTACGGCTTCCCGGTCGACCTTACAGCCGACATTGCACGCGAGCGCGATCTCACGATCGATGAGAAAGGATTCGAAGCTGCCATGGAGCAGCAGCGTGACCGTGCGCGCTCGGCCAGCAAGTTCGGCGCGAGCGGCGGCGACGCGCTGAAGACCGATGCCGAGACAGAGTTCCTCGGCTATGACGGTACCGAGGCGGCAAGCAGGATCGTGGCGTTGTTCAAGGAAGGCCAGGTTGTCGGTACGCTGGAACCGGGCGATGACGGGGCTGTGGTTCTTTCGGCGACGCCGTTCTACGCAGAGAGTGGCGGCCAGATCGGCGATACAGGAATACTCGTCGAAGACGGCAAGCTGTTCCGCGTTGATGACACGCAGAAGAGCGGTAAGGCCAACGTGCATTTCGGCAGTGTCGAGCAGGGCGAACTCGAAGTGGGCGACAAGCTGGAATCTGTCGTCGACGCTGATCGTCGCCAGGCGATTCGGTTGAACCACAGCGCAACTCACCTGATGCATGCCGCGCTTCGGCAGGTGCTCGGTGAACACGTGACGCAGAAGGGTTCGCTGGTTGCGCCCGACAAACTGCGCTTCGACTTCTCGCATTACGAGCCGGTCAGTGCCGCGCAGCTGCAGGAAATCGAAGACCTCGTGAACGAGGAGATTCGCGGGAACATCGCGGCCGACACGGGTCTCATGAGCTACGACGACGCCATTGAGTCCGGTGCCATGGCCTTGTTCGGGGAAAAGTACGGCGACAAGGTTCGTGTATTGAGACTGGGCGATTTCTCGGTCGAGCTCTGCGGTGGTACGCACGTCAATCGCACGGGCGACATCGGCGTGTTCAAAATCATTCACGAGGGCGGCGTCGCCTCCGGCGTGCGGCGCATCGAAGCCGTGACCGGCAAAGGTGCAATGGACTGGATCGACGCCAACCAGCGCACGCTCAACGAACTCGCCGGCATGTTGAAGAGCCCGCCCGATCAGGCCGCCGCAAAGATAGAGCAGCTCCTGAAAGCCAATAAGGACCTCGAGAAGAAATTGGCAACAGCGAGACACGCGCTCTTCACGGGAGAGTCGTCCGGGCAGGAAGACGAGATCCGGGAGATCGCCGGTATCAAGGTGCTGGCCACCAAGGTCGTCGACGTCGATGCCAGGGTACTGCGCGAGGCGGTCGATCGCGCCAAGGACAAGCTGCAAGACGCCGTTGTCGTACTGGGTTCGGTCCATGACGGCAAGGTTCGGCTCGCGGCCGGCGTTACGAAGAACAACACCGATAAGATTCGCGCCGGCGATCTCGTCAAGTTCGTCGCCGAGCAGGTTGGCGGCAAAGGCGGTGGGCGCCCTGACTTCGCACAAGCGGGCGGCACCGATCCTTCGAAACTCGATGCGGCGCTCGAGTCGGTCCATGCCTGGGTCGAGCAGCAACTCGGCTAGCCCGACGTTTCAGGCCAGTTTTTCCCAACTGGGTCATTATCGGGCCTATATGGGCATCGATAGCCAAAATCGGCTAGTATTACAACGGTTTAAGGAGAACGACGCGTAATAAGAACGGGGTACGAGCCCCGACAGGCAGGAGTAGGAAGTCATGCTGATTCTCACGCGACGCGCTGGCGAGACGGTCATGATCGGGA
>Ga0209456_10001118_pt1 | contig 13289 bp, 14 predicted proteins | sample COG_11_FD_184755 | JGI IMG/M metagenome (GOLD analysis project Ga0209456, IMG submission 184755) | Pelagic marine sediment microbial communities from the LTER site Helgoland, North Sea, for post-phytoplankton bloom and carbon turnover... | ecosystem: Environmental > Aquatic > Marine > Neritic...
GCCACCCGAGGAGCCGTGATTGCTTCGTGTGCCCGAGCTCGTGGGCACGGTTTCGGATGTCCAAGTCGTGCCAGCGGCTGTTTTCACGGCTCCAAAACAAGATGTGCCCGAGCGAGATGCCCGTCCCCTTGGACTCGACGACGAGCCGGCCGTCCTCGAGCTCGACGTTCACGACGCGCCTGCGCAGGGCTTCCGCCCCCAGCATCGCCGCTCCAAGCGCAGTCTGCGGCGCCTCCCAGATCAACGACAGGCCTCGGCGAAGCAACGACATCCCCGCAAGGTTAGCACCGCCGTCGAAAAAGGGGACCGCTCCCCTAGTGGCTCTTCGCGATGCCGCGGTACAGATGCGAAATCAGCCGCGGACCCTTGCCCTTGAACTCGTCGAGTGACGTGAGCTCGAATCCGGACTGCTCGACGAGCTCGTCGACCGGCCGGTTGATGTTGCAGCCGTCGGTGAACCTGTTCCACGCCGGGTTGAGGCGATTTTGCCAGCGGATGGTGCTCTCGGTGCGGCCACGGCCGTGCTCAATGAAGAGATAGAGTCCGCCCGGCCTCAGCACGCGATGCATCTCGTCGAGCGCCGCACGCGCATCGGGAATCGAGCACAGCGTCCATGTCGTGACCACGCAGTCGAAGCGCCCCGCGTCGAACGGCAGTTGGTTGTCGGCGCGAAGGGCAGCTCGCTCCACGGGAAAGGGGGCTCGCGCGATCCGCCGTTCCACCGGGCCGACGCCCTCGGTCGTCATCGGGTCGATGCCCCAGACCGACTGCACCTCACTCGAGTAGTGGCGCAGGTTGCGGCCGGTTCCAAATCCGATTTCGAGCACCTCGCCCCGCGCCTCGTCGAGCGTCTCAGGCCTCAAGTCGTCCATGAAGCGCATGGCCCAGTCCTGCGCCCAGGGCTTGATTCGATCGCGAAGCTTCATCGGCTACTCGAACAGCGACAGGTACTCGCCGTAACCCTCTTTGGCGAGATCCTCTTTGGCGATGAATCGCAGAGACGCGCTGTTGATGCAGTAGCGCATCCCCGTCGGTGCGGGTCCATCCTCGAAGACATGACCGAGGTGGCTTTCCCCTTGTTTGCTTCGGACCTCGGTCCGCGTCGACATCAGCTTGCGGTCGACATGCTCGGTGACGTTTTCTCTTTCGATCGGCTTGGTGAAGCTCGGCCAGCCCGTGCCGCTTTTGTACTTGTCCTTCGAGCTGAAGAGGGGCTCGCCGCTGACGACATCGACGTAGATGCCATCTTTCTTGTTGTCCCAGAACTCGTTGCGGAACGGCGGCTCGGTCCCTTCCTCCTGGGTGACCGCGTACTGCAGCGGCGTCAGTTCCTTACGAAGCTCAGCCTCTGCGGGTTTGTCGTATTCCTTGCTCTTGTCGGACATCGGTTTGTTCTTTGTGGCTTTGGGTTTTTCGGGCGCCTCGAGCGGCCTATCGCCCCACACGGCTTTGAGGAAACCCTCGCGCCCAGACCCGGCGCGGTAGCGCTTGTAGCTCGCGGGGTTCTTTTTGTAATAGTCCTGGTGGTAGGCCTCGGCAGCGTAGAACGGTTCAGCCCATCGAACCGGTGTGACGATGGGCGCCTTGAAAATACCACTCTTTTCGAGCTCGCGTTTCGAAGTTTCGGCTAATGTGCGCTGTTCACGGTCGTGAGCGAAAATCGCGGCGCGGTACTGCTTGCCGCGGTCGGCGAACTGGCCACCAGCATCGGTCGGGTCGATCTGTCGCCAAAAAACCTTCAGCAGATACTCATAGGAGATCACGGTCGGGTCATACTTCACCTGAACCGCCTCGACATGGGAAGTCCGCCCCGAGCTCACCTCTTCGTAAGATGGCGCCGTCGCCTTACCGCCGGTGTAGCCGGACGTCACGCTGACCACGCCCGGCAGCTTCTCAAACGGCGGCTCCATGCACCAAAAGCACCCACCCGCAAATGTCGCCTTCGCCAACGCGGGCGAATCAGCACGCGTAGAGGTCACCCCAATCGCCACCAAAATGGCAACAACGAGAATCGGAACCCCCAAAGCAATAGTCCGCCAACTCCTCATCACCCCCCATTAACGCCCCCACCCCAAAATTGTTTCAGAAAAGGCGTCAGACCCCTTTTCAAAAGGGTTAACCCTTCGAAAAGGGGGACAGTCCCCTTCTTCCCGAAGCTAAGGTTTTTCGATGAAGAGGGTTTGGGTTGGGTAGGCGAACTCGATGCCTTCTGCGGCGAAGCTTCGGTAGATGGTGAGGTTGACCGACTGGAGAATGTCCATGTGCGTGGCGTAGTCGGAGGACTCGACGTAGTAGACGGTTTCAAAGTTGAGCGCGGAGTCGCCGTAGGACGCGAAGTGTGAGCGGTCGAAGCGGGCACTTTGCGCCGATTCGATGGCCGCTCGAATCAAGCCGGGGACGCGCTCGAGCTTCTCCGCCGGGGTTTGATACGTAACCCCTAGCGAAAAGACGACGCGACGCTCTCTCATCCGGCCGAAGTTGCGAATGCGGCTGCCGAGCAAGTCGGTGTTGGAAAATATCAGTTGCTCGCCCGAAATGCTTCGAATGCGGGTGGTCTTGATGCCGATGTGTTCGACGGAGCCCGCCATGTCGCCGACGACCACGAAGTCCCCGTTCACAAACGGCTTATCGAGCACGATCGACAGCGACGCGAACAAGTCGCTGAGGATATTTTGAACGGCCAGTGCGATTGCAATCCCGCCGATGCCCATGCCGGCCACGAGGGCCGTGACGTCGATCCCGAGGTTGTCGAGGACCAGCAAGAGGATCGTCCCCCAGAGCGCCAAGCGAGCGAGAAAGCTCAGGGCGTTCATGGTGGTGCGGTTGGCGCCGTCTTCCTCGGTCGCGCGGTAGTTCTGGAGCCAGATCTGGAGGCCTGCGCTGATCCAGATCCCGCCCTGGATCAGGGTCGCGACGACCGCGATGTGCAAGACCACCGAGCGGACCTCGGGCTCAAGCTTCACCCAAAGTGAGCCCGCAAACACCGAAACGAGGAGAAGATAAAGGAGCTTCGTCTTGCGGAGCGCACCGATGACCACGTCGTCGATGACGGTGTGAGTCTTCTCGGCAAGGCGTTGAATGCGGACGATCAGCACCTGTTCGACCAGGCGCAACACGACGAGCGTGCCCGCCGTGACGGCAATGGCGATCAGCCAGCGTTGGATTTCGTTTCCGTAGAAAATGGTGGTGAGCTCAGGCACGAGGGGCTTTTGCGATGCGTTCGCGAACGAAGCAACCCTCCACGTGATCGTTCACCAAGCCCATCGCCTGCATGAACGCGTACACCGTCGTCGGCCCGACGAAAGACCAGCCCCGGTTCTTGAGCTCCTTGCTCAAGGCCGTCGAGGTCGGTGTCTTGGACAGCTTCATCAGGGCGCCCTGCGTCATCCGTCGGGGCCGCTCGCTCGCCGGCGGCACCCATTCCCAGAAGAACGCCGAAAGCGAGCCAAACTCCTCCTCGAGCTCGACCGCGCGTTTTGCGTTGCGGATCGTCGACTCGATCTTGCCGCGGTGCCGGACGATGCCCGCGTCTCCGAGAAGCCGCTCGACGCTACGCTGATTGAAGCGAGCCACCCGGTGGTAGTCGAAGCCAGCAAACGCCTTCCGAAAGTTCTCGCGCTTACGCAGGATGGTCAGCCAGCTCAACCCCGACTGAAACCCCTCGAGGCAGATCTTCTCGAAGAGCCGCACGTCGTCGCGCACCTCGAAACCCCACTCGTCGTCGTGATAGGCCGCGTAATCCGGCGTGCTCGCGCCCCACCAGCAACGAGCCAGCCCGTCATCCCCCCGCACGAGCCCTTTCGCTAGCCCCGGCATTCGAGCCCAAACCTACCACGTAGGCGATAGCGTGGAGAAAAGCGGTCTGACCCCTTTTTCTAGTCCTCGATGGAGATGGCTTGTTCGGGACAGGCGTCGACGGCGTCTTGGAGGGCCTCGCGAAGCTCTTCGGGTGGGTTCTCGTCCAGAATCACGAGACTGCCGTCGTCGGCGAACGAGAAAAGCTCCGGAGCGGCGCCGCGGCACTGCGCGTGCAGTTTACATTTCTCTCTGTCGTACACGATCTTCATGGTTCAGCCCTTCTCGAGGTCATTCGTCAATCTTTGGTGCGGCACATCTCGGCCATTCGTCCAAACGAATCCATCAGCCGCGCCTTCATCGAGTCATCTAGCAACGTTTTGTCGATCGCGCCCTGCATGCACATCAGCCACTGATCGCGCTCGCTCGGGCCGATCGGAAACGGCTTGTGCGCAAGCGGGATGATGACCCGGCCGAAGCGCTCCTGATAGCGCTGCGGCCCGCCCAGCCATCCGATGAGGAACGTGCTGAGCTTGTCGGTCATCTCGGACAGGTCGCCTTTGTGCATTGCGCGAATCGGCGCAGCCTCCGGCAAAGTGTCCATCAATCCGTAGAAGTCCGCAGTGAGCTTTCGCACGCCATCGTCGCCTCCAAGAAGCTCGTACGGCGTCTTCTCCTCTGCGGCTTCCGATCCCACGGCTCAGCCTCCTTAGCGAGGTTCGAGAATCGCCGGGTAGCTGCCCAGTCCGCGCACGAACGAAGACGAGACGTAGACAGGCGGTTTGCTCTCGGGGCTCGTAATGCGTTTGACCCGCTGGGTCATTTCCTCGAGCGACAAACGGATCTCCATGCGAGCGAGCGAGGAGCCCAGGCAGAAGTGGGGGCCAAGCCCGAACGAGAGGTGCTTTGCCTCCGTCGAGAAATCCCGGAAGATATTGAATGTGTGCGGATCCTTGAATTTCCGGGGATCCCGGTTCCCGGCCGGGTAGGTGAGCCCGACCTGCTGGCCTTCCTTGATGACCTTGCCGTGAAGCTCGTAGTCGCGGCTTGCCGTGCGGTACATGTTCACGAAGGGGCACACCCAGCGAAGGATCTCTTCGACCGCGTTTGGAATCAGAGATGGGTCATTGACGAGCGCATCGTACTGCTTCTGGTCATTGGAGAGCCGCTCGAGGCCGCCCGCGATCGCACTGCGCGTGGTCTCTGCGCCGCCGACGTTGAGCAACACATGCTCAAACAGGAGCTGCGATTCATCGAGCTTCTCGCCATTGATCTCCGCGTTGATCCAAATGGTGAGCAGGTCGGTGCCCGTGCAGCCCGCGGCGAGACGATCCTGGTACATCTCTTCGTGATGCTCGCAGAAGTTTCCGAACGCATCGTTGACCTCGTCGCTGACGTACTCGGGGCCGCATCCGCCGGCAATGATGAGGTTGATCCAGTTCAAGACGGCAGTGCGCTTCTCGAGCGGGATGTCGAGCATGTCGGCGATCAGCCGCGATGGGAGCGGCCCTGCCAAATCGGCGACGATGTCGACTTCATCCTTGGCGAGCATCTTGTCGACGAGGTCGCGGACGATCTCGCGCGCCCGGTCCTCCATCTTGCGCATCTGCCGAGGCGTGAAGCCGGAAGACACCAGCGCCCGCTGCTTGTTGTGCAGCTCGCCGTCCTGGTAAATCATGCCCGGGTCCGGCGGGATGTTTGGACGAATCCCCTCACCATTGATGAAGGTCTCTGCGTCCCGCTCGATCGCGACGATGTCGTCGTAACGGAAGACCTCCCAGACGCCGTTGTGCTCATCGAAGCGAATCGGCTCGTGCTCGAGGAAGTAGTCGTACATCTCGTACGGGTTGTCGTGCGTCGAAGGGGCGCAAAAATCGAGGTTCTGAAACTTCACTGGGCACTTGTTTTCCACGGGATCCTCCGAATATCCTCAATAAGGGATATAACTTTACTAGATGTAAACTAAGCCTAGTTTAGAACAAGTTCTAGTCCGGTCAAGCGCAATGTTTGCCGATGACGAAAAGAAGGCGGTGGTGGACTGACGGGCGGGCAGGGGCAAGGGCACGTTTGTCGGTTAGGTGGGCTTGCGAGCCATGATCGACCAAGTGCTCGAGGGCATGAAGACCCCTCCATCGCGAAGGTACGGGGACATGAGATCGCGCAGGTCGCTGCGCACGTGGGGGAGCTTGCGCTGGCCTTCTTCGCCGGCCTCTCGGACGATCTCGCCCGACGGACCGACGAGGAGCTGGTAGTCGATCGCCTCCTCGATGTCGCGGCCGATGCACACGTCGGCGTCGATGCGCTTGAAAATATCGACCTCGGGGAACCCGGCGGCCTGGAGCATCGCGCGGTCGGTTTCCTCACTGGCCATCGAGAAGGGGCCCGGACCGCAGGTCGAGGCGTTTTCCCCCGGAGGTGGCAGGTGGCGAAGCGCGATTTCTTTGGCGGCGCCCCAGCACGGGTTGTCGGCAAGCGAGCGCCAGACAATCAGGCACACCTTACCGCCTGGCCTGAGCGCGTGATTCGCGTTTCGAAGCGCCCGCACTGCGCTTTGAAAGAACATCACGCCGAATCGCGAGTACGCGACGTCGAAGTAGCTCTCGGGGAGGTCACAAATCTCTGCATCACCCACTTCGAACCGCACGTTGCGCGCCCCTGCCTCGTCACGTTCCTGGTTGGCGATGTCGAGGAAGGCATCGGTGCAGTCGATTCCGACGACCTCGCCGCTAGGCCCCACCAATTGCGCGATTTCGAGGGCGGTTTCTCCGAACCCGCAGCCAATGTCGAGCACCTTGTCGCCCTGCTGAATGTCGAAGTCAGCGGCGGCGATGTCGCTGTGAATCTTGCCGTTTCCCGAGAGAAGGTGCCGAAACCGAATCCACTTCGGTGTCAGGATTTCGTTCCAACATTCGACAAACCCGAGGTTGTCATCGGCGACTTCGGTCATAGCGTCTCCGGACGGTCGGTGCTCAAGAACACTTCATGAATCATGAGCTCGTTGGGCCCGCGAAACATGTCCTTGGGAGGTCGGTTCCGATGCGCTTCCGCGAACGAGGGGCTCGTGGTCCACGCGACGAAATCGTCAAACGACTCCCACCAGGTTTTGACCTCGTAGTAGCCCGTGCCGACCGGCCCCGATGTCCACTCACCGGTCTGGTGGTCGAGCTCCATCGGCCGCGGCCGGTGCACCTCGTTTCGAACGAAGCCCTTGGCTTGGTCCACGAGATGAACGCGCTTACGAAAGCGGTCTTCGAAGTCGATTTCATAGCCCTCGGCTACGGGGATTCGATTGGTGACGCAGATCATCAACGAAGCATACCTCGCTTCCCGCCGAGCGCAGGTGACAGAATCGCGGCCCCTCCGTGATCGAAGGGACTGTGCTAGGAAGGCCCCGTGACCGATTGGCAGCTCAAGAAGCACCCGACTTTTCCAGGTGTCCCGGGGCCAGTGCTCATCGTCGTGATGGATGGCGTGGGGTGCGGCGCCTCCAATGAGGGCGATGCGGTTTGGCTCGCCCGGACGCCGACGCTCGATCGGCTCTCCGAGATGTCGTTGACGACTCGGCTCCGCGCCCACGGCACCGCCGTCGGGCTTCCAAGCGACGACGACATGGGCAACAGCGAGGTCGGACACAACGCCTTTGGCGCAGGCCGGATCTTCGACCAGGGTGCCAAGCGCGTACAGATGGCGATCGACAGCGGCGAAATTTTCGAAGGCGAGGAATGGAAGAACCTCGTTCGCCGCGTCAACGAGTCTGGGGAGCCGATGCACTTCATCGGCCTGCTCTCGGACGGCAACGTCCACAGCCACATCAAGCACCTATTTGCAATGCTCCGCCAATGTAACGAGGAGGGCGTGCAGCACGCACGGGTGCACATCCTGCTCGACGGGCGCGACGTGCCAGAGACCAGCGCGCTCGAGTACGTCGAGGCCCTAGAGAAGGTGCTGCACGATCTCAACCAGCAGGGCGGTCGCGACTACCGCATTGCATCGGGCGGCGGCCGCATGTTCATCACGATGGACCGCTACAACGCCGACTGGTCGATGGTCGAGCGTGGCTGGAAGCATCACGTGCTCGGCGAGGGCAGGGGCTTTGCGAGCGCGACCGAGGCAATTCAGACCCTCCGCGACGAGAATCCCGGGATGATCGACCAGGACCTCCTGAGCTTCGTGATCGTCGATGGCGAGGGCGATCCAGTCGGCCCGATCCGCGATGGAGCGGCCGTCGTGCTCTTCAACTTCCGTGGGGATCGCGCGCTCGAGCTCACGCGCGCGTTTACCGAGCCCGAGCTCAGCGAGTTCGACCGTGGCCCGATCCCCGACGTCGAGTTCGTCGGCATGATGGAGTACGACGGCGACCTCAAGCTCCCTCGTCACTACCTCGTGCAGCCCCCGCACATCGATCGGACCATGGGGGAGTACCTTGCACGCAATCAGGTCAGCCAGTTTGCCTGCAGCGAGACCCAGAAGTTCGGTCACGTGACCTATTTCTGGAACGGCAACAGGACCGGGATGTTCGACGAGGTCTACGAGGAATACGTCGAAGTTCCGAGCGACCTGGTTCCCTTCGAGCAACGCCCCTGGATGAAGGCCGCGGAGATCACGGATGCGACGCTTGCGGCTCTTCACCGTGGCGGCATGCGGCACGGGCGCATCAACTATGCCAACGGCGACATGGTGGGCCACACTGGCAGCCTCAACGCGTCCGTCATTGCGGTTGAGGCGGTTGATCTTTCGCTGGCGCGGATCATTCCCGTGATCGAAAAGCTCAACGGCGCGCTCATCGTCACGGCCGACCACGGCAACTGCGACGAGATGTTCGAGCTCGACAAGAAGTCTGGAGACTTCAAGCGCGATGCCACCGGGAACTTGAGGAACAAGACGAGCCACACGCTCAACGCCGTCCCTTGCTACGTCTACGTTCCGGGCAACCGTACGCTCCGCCTCGACGACGGTATTCGAAACCCGGGCATCGCCAACATCTCGGCGACGACCTTCCAGCTCCTCGGCTACGAACGCCCCGAAGGCTACGAACCCTCGATTCTCCTATGAGTGGATTCGCGCTCGCTGACCGTGCGCGGAAAAGGGCTCTGGTCCCTCTTCTGCTGGCCGCTCTGCTCAGCGCGGGGACCGCGCAGGCGCAGGCCCTAGTCGAGGCGCCGACTTCGCAGACCGCCCGTATCGAGGCTCTCCTCGAGCGGTCGGCGAACGCGATGGCCGCGGTCTACGATTACCGCGGGACCTTGGTGAAGCGGGAGCTCTTTGGTGACGAGCTCGTGGAGCAGACCGTCGAGTTCAAGTTTTCGCGGCCCTTCAAGGTCTACGTGAAGTACATCGAGCCGCATGCGGGACGAGAGGGCATCTACGTTCGAGGAGTCAACAGGGACAGGTTGCGCGCGCACAAGGGCTCGATTCCAGACGTCGCCGTGAGTCTCAGTCCGTTGGGACGCGTGGCGATGGAGGACAACCACCATCCGATCACGTCATTTGGACTCGAACGCATGCTCGAAGTCGGCACCCGCAACATCCGCAAAGCGATCGAGCGGGGTGACGCGACGCTCAGCCTGTCCGATGGCGGTGTGGTTAACGGCGAGCCGACTTGGCGCATCGACGTCGAGTCCAGGCCCGGCGGGCACTATGTGAGGGCTCGATACGCCGAGGACCTCTGGGAGCTCGCCACGCGGGTCGGGCAGGATATGTACGTGATCCTTCACCACAACGACGAAATCGATTCGCCGACAGACGTCAGCGAAGGTCAGCGAGTGTTCATCCCCCATTATTACGCCCGCCGCGGGGAGTACTTCATCGGAAAGCGGACGCTCGTGATGCTCAAGGCGAAGTCCTGGGACTACCGCGGGACGCTCTACGAGTCCTATGAATACCCGGTGCTCGAGCTCAATCCGGGTTTGAGCGAGCGCGACTTCGACCACCGGAACAAGGACTACGACTTCGTGCTCGTCAATCAGCGGTAGCGTAGCCGCAGCTTGATGCCGAGGAAGTCGGCGATCTGCTGCGCATACGACCGGGGAATCAAGTCGAGCCGGCCTTCGACGACGGCCCGCGCACGCGCATGGGGCTCGCCTTTCAACGCCGGGAGTACGATCTGGCTCCAGGCGAAGAGCGTCTTTCCGTCCGCGCCATCGAGGGCGACGGTGAGTACCGGCTCGAGGCGCTTTTGGTAGGCGACCGATGCGGTGCACAGCGCGGCGAACGTCTTGACGAGGCCATCCTTGCCTACATCGTTGGCTTCCTCGAATGAGCTCTTGAGTACGTCGAGTTGCCGGGCGACGCGCGCGGGCGCGATCCGGGCGATGGCGGGGAGCGCCTCGGCCGAGGTTTGCACGACGCGTTTGTTCGAGGACGAAACGCCCCTCGCAAACTTGGCCACTAGGGGCACCACGAGCTCTGGCCTGGCCGTGATGATCTCACTGAGCACGCGCGCGGATTGGGTCGCAGCCGTCCGAGGGCCTTCCATCATGGTCTCGCCATGTTCTGCGATCTTCGATTGTGGGCTTTCGTCCGCGAGAATCTTCTGAGCTGCAGCGACAGCTCCACCGCCGGTCGCCTTCTTGTCCGCCGCGGACTCCGCACCCGTGGCCTCGGTCGCTTCTGGGGTGCTCTTCTTTTTGGTCGTCATTCGGGTCCTCGAAGTGCTTCAACGATTTGCGGGAGCGAGACTTCGTAACGCCACGAAGTGCCTCGGTGTCCGCCTTCGTACTCCTCGTAGTGAACGGGCAACCCACGCTTGCGGAGCGCGTCGTCGAGCATCCGCGCTGCGAAGTGTAGCCCGTGCTCATCCCTGTTGCCTGCATCGATGTAAATAAGCGACATTGTTTGCAAAGCTCCCGCGGAAGTGTCGATCCGCCTGAGTGGATCCTGCCGAATCCATCTCGACCAGACGTCTTCACGGAGCTCGCCGGTCGCAGGGTCCATCGGGATTTCCGCAAGGGGAAAGCCGGCGGGATCGGGTGAATATGCTGCACCGGCGGCGAGCACGAAGATCGCATCAAACTGGGTTGCGTTCTTTGGACCTGCCACGGGGATCTCTTCGGCAAACGCGCGGAGGCCGCCCGCAAGATCGATCGCGATCGCTGCGCTTGTGAGCATGGGTCGCATGCTGACCTCGAAGGCCGCGTCACCTGCGTGGCTCCCAATGACCGACACCACGTCGGGCCTGTCCATCCCAAGGCGGAGCGCCCCGAATCCGCCGGACGAACGTCCGACAACCGCTCGCGCCTCGCGACTGGGGATCGTCCGGAACTCTGCGTCGACGAATGCAAAGACCTCGTCGGCGAGATACGTTTGATAGCGTCCGGTCCCCTCCGAATCGATGAACTGCGACCCACCCCAGCGATTAAAGCAGTCGGGCAGCACCAGGATCGCGGGCTTGCATTGCCCCTCGGCAATCAGCCGGTCAAACAGCTCGATCGCGTTCGGCTTCCATGGGCTCCAACCTGCGATCGAGTGATTCGTCGAGCCGAAGCCAGCGAGCATCATCACCGCGGGGAAACGCCGCGTTCCATCGTACTGCGGAGGCAGATAGACGTAGAGATCGCGTTCGTGCGGGTCGCCGAGCGGGTTGTCGCTCAGACACTGGCTCTCATGGGATGTTCGAACGACTCGGCCCTTCATCGGCGGCCTTCGCATAGCACACTCGCGCTCCCGCGGCGGGAAATACAGCGAATTTCGCTACATTCTATCCACTACGCTGATGCCCACGAGGCCGAGGCCACGGCGGATCTGCCGGGCGGTCAGCGCCGTCAGCCCGAGCCGGCTCTCTCGCGCGGTGCCTTCGGCATCGAGCACGGGGCACTCGGCGTAGAAGCCGTTGAACGCACGGGCTAGCTCGTAGATGTGCTCGCAGACGAGGTGCGGCTGACTGGTTGCGCCGGCCTGGTAGACGACATCGGAAAACCGCAGCAAGTGCTTGCCGAGGGCTCGTTCGGCGGGCGCCTCGAGCGAGATCGTCGCGCTGGCCGCCATCGCGCCCATATCCACGCCGCCCTTCGCGAAAATCGAGGCGCAGCGCGCGTAGGCATATTGCAGGTACGGCCCCGCATTGCCTTGGAACGAGATCATCTTGTCCCAGTCGAACTGGTAGTCGCTGAGCCGGTTCTGCCGGAGGTCGGCGTACTTCACGGCGCCGATGCCGACGACCTGTGACACCTCGTCCATTTCCTCGGGCCGAACCCGAAGCCGGCCTTCGGCAATGCCCTCGTCGATGCGTTGCCGCGCCCGTTGCTTCGCTTCTTCGAGCAACGACACCAGAGTGATCACATGCCCGCTCGCGTCCCTCGTTCGTAGAGGCTTGCCATCCTTGCCGAGCACGGTGCCGAAGCCGATGTGCTCGAGCTCCATGTCTGCGCCGAGGAGCTTCATCACCGCAAACAGTTGCTGGAAATGAAGCCCCTGGCGGCTGTCGACGATGTAGAGCGCCCGGTCGGCATGGAAATGGTCCTTACGGTGCTGGACGGTCGCAATGTCGGTTGTCGAGTAGAGAAACGCGCCGTCCTTCTTTCTGATGATGAACGGCGTCTTCTGTTTGCGGAGTGCCTTGGGGGCGCCGTCGATCTCGTTCCAGAAGATGCACACGGCCCCATCGTCCTCGCGCGCGATGCCGCGCTCGAGGAGATCGTCGACCACGCCGGGGAGAGCGTCGTGATAGGCGCTCTCGCCGAGCCAGACATCGAACGAGACATCGAGCTCGGCGTACACGGCTTCGAGAGTTCCGCGGCTCACCTCCACGAAGTGCTCCCAGAGCTTGCGGTTTTGCTCGTCGCCGCTTTGGAGCTTCGCGAGCTCCGCCCGTGCGCGTTCGGCGAACTCCTCATCGTCGCCCGCCCGTTCGGATGCGAGCTTATACACCCGCTCGAGCTCCACGATCGGCTTCGCTTGCAGGGCGTCTTCTTCTCCCCACTCGCGCATCCCGACGATCAGCAGCCCAAACTGAGTGCCCCAATCGCCGAGGTGGTTGTCACGGACAACGTCGTGACCCATGAAGGACAAGATTCGCGCGATCGCATCGCCAATAATCGTCGACCGCAGGTGCCCGACATGCATCTGCTTGGCGATGTTCGGGCTCGAGAAGTCGACGATCACCTTGGAAACCTCGTCGACCGCCGGCACCCCGTCACGCGCAGCGTCTCGCAACGCTTCGGTCAGCTTGGACGCAATCCACGAGGGCGAGAGATGAATATTGACGAACCCGGGCCCCGCGACCTCGGCCTTTTGGATCGCATCGACGCCAGCCAATGCCTCCGCAATAGGCTGCGCCAGCTCTCGCGGAGGCTTCCTGAGCTCTTTACCAAGCGGCATTGCTCCATTGATCTGAAAGTCGCCGAACTTCGGATCCTGAGTAGGCCGGACCAGCGCCGGCCGAGGCCCGTCGAGATCGAGTGCCTCTTGGATCGCCTTGGAGCCGAGGGACTCGAGGTAGCGCTCGAGGAGCATGGTCGGAGGCTTACGAGCTAGTCGCCGACAGCGCCAGCGCCACT
>Ga0209456_10001120_pt1 | contig 13266 bp, 9 predicted proteins | sample COG_11_FD_184755 | JGI IMG/M metagenome (GOLD analysis project Ga0209456, IMG submission 184755) | Pelagic marine sediment microbial communities from the LTER site Helgoland, North Sea, for post-phytoplankton bloom and carbon turnover... | ecosystem: Environmental > Aquatic > Marine > Neritic...
CGCGAAAGGGAAAAAATCTGCCGGCCGTACGCGAAGATGATGCTGTGAAAGCTCGCGATCAGGCCGGTCACGGCGACCAGAGCGAGAAGCTTTGCCCCGAGGCCCGCGCCGAAGATCGTCTGGAAACCCTCGAAGAGCGGTTCGGCGGAAGAGCCCAGTTGCGCAGATCCGGGAGCGATGCCTGCGTTTAGAAACAGGGTGAGAAACGCGGCTACAATCAAGGTAAGAAGGCCATAGAGCAAGCCCCTCGGTAGGTCGCGAGCCGGTGCGTGCGCTTCCTCGGCGGCAAGCGGAAGCTGCTCGATGGCGAGGAAGAACCAGATCGCGAACGGCAGCGCGGAAACAACGCCGGCGCTGCCGAAGGGAAGCCAGCGGCTCTGACCGGCCTCAGGTTCGATGTTGAGCGCCCAGTCGAGGTCGAAGTGGGGAATTGCCGCGACCCAGAACACGACGAGGATCCCGAGGGCCAAGGCCGTGATGAAGACGGTGAAGCGGAACGTCGTCTCGACCCCGGCGACGTTGAGGCCGACGAACGCCGCGTACGCCGCTAGCCACCAGGCGGGCTCCATGCTTGGGGCGGTGCCAAAAATCGCGCCGAGGTAACCACCGATGCCGACGACGATCACCGCAGGCGTCAGGATATACTCCATGTTCTCGGCCAGGCCCGTGATGTACGCGCCCCAGGGACCCATTGCTGAGCGGGCAAACGAGTAGGCGCCGCCCGTATGGGGAAGGGCAGCGGCCATCTCGGCGATACTGAAGCAGAGGCCCGCATACATGACCGTGATGATGAGGGTAGCGATCAGAAGCCCGCCGAAACCACCCGCTGCCAGGCCGAAATTCCACCCGAAAAAGTCCCCCGAAATCACCGCGCCGACGCCGAGCGCCCAGAGAGACCAGACGCCGGCATAGCGCCGCAAACCGCGGTCGGCGAAGTACTCGTCGGCGACTCGATCGTACGCGACCCCCTGGTCCTTCTGCTCCATGGCGCGGAGTGTAGCGGTTTGTCGGGTCTGGCGATAAGGTTCCGCGCATGTTGCCGATCGACCTTTCGGGGAAGCGAGCGTTCGTTGCAGGTGTGGCCGACGACGGCGGCTTCGGCTTCGCGATTGCGAAGGCGCTTGCCATTGCTGGAGCTTCGGTCTGCGTCGGCACCTGGCCACCGGCGCTCGGGATTTTCGAGACGCTCCTCCGGCGTGGAAAGCTCGACGCTTCGCTACGGATGCCCGACGGCAACAAGTTCGAGCTCGAAAAGATCTACGCGCTCGACGCCGAATACGATTCACTCCTGGACGCGCCGGAAGAGCTTCGCGCAAAGAAGCGCTATCGCGACCGGGGCGATTTCAGCGTAGACGGCGTGGCCCAGAAGCTCCGCGAGGACTTCGGCGAGCGTTGCCTCGACATCGTCGTGCACAGCCTCGCGAACGGCCCCGAGGTCAACAAGCCGCTGATGCAGACCAGCCGCAAAGGGTATCTCGCAGCGCACGGCGCCAGCGCGTATTCGTTCGTCTCGCTCGCGCAGCGACTGCAACCCTTGATGCGGGACCAAGGTGCGTTCTTGGGGCTCTCGTATCTGGCGAGCCAGGGAGTCGTCGCCGACTACGGAGGCGGGATGGCGTCCGCCAAGGCTGCGCTCGAAACCGATGCACGCATGCTGGCGCTCGAGTTGGGCCGCGAGTCGGGGCATCGGGTCAATGTGATCTCAGCGGGCCCCTATGCATCGAGAGCGGCGTCCGCGATCGGTTTCATCCACAAGATGATCAAGTACTATCAGATGAACGCGCCGCTCCCCGACGCGCTGCGTGCCGAAGAAGTGGGAAACGCTGCGGCGTTCCTATGCAGCCCGCTCGCGAGCGGCATCACCGGCACGGTTCTCTATGTCGACAAGGGCTACCACGCGATGGCGGCGCCCGCGGACGTCGGCGGCCTGATCGACGCGCTCAGCGGAAGTGGCGTCGAAGACTAGGCGGCGACCATCTCGTGTCGCGCGGTCGGACGAATGCTGCTGGTGTCCGCGGCGACTTGCAGCGTTGCCGCGAGGGCGCGCTCGGTCCGGATCCGGTCCGCGAGCCAGGGATCGAGCGCGCGCATGAGGGCACGCGCCGAAGGGTAACGGGTTGCAGGCGTCCGGCTCAGGAGCTTTGCGACCAGGCAGTCCATCTCATCGTCGACGTAGGGCGACAGAAGCTTCGCGCGGGGCGCGTCTTCGCGAATGATGCGACGGAGGACCGCTGTCACGTCGGACCCGGTGAACGGGAGCTTCCCGGTGAGCGACTCGAACATCGTGATACCGACACCGAAGAGGTCCGCCCGAGCGTCGACATAAGGGTTGCCGGCGGCCTGCTCGGGTGAGGAATAGCTCGGGGTGCCGTAGACGCGGCCGCGCTCCCTGGCGCGCTCGTCGGCTGGCGCGGATTCCGCGGCGCAGACGCCGAAGTCGAGAAGATGTACGTCGAGCTCGCCATAGCTGCCCCGATTGAGCAGGATGTGCTCCGGCTTGATGTCGCGGTGGACGTAGCCGTGCCGGTGCACGCTGTGCAGGATCGACGCCAGCCGCGCCATGATCACCGAAATCTCGGGTCCGTTCATTGGGCCGCAGCGCCGCATGTACGACGACAGGCTTTCGGAGCGCATGTGCTTCATCACCAAATAGGGCGACTCGTCGTAGAGAGTGCCGTGATCGATCACCGGGACGATACCAGGGTGAAAAACGCGGCGAGCGACCTCGATTTCACGCCGAACGCGGCTCATCAGGTCGGGATTGCCGGAGTGAGCCGGACGGAGCATCTTGATGACGACGCGCTCGAGTGTCGCCAGGCGCTCGGCCTCGAAGACGATTCCAGTCCCGCCGATGCCAATCGTGTTTCCGATTCGATAGCGACCGTCGAGGATCTGACCCCGAAGCTCACCGCGCTCAGCCGATGCCGACATCTCGGGGACGATCGGGCGGAGCGGGGGTTTTCGTCAAAAAAGGTGCAATTCCCGGTCCGGGGCCGGGGCCGGGGCCGAGGGGGTGTCAGCGTCAGCGTCAGCGCCAGTGTCAGTGTCAGTGTCAGTGTCAGCGTCAGCGTCAGTGCCAGCGCCAGTGCCAGTGTCAGTGTCAGTGTCAGCGTCAGCGTCAGTGCCAGCGTCAGCCTCACTGTCGACGTGGGTGCCGTTTCCCTTCCCAGACCCGCCAGCGGCCTCGGCCCCGGCCCCTCGGTCTCGGCTCCCCGGCCCCTCGGTCTCGGCCCCGGCCCCTCGGTCTCAGCCTCGGCCCCTCGGCCCCGGCCCCGGATCCCGCCCCGGCCCCGGATCCCGCCCCGGCCCCGGATCCCGCCCCTACCGCGCCGTGCGGAAGCTGTTGATCGTCTCACGCTCGTCGTATTGATACGTGAAACGCGTGGCTCGGCGGAAGGGGTCGCTGTCGACGACGATCGGGTACTTCAGATGGTCGATGGCGCCGGCCGGCAGGTGGGGTAAGCCGAGGCGGCCTAGGCCGAGCTTGAACACCATCTCGGGGACGGGCAGTGGTCGGCGGCCGGCCGCCCGCACGATGGTCGCGAGCGGCACCGGCGTTGGGCCCGAAACGTTGTAGATGCCGTGGAGCTTGTGGGCGAGGGCTGAGACGATCGCTTCGGCGGCGTCTTCTTCGTGGATGAACTGAAAGAGAGGGTCGAAGCCCATGATCAGCGGCACGTTCGGCCCATGCATGAACGAGGCGAGTGTACCGTGCTTGCTCGGGCCTAGTGTGTAAACGATTCGCAGGACCGAAGTCGCGATTTCCGGGTAACGCCACAGCGCCGAGGCGGCGTAGAGGTCCGCTGCGACCAGGTCGGCCAACTCGGTGAACGTGTGAGCCGACATCGGGGGCTCGTCTTCGGTGTGGTAGAGCGGCGAGTCGGCCGCCGCACCATAGAACGTGTGTCGCCCGACGAAAACCGCCTGCTTCACCCCATAGCTATCACAGTGATGGATGAAGGCGCGGGTGCCGTACAGGTTCACTCGCATTCGGTCAGGGCTTTGCGTCACGAGGTGGGTGACCGTGGCCATGTGGATTGCGGCATCCGGCCGATGGGTCCGAAACACATCTTCTGCGGGCCGTTTGCGGATGTCGACTTGGAAGATTTCGATCTCTTCGGGTGCGTCGGGCCAAGGTCGTCGGTCGATACCAATCACCTCGTACCCGTGTCGGAGTAGCTTCAGGGCGGTCAAGCGTCCGAGCGTGCCCGATATACCTGTCACCAAAACCTTCATCACAGCACCAGCTCTTCTTCCGAGATCTCCTTTTCCCGGAGCTGGCGTCCCTGTCGAATCAAATCGGCAATTCGTTCTTTCACCTGGTCGACCATTGCTCGCACCACGTCGTCGCGCTCATGCCCGGTTCCCTCGAAGAACATCGGCGTTCCATAGAGCAGCTGAAAGCGCGTGGGCTTGGGGATGAGCAGACCCCACTTCGTGACTGGGATGTACGGGACACCGAAGAGCCGGCCGAGCCGTGTGAGATTCGCCACCGTGGGTAGCGCGTCTCCGCCCCCGACGAAGCCGAAGGGGACGATTGGGCTCTTAGTCTCGAGCGCCAGCCGCATGAAACCGGTGCCGAACCCCACCAACGAATCCGCGTCTTTTGCGAGCTTCGCCGTGCCACGCGCCCCTTCCGGAAAGACGAGGATGAGGCGTTCGGCGTTCAAGAGGCGTTCGGCTTGGTCCGGGTTACCCGTGAACTGCCCCGTCCGGCTCATGAGCTGCGAAGCCCCTGGAAACTCGTGGATGAACTTGTCGATCATCGCATGGGGAAGCCGTGGCGGCTCCGCGTCGAGCAGCATGGAGCCCATGACCATCGCCCCATCGATGGCCACGCCACCGGAGTGGTTTCCAACCAGCAGGGCCCTCCCCTGCGAGGGCACGTTATCCAGCCCAAAGACGTCGACCTTGAAGTAGTATCGATAAATCCAAGCAAACGCCGAGACGAATCGGGTCAGGTCGTTCTTGTCGATACCATAGGGGTCGATTCCAAACTTGTTGAATTGGAGATCGAGCGCCTCAATACGGGCTGCGACTTCGGGATCGACTGGAAGAAGATTTTCGAGCAACTCGGCCTCGGCTGGTCCCGCGATCTGTATGCGGCCGCGAACAAGAACGCAATGTTACTCTGATCCGGGTTTGCGAATTCCCAGGGCGCGCATCTTCTTGTAGAGGTGGCTGCGCTCGAGGCCGAGGTCGGCGGCGGTCTTGGTCACGTGCCCCTCGCGTAGCTCGAGCGCCCGGATGATCAGGTCCCGCTCGGCTGTTTCAAGCATCTCACGAAGGGGGGTTTCCGGTCGAAAATAGCTGCCTGAGGCCTCCGCCGACTGGATCGGAAGCAGAGCACGGGCCTCTGCTTCGGTGATGATCTCCCCCGGGGTCAGGATCACCAAGCGTTCGACGAGGTTACGAAGCTCTCTGACGTTGCCGGGGTACCGGTAGGCTTCGAGCACCTGCATGGCCCCTGGCGTGATCTGCTTGCCCGGACGGTCGTGCGCCTCGCAGGCCAAGCCGAGGAAGTGCTCCGCGAGAAGCGGAACGTCGTCGGACCGCTCCGCCAGCGCAGGCACCCTCAGGGGCACGACGTTGAGCCGGTCGAAGAGGTCTGCACGAAATCTGCCCGCATCGATTTCCGCTTCGAGCGACTTGTTCGTCGCTGCCACGACTCGCACGTCGACGTTCACGATCGACCCAGCGCCGACCCGCTCGACCTCACCTTCCTGCAGGACCCGCAGGAGCTTCGCCTGCATTTGCGGCGGCATGTCGCCCACCTCGTCGAGGAAGAGGGTGCCCCCATGGGCCCGCTCGAACTTGCCGCGCCGCTGCTTTGTGGCCCCGGTAAACGAGCCCGCTTCATGCCCGAAGAGCTCGCTTTCGATCAGGCCTTCGGGCACTGCCGCACAGTTGAGCTTTTCGAGCGGCCCCCTGGCTCGCGTGGAACCGCTGTGAATCGCCGCGGCCACCAGCTCTTTGCCCGTGCCCCGCTCACCCAGAATCAGGACTGGCGCGCTCGAGCGCGCGGCTAGCTCGATCTGCTCTCGAAGCCTGCCCATCGATGGGCTCCGCCCAAGCAAGGATTCGCCCGGTCCATACCGTCGCCGAAGCTCCCGGTTCTCCTGTTGAAGCTCGCGTAACTCGAGGCTTCGCTTGAGCGACAGCACCAGGCGATCGCTTCCGATCGGCTTCTCGATGAAATCGTCGGCTCCGCGTCTTGTCGCCTCCATCGCGACCTCGATGGTCGCGTGCCCGCTCATCATGATCACCGGAGCCGTGATTTCCCGCTTGCGCAGCTCGTCCAGCATCGCAAGCCCGTCGATTCCCGGAAGCTGCACGTCGAGCAGAATCGCGTCGAAGCTCTGTTTGGCGAGCTTTTCGAGTGCGATCTCTGCGCTTCCGGCGACCTCCACTTCAAAGCCCTCCAGACCGAGCGCGCGAGAAATGGACGTCAGAATGTTTCGTTCGTCGTCGACGACGAGAATCGTCGCGGCCACCATGTCGCTACGCTAGCACAGGAAGGCCAAGGCTCAGCTCTTGGCCCCGTCGCCGATCTTCTTCATGGAGATCGACCGCACGTAGGTACCCGACGTGCGTTGGTGGGCCATGAGCCAAGGGGTCAGGTCTTCCGGTGATTCGGGGCGCGCGTAGAGATAGCCCTGCGCGATGTCGCAGCCGTGCTCCTGCATGTACTCGAGCTGACCTGCGGTTTCGACACCCTCCGCAATCACCTCGAGGCCGAGGTTCTGTCCAAGGCCTATGATCATGTTCGAGATAGGTCCGCCCCGGTCGTTCGATTCGACGCTCTGCACGAAGCTCTTGTCGATCTTCAGCACGTTCAACGGGAACTCGTTGAGATAGGTCAGCGAGGAGTATCCCGTGCCAAAATCGTCGATCGCGATGCGGACTCCTACGTCCCGAATCTCGCGAAGGAGCGCGCCCGCTTGGGCCGGGTCGCTCATCAGGCAGCTCTCCGTGAGCTCGAGCTCCAAAAACTCCGGCGAGAGCTCTGTCCCCGCGAGCGCTGACCGAACTTTGTCGATCAACAGCGGGTCCTCGAACTGTTGGGCCGAGACGTTCACGCTGATCCGCATTGGCTGAAGCTCGAGCGCATGCCACCGTCGCATCTGCTCGCAGGCCGTCTGCAACACCCATTCGCCGACTTCGTTGATCAGCCCGAACTCTTCCAGCGCGCCGATGAAGTGATATGGAGTGAGTAGGCCTCGCGTCGGGTGCATCCAGCGGATGAGCGCTTCGACGCCGATCACGCCTCCGGTTCGAAGGCAAACCTGCGGCTGGTAGACCAGCTGAAATTCGTTCGCTTCGACCGCGTGTCGCAGAGCCCATTCGAGCGCTCGCCTCGACTGGGCTTCCTCCTGCATGGCGTCGGCAAAGAACTGGTAGCATGCGCGCCCCGACGACTTCGCCTGGTACATCGCAAGGTCGGCCGCCCGGAGCAGCTCGGACAGATTGTTCCCGTTTTCGGGGTACATCGCGATTCCGATGCTCGTCGACGTGTTCACCTCGTGCCCGTCGACGGTGGTGAGCTCCCGAAGGCTGTCCACGATTCGTTCGATGACGGGAAGAACCTCTTTCGCCTCGCTGACACCTTCGAGCACGACGGCAAACTCGTCCCCTCCGAGTCGGGCAACCGTGTCCTGGTCACGAACGTTCGCGCGGATTCGCTTCGCGGCTTTGATCAGCAGCTTGTCGCCAACCTCGTGGCCCAACATGTCGTTGATCTCTTTGAACCGATCCATGTCGAGGATGAGCGTCGCAACACCGGAGCCCGACCGCATCGCCCGAGCCAATGCATGATTGACTCGCTCCCGCAGCAAAGTTCGGTTTGGCAGGCCCGTGAGCTGGTCGAACTGCGCCAGCCGAACGAGCTCCAGCTCGGTTCTCTTTCTCTCGATCGCGTAGCGGATGACCCGGTGCAGGTTCGCGCCATCGATGTGACCCTTGACCAGGTAGTCCTGCGCGCCTGCCTTGACGGACCGGAGGGACACCGCCTCGTCCTCCCAGGCGCTCACGATGATCAGGGGGATGTCCGGGTATGCGGTCTGGAGGCTCGCGACGGTATCGGTGCCACGCGAGTCCGGTAAATTGAGGTCCGCCAAGATGACGTCGGGCGCTAGCTCGTCGGCCGACAGCACGGCATCGTTCAAGGTTCGGACGTGCGTGATGCGGTAGTACGACGAGGATACCCGCCGGAGCAGCCTACGGATGAGCTGCGCGTCGATTCGGTTGTCCTCCACGAGGAGAACCTCGCGGACCTCGTGCTCTTCCTGGCTCCTATCGAGCATTCACCATCACCCAAACCAGACGAATACCGTTCCCATTGACCTATTACAGTGCTATGGTTTTAGGGAGGCGTCAAGAGTGATTCCACGTCTTGGGGGGACCGTGCAGCCAAACAAGGCCCAAACATCGGCTATCGAGGGAATGGGGAGAATCCGAGTCCTCATCGTTTCGGCAAACCCCGAGCGGATCGTGCTCGTCCGCGAGGCTCTCCACGCTTGGCCTGAGACGGCGGATTGCCGGGTGGCCTTGAACCGGGAAGACGCGATGACGCAGCTCGAGAGCCATGCGCCTCAGATCGTCTGCTGGGATACGCGTTTGGGCGCGGAGCTTCTGGCGACCGGTCGGGGCATCTGTACCCTGCTGCTGGGTGAGGAGCTCTGCACGGTGCCCGAACAGGATGGCACGGATTCGCTACTCCCGGATTCATACGTTGCTGGTCTCCAGCAATCGATCAATCGAGAGTACGAGCTCGGTAGATTGCTCTTGCAGCTGCGTGAGGCTCATGGCGTTGAGTCGCAGCGCCGCTTGTTGCTCGCCCGGGCAACCGACGGGATCGCGGTCGTCGATGCGGCTTGCCGCGTCGTTTTCGCGAATTCCGCTGCAGGCTCGCTGCTCGGGCTCAACCACGAAGATCTGATTGGCGAACCCTTCGAGCATGCGATTCCCGATGAGTCCCGGCCAAGCACCTATCGGGTGCAGCAGCAAAACGGCACTGTTTCTCTGCTGACCGCCACGGCGATCGTGTCGATCTGGGATGGGCGCGACGCGACCATCATTCAGATGCAGCCCGCGTTCCGCCCAAGTGTCGATCCGAGCGGCTCGTCGAGCGCGCCGCCCGCGATGATTGGGCCTCGCGTCTCCGAGGATCGCCTTCGAACCGTTGGGCGCCTTGCCGCTGGTCTCGCCCACGACGTCAACAACCCGCTCACATTCGTCCTTGCAAACCTCGAAAGCCTCCGCGAGTCCTATCAAGCCATCCGGCGATTCATTCGAAAGCTGAGGGTCGATCTGGCGACCCGGGAAGCGATCACGCCGCACTCATTCGAGCAAATCGCAGCAGACGCCAATCTGCAGGAGGTCATCGACGACGCAGCCGACATGCTGACCGACTGCTACAAAGGCATGCACCGAATTCAAGACATCGCGCGCAGCCTCGGGACCTTTTCGCGCGCCGACGAGGGTCAGGCCGAAATGTTGGACATCACACGCATCGTGGACGACGCATGCGCAATGGTCTTCAACCAGATCCGCTATCGTGCGCGCCTGGTGAAGCGCTTCGAGCCGACTCCCATGATCGGCGCGTACCCGGGTCGCATCGCCCAAGCGCTCGTCAACTTGCTCACCAACGCGGCGGAAGCCATCGAGGGTGGTGCCTACGCGAGGCACCGAATCGTGGTTTCGACGCGGGTCGTGGGCGAGCACATCGTCGTCTCGGTGAGTGACACGGGCGGCGGAATTGGCGACGAGCACCGCGATCGGATCTTCACCCCGGGCTTCACCACAAAGGCGCACTCCGGCGGGATGGGTCTGGGACTCAGCGCGTGTCAGCGCATCGCGAACGAGCACCGCGGGCGGCTCGACGTCCAACATCTTCCCGATGGCGGAACCTGCTTCGAGCTGGTCCTGCCGTTCGACACTGGGCTCACCGTCATCGAGAGACCGCGCGAAAGCCGACCGATCTCGGAGAGCCCACTCAATCGGTCGCGACTTCTGATTGTCGACGACGACGCGATGGTGCTCTCCGCGCTTCGCCGGCGCCTGCTGGGCCGCTACGATGTCGTGACCGTCCTAGGCGGGGTCGAAGCCCTTGCGCGCCTCTCCGAAGACCCGCTGTTCGACTCGATCATTTGTGACCTGATGATGCCGGAAGTGGATGGGAAATCTCTCTACGACGCCATCAAAAAGGAGCATCCCGAGCTCGTCGACCGGATCGTGTTCATGAGCGGCGGCGCGTTCACGCCTCGCCTACGCAAGTTCGCCTCGGCCGTGTCCAACCCGGTGCTTCAGAAGCCGGTGAGCCGCGACGACATCGAGGCGATGATCTGCGCGCCCCGTGGGGACGCCGCGGCCGAACGACCCTCAGTCGTTCCGGAGGCCTAGCTCTTTCATCTTGTTCTGCAGGCTCTTGCGCGAAATCTTCAGGAGCCGCGCCGTGTGGGTGACGTTGCCCCCGGTTTGATCGAGCGCGCGCCGGATGAATTCGCGTTCTAGCTTCAGCGTGGCCTCCCGAACCGCTTCCTTGAGTCCCGTCGTTCCGGGAGTCGGCGCGATGTCCGAGACGACGCCGGCGCTGACCGGACCTTCCGCTTCACGCATCTCCGCCGGGAGATGCTGTTTACCAACCTCGCCATCTTCAGCAAAGATCATGCACCGTTCGACCACGTTCTCGAGCTCTCGGATGTTCCCAGGCCAGGCGTAGTCGAGAAGGTGCTTTCTCGCCTGGTCATCAAAGCCCGTCACGGAACGGTCGAGCTTGTCGTTGAATTTGCGTACGAAGTGCTCGAGCAGCAGAGGAATGTCGCTCGGGCGGGCGCGCAAAGGCGGCAGGTGCACGTGGACCACATTCAGGCGGTAGTAGAGATCTTCGCGAAATCCGCCTTCGGCGATGCTCTCCTTCAAGTTTCGGTTGGTCGCTGCGACCAGGCGGCTGTCGACCGTGATTGTCTTGATTCCGCCCACGCGTTCGAACTGCTGCTCCTGCAGCGCCCGCAGCAGCTTCACCTGCATACTGACCGGAATCTCGGCGATCTCGTCGAGAAACAAGGTGCCCCCGTGGGCGAGCTCGAAGCGACCCGGCTTGCTGGTCACCGCCCCCGTGAACGCGCCTCTCTCATATCCGAACAGCTCGCTCTCGAGTAAGTCGGGCGGGATGGCGGCGCAGTTGACGCTCACGAATGGCTTCTTTTTGCGCGCGCTGTTTTCGTGGAGCGCCCTGGCGATCAGCTCCTTGCCGGTCCCGCTCTCGCCGGTGATGAGGACCGTGCTGGGCGTGTCCGCGACCTTCTCGATCACATCGTACACGTCTCGCATCGGCTCGGACTCCCCGATGATCCGATAGCGGCCCCGTTCGTTTGGGTCTCCGCTGACGTGCTTTTGGGAGAGCTCGCGCGTCCGCGCTGCCTTGGCGACGACTGCCCGGAACTCCGCCCGATCGAAAGGCTTGGTCACATAGTCGAACGCACCGAGCTTGAGCGCCTCCACCGCCGTATCGACGGTTCCGTGCGCGGTGATCATGATCACCGGCACGTTCGGGAAGCGCCCGCCGACCGCCTTCAGCACTTGCATGCCGTCGAGCTTCGGCATGCGCAGATCGGTGATCAGCACATCGATATGATGTTCGGCCAAGGCCTTGAGAACGGCCTCTCCGTCGGAGACGCAGTGGACTTCATACCCATCGTGCTGCAGCTGCGCCCTCAGGATGCGGCGCAGGTTGTCCTCGTCGTCGGCAACGAGGACCTGTTTGGTTTCGACCACGGCCCGGAGTGTAGTGCAGCCCGGTCCGCTGTACACAGATGCTTCGGCGGCGCTCAGCTCGCCGCGCTCAGGCGCTGCTCGGCGGCCCGAATTACGGTCGCTCGCCTCTTTCGCGCCCGCTCATACTCCAAAACGGCGGTGGCCTGCGGCCCCGAGAGCCTCTGGACCCGGTTCACCACGTCTTTGGCGGCGAGCTGGTCATAGTTGCGCAGCGGGGCGTCCGCCAACTTGGCGGGACCCTTCGCGGGCCTGGCTTTCGCCGCCCTGGGCTTCTTTGCGGCCTTCGCCGCTGCAGGCTTCGCGGGCCTTGCGGGCTTTGCCGCCTGCTCGAGCCGTTCATCAACTCGGCTCTGCGCCTTCGCGAGCAGGCCCTTGGCCGAACCGAGCACGGTCACCTCCACGGACTCCGGCCTCAGCGCCTCGCGGGTGCTCAGGGCCTGCCGCTCGGCTCGATCGAAGCGCTCCTTCAGCGCGGCGGCGTAGGCGTCCCGGGTTTGGAGAACGAGCCGCTGCCAATCGAGCGCTTCCTTTTGCAAAGCCTTGCGAAACGCTTGTGTAGAACAGCCTGTGGTGCTCGCGAGCTTGCTGCCAGCGGCCCCCAGGTCCTTCACGAACGTGACACCGGCCTCCCGCGATTCCGCGAGAAAGCTCTCGCCGGCACCCCGAGTTTGCTGGAACCAGAGCGTCCCCTGCTTTTGTAGCCGTGTGCTGCTCCGGCGAAGTTGGTCATTGCGAGTCATGTCTCTATCCTCCCTTGGATGACGCGGCGCGTTATCCGACTCCAAGATAGCTATGAACGGGCCCCCGTCAAGATCCGCACGAAACCAGGAACCTTTCCGCCACTTCGCATAGACTTTAGGGCTAGTGTCGAGTGTGGCCCTACGAACGCTGGTCGTCGACGACTCGAGCTCTGTACGGAAGCTCCTGAGTGAGCTCCTGCGTGAGCGGAATCACGAAGTGACGACCGTCGGGACGGCCGAGGAGGCCCTCGAGGCCCATCTCCGGGAACCCTTTCACCTGATGCTGGTCGATTGGACACTTCCGGGCATGTCCGGGCTCGATCTGTGCCGAACCGTGCGCAGTCGACCGGGCGGCGATCATGTCGTCATCCTGGTCATCACGGGCCGCAACCGCGCCGACGACCTGAACGCGGTCCTCGACGCGGGCGCGTCGGACTACCTTTCGAAGCCCGTCGATCCGGAGATCCTCGGAACCCGCCTCCTGATCGCCGAGCGCGCGATCGCGGACAACCATCGCCGCGCCGAAGAGCGACAAGAGATGGAGTCGCGCCTCGCTTTCGCCGACCGCATGGCGTCGATCGGCACCTTGACCGCGGGCGTCGCGCACGAGCTCAACAACCCGCTGATGTATGTGCTCTCCAACCTGCGCCTGACGCGAGAAGAGATCGACGCCCAGGCGGAAGCCGAGTCCCTAGAGCTCGCGAAGCAGCAGCTGGATGAAGCCATCCACGGCGCGATCCGCATGCAGAGC
>Ga0209456_10001121_pt1 | contig 13265 bp, 11 predicted proteins | sample COG_11_FD_184755 | JGI IMG/M metagenome (GOLD analysis project Ga0209456, IMG submission 184755) | Pelagic marine sediment microbial communities from the LTER site Helgoland, North Sea, for post-phytoplankton bloom and carbon turnover... | ecosystem: Environmental > Aquatic > Marine > Neritic...
ATCTTAATGATGATCCATGCCAGTAGCAAAACGATGATTGCGCCTATGATTCCGGGGAGTGCAGAGACGATATCCTGAAAGATTGATTTGAGGGATTCTGATGCTAAGCTTCCAATTGATTCCATAATTTTAGTGAGATTAGATAGTTATATATTAGTTTTTACGTCGGGTCTTAAACATACCAGATAACGCCTCTTTGACGTTTATGGTAAACAGGGAAGCCAGCTCCATGATAAGCTTGGCCGTGGCAACATCGTTCATCACCTTTGTTTTGAGATTAGGGGGCGCATCCTTAATCAGTTTGCCCAGATCTTTGAACGGATTTTTACTTTTATCTGCCATTATGGAGTTGCATTATAGGTTTCTATTAATCTTGCTTTCGCTCTTTTCAGGCGCATTTTTACAGCACTTTCACCAATATTCAGAATGGTACAAAGTTCTTTGATGGGAACATCATCCTGATATTTCAGAAGCAAGATGGCTTTATCTTCCGGGGCTATCAGTTCCAACACTGTTTTTAGTTTGTCCGAGCGCAGATAGAATAAGCTTCTGTCCTCTACATGAATAGATATGCCAGGGTCATTAGCATTCAGATTTTCTGATTTCTCACTCATTTTACGCTCTTTGTTCCTGTTCACATAGTTGACACAAAAATTATAGGTTAAGGCGTACACCCAACTCGAAAATTTAGAGTCGCCTTTAAAACTTCCCATTTTAACGAATATCATGAGAAAAACATCCTGAGTAAGGTCTGCGGCTTCATCATCGGACCTTGAAAAACCGGTACATTTGGTATAGATTTTATTTGCATAGCGGTCATAAATAATCCCGAATAAAAGGGTGTTTTTTGTCTCAATGATGGTTTTGACCAATTCCTCGTCCTTAAGGCTTCGATAAGGATTATCCTTTGTTAAATCAGACCTGTATCGATCCCCGATTAATACAAGAAATAAATTTTTAAGTATGGTCACCATCTACTATGGTTTGAATCGGCTAATTAGTAAATAACTACAATTTAATGAAACATTGAGATATGGGCCTCCTTCAGAAATTTTTACGTTCTCACAGAGACCCAAATCAACCCAACTAACTACGCTAACTTTCATCAAATTCTTTCATCGTTTTCAGTGTAAGTATTTAGCAGGTTTTACCCAAATCTGGCCAGTAGGTGTACGGGGGTACAGCTGCTGGCAGATAAGGTGGCCATAAAATAAAAAGGCCAGTTCACGAATATATCTTTAAAATGGATAACTACTAATGACTTACATCCTTAAGACACCATAATTTTTAAAAGGTCACTTTCTGTACTAAAATTGCACAAGAAATTGTATTGATAGTCCCGATCCCAATCTCAATAACAATCGGGATCGAGATGTTATTTTGTATTTGCGGTGAGATGAGATAAGCATATTTTCCGCACAGAAGCCAATAAGCCATGAGTAAACCGCAACGCGCTTGGAAGGAATTATAACGCCGCCATGTGGTGAAGACTGGGGTAAACTGCACTTTGCTCATTGGGCCCAGCCGTCCCATAATGCAACTATTTATCGACTTGCATACTTAATGGGGTTCCGAATTGTATGCCTTTTTGTTCTATTATTATGACAAATACAGTTTACAAAATTATCCAATCTTATATAACTTTTAATTGCTCCCTAATGACCAAAATCATTTACTCCCCTGGCTGTGTTGTTTACTTTAGTGGTAAATTAGACAGGGCTTGCGGCTGACTATATCGGCCAATCAGGGATGCCATCTGCTAAAAAATCATTGAAAATCATAAAGGTGGTAAAGGCATATCAACTATAGTCCGGTATGGATTTTTTAAAAAAAATTAATTTTGAACTCTAAATATAATGTTATGAAACAGCTATTTTTTGCGCTATTATTCGCAGTAGTATGTATAGGCCTAAACGCAAAGGACGCTACATACATACCGCCCCAGGAGGTACAAGTTGGTGATATCCTCAAGTTAGGCTACCCCGATGCCCCAAGGTACAAGTACATTAATTTTCCAAGGCCCAATTTTATTATCAAAAGAGGAGGGGTTGTTAATTACAAGAGATTGCAAGGAAATAAAGTGGTCGTGACATCTGTGCAGGAAAAGAAGGACGGCACCTTACAGGTAAGGATCAAAAGGGCCGATGGCGGACGGTTCTTCGGGAGTCACAGTGAAGTATCGGCAGATTTGAAGGGTGCGCTGGAAACAGGTGAACTCGGTGGTATTTAGTTAGGTTAGTCAGGTGTTTTTTTGGTTTCCAGGGTCGGCCAGGATATGGGTTGGTGGGATGTAGATAATGTTATCAATTGTAAAGGGTTAAGTAAAAATACGCCACAAAAGTTGCTTCCAAAACCGAACTTTACAAATTGTAATCCTGATTAATTCGTGAAGAAATAATTATTAGTTAAAAAAATAACCCCTTGATAATCATGGGGTTATATTTCGTGGTCCTACTCCTCCTTCGTTTTATATTAATCATAGTTAATACGATCGCGTATGGTTCCATCCTGTCTATGGATAATCACATCAGCCTTGTGTTTTCTAGCCAGGCGTTTTGCTTTTCTAATGGCCGTATCCTGGCGTCGGTGTTTAGAGGTGATACGTTTATTCCCCTCACGCCTTACGGCCCAACCGTTTTCATTCGGTACAACGTGTTGGTGCCAGGACCTTCCTCGTTTGCGTTGACGAGTACTTTTAAAAAAGACCTCTACAAGTTCACTCAAAATGTCTATCCAGGATCTGGATTTGTTGCTTTTCGGCATTTTGCATTTTTTCGATATTACCGAAGATACTATTTTCAACTAAGAATTTATGGTACGCTGTTTCTCGATACCACCATTGCAGTCCTCAAGCCCCACCTTCATTTCATTACGGATGGACAAGCCCTCCTGCGGTGGGTAAACTGGGTTAGTTCGCTTAGTTCATGGACCATTGGGAATCGCAGAAACAGAATAAGCACTCTACAAGAATGTACATTCTATTAGCTTCAAATTTCAAAAACCAAATTCCAAAAACCAACCCAATTGTTATCAAGGCCAACAAATGGTTTCATTGAGTATCTATATACTTGGAATTTGTGATTTGAGTTTTGGGAATTAAAAAAGCCTCTGACTAGCAAAGGCTTTTCGCTTTGTGGTCCCACCTAGGCTAGAACGAAGATCAAAATAATCAAAATCAAATTTTTATTAATATTTTCTTTTTATATAACCAATAGCAGAGATACCATAAAAAGAAAAGGACAATAGCACTCAAAATAAGCATAGCATTTAACTCTCCCGTCCATCCAAAAATGGTGTTTGAAAATGGTAGTACTATCGTTCTAATAAGATCTGCTCCGCCAACATGGGCAAAAAGATAGATAAATAAAGGGTTCATCCCCACAATGGCGAAAAAAAGAACCCCTTTTTGGTATTTCTTAATATCTATAAACCAATAACACAAAGCTAGTGCTAATACAGACCATCCGCCACTGGCAAATACAAAAGTACTGGTAGAAATACGTTTAATGATTGGGGTGATCGGGCTAAGTCCGTATCCGATGATCAACCCTATGATGCCTGCAAAAATCAGGGTTTGCATCTTTTTTTTGTTCGATTGGTCACTCATTAACAATCTGCCCGCCAATACCCCCCAAATGGTGTGCGCTGTTGTAGGAATGGCATTGAACATGGCCCAATGACCCCCATCTTCCTGTCCTGAAATAAGAATATTGAACCAAGCCCCAAAGTTCTCCCCCGGAACAAAGGCTTGGTTAAATCCTTCTACAGGGAAAAATCTGTAAAGACCCTCCGTGATAAGAAGCAACAATACCGAAAAGCCCAGCTGAACCGCAGATGGTTTTTTCATGATCAGAAAGGCTAAAATATAAGTTACAGACAGCTGTGCAAGCACATTTTGAAATCTAAACACAATTTTTCCAGCATCAATGCAATACAGTGCCCAGCCCAAGACCAATAGCATAAATGCTCTTTTTAGAGCGTGCCTAAATACCTGATTATAGGAATCGCCCCTTGCAATTCTCTTGTAAAAGGATAAGGGCATAGCTACTCCAACAATGAACATAAAAAACGGTTGAATCAAATCCCAGAAATGCAATCCTTCCCAATTTACATGATGAAACTGTTCGCCAATAGCATACACTATGGATCCTTCAAGCTCAGGCGCAACCATATAGGTAAATAAATGTGAGAACTCCGCAATGAGCAAAAACATGGTTAAACCCCTGTAAAAATCAAGTGAAAGCAGTCTATTGTTGGTTTGTCCCTGTTGTTTGGTCATATCGTTTAATTGTACTAAACATATGTAGGGATTGTAGGGCCAAATTCAGCCAACAAAAACAGGCAGCATATGTTCAAAAAAAAGGATTAATTTTAAAGAATAACGAATACTAAATATACGAATCATTCCTTGTCTACTATCACGGCAGAAAGATTGAAGAAGTCGAAAAAACTTTCTTTTCTCCAAAAAATCGTCTTCGCGACAAGATGTTTACGAACAAAGTTCACATAAACGATAGGTTATTACGGTAAGAATTTAAATATGAAAAAATCTGAACAAGAATACCCAAATTTCAAACTCAATGGCAAGGTGGCCATGGTTACGGGGGCGGCCCGAGGTCTTGGAAGGGCATGCGCACTTGCCCTGGCACATGAAGGTGCGGACATTGCTCTGGGCCTAAGGGATGTAACAACTGCCGCTGACCTGGAGCAGGAAATTAAGGCTATGGGCAGAAAGGTGATCCGTTTGCAAATGGATGTTTCCGATCTTCAGCAAATCAATGATGCAGTTACCCGGGTGGTTAAAACTTTTGGCAAGATTAATATCCTTGTGAATAATGTTGGTATTGCCCCGGGCAATCCTGCCGAAAATGTGACCGAAGAGGATTTTGATCATACCATCAATTTGAATTTAAAAGGAACCTTTTTTACTGCACAGGCTGTAGGCAAACAAATGATCAAACAGGGATCGGGCTGCATTATCAATATGAGTTCACAGGCTGGTTTTATTGCCTTGGACAATGAGTCTGTTTACTGTATGACCAAAGCAGGGGTCAACCACCTGACCAAGAATCTAGCTTCGGAATGGGCTAAGTATAATATAAACGTCAATGCTGTGGCACCGACCTTTATAGAAACGCCGGGTACCGAACCCTGGTTAAAGGATAGGGCCTTTAGACAAAGTGTATTGGATAGAATCCCCCTGGGCCGTATTGGCAAACCTATGGAGGTTGCCGGCGCTGTCGTGTTTTTGGCCTCGGATGCCGCCTCACTGATAACCGGGGAAATAATGCTCATTGATGGGGGATGGACCACCAGGTAGTTGGTTTTGAATATTCTTGTTATTGTTTTTTATGTGTCATCAATAGCTATTTACTTCATCTTGAAAGTCACCTGGGTTCATTCGCTACACGAATGGACCAGAAGTGCCCGCTCGTGAAAACCTGCCTGCCGGTTTACCCGCCTTAGGAGGGCAGGCCCGCCTTAGGAGGGCAGGCAGGTGCCAAGCCTACGGCTTTCGGCCGGTTGTTTTTTGTTTCGCTCCTATGGCATACCTGTGGCATGCCCGTGATTCAAAATACGGATCTATATACCCCTGCAGGACTTGAAGTTGCGCTTACCATAGTACCTACAAAGTGTTATTCTATGTTTATATAATTTTTAAGTTATTGCAAGTACAATCAAATCCTCACAAATGGGTTAGGGCTTTCTGATTTTGTACAAATCCAAGAAAATAATAAACAGACAATAAATGAAAAAAAAATTAAACAGCAATAAAATCAGTGTCAGAGCAGCTGTCTTTATGGGTCTGGGCGGCATGATAGGTTCCGGTATATTTGTCTTAATTGGTGAGGCCGGTGCAATAGCCGGTTCTGCAGTTTGGCTTTCCTTTTTAGTGGCTGGACTCATAGTGTTGCTCACTGGCTACTCCTACGGGAAACTAGGAGCAAAATATCCTTCGTCTGGTGGGGTTGTTGAATATCTTGTCCAGGGATATGGTTCGGGCTTGTTTTCAGGAGCAGTGTCTGTCCTGTATTATTTCGCTCAGATAATTAGCATAAGTATGCTTGCTGTATCCTTTGGCATTTATGGAGGCCCACTTTTGTTTGGCCCAAATGTCTCAGAAGTTACTATGTCATTGCTAGGCTCAGGACTTCTTGTTGTGATGACATTAGTAAATTTTGTGGGATCGAAGACCGTTACCAAAGCAGAATCCGTTATTGTAGGTATTAATGTAATTATTTTACTGGTGTTTACCGTACCTGCTCTTACCCAGGTTGATATAAAATTAATTAGTCCTTCAACTTACCCACCGGCACAGCTTATTTTAACAAGTCTTGCACTCACCTTTTTTGCTTTCACAGGTTTCGGAGTAGTTACAAATACTGCTGGTGATATTGACAACCCAAAAAAGAACCTGCCAAAAGCCATTATGCTTTCGATAGGCATTGTGATGGTGCTGTATGTGGCAATTGCTATTGCAGTTTATGGCACCCTTCCTGTTGATAAAGTAATAGCTGCCAAGAACACCGCACTGGCAGCAGCAGCGGAACCAATTCTTGGACATTTTGGTTTTGTACTGGTCTCCATTTCGGCGATGATGGCTACTGCATCAGCAATTAATGCGACCCTCTATGGAACAACTAATCAAACCTATTTGCTAGCCAAGGAAGGTGAACTGCCAGCTGGATATAATCGGCGTTTATGGAAGCATGGAACCGAAGGTTTAGCCATCACTTCCTTAATTGCACTTATTCTTGCAAACACTATGGACCTTACATCCATTGCTTCACTTGCGAGCATCACAATGATTTTGGTCTACTTTATCGTAAACATTGGGCATATGCACTTAGTAAAAGAAACAGGTGCAAAATACATCATTGTCCTCTTAGCTTCAATTACATCTTTTGGAGTTCTTGCTATGTTTTTATATCATATATTTTCAACCTCTTTAGCAACCGGCCTGGTTTTGCTGGTTTTTATTGCAGGCGCCTTCATTATGGAGTTCATTCTTGAAAAAGTGAATAAAAGAAAAATAAAAAAGCAAATAAACTAGTGCAGTATCTATTCATGCGTCAATTCATTTGATCATGAATAAATATGACCCCGATGAACAGGAATTATGCCTATTAAAGGCTATTCAAAATTTAGAATTAACAGAGGAACGATATGAAAAAGTTTATGTAAGACATGGGGGTAAATCCGTGGGCAATGAAAGTGAAGCCAGAATGATTGATGAAAGCTGTGGTGAAAGTCTGATTGGTAAATGCGAAGAATATATTAACTGTTGTTCAATGACAATAGAAGAATGGGACAGTATTCCCTAACATCAAAACTTCTGTGACTCTATCTAATGTGGGGGTCTATAAAAACATACTGTTATCCCTACTTTATATTGGAGAATTACGGTATATTTATTACTGATATAACAAGTTGGTGGTCATTTGACTTATGGAAAAAGCACTCAAATATCTCTGTAAGAATTGGATCAGGCACACCGAATTAATTGAAAAAAACTAGTGACACAAGATTAGCCATTAATAAATGGTTGCAAAGTCCCACTGCATATCTTCATCCAAAGGATAGATAGGTCTATTTACATTCTGGTAAGGCAAACCCTCGATTACCTGATTTGCAAATCCAGGAGTAAGAGCCATTATTGTCATAGGGGAAATATCCCTTAATCCCTGAAATAAGTATCCTAGTTTGACAACGACTATCTTATAATTCAGAGGATCCAAGCCTACCTCTTTAAAATCCTGGGGCGAATAGAATGATCTACGGTCAGTGAGTAGTACGAGGTCAATACCATCCAATCTTACCACCGCCGGCTTCCTTCTTGTTAATGAATCATAACTTGAAACCATCTTAACTATTCCTCTTATTTCCAAAGATTGACCAAATACTGTATCTATCTTTCCTCCAATGGACATAGAAACTTCATTTCCAACTCCGACTTCATCACAATACCGAACTGCTTCCGGATCAACAATACCCGCCACAAGCGCATTCTGGACACCATGTGAAATAAGGTATTCAAGAACCAGCGTATTATCCCCGGCGGCACCAGCGGTAGTATTATCCCCCGAGTCAGTAATGAATATGGTAGATTCCTCCGATTTAAGAGCTGTCTCCACCGCTCCTCTAATATTATCAGTCGGTACGTCGAATTGTAACCTTTGCCTTTCATCCCAAAGCTGCGTTGCCAACCTCCGTAACTCATCCTGGGCCGTGGTGAGATATGATTTATCTTGAGCCACCACCTGAATACTCATGCCTGCACGGGGAACGTCGGTCCAGGGCATCCCTACAAAGATCGAAGCATCTAGAAGACCCTCTTGCATAGCAATATCCGGAAGTTGCTCGTAGAGAGATTTAAGTGGTTCTACGGCCGTAATTCCCTTTTCACCAGGGATAAGAATGGGAATGTGAACATGAGCCACCACAGGTTTCCATTGGTTTCGTAAGGCATTTACCAGCAAGCTGACTGCTCTTAACCGAGTTTGTGAGTCATCCACATGTGGAGCTGTACGAAAAGCGGTTAATAGATTCAAGCTCTCGACAAAGTTAGATGACATATTACCATGCAGATCGAAACTCGCACTGATCAACACCGCATCCCCTGACTCCTTTCTAATGGACTGGATCAAATCCAATTGAGCATCAGGGTACCCTTCTACATGAAGAGCACCATGCATGTCCAGATAAATACCATCTATTTTACCAGCTTGTCGGACTTTCGAAATAATCTCGGACCTGAAAAATTCGTAGGTATCCTTGGCGACTACTCCGAAAGGTCCGGCATTGGCATGCATGGTTGGGATTACTTCAATTCCCTCATTTTTTAAATACTCGGCCCATTCTTCGTCCTCTAAAACTGCGCTTCCCCTTTTGATAGTAAAGTCTTTCGTAGTGGTTAAGACCGGGTTAAAGGTATTAGATTCGTGCCGAATACCAGCGGTGAGAATCCGGAGAGTTTCCGACTCTTTCTTGGCGCAAGAGAAAAATATGATTAGACAGGCTAGACTAAGGCAGACCTTTGAGGTCACCGGAATTATTGAGCTAAGAATATACTGCATGGCACCAGACAAGATACAATTTTTCCCTGCTGTTTACAAAGTCTACATTATCCTTTTAAAGAAACAAATTACCTTATTCTCAGTTTTCATTATCAAAGCGCATGTAATGTTGATATCGTTTATTTGAACATTCCATTGTATAAATATGCGGATAAAGGTGTCCCATAAAAAGAATGTTTTGTGGGACATGGGGCTTTTACTTTATTCCGTTCGAATAACCAGCCATTTTACAGCACTTCAAACAGATGAGGTTAGTTCGAATATGTAACTAAGAAATTATGGTATAATATCACTTATACGGTATGCCTAATGGAATACAAATTATTGGAATAAAATATTTCTGCTTTAATGTACCCTAACGGTTTAACTAAACTGCGTTTTAATGCAGTTTAGGTTTTGTTATGCTTTCACTATTTATGTATTCAAATGGGTTCAATTTCATTACTTCGATGTTTCATAATGTTCATCTAAAAGTGCAGGAAGTAATTTCTTTTCTGCTATAAATGGAATCCCATAAGTCCTTTCAGCATGATTTGATTTAATCGTATGAATAACCTCTATTTCAGCGTTCGCTCGACTTTTTAACAAAGGGTCAGAAATTCCTGAAAGCATAGAGAGACTCTGGTTTATTAACCAAGCATAAGGTTTTATGCCTGCCCTTTTTAAATCATCCTGTAATGAAGCTGCTTCCCGCATAGGGGTGGTTTCAGGTAATGAAACGAGAATTATTTTTGCTAAGCTTGGGTCTTGTAAAGACATATATGGAGTCCTCAAACGTCCAGCATTCAAGTTGTTCCTCATGATGTCTCGATGATAGCTTCCGGCAGTATCCAATAGCAGTAGTGTATGCCCAGTTGGAGCAGTATCCATTACCACAAACTTTCTTTTGGCCATACTGATGGCTTTAGAAAATGCATGAAAAACGGCAACCTCTTCGGTACAGGGTGACTTTAAATCTTCTTGAATCAGTTTTTTGGTTTCTTCAGATTGTCCTTTTCCTTTATGCAACAAAATCTTTTCCATATATCTCTGCGTTTCAGTTTTTGGATCTATTCGCTCCACTGTTAAAGTTGGGGGCATTTCGCCTAATTGCTTAATGAAATCTTGAATATGGGCAGCAGGGTCTGTTGTGGTTAACAATACATCAAAGCCTTTCTTTGCAAGTAAAACAGCTATAGCCGAAGCCGCAATGGTTTTTCCTACTCCACCTTTACCCATTGTCATGATAAGTCCACACTCTTGATTCATGCAGAGTTCATCAACTAACTGATCTATTCCTTTTAATACATGTGTTGATGTTTCTAATTTTGAAATCGCTTTTTCTGAAATTGACTTTTGCAACTCATTATTAAAAAGCGAACGTAGTTTTGATATACCTAATACATTGTAGGGTAAAAGGGGATATGTTTTTGATGGCAATAATTTTAAATTATCAGGAATCGATTCGAGTTGCTCATTTGCCATCTCCTCAATTTTGATTGCAAGAGGATCTTGTTTTTCAATTGCTTTAAAAACACCATTAATATACAACCTCTGATTACTCATTCCGAGTTCTTTCAATTCATTGCTCGTTCTTGAGGCTTCTTTTAAAGAAGCTTTTTCTGCTCTTGAAACAATATAAAAAGTGGTAAGATTCGCATCTCGCAATCTATCCACTACCAAATGATATCTTTCTTTTCCGCTTTTAAGTGCTGATGTTGGACCAAGACAGGAAGCTCCATCGGGATTCTCGTCTGTAAAACTAGACCAGGCAGCAGGCAGTTCAAGTAGTCTTAAGGTATGGCCAGTTGGAGCAGTGTCAAAAATAATAACATCAAATTTTTCTCCTTCAGATTCACTCGACACAAAACGAGAAAATTCATCAAAGGAAGCAATCTCCGTTGTGCAGGCACCTGAAAGATCTTCTCTTATTTTATTTATTTCCTCTTTGGTTCCAAGACCCTCTAAAGGTTGGGTTACCCTATTTCGATATTCTTCGGCAGCATGTTCGGGATTAATGTTGATCGCAAAAAAATTGTTAATCCCTGTTATTGAACTGATGTTTTCGTCAACTGGACTTTCTAATACATCTTTTAAATTAGATGCTGGATCTGTGCTCACGAGCAGCACAGTTTTGCCTGAGTCTGCCAATTCAACAGCGGTTGCACAAGCGAGAGATGTTTTTCCTACGCCCCCTTTGCCTGTAAAGAATAAATAAGATGTTGAATCAGTCATTTATAATGTTTTAGTATCGTCTTTAAGGTGAAGTATAACAATTGGATATAGTTACTAGTACGTATATTTCTTTAATGACTGTAATATATAAATATTCTAGTGTTTACCGACAATCGAGAAAACAAATCAAAGTAGTATGCGGATAATATCCGTTTGCAAACGGTAATATAGCTAACTGGTTGAAATTGGAATACTTGGAGAATCTCTTTCTGAATTTCCCTAAAAACGAACATTTTTTAGGACATCACCTTTCTACTTCATTCGGATACTTTAACTGTCCATTTTACAGCACTTCCCACAGATGTAGATAGTACTAAACGGTAATAATATTTAACTCGTTTATTTTATGGATAATATATAATATATGGTGAGTTCATTAAGTCTTGAAATATTATGGAATGGTACACTCAACTGATTCTAGTTTAGCTTTTAATAATTCCTTATCTTATAAAGGACAACTAACCGCTTCTTATGATCAACTTCTTTAGAAAAATCCGCAAACAACTCGCTGATGATAACAAGCCTCTAAAGTATACGAGGTATGCTATTGGGGAGATATTTTTGGTAGTGATTGGTATTTTGATTGCCTTGCAGATCAATAATTGGAATGAGCAGCGAAAAACTGTAAACAAAGAAAAAGGATATATCCGCTCTATTTATCAAGACCTGCGAAAGGACCTTAATAGAATAAATATCAGTAGTGCAATGCTAACCAAGCAGTACAAATACGGTGTAGAAGTACTCAGGGCTTTTGAACAAAAGGAAGGTAAAGCTATGGATTCTGTAGACATAACTAATAAAGCGGGCTGGGAACTAACACTGATAATACCTATGATGCGCGAGGACAATACCTGGGATGATTTAAAAGTTAAGGGTATAGAAACCTATATTATAAAAGATTCACTAACTCAGTTGCTCGATGGTTTTTACTCCAATTTCGACAATCAAATAAATAGATTTAATCAATTGCCGAAAAAAGTAAGGGAAGAACTACGCATGCTTACCGGGTATTGCAATGATTCTGAAGGGGTGCAAATTATATTTGAAAAAGGAATTGATTATTATGGAGCTTCTTCCCCAAGGTTCCGTAAATGCATTTTATCTAACATAGATGTTCCCAGACTTGTTAGTGCTGTAACATTATCAGCAATTGTCAACATTAGGCTATGTGAAGGATTAAAAAAAGAGGCTGAAGCGGTGAAAGAGTATATGGAAAAGCATTTTAAGCACTTGATATAAGATACCCAGCTTCGGCCAGCGTCACACTAGTATCTTGTCCCAACCACCCATCCCTATTAAGTAATATATATTTGAATGGGCAAACTTAGATGGTAACAACCACCAAGTAAAGCTAATTCTGTGATTCTATCTAATGTGGTAGTATTCTAATTAAGTATTATTAGACTGATATTAAGTCCTTTATATTTATTCTGTATCTTAGGAAGAACAACCAACTGCTTCCTAGAAATGATCAATTTTTTTAGACGCATACGCAAAAAACTCGCTGATGACAACAAGCCATTAAAATACATGAGGTATGCTATTGGCGAAATTGTATTGGTGGTTATTGGGATTTTGATTGCTTTAAGTATTAATAATTGGAATGAGTTTAAAAAGGAACGAAAACAGGAACAAAAAGTATTAACAGAACTTATAACTTCCTTAGAGCATAATTGTAGCAGAATGATTTCTGATTCTATAAATAGATCAAACTGGAACAGATCTAGCGATATTGTCATCCATTCTCTGGAACAGGGCATAGCCTATTCAGATACCATGAATACACATTTTCAGGACGCCAGGAAACCTGGAACGAATCTTTCATTATCATATGCAGGTTATGAAAGTTTGAAAAATGTTGGATATAATATAATCACCTCGGATACGCTTAGAAAAAATATTGTTGAGCTCTTTGAGTTAACATACAAGACCCTGCTAGAGGAAATGGAATATTTTGAATCTTTTCAACCAGAT
>Ga0209456_10001123_pt1 | contig 13249 bp, 7 predicted proteins | sample COG_11_FD_184755 | JGI IMG/M metagenome (GOLD analysis project Ga0209456, IMG submission 184755) | Pelagic marine sediment microbial communities from the LTER site Helgoland, North Sea, for post-phytoplankton bloom and carbon turnover... | ecosystem: Environmental > Aquatic > Marine > Neritic...
TTGGCGTTCCGAGCCGTATGAACGTCGGTCAGATCCTCGAGACGCATCTCGGCTGGGCCGGCTATCTGCTCGGCACACAGCTGCAGGAGATGGTCGAAAGCAAGGCCAGCGCTTCGGCGCTCCGTGAACGGATCCGGTCGATCTTCAAGGGCGGCGACATCGTGAAGGTGCTCGATGCGATTCCTGATGGCGAGGTCGCGGCGATGGCCAAGAGCTGGAAGCACGGCCTTCAACTCGCTACACCGGTCTTCGACGGCGCGAGCGAAGAAGAGATCAAAGATCTCCTGAGGCTCGCGGGAGTGCAGGACAACGGTCAGACGGTGCTCTTCGATGGACGCACCGGCGATGCATTTCACGAGGACGTCACGGTGGGCATCATGTACATGCTCAAGCTGCACCATTTGGTCGACGACAAGATTCACGCGCGAAGCATCGGCCCCTACTCGCTGGTCACGCAGCAGCCGCTGGGTGGCAAGGCTCAGTTCGGCGGGCAGAGGCTTGGTGAGATGGAGGTCTGGGCGATGGAGGCCTACGGCGCGGCATACGCACTGCAGGAGTTCCTCACCGTCAAGTCCGACGATGTGCAGGGCCGAACCCGCATGTACGAATCGATTGTGAAGGGGGACTACCAGCTCGAAGCCGGACTGCCGGAGAGCTTCAACGTCCTCATGAAGGAGCTTCAGGCACTTTGCCTGAACGTCGAGTTGGTCGAGACCAGTCAAATGGGACGCAGGTCAGATGACGTCCTTGCCGCGGAGGAAGAGTAAGTCATGAAGGATATCTTCAGCTTCTTCGAAAAGCCGAAAGACCCGCTTGCGTTTTCGGCGATTCGCATTTCGTTGGCGTCGCCGGAGAAGATCCGCGAGTGGTCGCACGGCGAAGTCAAAAAGCCCGAGACGATCAACTACCGTACGTTCAAGCCAGAGCGCGACGGCCTCTTCTGCGCGAAAATCTTCGGGCCCGTCAAAGACTACGAGTGCATTTGTGGCAAGTACAAGCGCATGAAGCATCGCGGCATCGTCTGCGAGAAGTGCGGCGTCGAAGTCATTCAGAGCAAGGTTCGCCGTGAGCGGCTCGGTCACATCACCTTGGCCACTCCGGTTGCGCACATTTGGTTCCTCAAGAGCCTTCCGAGCCGCATCGGCGCGATTCTCGACATCACGCTCAAGGACCTCGAGCGCGTGCTCTACTGTGAGAGCTACGTGGTTCTCGATCCCAAGGAGACGGCGCTGGAGCGCGGTGAAATTCTCACGGAGGATCGCTACCACGACATGCTCGACGAGTATGGCGATGACGCGTTCGAAGCGCGCATGGGTGGCGAGGCGGTTCTCGAGATGCTTCGGGATCTCGACGTGCACGCCATGGCCGAGCAGCTTCGCTTGGACCTCAAGGAAGCGACCAGCGAAGCGAAGCGCAAAAAGCTCGCCAAGCGCCTCAAGGTCATCGAGGCCTTCCGCGATTCGGGAAACCGGCCGGAGTGGATGATGCTCTCGGTGATTCCGGTGCTGCCGCCGGATCTTCGTCCCTTGGTTCCGCTCGATGGGGGGCGCTTCGCGACGTCCGATCTCAACGATCTCTACCGTCGCGTCATCAACCGAAACAATCGCCTCAAGCGGCTCATCGAGCTCAACGCACCGGAGATCATCATCCGGAACGAGCGTCGCATGCTGCAGGAGGCCGTCGATGCGCTCTTCGACAACGGCCGTCGCGGCAAGACCATCACCGGTCCGAACAAGCGTCCGCTCAAGTCCTTGTCCGACATGCTCAAGGGCAAGCAGGGGCGTTTCCGCCAAAACCTGCTCGGCAAGCGAGTCGACTACTCGGGCCGTTCGGTCATCGTCGTCGGCCCGGCGCTGCGTTTGCACCAGTGCGGTCTGCCGAAAAAGATGGCACTCGAGCTCTTCAAGCCGTTCATTTACAACAAGCTCGAAGAGCGCGGCTACGTCACCACGATCAAGAGCGCTAAGAAGCTCGTCGAGAAGGAGAAGCCCGAAGTCTGGGACATTCTCGAAGAGGTCATCACCGAGCACCCTGTGATGCTCAACCGTGCGCCGACGCTTCACCGCTTGGGCATTCAGGCCTTCGAGCCCGTGCTGATCGAGGGCAAGGCAATCCGGCTCCACCCGCTCGTTTGCACCGCGTTCAACGCGGACTTCGATGGTGACCAGATGGCGGTTCACGTTCCGCTTTCGGTCGAGGCTCAGATGGAGACGCGCGTGCTCATGATGAGCACGAACAACATCTTGTCTCCGGCAAGCGGCCGCCCAATCATCAACCCGACTCAGGACATCGTTCTCGGGCTCTACTACATGACGCGCGAGAAGACCTTCGGTAAGGGTGAGTACCGCGACGGCCAGGAGAAGGAAGGTCAGTTCACGGGCATCTTCGCCTCCGCAGACGAGCTTCGGATGGCGTACGACCAGAACATGGTCGGCCTACACAGCCGCATTCGCTATCGCTACAAGGGTAAGATCTACGACACTACGGTTGGACGGGTGCTCGTGAGCGATGTTTTGCCCCCGGGGATGGAGTTCCCGGCGGTCAACAAGGTGCTCGACAAGAAGTCGCTCAGCGCGCTCATCGACGAGTGTTACCGGTCCAGCCGCAACAAGAATACCGTTCTGCTCGCGGACCGGTTGCGCACGATGGGCTTCGAGATGTCGACCCGCGCCGGAATTTCGATCTGCATGGATGACATGATCATCCCAGACTCGAAGAAAGACGTGCTTGCCGCCGCTCAGGAAGACGTCACTACGGTCGTCGAGCAGTATCAGGAAGGCCTGATCACCGACGGCGAGCGGTACAACAAAGTCGTCGACATTTGGGCGGAAGCCTCAGACCAAGTCGCCCGTGACCTTATGGAATCGATTGGTACCGACGAGGTCACCGATCCGGAGACGGGCGAGAAGTCGACACAGCCGAGCTTCAACTCGATCTTCATGATGGCCGACTCGGGCGCTCGTGGCTCGAACCAGCAGATTCGTCAGCTGGCCGGCATGCGCGGTCTGATGGCCAAACCGTCCGGCGAGATCATCGAGACACCCATCACGGCGAACTTCCGTGAGGGGCTGACCGTCTTGCAGTACTTCATCTCTACACATGGCGCCCGTAAGGGTCTGGCCGACACCGCCCTGAAGACAGCGAACTCCGGTTACCTGACGAGGCGTCTCGTCGATGTGGCGCAGGACGCCGTCATCACCGAGTACGACTGCGAAACGCTCGACGGAATTTGGGTCAGCAAGCTCGAAGAGGGCGGTGAGGTGGTTACGCCGCTCGGTGAGCGCGTTCTGGGCCGAATCGCGCTCGAGGACATCACCGATCCCGTCACCGACGAAACGCTCGTCGAAGCCAACCAGGAGATCGACGAAGCGCGTGTGGCCCGCATCGAAGCGGCCGGTATCGAGCGCGTCTTGATTCGCTCCGTCTTGACCTGTCAGAACCGTCGCGGCGTTTGCGTCATGTGCTACGGCCGAGATCTCGGGCGCGGGTACGAGGTGAACATCGGCGAGGCCGTTGGCATCATCGGCGCTCAGTCCATCGGTGAGCCTGGTACGCAGCTCACCATGCGTACGTTTCACATCGGCGGTGCAGCTGCTCGCGGTAAAATCGAGCAGAGCTCCATCGAGTCACGCTCCGGCGGTGTCGTGAAGTTCGACAACACCAAGCTCATCACCAAGACCGACGGTACGGTCGTGGTCATGAACCGCCATGGCGCAGTGACGGTCGTCGACGAGTCGGGTCGTGAGCGTGAACACTTCACGCTCACCTACGGCGCGTTCGTGAAGGTCAAAGAAGGTGATCGCGTCGAGCGAGGTACGATGCTCGCCGAGTGGGACCCTTACGCCATTCCGATCCTCACCGAGGTTCACGGTATCGTGAAGTACGGCGACGTCGTCGAAGCGGTGACCATGGACGAGAAGCTCGACGAGGTTACCGGCCTTTCCCGGCGCGTCGTCATCGAATCCCGCGATCCCAGCGCGCGTCCTCGTATTTCCATCAAAGATCCGAAGACTGGCGACACGCAAAGCACGGGGGCAGGCGAGAACATGGCCCGCTACTTCCTGCCGGTTGGCGCGAACATCATCCCCGCGGATGGTCAGACCGTCGAAGCCGGTGAGATCATCGCGAAGATCCCGCGTGAGACCACGAAGACCAAGGACATCACCGGTGGTCTGCCGCGTGTTGCCGAGCTTTTCGAAGCTCGCAAGCCTAAGGATCACGCGATCATCAGCGAAATCGATGGCATCGTGACGTTTGGTAAGGACACCAAGGGTAAGCGAAAGGTCATGATCACGCCGGAGGTTGGTGAACCGAAGGAGTATCTCATCGCCAAGGGCAAGCACCTGACCGTGAAAGACGGTGATCACGTGCGCGCCGGCGAACCTTTGATGGACGGCCCTGCAAACCCGCATGACATTCTCAAGGTCAAGGGTGAGAAAGAGCTCGCCGCCTGGCTGGTCGACGAGATCCAGCAGGTCTACCGACTGCAGGGCGTTGCCATCAACGACAAGCACATCGAGGTCATCGTTCGCCAGATGCTCCGACGAGTTCGGATCAAGGAGACGGGCGACACCCGGTTCCTACCCGACGAGCAGGTCGAGAAGACGGTGTTCGAGCGCGAGAACGAGCGGGTCATTGCCAAGGGCGGTCAGCCTGCGGTTGCAGAGCCGCTCTTGCTCGGCATCACCAAGGCCTCGCTTTCGACCGAATCGTTTATCAGCGCTTCGTCCTTCCAGGAGACGACGAAGGTGCTCACCGAGGCCGCGATCAGCGGCAAGCTCGATGAGCTTCGAGGTCTCAAGGAAAATGTCATCATGGGCCGCCTGCTTCCTGCCGGGACGGGCCTTGGTGCGTACAACAAGATCGACATGGTGGTCGCGGACGATGCCGTGAAGCCGCTTGCGCCGGCCCGGGCCTTCCTCGAGCCGGAGCCCGTTGCGGCCGCGGCCAGCGAAGAGTAGTCGAAGTCGGGCCTTCCGACTCCCCCATCCGGAATTCGTCTAACTCACGGCAGCATCGCCGTGTAGAGTTGGCCGAGCGGAGAAGGGTAATGAAGACCTATCTATTCGAAACGGACGAGCATCGCGCGCTGCGTGAGCAGGTACGGCGGTTCGCGGCTTCAGCAATCGCACCGCACGCGCATGCTTGGGAAGAGGCCAACGAGTTTCCTCGCGACCTTTATCAGAAATCTGCGGCGGCGGGTTTCTTGGGGACGGGGTATCCGGAGGCGTTGGGCGGTGACGGAGGGGACTTGAGCCATGTCCTGGTGGCCGCTGAAGAAATGGTGATCGCAGGGAAGTCGGTGGGGACTTGCGTGGGGCTCGGCAGCCACGGCATCGCGCTGCCGCCGATCGTGAAGTTCGGGAACGACATACAAAAGGAGCGCTACGTTCGACCGACGCTACGTGGTGACAAAGTTTCAGCGCTCGGCATCACCGAGCCGGGTGGAGGGAGTGACGTCGCAGCCGTGACGACGAAGGCGGTTCTCGACGGGGACCACTACATCGTGAACGGTGCCAAGACCTTCATCACCTCCGGCACGCGTGCAGACTTCGTGACTACCGCGGTGCGGACTGGAGGCGACGGTCATGGGGGCATTTCGATGCTGATCATCGACAGCGACACACCCGGCTTCAGCGTGGCCGGAAAGCTCAAGAAGACCGGCTGGTGGGCCAGCGACACGGCCGAGCTCGCGTTCGAGGACTGCCGCGTGCCGGCCGAGAACCTCATCGGTCAGGAGGGCGCTGGCTTCCTGATGATCATGACCAACTTCGTCACGGAGCGACTCATGCTCGCGGGCCAGTGCGTTGCGATCGCCCAACTCGCCTATCAGGAGTCGGTCGAGTACGCCAAGCAGCGACACGCGTTCGGCAAGTCGCTATCGGGCTTTCAGGTGGTCCGCCACAAGCTCGCCGATATGGCTACGGATATTGCCGCGGCACGTGCACTCACCGGAGAGTGCGTCACGCGCTTCCTCAATGGAGAGCAAACGCCGTCCTTGGCGGCGATGGCCAAGAACGCGGCAACCGACATGTGCTCGCGGGTCTGCGACCAGGCCGTTCAAATCCATGGCGGATACGGCTACATGCGGGAGTACGTCGTAGAGCGCCTCTATCGCGATGCACGCCTCTACCCGATCGGCGGTGGCACTCGTGAAATCATGAACGAAATCATCAGCAAGGTAGAAGGCTACTAGAGGGGACACTCTCCACCCCCAGAACCTCCCAGAATCACACAGCTTCTCAGCGAGAGATCGCAGCGACCTTCGGTATGGTGTTGCGATCTTTGTCGGAGATCTTGTTTGGTTTTGGGGGTTTAGGGGGGTGGAGAGTGTCCCCCTATGATGAAGTCGGCGATGATGGCGGAGAGCTTTTCTACGAAGGCTGGGCCGATTTCGGTCTGGTGTTGGGCGGCAATGCGTTGGACCGACTCTGCGACGGTTTCATCGGCGCGTTTCCAGGCATCGAGGAGGTCGGCCGCCAAGGCGTTCAGCGTCTTCGTCGACGCTCGGTGATTGGCATCCCGGTAGACACAGAGGAAGGTTGAGTCGGGTTCGTACCCTGCGGCCGGGGTGGGCTTCTTGTGAACCGGGTACTCGAGGCGGATGACCTCCAGCGCAGCGCTGAGCACCGGCCTTCGGTCGAACGCGAACTCCAATTCGGGTTTGGGGTCCCGGGGTGCATGTCGTACATACCAGCTGGCGATCTCGAAGCGCGCCAGCTCGGCCACCCAAGGTACTTCCTTGTCGTGCCAGATCGGAATCGCGAAATCTGCCAGGTCGGCCGGCACGTGGCGCAGGTATCGGGTCTTGGGCCCGCCCGTGCTCAGCCACTCTGAGACGGCACGACCAAACGACTCTTCTCCGATCGCCGCTTTGGTGCGAGAAAGGGCGACGTTGATCACCTCGACGAGCCTGTTTTGGACCAGCTCTCGATACACCAGCCAGCGCTCGCGGGACCCCAAAAGCTCGAGGTCGGCTTCACTCGGTTCGGCGTCGAAGCAAACGCGCTGCATGGCTTTGGCGCGATCAGCGAGCATGCTCGTCTTCCGTCGCGTTGCGATAGATCTTCCAGAGCTCATCGACCTCGGCGAGAAGCTCGTCCAGTGGCGGCACGTTGTTGTCCCGCTCGAGCAAGACCGGCACCGGACCGATCTTTCGCAGCGCGTAGTCGAGGAGTTGATAGACCTCATTCGGCACAGGTTCGCCGTGCGTGTCGATGCGCAGTCCGTCGTCGCGAACGAAGTGACCGGCGACGTGAACCTGCACCACGCGGTCGGGCGGAATCTTATCGATGTAAGCTTTGGGATCGAAGTCGAAGTTGCGACCGTTCACATAGATGTTGTTGACGTCCAAAAGCAGCTTCGCGTCCGCGCGTTCCAAGACCTCGACCACGAAATCCGCCTCCGCCAATCCGTCCTCGCATTGCGGCGCGTAGTAACTCGCATTCTCCAAGGCCAGGGGCAGATCGATCGCGTCTCTCACTTCGATCAATCGCCGAGATGCGATTTGCGCCGCCTCCTCGGTGAACGGAAGCGGAAGCAAGTCGTGAAAGAAGCGATCGTCGACCCCTCCGAGACATAGGTGCTCGCTGTGCCAAGGGATCTCGATGTCCGACAAGAACGCCCTCAGCTCCCGGAGGTAGCTGGCGTCGAAGGGCTCGGGCGCGCCGAGGCAGGTGCTGAGCCCGTGGGTGACGATGGGCCAGTCTTGCCGCGCCAGGTCGAGCATCTCCTGGTAGCGGCCGCCTCGATTAACGTAGTTTTCCGGGTGAATCTCCAGCCAGGAAACCGCTTCCGGCCGGCGTTCGAGAAGCTCGGTTGCAAGGTCGTAGCGCAAGCCGAGGCCGATTCCATGGACCCCGCCCTTGATCTCAGCACTGATGTTTCGACTCATGCGGGTCCCGAAAAAACACGAGCCGCGGCGACACGTGCCGCCGCGGCTCGAAATACCGTGCTGCCCCCTTCGGGGTAGCGCGACGTGCTTGGACTATTCCTTCGCGCCGCCGCAGCTGCCTTCGCCGCAGGAAGCTTCCGCTGCATCGCCTGCCTCTTTGGCAGCGTCCTTTGCTCCACCGCAGCTGCCTTCGCCGCAAGAGGCTTCGGCCGCGGCGGCAGTCTCGGCGCCTGTCGTCGCCTCGGAGGCATCCGGACCATCGTCCGACTTGCATCCGGCCGTCACGCTGAGTGCCGCAGTCGCCATCGCGATGATCGTGTGCTTGAGTGCTGAGTTCATGTTTGTCTACCCTCTATTTGTTCGTAAGAGCATCCGGAGCATTCAAACCGCTCCCCAGTGATGCAACGCGGCGTCAGGGACCAATCCCATACCCCCGCTTCCCAGACAGGCACGCTAGCGAAAGCGATCGTGGGTCGCAATCCAAAAGCGAAGCGCGCGTCATGACATGCTCTACGTCCGACGTGCCTAGATGTTTCATCTGAATTGTTTGGTCAGGCCACTGGCGGTCCAGGTCGAATACACCATAGATTCTCGGGACTTAGATCGTGCTGAACATCGGAAGAATCGCCGGGCTGCTTTGCCTCGTTTCGTGCGCTCACGGGGCGGATCGCGTCACCGTCCTGCCGCATTCGGCTGGGGTCGCACACTACACGGTTACAATCTTTGACAACCTCGGCGGTGCTCGCGTTCGCGCATGCTTCCACGGCTTGGCTCCGGCGGGGTTGGTTCCGATGGATAGGGGCGCTGCCAGGCGGCTGCGGGGCGCTTGGATCGATGGCATCCCTGTCGAGACTCGTGACGGTCGGATCTTGCTGAGTCAGCAACCTCCACACGAGTGCGTGGAGTACGAAACCCAGTTCGAGCGGAGCCGGTTTAGGCTCGGGGATTCTTCCGCGGTGATCCTTTCTCAGAGCCAGTGGCTCTGGCGGCCCGAACCGTTTCCCGCTGAGGTCCGCACCTCGGTTCGTTTTGCGGTTCCGGGCGACGGACGGGTGTCGTTGTCATGGCCGCAAGCCAACGGCGTCTACCAGCCAAACCGAAACGTATTTTTCGTCGAGACGTTCGGCGTATTTGGTGCTTTCAACCGGCAAGTGTTCTCGGTTGCCAACACGCGTGTCGAAGTTGCTCGTCTAGGAGCTACTCCACTCGAAGGGGATGTTCGCCGCTGGCTCACTCGGGCCGTCCAGACCACGGCGTCGGTGGGCGGGCGATTTCCTCTTGATCGTCTTCAGTTCGTCATCGTCCCCGTAGACGACCCAGGCGCCGAGGTCGCTTTCGGAATGGTGCGACGGGGCGGTGGCTCGTCGATTCTGCTGCTTCCGTCCGTCGATGCCCAAGTGGCCGAGCTCGAGGCGGATTGGGTCGCCATTCATGAGCTCTCGCACCTATGGCTGCCGCGGTTACACGCCAGAGACCGCTGGCTTTCGGAGGGCATCGCGACCTACCTTCAGGAGGTGCTCCGCGCACGCTGCGGCCTGCAGAGCAGCGACCGCGCCTGGAGTCGCATCCGCGAAGGTTTCGAGCGCGGCCGGCGTTCCGGCTCCGGGCGACCACTCGCCGACGAGAGCTTGAGCATGAACCGAACGGGAGCCTACCAACGTGTGTATTGGGCAGGCACCGCCTTCGCGCTGGAAACCGATCTTCGACTTCGTCGCCGCAGCAATGGAGAGACCACGCTTCTCACCGTACTCAACGACGCACAGCGCAATTGGCAAGAAGAGGCCCGCCTGGTCAGCGCATCGCGCGTCCTTGAGGCGCTCGAACAGGCCAGCGGGGCAGAGTTCATCGCGGCGCTCGGTGAAGGGTACGCCGCGAGCTCGGACTTTCCCGACACGAGCTATGTGGATTCGCCCGAATACGACGACGTTCGCGCGCAGATCAGCGCGCCAGCCCATGGAGGCTGCACCGTCAACGGCGAATCATCGCGATGATCCGGTCCCGCGGGGTAGGGCGGCGCTTTCCGATTCCAATCGCTGAAGCGGCACGGTCCGCGCCCGGGCCCAGCAAAGCACCGCGCGATGCATACAAGGTGGCAAGCGCGTCACCCTCCCGGACTTGGTCACCGCGCCGCACGTGCAACCGGACCCCTGCTCCCCAATCTACCGCGTCCTCGGCACGGCTACGGCCTGCGCCCAGACCCATCGATGCATAGCCCAGCTCGAGGGGATCGAGCTCCGTAACGTAGCCAGCTCTCGTGGCGCGAACGGTCGATCGGTGACGCCCGAGCGCGAGTCGATCGGGTGTGTCCACCACGGCAGGATCGCCACCTTGTGCGCCGACGATCTGCCGCATCTTCTCGAGTGCGCTCCCGTCTTTGACGGCCAGCTCGACGCGTCGTCGCGCCTGGGCCTTGGTTTTTGCGACGCCCGCGGCGCGCAGCATCTCGACCGCCAGCTCGTAGGTCAGGTGCCGCAGATCGTCGGATCCTTCACCGTGGAGAATCTCGAGCGCCTCGCTGGTTTCGAGCGCATTGCCGATCGTGTACCCAATCGGGCTGTTCATGTCGGTCAGCAGCGCAGACACCCGCTTGCCGGCGAGCGTTCCGACTCGTACCAGGGAACGCGCGAGCTCCCTGGCCTCCTGCTCGGTTTTCATGAATGCACCCCGGCCCACCTTGACGTCCAAGACCAGCGCGTCGATCCCTTCTGCGAGCTTCTTCGAAAGAATGCTCGAGGTGATCAAGGGAATCGATTCGACGGTTCCGGTAACGTCTCGGAGCGCGTACAGGCGCTTGTCGGCCGGTGCCAGGTCTCCGGTCTGCCCGATCAGCGCGCAACCGATCTTTCGGAGTTGAGCGCGGAACTCGCGCACCGAGAGATCGACCCGAAATCCGGGAATCGCTTCGAGCTTGTCGAGTGTGCCACCGGTGTGCCCAAGGCCCCGGCCGCTCATCATCGGCACCGTTACGCCACAGGCCGCGACGATCGGCGCGAGGCAGATGCTGACTTTGTCTCCGACGCCGCCTGTAGAGTGCTTGTCCACCTTGGGAGCATCGAGCTCGTCGAGGCTCAGGACTGTGCCGCTGTCCCGCATGGCGAGGGTCATCGCCACCGTCTCGTCGAAGTCCATGCCCTGAAAATAGATCGCCATCGCCAGGGCGCTCATCTGGTAGTCAGCGACCGAGCCGTCCATGAAGCCCGCGATCAGAGCATGGATGTCCTGATCGCTGAGCCTGTTTCCCTCACGTTTGCGAGCGATCAGCTCTGGGACAGCCAGAAGGTGTCGCTTCGTTCGAGCCATCACTTTCGTCGTGTGCGCCGCGGCCGTTTCCTGGGTTCGGCGCTCTGCGTCTTCGAATCGTCGCGCCTCTTCTTCGGTTGGCTGCCCCGCTTCTTGGAAGGGCCGGTCCGCTTCCTGGGCGCTGCCTTCCGTTCTTGGCGCGCATCGCCCCGCTTCTTGGGCGCTCGGCCGCGCTCTTTGCCGCCACTGCGTTGCATCCTGCGAACCTGTGTCGGCGCCTCTGCGGGCTGGTGCTCCAGCAGGGAGCCAATGACATCCCGAGCCTGGACATTGGCGTCCTCGATCCGCACGGTGACCGGATCGTTCATGGTGAAGATCTTTGCCGTCCTCGCTCCAATCAGGCGAATACCCAAGTCGTCCGGTTCGTACCGATCCTCGAGCTGCTCGAATGGGAGCAGGACGCTCACGAAGGGATCTGCGAGCTGAATGTAGATGCCAAAGGGTGCGAAGCCCGAGATCCGCCCCTCGAACTCGTCTCCGATGTGCTTCTGCATGTAAATGGTCCGGTAGACGTCCATCACGTCGCGCTCCGCGATCATCGCGCGGCGTTCAGATTCGCTCGCTTGTGCGGCGAAGCGCTGAAGGCGCGGCCGTAGTGAAGCCGAGTCCAGGCTCTCATTCCGAATCATGCTTCGAAGTACTCGATGGACTAGCAAGTCTGGATACCGTCGGATCGGAGACGTGAAGTGCAGGTAGTCCTTCGCCGCGAGGGCGAAGTGACCGGTGGTTGGATCGGTGTCGTAGATCGCTTGCTGCATGGCTCGCAAGAGCAAGTATCGGAGCAGCGAGGCTTCGTCCGTACCTTCGATTCGACGAAGGAACTGGCTGAGCTGCTTTGGAGTCGACGCGGCCTCTTCTTCGAGCTCGTAGCCGAAGGACTTCGCGACCTGGCAGAACATGGAGATTCGCTCTGGGTCGGGCTTGCCATGGACTCGAAACACACCGGGCGCGGCGTGCCGCTTGATGTGCGCAGCAACGGTTTCGTTGGTCACCAGCATCATGTCCTCGACGATGCGGTACGCTTGTCGAATGCCTGGGTCTTTGCGGGACTGGACGATTTCCTTGGGCTCTCCGTGCTCGTCGAGGACGATCTTCCCCTCCGGAAGGTCGAAATCGAGCGAGCCCCGTTTCTGCCGGCGAGCTCGAAGCCGCTGCGAAAGGTCGAGGAGGATTTTGAGCGTCTCGACCCGCTTTTCCGCGGAGGGCTGATGCGGGCCCTTGTCGGTGAGCCGGAGCGCGCGAGCCACCCCCTCGTAGTAGAGCTTCCCGTGCGAGCGCATCACGGCTTCGAAGATGCGATGGGAGCTGACGTGCCCCTTCTCGTCGATGTGCATTTCGACCGCCATACAGAGCCGGTCGCGGTTCGGCACGAGCGACGCGAGGTTGGTCGAGAGCTCTGGTGGCAGCATTGGGATCGCGCGGTCCGGCAGATAGACGCTCGTGCCTCGGCTGATCGCTTCGCGGTCCATCGGGCTGCCTTCGATGACGTAGTGAGATACGTCTGCGATCGCGACGATGAGACGGAAGCCGTTTCGTGTGCGCTCGACCCAGATCGCGTCGTCGTGGTCGCGCGCGGTTTCCGGGTCGATCGTGACGAGATCGACGTCTCGCAGGTCCTCGCGATTCTTCAGCACTTCGCGGTCCACGCGGGCGGGGAGGGCGGCGGCCTCTAGCTCGACGTCGTCCGGGAAGACCTCCCGGATCCCGTCGCGGATCTTGATCTTCTCCACCTCGGTCCGTGCGACCCCTTGAGCGCCGAGCACTTCGACGATGCCCACCTCGGGACGGTCCTCGCTCCGCTGTGGAAACGTGACGATCTCTGCGAGGATGACGTCTCCTTTTCGGACGGACTTCGGGACCTTGCCTACCACGCGCATGGGCGAGCGCAGCCGCTCGTCGTCGGGCTCGAAGCTCATCCCCCGGCCGCGCGGGTGCAGCATTCCGGTCACGTTCTTCAGTCGCCGCTCGACGATGCCGACGATGAGACCTTCTCGGCCTTTCGACGAAGGGCGGGCCCTGAGCTGGACCGTGTCCCCATGGAGGGATGGCCCCACC
>Ga0209456_10001124_pt1 | contig 13235 bp, 13 predicted proteins | sample COG_11_FD_184755 | JGI IMG/M metagenome (GOLD analysis project Ga0209456, IMG submission 184755) | Pelagic marine sediment microbial communities from the LTER site Helgoland, North Sea, for post-phytoplankton bloom and carbon turnover... | ecosystem: Environmental > Aquatic > Marine > Neritic...
TTTTGACAGTCCGCGCAATCCCGGCTAACATTCGCCGATTATGCCGCTCGCCCTGACGGACCTTCTTTCACCAGATGTGCCCGTCCAGGGCGAGTTGCGTGTTGGGGTGCCGGTGGCCGGGTTACCGCGTCTGGCCGCTGCACTTACAGACAGCGATGTGGAGCTGGAAGTAGACATCAGCGTGCGGCCGCTGGCGGGTCCCGTTGCGGCGCTGGCGGTGGAGGGCAGAATAGCCGGCGCGTTGCCGCTGCGATGCCAGCGCTGTCTGGAGACGGTGCCGATCGAGATCGAGCAAGCGCTGAATCTCGCCGTCGCTGTCGTCGGGAACGAAGAGCAGCTGCCGGCCGGGTTCGAGCCCTGGCCATTGGTCGCCGGTCCGGTGTCCCTGGGTCAGCTGCTGGAGGACGAACTGCTGTTGTCGCTGCCGCTGGCTCCGGTCCACGAGGACGCGCAGGCATGTGGCCCGTTGGCCGACACCTTGTCGTCGATGCAGCAGGAGACGACGGAGCAGGCGGAAAATCCGTTTGCGGTGCTAAAAGATTTGAAACGCTAGGCCGAAAATACCGCAAGGCTGCGGTTTCGGACAAGGAGTAAAGAGATGGCTGTTCAACAAAACAGAAAGACTTCGTCGCGGCGCGATATGCGTCGTTCCCACGACGATTTGAACAAACCGGCTGTGTCCGTCGAACCGAAGACTGGCGAGACGCACCGCCGGCACCACGTCAGTGCCGATGGTTTTTATCGCGGCCGCAAGGTGATCGCGACCCCCGCCCCCGTCGAGGACGACGAGGAATAGCTGGCCGAAGTCGGCGCAGGCTGAACACCGCGCCGATCCATTGAGGTCAGGGGCATGGAACATCCGGTCCTCGCCGTAGATGCCATGGGTGGTGACGCAGGCACCGCCGTGGTCGTCCCTGCCGCGCTGACGTTCCTGGCTAATCATCCCCGTGTCTCGTTGTTCCTGGTCGGCGACCGGGAACAGATCGAGCCCTTGTTGGCCTCTGCTGATGCCGAGCTACGGGCACGCGCCGAAATTGTCGCGGCCAGTGAGGTCGTGGACATGGATGAGGCGCCCGCGGACGCGCTGCGGAAAAAGAAAGATTCCTCGATGCGCGTGGCGATCGATCTGGTCAAGGCAGGTCGGGCCCAGGCATGCATCAGCGCCGGCAACACCGGTGCGCTGATGGCGATTTCCCGTTTCGTGCTCAAGACCCTGCCGGGCATCGATCGGCCGGCAATCATTTCGGGCATCCCGGCGCGCGACGGCCACACTTTGATGCTGGATCTGGGCGCAAATTCTGATTGTTCCCCCGAGCAGCTGCTCCAGTTTGCAGTGATGGGCACCGTCATCGCCGCGGAATTGCACGGTATCGCGCGACCGCGCGTCGGACTCCTGAATATCGGCACCGAACAAAACAAAGGCAATGAGGCTATCCGGCAGGCCGGCAAGATGCTCGCGCGCAGCGAGCTCAATTACGTCGGTTTCGTCGAGGGCAACGACATCATGTCCGGCCGGGTCGATGTGGTGGTCACCGACGGCTTTACCGGCAATGTGTCCTTGAAAACCATGGAAGGCCTGGTGCGGATGCTGTTCCAGAGTATCCGTGACGAGGTCGGCAAGTCCTGGCGCCAGCGGCTGGTCGCGCTTGCCGCGGCGCCCATGTTGCGCTCACTTCAGGCTAAACTTGACCCACGCTTGTATAACGGGGCGAGCCTGGTGGGGCTGCAGGGCATCGTCATCAAGAGCCATGGCAGTGCCGACGAGATCGCTTTCCGTAACGCGTTGCGCACGGCCCTGATCGAGATCAGGAAGGATGCTCCGGGCCAGATCGGGGCGCTGATGACTCGCCAAAATCTATTGGAGGACGCGGTTTGATCTACTCCCGCATAGCCGGCACTGGCAGATATCTGCCCGAGCGTGTCCTGACCAACGCCGACCTGGAGAAGATGGTCGACACCACCGATGAGTGGATCCGCACCCGGACCGGGATCGAGCGTCGCCATATTTGCGCCGAGGATGAAACGACCTGCGACATGTCCGAACAGGCCGCGTTGCGGGCGATGGAGGACGCCGGGGTCGGGCCGGAAGATATCGATCTGATTATCGTCGGTACCACGACGCCGGACCAGGTCTTCCCCAACGTCGGTTGTCTGCTGCAGCATCGTCTGGACATCCACGGTTGCCCCGCGTTCAGCCTCGAGGCCGCCTGCACCGGTTTTATTTATGCGTTGAGCGTGGCCGACAAATTTGTCCGCAGCGGCGAAGCGCGCAATGCGTTGGTCATCGGCGCCGAGGCGCTCTCGAAGATGACGGATTGGAGCGATCGCGACACCTGCGTCCTGTTCGGTGACGGCGCCGGTGCCGTGGTGCTACAGCCGTCGTCCGAGCCCGGCATCGTCTCCACCCATATCCATGCCGACGGCCAGTACAAGGACCTGCTGTTCTTCCCCTCGGGTGTATCAAAAAAGCCGGAGGACTTTCACGCGCGGCGCGATTACATCCAGATGCGCGGCAACGAAGTGTTCAAGGTGGCGGTCAATACGCTGGGACGTATCGTCGACGAGACCCTGGCGGCAAACGGACTGGAGAAATCCGACATCGACTGGCTGATCCCGCACCAGGCCAATATCCGCATTATCCAGGCCACCGCGAAAAAGCTCGACATGCCCATGGACCGGGTGATCCAGACCGTGGCCGAGCATGGCAATACGTCCACCGCCTCGGTGCCGATGGCGCTGGATGTAGCGATCCGTGACGGACGTATCAAGCGCGGCGAGATGGTGCTGCTGGAGGCTTTCGGCGGCGGGTTTACCTGGGGCTCGGCGCTGGTGCGCTTTTAAGCGAGCTGCGCCAGTCAGCGGCCGCACGAGCTTAGCGCAAGTTGAAACCCGCCGTTTGGCGGCGGCCACAAAGCCCGGCGAGAAGCCACGGCGCGGAGGTGATACAAGTGTCGAACGAAGATCGCAAACCGGAATTTCACGGCTGGCGTCCACATCCCTGGCACGGACTCTCGCCCGGCAAAAACCCGCCGCTCGAGGTACGCGCGTTTATCGAGATCACGCCATTCGATCTGGTCAAGTACGAAGTGGACAAGGAAACCGGGTATACGATCGTCGATCGGCCTCAGCGCACCTCCTCGCAACCGCCGGCTCTGTATGGGTTTATCCCGCAGACTTATTGCGGCGACCGGGTGCGTGATCTGACGCCCGGCGCCGAGCTGGCGGATGGCGATCCGCTGGATATCTGTGTGATCAGCGAGCGGCGCATCGACCGCGGCGGCATCCTCCTCGATGCTCGCGTCATCGGTGGCATCCAGATGCTCGACAATGGCGAGGCGGACGACAAGATCATCGCCGTGTTACGCAACGATTACATCTGGAGCGGAGTCAACGATCTCGCGGAATTGCCCGACATCAAGGTACAGCGCATCAAGCATTATTTCGGCACCTACAAGATGAGCGACGAGATGGATTCGTCGATCAAGATCACCGGGACCTATGGCCGCGACCAGGCGGCCGAGGTGGTGCAGGCCGCGCTGGCCGACTACGAGGACGGCTTCGGCCATTACCGGCGCGCTCTGCAACGCAGCGAGGCCGAGATGTTCGGTGTGCGCGACGGCGACTGAGCCGCTGTCGCAGCGCTTAGCGGACTGGAGCGGCCGCGAGTTCCTCGAACAGCGCCACGAATTCGGTGGTCAATTTGTGGCGCGGCGCAAGATAGATCAGCGGTGTGGCCTGGTCGTGGCTCTCGCGCATCTTCACCGATGAAGACAGTCGCGTCTCAAGCACCGGCAGACCTTCCTGGCAGAGTTCCTCGACCAGACGCCGGGGCAGGTTGGCCCGTGGTAAGAACTGGTTGATGACGATGCCTTCGACGTGCAGCTCACGATTGTGGTCGCTGCGCGTCTCCTCGACGTTCTCCAGCAGCTGATACAGCGCGCGACGCGAGAAATCATCGCAGTCGAAGGGGATCAGACAGCCCTCAGCCGCGATCAGAGCAGACAGGGTGAAGAAATTGAAGGCCGGCGGTGTGTCGATATAGACTGCCTGATATTGCGCCGAGAGATCGTCCATCAGCTCGCGGAACTTGTAGATCTTGTGCTTGGCCTGGAGTTTGCTCTCCAGTTCGTTGAGATCCGGTGAGGACGGGATCAGATCAAGACCCTCGAAGCTGGTCTCCTCGATATATCTTGCAGGCTCCTGTTCCAGCAGGCGGAAACTCAGACAGTCCTGGAAAAAATCACCGATACCCCGATCGCTGGCCTCGTAGTCGGCCCCCAGCAGATATTGGGAGGCATTACCCTGGGGATCGAGATCCACCAGCAGCGTCGAGATGCCCCGGCTGGCGCTGATGGCGGCGAGATTTGCGGCGATGCTGGATTTGCCGACACCACCTTTCTGATTAAACACCACCCGGCGCATGATCCGTTTACCTCGGCTGCGTGGATAAGCTCGAGACGCGATTGCGACTTTGCGTCAAAGTGTCGGCAGCACGCAGGTCCGCGTCAAGGGCGGGGTCCTACCAGAGCGAGAACCTGCGCTTCTTCTCGGCTTCCGGCACCGCGTCCTTGGCCTTGCGCCGTTTGACCCGTTCCAGCAGCTTATCGCGCTTGGTCTTGAGTCGCGCATCACGGGCGTCTCCACTGCCGCGCATGCGCGTGGCAAAAGTATCGCGAAAGTCAACGAAGTCCTTGTAGCCCTCGACTTCATGCTTGAGCTCCCGGAATACGAGCTCGATCATGATGGCGTCATCCAGATAGCCGATACCGGGGATGCTGTCCGGGATCAGGTCCTCGGGGTCGCAGAAATAGACCAGGGCACACAGCACCCGGCTGCGCTCGGGCTCGGGCATGGCCCAATCCTCGTCGGTCAGCATCCCGACCATCGCCTCGAGCTGTTCCAGGCGAGCGGTGATAAAGGTCGGGGCGTTGGCGCCGGCGACTTCCAGAAACAGTTCTCTGGCGGCATCGATGATGTCGCTCTCTTCAGCATCTCGGACCGCGTCGCGCGCCTTCTGCATGCACTCGCGGAAGTGACGCAAGTCCTTGTCGCTGATCTCGAAAGTGACGCGCATGCTCATCGGATTCTCCGGCCTCAGTTGCAGCGGGAAGCCTACGCAGTGCTTCGGGGAGCGTCAATAGCGCCGGCGAACCGGGTCGATGACGGTTGTGACCCGAATTCTCGGGCAGGCGGCCGTCTGCGGGGAGCCGCAGCGGATGGTGGTAGCAGCGACCGGCCGGGTGATGTCCGGATCAAGGCAGTTTTGTCAGTCCGGACACAAAAAAAGCCGCGACCGGGGTCGCGGCTTATTTGCTGCGCGAACGCAGCGACTATCTGTCCAGGTCTTACTTCGACATGGACTTCTTGAACATCCGATCGAGCTTCTCGGTGTTCGCATTGCAGCAGCTCTGCGCGCCGGCCGAAGCCTGAGCGGCGCTGTTGGCTGTGTTTTGAGCGTTGGCAGCCATCCGCTTGGCGTCAGCCGAAGCGGCGTTGGCAGCCGTGGCGGCGGTCTTGGCCGCTGACGCGTCGCTGGCGGCCTGGGAAGCCATGGATTTGGCTTCGTCCGCAGTAGCTTGTGCCTTCTTGACAGCGTCGACGCTGGCGCAGCCGGACATGCCGACCATCAGGGCCAGAGCGGCGGTAAGAGCAAGTCTGTTTTTCATATTCAAATCTCCGATATCGGTATGACGAAACACGAATTTGAAGCGCCGATCCTGCAGAGACCAGCATTTCGTCGCCGCCAAACTACCGAAACGATGGCGGCTAATCAAGCAAAATCTGATGTCGGCCGGCAACATTGCGGATCGCCTTGCCAGGCTGTCTGACGATGATCTGGCTGGACTTCGCTGGATGTTGTCGTTGTCCGGACCGATCGGACGCCGAAACGGCCCGAAATGATCAGTCGGTACGCTCGGTGACCTCGAGCACGTGGTAGCCGAACTGTGTCTTCACCGGGCCCAGCGGCTGCCCGATTTCGCCGGAGAAAACGACCTGATCGAACTCCGGCACCATGCGTCCGCGGCCGAACGAGCCGAGATCCCCACCGCGAGCGCCGGAGGGGCATTTGGAGTGTTTTTTCGCCAGCTCGGCAAAGTCGCCGCCATCCTGGATCTGGGAGATCAGGTCCTGACATTCGGTTTCGGTCTCGACGAGGATATGGCGGGCACTGGCAGTCGACATGGGATTCTCCTTCGGTTGGCGAAAAAAAGTGATTCTAACAGCGGCGGGACGCAGCGATCACAGGCTCAGGTGGCCACGCCGGGGATGTTTGAGATCGCGCAGTATCTCCCGCGCCGCATTATGCCCCGGCGCGCCGGTGACGCCGCCGCCGGGATGGGTGCCGGAACCGCACATGTACAGCGCCTTCAGCGGGCCCCGATAAGCGCCGTAACCCAGCACCGGACGCGCGCTGAACAGCTGATCCAGCCCCAGCGCGCCATGGAAAATATCGCCACCGACCAGACCGAACTCGCGCTCAAGATCTGCCGGCGTCAGGACCATGCGGCCGAGGATGTTTGCGCGGAAATTCGGCGCATAGTCGGTCACGGTATCGATCACCCGCTCGGCCGCCTCGGCGCCGCAGGTCTCCCAGGAACGCCCATCTGCAAGCTCGGGGGCGAAATGCTGGCAGAACAGGCTGGCTACATGTTGTCCGGCTGGCGCCAGCGAATCGTCAATGGTGCTCGGGATCATCATCTCGACCACCGGCCGTTTCGACCATCCGTGCTGGCGGGCATCCAGCCACGCGCGCTCCATATAGTCCAGGGACGGCGCGATCACGATACCGGCCTGATGACCGGGCTGGATTCCCTCGCCGGGCAGGCAATGGAAGCGCGGCAGCTCCGCCAGTGCGACGTTCATGCGCAGCGTCCCGGAGCCGCAACGATAGCGGCGGATGCGGCCGAGGAAGTCCTGATCGAGATCGCCGGCATCGATCATCTGCAGATAGAGCAGGCGCGGATTGACGTTGGCGATCACCATGTCCGCGTTCAGCTCGCGACCGTCGGCGAGCACCACGCCACAGGCGCGTCCGGCGCGCACCTGCACCTGGCGCACCTCGGTGTCGGTGACGATGGTGACGCCGCGCCGCCGGGCTTCCGCGGCCATGGCCTGGGTGATCGCGCCCATCCCGCCGACCGCATGGCCCCAGACACCGCGACGGCCGTTGACCTCGCCAAAGGCATGATGCAGCAGCACGTAGGCCGAGCCCGGGGCGTAAGGTCCGGCATAGTTGCCGACGACCGCATCGAAGCCATAGAGCGCTTTGATCGGTTCGGACTCGAACCAGTCATCCAGGATTTCGCCGGCACTGCGGGTAAAGATCTCGTGCAGATCGCGCTGGCTGGCGGCGGACAGCGTGCGGGTGCGCTGCCCGAGCCGCAGCGCGGCCAGTACGGCCTGAATACCGCCGCCAGGGCCGGGCGGGGTCTCCAGCAGCGTGGCGCGAAGCTGGTCGGCCACGATCTCCAGCATGCGTCGAAATTCGTCCAGACGCTCGGCGTCACGGCGCGAGAAACGGGCGACTTCCTCGCGCAGACCGCCACTATCCACTCCGGCCGAGAAGGCATCGCCATCCGCCAGCGGCAGCAGATTGTTCAGCGGCCGTTCGAGGATGCGCAGCCCATGTTCGGCCAGGCGCAGATCAGCGATGACCCGGGGATTGAGCAGGCTGACGGTATAGCTGGCCACGGAGTTGCGGAAACCGGGATGGAATTCCTCGGTGACCGCGGCGCCGCCGACCACGTGGCGGCGTTCCAGCAGGGTGACGCGGACACCGGCGGCAGTCAGGTAGCAGGCGCAGACCAGACCATTGTGGCCGGCGCCGATGATGAGAGCCTCGGGGGCGGATCGCTGGGCCATGGTCCTTGCAGACTCGACGGGTGGTGGTGGGTCCCGGCGCAACTGCCGGAACACGAATGATAAGCGACTCGCGTCGATGCTGCTCGTAGCACGGTACGGATCGACGCCAGCGGAAAGGCTTGCCGCGCTCCCCGGGCTACTGTATATAACAACAGTAACTGTCCATCCATACAGTAGAGTGCTTGCCATGTATGAACTGACCCCTCGCCAGTACCAGGTGCTGGAGCTGATCCGCCAGGGCATCGAAGAGGAAGGGATGCCGCCGACCCGGGCCGAGATCGCCCTCGCGCTGGGATTCAAGTCGGCCAATGCCGCGGAGGATCATCTGCGCGCGCTGGAACGCAAGGGCGCCATCGAGTTGATCCCGAGTATGTCCCGGGGCATCCGTCTCAAGGACACGCTGCGCGAGCAGCTGGGTCTGCCGCTGGTAGGGCGGGTGGCGGCGGGTCAGCCGATCCTGGCCCAGGAACATATCGAGGCCCGCTATCAGGTGGATCCCGATCTGTTTTATCCCCGGCCCCATTACCTGCTGCAGGTCCACGGCATGAGCATGCGTGATGCCGGCATCCTCGATGGCGATCTCGTCGCCGTGCACCGGACCCCCGAGGTCCGCAGCCGGCAGATCGTGGTCGCGCGTATCGACGACGAGGTGACGGTCAAACGCTATCGTCAGGAAGGGCGCATCGTCTGGCTGCTGCCGGAGAACCCGGATTTCGAGCCGATCCGGGTGGACATGAGTGAGCATGAGCTGACTATCGAAGGCGTCGTGGTCGGCGTCGTACGCCGGGACGTCCACGGATGAAAAAATCGCTGGATGCCCTGCTGGCGGATCCGCGGGTGTGGCGTGGCCGGCAAGCGCCGCAGGGCATGCGGACCCTGTCCAGCGGCTACCGCGCGCTGGACGCGATCCTGCCGGGCGGCGGCTGGCCCCGTGCCGGACTGACCGAGATCGTGGTCGAGCGCTGGGGCACCGGCGAGTTGCAAATGATCGTGCCCCTGCTGCGCCAGCTCAGCGACGATGGCCGTGAACAAGCGGCAGCTCGCCACGGCTGGATTGCGTGGATCGCGCCGCCCTATGTCCCTTACGCGCCGGCCCTGGCGACAGCCGGCATCGACGTGGCCCGGCTGCTGCTGGTCCATGCGGCGATCGACAGTGAATCCCTGTGGGCGGCGGAGCAGGCGCTGGTCTCGGCCAGTTGTCAGATCGTGCTGGCCTGGGCCAGGAATGCCGCCCATCGTCAGCTCAGGCGTCTGCAGCTGGCGGCCGAGGACGAGGGCGTGCCCTGTATCCTGTTCCGCCCGCCCGACGCCTTGCGCGCGGCGTCCCCCGCCGCGCTCAAGCTGTATCTGGGTGCAGGTGCGAACGGACGGCTGGACGTGATCAAAAGCCGCGGCGGCCGTCCTGCCAGTCTCCCGCTGCGGGATCTGTTTCTTCATGACGGCCACTAAAACGCGCCGCCCCCTCTATGCCCAGGTCCCAGGCCTCACTGCCTCTGTTTCCGGCGTCGTCACCTGCCGCGGAGATACCGCTGCCCGTGCCGGTGCGTCGGCGCCAGCTGTGGATGGCGCTGGATTGCGGCCGGCTGCCGCTGGAGATTTTTGCCGCCGCCGCGGATGCACAGCCGGTGGCGGTGGTGGAAGGCGACGGCAGCGGTCGCCGTATATGCCGTAGCAATAGCGCCGCGGCGAACCAGGGCGTCACGCCGGGTCTGCCACTCAATGCGGCGCTGGCACTGAGTCCGCAGCTGCAGGTCGTGGAACGCGATCCGCGGCGCGAGGCACGCAGACTGCGGCGTCTGGCGCAATGGGCCATGCGCTATACCGACCTGGTCAGCCTGGAGATACCGCATCGCTTGCTGCTGGAGATCCAGGGCAGTCTCAAGTTGTTCGGTGGCCTCGATCGTCTGTGCCAGCAGATCTGCACCGGGCTGACGGCACTCGGGTACAGCCTGCGCCATGCGGTGGCGCCCACGCCGCGGGCCGCGCTGTGGCTGGCACGAGGTGCAGACGGGGCACGGGTGACGGATGTCGCAGCATTGCCGGGTGCGCTGGCCGAGCTGCCGTTGCGGTGTACCGGCTGGTCCGAGCGCGAGCTCAACATGCTCGAAGGCATGGGTGTGCAATCCCTGGGTGAATGCCTGCGTCTGCCCCGGGACGGCTTTGCGCGGCGTCTGGGCATGCGTTGCCTTGCTGATCTGGACCGGGCGCTTGGGCGTGTTGCCGAGCCGCGTCGTGGTGTGCGTCCGCCCGCCCGTTACCGCGGCAGTCTCGAACTGCCCGCAGAGACGTTTGATCGCGCGATGATGGGGCAGGGCATGCAACGCCTGCTGGATGAGCTGTCGGCGTTCCTGCGTCACCGTCAGGCCGGCGTACAACAGCCCGAGTTCGTGTTCCGGCACAACGACGGACACAGCACCCGTTTCCCCCTCGGTCTGGCGGAACCGAGCGCCGATGCCGGCTTCCTGAGTGAATTGCTGACGCCGCGTCTGGAACAGGCGCGTCTGCATGCGCCGGTGGTCAGCCTGGCCTTGCGCAGCGGTCCGGTGTTACCGCTGCCCGGCAGTCTGCTGGCGTTGGGTTTTGAAGACGGCGCCGGACCGCGACGGGCTGAGGCAGCCTGCCGTCTGGTGGATCGGCTGCGGGCGCGGCTAGGCACCGGCGCGGTGCGGGGTGTATGCCTGTTGCCCGAGCATCGTCCCGAGGCGGCATGGGATTACGTCGAGCCGGGTACGCGCGGTACCGAGGCTGGCGATCGCGCGCGGCCACTGTGGATCCTGGAGACGCCGCGGCCGCTGGAGATGAAGCACCTGCAGCCCTGGCTGGAGGGGCCGCTGACGCTGCGCCACGGACCCGAACGCATCGAGACCGGATGGTGGGACGGCAAGGATGTGTCCCGGGATTACTACGAGGCATCCAGTCCCGGCGGTATGGGTCTGTGGATTTTTCGTGAGCGCCGCAAGCCACAGCGCTGGTTTTTGCACGGGGTGTTCGGGTAATGACCCCCGACTATGCCGAACTGCACTGTGTGTCCAATTTCAGCTTTTTGCGCGGCGCTTCACACCCGGAGGAGCTGGTCAGGCAAGCCGCGGATCTCGGTTATCGCGCGCTGGCGATCACCGACGAGTGTTCGGTGGCGGGCGTGGTCCGGGCCTGGCAGGCGTCCCGTGAATTTGCACTTGAGCTGGTCGTCGGCAGCGAATTCCGGCTCGAGGACGGTCTGCGTCTGGTGCTGCTGGCGACGGACCGGCAGGGCTATGCTCAGCTCTGCCGTCTGATCACCCGCGGCCGGCGCCAGGCGCCCAAGGGGAGCTATCGACTCAGCAGGGAGGATCTGGCGCCGCCGCTGGATCACTGTCTCGCGCTGTGGCTGCCCGGCGCCGAACCGTGCAGGGAAGAGGCCGCGTGGCTGACAAACGGATTCCCCGAGCGCTGCTGGATCGCGGTAGAGCTGCTCGCCGATGGCGATGACGTGCGGCGTCTGCAGCGTCTGCAGGCCCTGGCCGGAGATCTGCGGCTGCCGGCAGTGGCCTGCGGTGACGTGCATATGCACAGCCGTGCGCGTCGCGCGTTGCAGGATACCCTGACGGCTATCCGTCTGCGGTGTCCGCTGGACAGCGCGGGTCTGGCTCTGTTTGCGAATGGCGAGCGCCATCTGCGCCGGCGCGATGTACTGGCCCGGATCTATCCGCCGGCGCTGCTGGCGGAAAGCGTACGCATCGCCGAGCGCTGTCGGTTCCGCCTCGATGAGTTGCGCTACGAATATCCGGTGGAGCTGGTGCCGGCGGAGCACACGCCGGCGAGCTGCTTGCGCATGCTGACCGAGGCGGGCGCGGTCCGACGCTGGCCCGATGGGCTAGCCGCGGACGTGCGCGCGCGGATCGAGCACGAGCTGGCGCTGATCTCGGAGCTCGGTTACGAGCCCTACTTTCTGACCGTCCACGATATCGTCCGCTTCGCCCGCGGCCGCGGCATCCTCTGCCAGGGACGCGGTTCCGCCGCCAACTCGGCGGTCTGTTTTTGTCTTGGCATTACCGAAGTGGACCCAGCCCGCATGTCCATGTTGTTCGAGCGCTTTATCTCCCGCGAGCGCGACGAGCCGCCGGATATCGACGTCGACTTCGAGCATGAGCGGCGCGAAGAAGTGATCCAGTACATCTACCGCAAATATGGCCGCGAGCGGGCGGCGCTGGCGGCGACGGTGATCAGCTACCGGCCGCGTAGCGCCATCCGTGACGTGGGCAAGGCGCTGGGTCTGGAAGCACTGCAGATCGATCAGCTGGCCCGGGCCATACAGTGGTGGGACGGCCGCGAGGTCGGTGATGATCGGGTCCGCGAAGCCGGTTTCGATCCGGACAATCCGATGCTCGCGCGGCTGCTCGGACTGGTGCGGCAGCTGCTCGGTTTCCCGCGTCATCTTTCGCAGCACGTAGGGGGCTTCGTTATCGCCGCCGGCGATCTGGCCGAACTGGTACCGGTGGAGAATGCGGCGATGCCGGCGCGCACGGTGATCCAGTGGGACAAGGACGATCTCGATGCGCTGGGTCTGATCAAGGTGGACGTACTCGGGCTGGGTATGCTCTCCGCCATCCGCCGCAGCTTCGATCTGCTGCGTGAGTTCCGCGGCAGACAGCTGAGTCTGGCCAGCGTGCCGGCGGAAGACCCGGTGGTCTACGATATGATCTGCCGCGCCGACACCCTGGGGGTGTTCCAGATCGAGTCTCGCGCCCAGATGGCGATGCTGCCGCGGCTGCGTCCGCGCTGTTATTACGACCTGGTGATCGAAGTGGCGATCATCCGCCCCGGACCGATCCAGGGCGACATGGTACATCCCTATCTGCGGCGCCGCAGCGGCGAGGAAGCGGTTACTTATCCCAACGAAGAAGTGCGCGGCGTGCTGGAGCGTACCCTGGGCGTGCCCATCTTTCAGGAGCAAGTGATGGAGCTGGCGGTGGTGGCTGCCGGCTTCAGCCCCGGCGAGGCCGATCGGCTGCGGCGGGCGATGGCGGCCTGGCGGCGTAAGGGCGGGCTCGGGCCTTTCGAGACCCGGCTGATCGAGGGTATGCGGCGCCGTGGTTACGAGGAACGCTTCGCGCGCCAGATCTTCAACCAGATCCTGGGTTTTGGCGAGTACGGTTTCCCCGAGTCCCACTCGGCCAGTTTCGCGCTGCTGGTCTATGTGTCGGCCTGGCTCAAGCGCCATGAGCCTGCGGTATTCGCCTGCGCGTTGATCAACAGTCAGCCCATGGGTTTTTACGCGCCGTCGCAGATCGTGCAGGACGCGGCCCGTCACGACGTGGATGTGCGCCCGGTCGACGTCCGTTACAGCGACTATGACTGCACCCTGGAGCGATGCGCCGACGGGCAGCCGGCAC
>Ga0209456_10001126_pt1 | contig 13229 bp, 14 predicted proteins | sample COG_11_FD_184755 | JGI IMG/M metagenome (GOLD analysis project Ga0209456, IMG submission 184755) | Pelagic marine sediment microbial communities from the LTER site Helgoland, North Sea, for post-phytoplankton bloom and carbon turnover... | ecosystem: Environmental > Aquatic > Marine > Neritic...
CGATGACCGTCGGGCCGGTCAGGGAACGGCGGCGTAACTTGTCCTGTTTCCACAACGAAGCCCCGCTGCGCCGGTCCAATGCCCAGACTTCACTGTCTGCATCACTGATATAGACCTGTTGCCCGTCGACCGCAATACCGGCATAGGCAGACATATCGCGATTCCAGATCTGGCGGCCGTCCTGCAGGCTGATCGCCACCAGGCTTCCCTGGTAACTGGTGACATAAAGAACGCCGTCGCTGATAACCGGGTCGACATCAATATCAACAATACGCTGTAACTCGGAACGCCCACGTGAAATGGCAACAGCGGCCTCCCAGATCTGACGCCCGCTTTCGACCTCCAGTGCGGTCATTTTACCACTGGCAAAACCCGCCATCACGAGACCCTCTTCAACCAGCGGTGTACTGGTACCACGCAGCGTCAACACGGGAGCCGAACGATCATGGACCCAGATCCTTTCGCCACTTTCCGCGTCCAGCCCGGCAATATTACCGTCTACAGTCTGTACAATGACCACGTCATCATAGACCTGTGGAACCGACAACACCTCGCTGGATACCGATGTGCGCCAGCGCTCTTCACCGCTATCCGCAGACAGTGCCACCAGATCCGCTTCACTGCTCCCTACCAGTACCAGACCTTCTCCCACACCAGGGCCTGCCGAGATGGCCACCGCGGTTTTGCTGTGCCAGACTTTCTTACCCTTTTCCAGCTCGTACGCCCAGACGCTTCCATTCCTGTCAGCAGCATAAACACGCTCATCAACAACCGCCGGCACCAGCTTTACAAGCTGTTCATCAGTGCCATCACCGGTACCGCGACTCCAGAGACTGCGTAAACGAACCTGCTTATCAAAGGACTCGAGCGCTGCAGGCGGTTCTGAATTGTCATCATCGCCAAACAGAGAACAGCCCGTTAAGACAATAAGGACGGCCAGCAGGGAAACAACAGGCCGAATCATTGGCCTGGATCGACTGCACCGGTAATATTTTCATACTTGGCAGTCAGAAACGCCTGGTTTGGTGCCTGTGCCGGCATCTGATCGAGCGCCTGTTTATAGGCCCTGGCTGCCTGCCCCGGTTTGTTTTGCGCCATTGCCAGGTCGCCTTCCAGTTCTGTATACAGATAGCGATAAGCACCCGGGTCCGTCACCGTACTCAGCAGCTGAGTCGCCGACTCATACTGCTGCTGCTCGATCAGCATACGCACCAGGCGCATACGCGCCGTGTGCTTGACCTCCATCGAGGCAGCATGATCCAGCGCCCACTGCAACTGAGCCTGCGCTGCAGCAAGCTCATTCTCCTGTACAGCAAGCTTGGCCAGCAACAGTGAAGCAAGCGGCGCGTAGGCTGAGCCGGTATAATTGGCGATCAATTCACTGGCCTGTTTACGCACTATCTCTGCGTCATTGCCATTTGCCGCCGCCATCATCTGCGCGTAGATATTGGAAGCGCTCAATGCCTGGGTTTCCCGGTAACTGAACCAGGCCTTACCTCCCAGCAGGATGGCTGCGCCTAGCAGCAGGCCGGTAATAATCGAACTGCCGTTCTCCTTCCACCATTTTTTTAACGCGTCTAGCTGCTCTTTTTCCGAGGCATGTACGTCCATCGGACTATCTCCCAATACAGAGGGGTCGGATTTGGAATCTGTCCCCGTTCATGAATATTTACCAGTCAAAAAGCCGGGCAAGTCGGTCATCCAGCGCATCATAAGAGACTGTTTCCTGGTCCTTGCGTTCGCGCAGAGGCTTGATACCGATTTCGCGCCTTTGCACCTCGTCTTCACCCAGCACCAGGGCATAACGCGCCCCACTGCGGTCGGCCTTTTTAAACTGACTCTTGAAACTGCCACCGCCACAATGGGTCAGTATACGCAACTTCGGCAATGCGTCACGCAAGCGCTCGGATAGCAAAAGCCCCTGTCGCTGCGCCTGCTCCCCTACCGTCACGATATAGAGATGAGGCGTAGCCTCCGGCACCTTGGCAGCCTGGTTTTCCAGCAACGCGATTATACGCTCCAGTCCCAGGGCAAAACCCACCGCAGGCGTTGCCCGCCCCCCCAGGTACTCCATCAGGACATCGTAACGGCCGCCGGCACATACCGTGCCCTGCGCACCCAACTGATCGGTGACCCATTCAAAAACGGTGCGGCCGTAGTAATCCAGACCGCGCACCAGATGCGGGTTGATGTCATAATCAAGCCCGGCGGCATCCAGCAAGGCACACAGGGTTTCAAAATGTGCCTGCGAATCCTCATCAATATAGTCAGCGAGTTTGGGCGCCTGTTCGAGTAGCGTCTGTACCTGAAGATTCTTGCTATCCAGGATACGCAAGGGGTTGGTTTCCAGACGCCGCTGGCTGTCCGCGTCGAGCTGGTCGAAAACGGTCTTTAGATAGGCCACCAGTTCATCACGGTATCGATCACGCGCTTCACTGGTTCCCAGAGAATTCACCTGCAGGGACAGCTGCTCCAGGCCCAGTCGTTTCCACAGACGTGCCGTCAACATCAGAATTTCAGCGTCAACATCCGGCCCCTCAAGCCCGAACACTTCGACGCCAACCTGGTAGAACTGGCGATAACGCCCTTTCTGCGGACGTTCGTGCCGGAACATCGGTCCCGTATACCAAAGGCGCTGCACCTGCTTGTTTGTGAGGCCGTGCTGTATGCAGGCGCGCGCGCAGCCGGCCGTTCCCTCCGGGCGCAGGGTCAGACTGTCGCCATTACGGTCCTCGAAGGTATACATTTCCTTTTCTACAATATCCGTCACTTCGCCAATCGAGCGTTTGAATAACTCGGTTTTCTCAACGATCGGCATGCGGATCTCGCGGAATCCGTATGATTCAAGAACCGCGCGAATGGTATCTTCCGCGAACTGCCACACCGACGACTGCTCTGGCAGGATGTCATTCATACCACGTATGGCTTGCAAGGCATTGGCCATATCAATCGCCCAGGGTCAGGCGTGCCACTTTGCCACGCTGATGCGATGTTATATCCACTACCTCACCCCGGTAGGTGATCTCGACGCCGGGCGCATTGCCGAGCAGAATCTGTATCGGCGGTTCAGCACGAACCGTGCGCTCGCTGCCGGCAGGCTGGACGCCGACAACCAGCTTGCGTCCATTGGCTTCCATCTCCACCCAGCTGTCTTCGAGGAAGCGCATTTGTATGACTGCAGGGCCGGCTGTTTGAGGCGCAGGCTTGCGGGACTCAGACGACTTTTCTTTATCAGCCCCTGCCTCGACATTAAGGGTCTGCTTTGCCTCAGGCTGCTTTTCTTCATCAGCGTCAGGCTGGTCGACAAGCTCTCCACCGACCCCGGGTTGAACGGTTTCGCTTACCTCCGCGTCGATGCCCGGTTCCTCCCCGACCGGCAATTCCTCCGGCGCGGGCAATAGAACAGATTCAGCGGACTCCGGCGCTGCTTCCGATTCATCAAATTCCGCCGATCCTGCCAATGGCAGCTGCAACTGATCTGACACCGGGTCACTGCTACGCTGTGACCATAGTCGTTCCACGGCGGGCACACCGTAGATAATCATGACTGCCAGGGCAGCCAGCACCAGAATCCACACCAGCCATTTCCCGCGCGGCAATGAAACACCCGAGCGACGCATACCGACGCGCTGCAACGGCGCTGGCCGGTACTCATTCAGCAGGGGTAGCTGTGCTATCAAAGACGTATCATCAAGGCCCAGCAGGCGAGCATAAGATCTGACATAGCCGCGCAGAAAAGTCTGCGCCGGGACCTTTGCTTCATCCCCGTTCTCGATGGCACGAACAACTTCCGGCTGCAGATGCAGATCAGCAGCAACCGATTCCAGGCTGCGCTGCTGCTCCTCGCGCGCTGCAGCCAGCGTCACGCCAACAGAAGTCAGCCCGACCTGCCGCTGATGGTTTGTATCGGCTTCCCTATCGTTCAAGCTGCTTGCGCTCCCACTGGTCCAGCGCCTGGGTTTCGTCCGACTCGGGATGCTGATTCTTGAGTACAAGGGCGTAACTGGCCACCGCGTCCCTATCGTCGAGCGCTGCTTCAGCTTGCACGCCAATCCATAAGAACTCGGGCGTCAATGCTTCCACTTCCTGCAAACGCTGCAGATAAGCCCTGGTGGCGAGATATTTCTGTTGCGAAAAGCTGCTGCGTATCATATCGCGCAGTGCAGGTTTATATTTCGGATTCACCTGCAAGGCATTGCGGAAATACTTGTCCGCCAGTTCGATATCCGGGCGTTTTCGTGCACAGATCCCGGCATTGGTATATACCATCTCCGGGTAACGATAGAGTGGGTCCTTTAGCGCTGCCATAAACATTTTATCGGCTGCTTCGAGGCGCCCGTTACGGCACAGATACTGACCATAATTGTTCAGCGTCAACGAATCTCTCCGATTCAGGTTGTATGCCTTGCGGTAGTGTTTCTCAGCCAGCTTATCTTCACCGAGTTTTTCGTACAGAATCGCTATCGAAGTATGCGCGAGCTGGTAATCCGGATTCTGTTTTATGGCCTTTTTCAACTTTTCCATGGAGGATTCGTACATGCCTTCGCGCATGTACTCGATTCCCAACTGTGTGTTGATTTCAGCGGGCTCCTGTTGTTTTTCGTCCTTGCCGGATTTTCCCTGAAACGAAGAACAGGCGCCAAGTAATGAAACCGTCAACACCAAACACACCACTAAAAAACTACGCATCAATTCAGGCCTCCAGTTGCGTCTGTCGCAAAGCGCTCACGGCGCCGCGTACGATCCTTGAAATCACCCGCCAGCTGTCCACAGGCGGCGTCAATATCATCTCCCCGTGTCTTTCGGGTAATAGTGACAATCCCGGAACGATGCAGGATGTCACGAAAACGTTCGATGCGTTCCGGACTGCTCCTGCGATAAAGCGTTGCAGGGAACGGGTTAAAAGGAATAAGGTTCAGTTTGGATGGCACATGCCGCAACAACTGCGCCAAGGCTCGCGCCTGCTTGTCACTGTCATTCACTCCATCCAGCATGACATACTCTACCGTGAGTCGACGCCTGCCCTCACCGACATAGTTTTTACACGCCTGCAGGACTTCATGAATAGCATACTTCTGATTCAGGGGCACCAGCTTGCTGCGCAACTCATCATCCGCGGCATGCAGCGACAAGGCCAGACTGATATCCGTCACATCTGCCAGCTGCTGAAGGGCCGGCACAACACCCGCCGTACTCAGGGTTACCCGCCGCTTGGATAAGGCATAGCCAAAATCATCCTGCATCAGCTGCGTGGCGCGCACCACATTATCGAAATTCAGCAGGGGCTCACCCATGCCCATGAACACGACATTGGACACCGGCCGTGAATCATCCTCGCCGAGCAGGCGATTGGCCGTCCACAGCTGGCCGATAATTTCCGCGGTTGACAGATTTCGGTTAAAGCCCTGCCGGGCGGTTGAACAAAAGCTGCAATTGAGCGCACAGCCCACCTGCGAAGAGATACACAGCGTGGCCCGCTCGGGCTCCGGAATGTATACGCTTTCAATACGATTCCCATCGGCGAGTTCAAACAGCCATTTGCGCGAACCATCCGAGGAGTTCTGATCGGCCACGATCGTCAGACCACGAATCTCAGCCACTGCTTTCAGATCTTCACGCAGCGCCTTGCTGAGGTTTGTCATGGCGTCGAAATCATCGACGCCCTGCTGGTGAATCCACTTGACAAGCTGCTGGGCGCGAAAAGGTTTTTCACCACGGGCTTCAAACCAGGCCGCCATGGCGGCCCGGTCGAAATCCATCAAGTTCAGTTTTCTTTGTTCCATGCCCATAACGACAGGTTTAAACGATCCTGCACGGCGCCTCGGCGAGCGGCTCGAATGCCACACACCCTCTGCACCCTGTTCATTAAATCGGATGTTTGTTAAATGCCCGAAAAATCTGCGGCTTAGCCAACTAAAAATCAATTGCGTAGTGTACCTGCTCAGCCGGGATGCAAGCAATCGGGATCAGGAAATAGAGGTCACGAACGGCCCGCCCCCAAGCGCTGAAAACACCCAAAGCCATGCATATAGCAACATGATTCAATTAATAAAACAATGGCATAGCCTTGGCTGCCGGCAAACTTTCCAGCATATTTCTCAATGTACCCGGGAATGCCTGATGATCGCCATGTTGCGAGATCAAACCACAAATCCAGGCTGAAGGAGCTGCCATTGTTGTTTATTGGCGGATTTGTCCTGAGAATCGAATACTGAGTCCCATAGCGGGATTAAGCCACCCGAACTATTCCCGCTCTTCGATCCACGCCATTTGAATGGCTTCGAGGATTTTTTCACCGGAATGTTCCGGGTCATCGTCAAATTCATCGAGCCCCAACACCCATTTGCGCAAATCCATGAAATTCACGTGCAGGGGGTCAACATCCGGGTATTTTTCATCCAGCTCAATGGCTATATCGAGTGAGTCTGTCCACTTCAAGCTCATGACACTCCTCCTAGTGGTTCTCGCTCACCATATTGATGGTGTATTTGGGAATTTCAATAACCAGGTCTTCATCGGTAATTGCTGCCTGGCAACTCAGACGTGAGTCGGGCTCAAGACCCCATGCCTTGTCCAACAGGTCGTCTTCATCTTCATCAGATTCTTCCAACGACTCGAAACCCTCCCGCACATAGACGTGACACGTCGTACAGGCGCAGGATTTCTCACAGGCATGCTCGATTTCTATGCCGTTGGCCAATGCAGCATCACAAATCGTCGTGCCGGACGCGACTTCGATCACCACGCCTTGCGGGCATATTTCTTCATGGGGCAGGAAAATAATCTGCGGCATCATATAACCCTATTTGAATTCGTCGACCGAATGACCAGCCATGGCCTTCTGGATATTGGCATTCATGCGGCGATCAACATAAATCGTGCTCACCGACTCCAGCTTTTCGATCGCCTTTCGGATAGCGCGCTGATCACCACCGTTACGCAAGCCGGCAAGCTTATCGGCAGCCTGCTCTATGGCGGCGCGTTCCCCAGCGCTCAGGAATTTATCTCCGTCCTCCCGCAAAGCCGCCTGCAGCGCTTCCAGCACGCGATCGGCTTCCACCTGCTGCTCGCGCAGACGCCGTGCTTCCATATCATCCTGGGCATGATCCAGGGATTTTCGCAACATGGTTTCGATTTCCTTATCCGTCAATCCGTATGACGGCTTCACTTCAATATGCGCCTGTACCCCGCTGGTCTGCTCCTGCGCTGTAACACTCAGCAGACCGTCGGCATCGACCTGGTAACTGACACGGATACGCGCAGCACCCGCGGTCATGGGGGGTATGTCGCGCAGCTCAAAACGCGCCAGCGAACGGCAGTCCTCCACCAGTTCCCGCTCACCCTGTACGATGTGCAGTCCCATAGCCGTCTGGCCGTCTTTGAAGGTGGTGAATTCCTGTGCGCGGGCAACCGGGATGGTGGTGTTTCGAGGAATGATTTTCTCGGTCAGGCCACCCATGGTTTCGATGCCCAGTGACAATGGAATGACATCGAGCAGCAACATTTCATCTTCGGGTTTGTTGCCTGCCAGAGTATCAGCCTGCACCGCCGCACCAATCGCCACGACCTTGTCGGGATCGATATCAACCAGTGGATCGCGGCCGAAAAATCCGCCCACCATGGCGCGCACTTTTGCCACCCGCGTGGATCCACCCACCATGATAATTTCCTCAACATCCCCTACGCCCATCCCGGCGTCACGCAGGGCGCGACGGCACGGCGCCAGTGTTTTTTTCACCAGCGGTTCGATCAACTCATCCATCTTGCGACGAGTCAGCTTCCCCTGCCACGTCATGCCGTTATCAAGGTGCAGGTTTAGATCAGCCTCTTCACTGTCGGTGAGCTTCTCCTTGGCCGCACAGGCCTCCTGCAGCAAACGACGTTGCAGGGAATGATTGACATCGTCACTTACACCGGCCTGCTCCATCATCCAGAGCGCGATAAGCCGGTCCATATCATCGCCACCCAGCGCCGAATCACCGGCGGTAGCCATGACCTCAAAAACGCCCTGGTTCAGACGCAGAATGGAAATATCGAAAGTACCGCCACCCAGATCATAGACCGCGATCACACCATCTCTGCCCCGGTCCAGGCCATAGGCAACCGCTGCAGCGGTGGGCTCATTAAGCAGGCGTAATACATTAAGTCCGGCCAGCTTGCCCGCGTCCTTGGTCGCCTGGCGTTGCGCATCGTCAAAATAAGCCGGCACGGTAATCACCACACCGGTCAGTTCACCGCCCAGCGTATTTTCCGCCCGCTGCCTGAGTTCCTCGAGGATATCCGCGGATACCTGCACCGGACTACGCTCACCCGCCATCGTGTGTATCAGGGGCATAGCGGATTCAGCCGACACAAATTCGTAAGGCAGTATCGAACCCAGCTTTTTGACATCCTTCAGTCCACGCCCCATCAGGCGTTTCGCGGAAATAATGGTGTTGAGTGGATCAAGCGTCGCCTGCGCCTTTGCGGCGGCGCCAACCTGGTGTCCGCCGTCCTCGAGATAACGAACCACCGAGGGCAATAAATGCCTGCCCTCGCTGTCAGGCAAGGTATCTGCCACACCACTGCGCACACTGGCAACCAGCGAGTTGGTGGTGCCCAGATCAATACCCGCAGCCAGCCGGTGCTGGTGCGGCACGGTGGTTTGACCGGGTTCTGAGATCTGTAGTAAGGCCATTATCGTCGAGTGGTACGATGGGAGGGGGATACAGCTTTGCAAGACCGTCGGCCGAAGGGACGCGGCCGTCGAGCGTACAGGGATGTATTCACAAGGTGAATCGCCGTCAGGCGAGAGAGGGTGCCCTGGGGTACAGCGTGTCTTGCAAAGCTGTATCCCCCTCCCATCGTACTCATAATTCAGTAATACTCATCTTCCAGATCCGCTTCCAGCTCCTGCACTTCCTCTTGCAGACGCTTCAAGAACTGCATTCTCAGCACCAGTGTCACCGCCTGTTCGATTCCTGCGCCACCATCAAACGCCTGGGCAAGCTCTGACTCCAGCGCCTGGTATTGGCTGCGTACCGTTTGCACAAGCTGGTCCAGCGCCTGCAAGGGGTCGTCCTGCTCGCGAATCCCGGCGAGCGTCTCACGCAGCTCCATCTGCTGCATCAGGAAAGCAGGATCCTGGTGGGAGGTCTGCTGGTCTTCAATGGCATGACCACGCAGTTCGAGCATATAGCGCCCGCGTTTCAGCGGGTCTTTCAGGACCTCATAAGCCTCATTGATTTTCGTGGTCTGCTGCATGGATATGCGCTTTTCCTGATCGCTGGCGCTGGCATACCTGTCCGGATGAACGCTACGCTGCATGTCACGGTAACGCGCATCCAGCTGTGCGCGCTCCAGCACATACCTCTGCGGCAGCGAAAACAATTCAAAATGATTTTGCGTCAGAATGGACGACATTCAGATGTTAAAGCTTTCGCCGCAACCACACTCGTCTTTGACGTTCGGATTATTGAACTTGAAACCTTCATTCAAGCCCTCTTTCGCAAAGTCCAGTTCTGTACCGTCGATGTAAACCATGCTCTTCGGGTCAACGACCACTTTAACGCCCTGAGCTTCGAATACCACATCGCCTTCGTCGAGCTCATCGATGAACTCCAGCACGTAGGCCATCCCGGAACAGCCGGATGTCCGCACACCCAGGCGCAGACCCAGTCCCTTTCCGCGTTGCTGAAGAAAGGATTTAACCCGGTCCGCCGCCGCATCTGTCAAGGTAATTGCCATGTATAAACCTCTATTAGTGAGCAGCCCATTGTACAGAATTGAGATCAATACCGTCCTTGTACATCTCCCACAAGGGCGATAAATCACGCAGCTTGCCGATTTTGCTATTTACCAGATCAATGGTGTAATCGATCTCTTCTTCCGTGGTGAAACGACCGATCGTGAAACGTATGGAACTGTGCGCCAGTTCATCGTTGCGCCCTAACGCACGCAACACGTAAGACGGCTCCAGACTGGCACTGGTACACGCCGAACCCGACGAGACTGCGAGGTCCTTCAGAGCCATGATCAGGCTTTCACCTTCCACGTAATTGAAGCTGATATTGAGATTGCCGGCAATTCGATGATCCAGATCGCCGTTGATATACACTTCTTCAGTATCCTTGAAACCATCAAGCAGTCGAGTACGCATCGCCAGGATACGTTCATTGTCAGCAGCCATTTCCTCCCTGGCAAGACGAAACGCCTCACCCATGCCGACAATCTGGTGTGTTGCCAGGGTACCGGAACGCAAGCCGCGCTCATGACCACCGCCGTGCATCTGGGCTTCCAGACGGACACGCGGCTTACGCCGCACATACAGGGCCCCCATACCTTTGGGACCATAGATCTTGTGCGCGGAAAACGACATCAGATCCACTTTCAGGGTCTGCAGGTCAATTGGCACCTTACCGGCACTCTGCGCAGCATCGACATGGAAAATGATCTTGCGCTGGCGGCAAAGTTCACCGATGGCCTCGATATCCTGGATAACGCCTATTTCGTTATTGACATGCATAACACTCACCACAACGGTGTCGTCACGCAAGGCCTGTGTGAATTTTTCCAGATCCAGCAGACCACTGGATTCGGGGTCCAGGTAGGTGACTTCATAACCTTCACGCTCGAGCTGACGGCAGGAATCAAGTACCGCCTTGTGTTCGGTCTTGAGGGTGACGATGTGCTTGCCGTTTTTCTTGTAGAAGTGGGCGGCGCCTTTAATGGCAAGGTTATCCGACTCGGTAGCGCCGCTGGTCCAGACTATTTCCCTGGGATCAGCATTGACCAGGGCAGCAACATTACGGCGCGCTTCTTCTACAGCCTCATCAGCCTGCCAGCCAAATACGTGCGAACGCGAAGCCGGATTCCCGAATTGCCCTTGCGGGGTCAGATAGGTACACATTCTTTCCGCCACTCGAGGATCAACCGGCGTGGTCGCCGAATAATCGAGATAGATCGGTGTCTTTACATTCATATCCGTTACACCTGCTAAAAAAGTCAAAACCGCCTCACCAGCCAGCCGCCCGGCTGGCATGCGCCCCCACCAGCGCCGCAACCTGTTCGCGGGCGGTATCAAGCCTGGCACGCGCAGCTCGACCAAACTGATGGGTACTGGATGGATTGCCCGCCATGCCGGACAAACATTCTGTCATGGCATCCAGTACACGGGCATCCAACGGCGTACTGGCGTTGTAGTCCAGATACAGTTTCACTGGGATAATCTCACCGGGTCAGGTAGGATCGGCAGCCCTGCCGCTTGGCGCCAGATTGACCGCGATACCCTGGCTTGCGGCGTCTTTCATTGCGGATTGTTTGGCCCGCCCCTGTTCTACCAATTGCCCAAGCGAAATCTCACTCAGAAACACGTGAATCTGATCACTCAATTCGGTCCAGAGATCATGGGTCAGGCAACGTCTGCCGTCGTGACAATCACCTCGCCCGCCACAACGGGTGGCATCGACGCTTTCATCAACCGCCGTGACCACCGCCGCTACCGGTATTTCAGCTGCCGAGCGGCTGAGCGAATAACCGCCGCCGGGCCCGCGGGTACTGGAGACCAGTCCGTGTTTACGCAGCCTGGTGAATAATTGTTCCAGGTAGGACAGGGAAATACCCTGGCGTTCGGAAATGGCCGCAAGGGTGACCGGCCCATTTTCGGCGTGTAACGCCAGATCCAACATTGCAGTGACCGCGTAACGGCCTTTGCTGGTCAATTTCATGCCAATCCGCCCTGATTCAACTCTCGGAAAACCCGGTCAAAATGCCATAACTGAGTAAAACAGTCAAGAATTATCCTGGTGCGGTTTAAGGGGTTTTTCCGATTCCTCGCCGGTTTCAATAGCTTCCGTCTTACAAGCGCTTTCCAGCTCGCAGGCCTCCAGGTCGGGCAGCCGTAAATCGGCAACATCGACACCCAGGCCCTGCAAACCCCGGCACAGGTCCTCCAGCCGTTTGTCCATGATGTGAATATGATCCAGCATGTTGTTGATGGCGTTGGCCACCGGGTCGGGTGCGTCCTTGGTACTGCCGTAGGCATCAAACCCCATCTTCCTGGCAATCGCTTCACGGCGTTTATCCTGCCCGGTCTTACTGCCACCAACGACGCGGCCGGGCACACCCACCACGGTTGCGCCAGCCGGGACATCCTTCAGTACCACCGAATTGGAACCAATACGCACATCGTCTCCGATCAGGATGGGCCCCAGCACCTTGGCCCCGGCGCCAATGACAACGTCACAACCCAGGGTCGGGTGGCGCTTGCCTTTTTCCCAGCTGGTACCCCCCAGGGTGACTCCGTGATACAGCGTGCAGTCATCACCAATCTCCGCGGTTTCACCAATGACCACGCCCATGCCGTGGTCGATAAAAAAGCGCCGCCCGATTTTCGCGCCAGGATGAATTTCAATACCGGTCAGCCAGCGCGCCAGATTGGAAATAATCCGTGCCAGCCAGGGCAAGCCATGACGTGACAAGGCATGGCTTAAACGATGCGCCATCACCGCGTGAAACCCCGGGTAGGTCGTGACAACCTCAAAGCGGGTACGGGCCGCCGGATCCCGGTCAAACACACAATCGAGATCTTCCCGCAATCGCTCCCACATAGTGTCACCTTTATTTTCTGAGTATACGGATACTATACAGGCTGAAGGCAGCGATTTCGCGATACAGCACGCGCCATTTATTCCGATTGTGTTACAGCGAAGGTTTCTCACCTGCGCTTTTTATTCATTGCGGCGGTCAGAATGCCACGCAGGATGTTTATCTCGTTTTGATCGGGCCGGGTACGCCCGAACAGGCGACGCAGCCGCCGCATGAGTTGCTTTGGATTTGCCGGATCAAGAAATGCCAACTCCACCAGGGTCTCCTCAAGATGCTGGTAGAAATGTTCCATCTGTTGCGCTGTTGCGTAGTCAATCGCTGCCTGGTCGGCGTTCACCCCATCGCCGGCGAGCAACCTCAGTTCATAAACAATGACCTGTACGGCGGCCGCGATATTCAAGGAGGGATATTCCGGATTGCTTGGAATCTGCACCAGATAGTGGCAGCGATCCAGTTCTGCGTTACTCAGGCCGGTGCGCTCCCGGCCAAACAGAATGGCCATCGATTGAGCCTCTGGCTGCTCATAGACCAGCTTCGCGCAAGCACGCGGATCGAGCATGGGCACCGGCAAGCTGCGACTGCGGGCGCTTGCCCCGATCACCAGGACTGCATCGGCAATCGCTTCATCCAAGGTGCCGAAACAC
>Ga0209456_10001127_pt1 | contig 13220 bp, 9 predicted proteins | sample COG_11_FD_184755 | JGI IMG/M metagenome (GOLD analysis project Ga0209456, IMG submission 184755) | Pelagic marine sediment microbial communities from the LTER site Helgoland, North Sea, for post-phytoplankton bloom and carbon turnover... | ecosystem: Environmental > Aquatic > Marine > Neritic...
CTGACGGTAGTGGTTCCGTGGTTCTGACCAGTCCCAACAGCAAGAAAGGTAAGGTGAATTTCACATTCTGTGTGACAGATGTGAGTGAATCCGCCACGCTGACCTGGGACGGTAACCAAGCCTGCACCTCTAACTGAGTCTTTCGGCCTGATAGAAAATAAGGCCGTCCCTCCCGGGGCGGCCTTTTTTTTTGCATTTACACGAAGCGAAAACGTTTGGCCGCCAACCAGCCAACCAATAAGCTTGCGACGACCAGTGTAGCCAGGTGTGGTAATGCACTTTGCCAGCCCATGTCAAAACTGATCAGCCGGTGCAGCGCATCCATGGTCCAGCCGGTTGGCGTGAACATCTGGACTTGCTGCATCCAAGCCGGTGCAACCTCGATCGGCCACCAGCAACCACCCAGTGCCGCCAGTGTCATCGTGGCGAACACACCGAGGTTAGCCGCCTGGCTGTCGGTCCTGGCCAGGCTGCCCAGCAACAGGGCCAGCGAGGTACAAAGTGCGCCCCATGCCAGCAAAATGACTACAACCATTGGTAAGGCCTGTCCCCAATTCATATCAAACAGGGGTGTGAATGAAACCCCGATGGCCACGGTAATCTGAACGGTAGCCAGCGCCATACGCCCGGCCCATTTACCCAAAACCACCTGGCCACGGGTCAGTGGTGCAGAAGCCAGGCGTCTCAACAGCTGTTTTTCGCGTTCATCTACCAGCATCGCGGCGCCGGAAGTGAGCAGAACCATTAGCGTAAACATGACCAGTGTACCCGGAATTGCCTGTTGAAAACCGGTCGGTATCTGCAGCTGACGGCCTGCCGGGCTTACCTCGAGTTGCACGGGGCGGGCTCCGGCGGTTGCCCGGTCCAGTTCGACTGCCGAAATCACGGCGCCTGCCGATTTCACAACGATTAGATCACCGAGCACGGAATATGCGGCTTTCTGAACACGGAAGAAATCGTACTGATTACTGTAGCCGCTGCGCAGACCTTCAAAGGAGAGTGTAACCGGCTCATCGAGCTCAAGTTGTCGGGTGAAACCAGGCGGAATAACAAGCCTGCGATATTTTGCCGGTTCCTCCCCTTCCCCCACCGGGGGTACCTGTTCCGGCCGAATGATGCTGAAGAGGTTTTCTTCCAGACGCATTTCAAGGTGCTTTGAGAGAAAACCACCATCCTCGTTTTCTACCATGAGTTCGACCGTGCTCTCGGTAAACCCCACACCTCCCTGCGTGACCGTGCCGATGAAGTAGAAGAACACCACCGGCATGATGAATAGCCACAGAATGGTTGAACGTTCCTTCAGGGCCATCTTCAGGTCGGTCCTGGCAAGCAATGCTATTGCGCCGACATAGCTCATCGCTGCCACCTCACGCGAGTGCCTTCCTGGCCGATAAAAAACCAGCCAGCAATACCAGCATCAAAGCAACGGCCATGATGCCCCACAGGTCACTGAACATACCGGAAGCGCCAAACTCACCCATCAGGTAAGCCTTCAACGGTTCGACAACGTTCCCGTTTGGTGTGTATTGAGCGATCGCGACGATGAACTCTGGCATGGTTTCGGTGGGGAAAAAGCTACCCCCCGCCATCAACAGCGGAAACATGACCAGGGTTGCGATCATCCCGCCCACTTTCCTGGAAGGCGCCAACACCTGGATAACCGACAGTACCGCAAACAAGACCGGACCGGTCAGCGCCAGCCACCCCAGCGAGGTGAAGTATTTCTCAAAACTGATATCCAGGTATAAAAAACCGGCCAACATGATCGGCGCGGTAACGATTGCGGTTAAGAACATGGCGGTGAACCATTGCGCAACCCAAAATGAAAAAAATGCGTTGGGGCTGGCAACCCAGCGACCGAGGGTGCCTTTTTCCTTTTCAGTCCAGAAGTTGCTGGACTGGCCATTGGCAGCAAAAAAGGCTGCCATCACCAGTACCCCGGGGAACATCAGGAGCGCCATGCTGACCGACACGCTTTGAGGCTGTGGTGTTACATCTTCCACTGCCAGGACAGGCGGAAATACCAGGTCTGCAAAACCTGAAATCTTGTCAGCGATATCACCGCTGAAATCCCGGGTCGAAATAACCGCCAGTTCATCTCCTTCGAGGCTTTGCGAGATAATTTTCAGCTCTTCACCAAATACCTTGTGCAGGTAATCACCGAGATCGAGCAATGACTCGAGCATTTCCCTGATCATCCGTGGTGAGATCGACTGGGATGGGTTTACCGTCAGATGCAGTGCCACTTCTTCACCCGCGAGCCAGGCCTCGCCAAACCCTTGTGGTATCACCAGGTGACCACTGCCATCACCTTCATTGATACGCTGCTGGCCGGTTTCAAGTGCGAGTTTTTCCACCTGGACCAGGTCCGCTACCTGGTCCTGCCCCAGTGCACTAATCATTCCCTGGCTGATGAAGCTGTCGTCGAGATCGGTGACAAGGAGCCGGGCCTTTATCGATGGCTGGCCACCACCGCCACCCATAACCGCAGCCATCAGGAAACCAATGACGAATGGGATCATTATGGAAGAGATCAATCCACCGGGGTCGTTGAAACGACGTTTCAGTTCTTTGCCAACGGTAACGAAGATAAACCGCATCAGGCGCGCAGATCCTTACCTGTGAGCTTGAGAAACAGGCTTTCGAGATTGGGTTCGGACAAGCGTGTGTCGCGAATCTCGGCACCGGTACTGCTTATCGCTTGTAGTACCGCCGGCAAATTACGGGCACCGTCCCTGATGGAAATCATCAAGACCTCGGTAGTCAGGGATAATAGCTCGGCTTCAAGTTCCGCAAGCAGGGGCTCAACACTGGCAAGCTCGAAAGACCCTGATAAACGGATGATGTCGCTACCGCCGAATTCTGCCCGCAGCGCAGCAAGCGTACCAGCCGCGATGATCTTGCCATGGTCGATAATGGCCAGCTCATCACAGAGTTTTTCGGCCTCCTCCATATAGTGGGTGGTGTAAAGCACACAGGTCCCCTTGGCCTTTTCCTCGCGCACCAGGTCAAACAAACGCTCACGGGATTGTGGATCAACACCGACGGTAGGTTCATCGAGCAGCAGCACGCCGGGCTCATGAACCAGCCCGCAGCCGAAATTAAGCCGACGCTTCATGCCGCCCGAATACTCCTTCGGTAAATCACCGGCGCGATCCGCCAGGCCTATTCGACTGAGGATATGATCCACGCGTTGCTTCAGGCCATCGCCCTTCAGGCCATAGGCAGCACCCCAATAGGCGAGGTTGTCACGGGCTGAGAGGTCTTCATAGATCGCCAACTCCTGCGGAACGATACCAAGGGAAGCCTTGGCTTTCACCGCATCGCTGGCAAGATCGAAACCACCCACACTGACCGAACCGGCGGTGGGTTTGAGCAGCCCCGACAGGCAGCTGATGGTGGTGGATTTACCCGCGCCGTTGGGGCCAAGCAAGCCGAATACCATGCCGGCACCGGCTGAAAAGCTGACGTGGTCCACCGCGACCAGGTCGCCGTATGATTTCTGTAGTTCTCTGACCTCTATCAAAACGAGTCACCTCCTGCTGACGGCAGGTCACAATCCCGGCAAGGGAAAGTTATCCCGCTTCTATTCTCAGCTTGGAGGCAGTTTGAGTAAAGTGCCAGAATAACTACTCTGACCTCATGACCGGAGCCCGGGCGGGCTCCGGTCTTTAAGGTCTCTGCTAGCAGTCCGGATCGTCCCCGTCGATCAGGCCATCACAGTCGTTGTCGATGCCGTCGGAGCAGCGCGAGCCCTTCTCTTTGCTGTGGGTGGGCACGCACGCAACAGGGCAGCCAGTGCAGCTAGAGGTGTCATAGTCCGAGCAGTCGTTCTGACACGCCAGCGTGCCGCCGGTGCAGCCTTGGGAGGTGCACGATTCGCTGCCCAGGTCGGTGCCGTCACAGACCTCCGTGGACTCGGTCGTGTTGTTGCCGCAGAACGGCGCCGGACAGTCGAGCTCACAGCTGGAGCTGTTCTCGCCGCCTGCTTCACAAATGCTGTCGCCGCAGCAGAAATCAACGGGGTTAACCGGAACATCGGTGCAGTCAAAGCTACCCGATGTGCAGCGCGAGTCTGTGCAATCTACCGGGTTGGTCCCGCCGACCCCGCAACTGAAGCGATTCGACGGTTTGCCGTTCAGTTTGCTGTTGCAGTCCGCCGAACAATTGTCACCATTCTCGTCGTCACCCGCCGCAGTCTCGCAGAGGCCATTGCCGCAGACCGCGCCGGTCGTGCCCGCGATGCAGTCGTTCGAACAGTTGTTGCAGTCCTCGCCAAACTCGCAGATGCCATTGTTGTTGCAGACCGGCGTTACGCAGATGTCGTCACCTTCGTCGCAAGTCTCACCGGAGCACGGATCGCCGGTCGACAGGCAATCCGCGCTCGGGTCACAGAACTCCGTGCCGGTGCAGAACAGGCCATCGTCGGTACACAGCCCATCGTTGGCGACATTATCGCACGAGTCGGTCCCCTCGTTGCAGGAGTCGTCGGTGCAGCCTACGCCGTCGTTGCAATCGACGGGGGTACCCGGCTGGCAATCGAGAGCCAGGTCACAGGTCTCGACGCCGTTGCAGAACAGCGGGTCCGTGCAGTTGGCGTTGTTGGCCAGGTTGTCGCAGATGTCAGTGCCTTCGTTGCAGGAATCGTCCGTGCAGCTGACACCGTCGTCGCAGTCGACCGGTGTTCCCGCCTGACAGGTGCCAGCATTACAGATCTCCGTGCCGTTGCAGTAAGCTCCGTCATTACAATCGTCGTTGGACACGCAGCTGGTATCGCAGTCATCTGACTGGCCGTCGGCAACCAGAAACTCAATATCGGTCATGGTGACCTCGTCGAACCAGAAACCCTTGCCGTTGACCAGGGCATCGGTGCCGTACGCAATATCGAGCTGTACCGGTGTTCCTGCGTAGCCGGCTGATCCAAGCGCTGATGCCGTCCAAGAACTTGAACCCCAACCATTATTGACATCGGCCCAGCCATCCTGACCAATCGTCGCGCAGGTGGCGCCCGCACCGCTGGCGTTGTAGAGTCGGCCGCCGTCAGGGTTCACAGAACTGCGATCCGTACCCTGGGTGACACCTACATTGGCTCGATCCCACCATTGACCGGAATTGCTTTCGATCTCGTAGTTGTTTTCCAGCGTCAATGTCGAGGTGCCGGTTAACTGGATAAGGGGTGAACGAATCTGGTCACACTGGTTATCAAGAAAAGCGGATGAGGCCACGTAACCGGCACTGCCGTTGGCGCCGCCACCACTGGTGGTCTGGTTGAATGTACCTTCAACAACGGTCCAGCCCTCGAGATCGGTTTCGAAATCCCAGGTTTTGCTGGCCAGTAACTGGAGGTCACTCTCGGCATCGCTAAGCGTAAAGGTCTGTGTCTTGATGGTTGGAAAAATATCATCAGCGGTAACTGAAACCTCAAATACCAGTTCATCACCGAACGTCAGCCCGCTTGCATTGAAGTCAAAGCTGCCGGTTCCGGTAGCACCCTGTAACAGGTTGGCGGGTGACACCGCTGCCGGGAAAGTGGTAAGGATGGTCGTGCCGGCTGGTGAAACCAGGGTCACACCGGTAATACGTGCATTTGTCAGGTCACCAAGCCCGGTATTGCTGACATCGAAGGTCAACGTACCGTCCTCGCAGTTATCTATGAAATCGTCGCCATCACCACCGGTGGTTGCCAATACGGCCGATGCCGGGTCGGCATCGATATTTGGGCCTGCCGCCGGGGCCACCGTTGAGCAATTCGAAGCGGGGCCGAAGCATGCGGCGGAACCGCCCTTGGGAATGACGATGTAAGAGTAGTCGCGGTCGTTTTGTAAACCGGAATCATTGAAGGAAGTACCGACGGTCTCGCCAACCCTCACCTTGCCGAAATCGCACCCAAAGACACCATCGGTGCGGAATACTTCGTAGCTGTCCGCACCTGCCACGGCATTCCAGGACAAGGCAATCGACTTATCCAGCGGACTGCTGGAGAGTGTTGGTGCTGACGTGGCGATACCGGCACAACCCGAATCCAGAACGGTCGGTGTCTGGCAGGCGATCTCCTGGTCGTTAAATGCATTATAGATGGCCGTCATATGGGGTGTGCCATCACCCAAATTACCGTTGTCATCATCGGCCGCCAGGAAGTTCATGTAACCGCTGCCACCGGCACAACCTCCATTGGGTGGGCCACCCGAGAACCAGGTTCCGGTATTACCACCACCGATGTAAGTCAGCCGGGTGACTATCTCATGGGCGGTGTGATCATCATAATTGTAGAGTGGGCCCTGCAATTCACGCTTCCACAATGACCAAACGGCCTCGGAATAGACACCACCTACGCAGTGGACACTGCCACCGCAGTTGGCGTTGGACCAGGAGTAGTCATGGGGCTGACCCGATGCCCTTTTCAGATAATCGATATCACGGACACCACTGCAATTAAGGCAAGGGTCTCCATTACCAGAACAATTGCCAGAGAGGAAGTTACGGCCAATACAGGAAGAGTTAAGTCTTAGCGCCGTGTAGATATCCGCGATACCCTCACCCGAAGGACTGGCGATACTCGGGTTGGCATCATTGTCATCAAGCCCGTGACCCCATTCATGATCAAATACGCCGGCCAGTTCGCCGGTGTTGGCGCAACCGTCACCTTCACGGTAAAAATTAACTGTCCCGCCGCCCCAGAAGGCGTTACAGGTCAGGTTGATATTCATATTGGCTGTCAGCTGCTGCTGTAACCAGTTGTTATTGGGTAGCTGACCACGGCCCATCTCGATAATACGGTTGAGCTCATGGAAGCCGGTACGCGAAGCATGGGTGTTACCCGCGCCGCCAAAACCGGGAGTGGTGCAATTGGTACCGCCTGACGTACCAAAGTCGATGTCGCCGGCGGAAGTCAGCGAAATCGAACCGCAATTGTCATTCATCCTGACGTACTCACCAGAGAGGGTGGATGTAATGTTGCCGTCAACCGGCGATGGCAGGTTACCGCCACTGTCTGTCGTTACAGTGCCACTTGGGGTAGAGACATTGTCAAAGGGCATCGGCCATCCGGCTTGCTCTACACCATCGGGTACGACACCGTCATTCGACACGGGCTGTACACCGCCTTTCACTTCGCGTTGTGTTGCGTATTGGTTGGTATCAACAAAAGAAAGCAACTCACCATTATGGGCGTCGACCAGGGCTTCAAAATGCCTCATCTCGCCGTCGAAAGCCGGCCGGATAACCCAGGCAAGCCTGTAATCGTAACCCTTGCCCACTTCGACTAACTTCGCGTTCTCACCACGTGCAACAGGTATCAGCTGCAATTCACTGGAGCGCCAGGAACCTTTTATCGTATAGGCACCGGCATGCAACTGGACCGCTTCGAGCGCAGAGCTTTCCGAAACCGATGGTACGATTGACGTGTTGATATCACCCCATTTGTTCGCACCAAACAGTGTCATGTTGCCATTGTTGATGGTCGCCGAAAGGTAGCTGTCGCGCACCTTGATCCCATTAAATACCCGTGGCACATAAATTTGAATGGTATTGCCTTTGCCGTGTATGGTGACCTTGCCCGGGTTCACCATCTCGGCCGTGTCGACCCGGAATTCTTCGCTGGCGGCTTCGATAAAGCCACGGAAAGCCTGTGATGCGGCTTTTGAGAGTTCTGCATTGTTCTTCGGTGCCTTGCCGCCCAAGGCATTCCAGTTCAGGTTATTGCCTTTTCCACGTCCGGGCAGCATGGGCTCCGCGAGCATCAAGGTAGCCCAGCGTCCGCTGCGAACATCGATCATCCCCGCATTGGCGGATAGGCCCAGGGCGTTTAAATCAGCCACGGCATCAGGGGATGCCTTATCGGGAAGTTCAACAGGCAGACGGAAATCATGACTGATATCCAACTCACTGAGTTGAAACTCCGCTTGTCCAAGCCCCGACCGGTCAGGCTCCACCTGGGCCTGGAGTGGTCCGGCCAGGATGGCCATGAGAAAAAACAGAATGAATATAAAACTTGCCTTGCGATCCCTGATCAACATGCTGTAGGTCCCTCTTCGTTCAGATAAATAAAATTTTTGAACGCGATCAGCGTTCCGTCCATGGTCTTCACGGACGGAGGCTTCTCCAAACCACAATGTGGGTACTGACCAGAACGCAAGCCTCCCCCGAGACAGATCAGACCACAATACAGTAAGCACAAACCCTAATCAAATAAGAGTCTTTCTCATTCATTAATTCAAAATATCAGCTTCGAGGCCTGGAAAATGCGTTCTGCAGCCATCATTAACCGGCTTCCAATTCGACTATACTGGTCGCTTTAAATGCTTGGGTTCACGTCACGTATGTCAGATTCAGCTGCCGGGAAATCGGGACGTAATCTCCAGATCGGACTGCTCCTATTTGTGCTTGCATTGGCTTTGCGGGTTCTCTTTTTACAAGCGACAGCCGATGCGAGCGGCCCCATAAGTCCCTATTACAAGGGCGATACACCGACCTGGCTCGACTACGCCAGTGCGATTCAATCATCCAGCACCTTTGACCTGGGCCTGCCGTTACGTCCACCCGGCGTCGCCTATACGATTGCCTGTTTATGGGACGGTCAAACCGATGGATTTTTATTACTCAAGTTAACCTGGTGTTTTTTAGGCGCGGCAACGATCGCCTTGTTTTTTCTCGCGGTGTTGCGGTCTTTCGATCTCAGAGTGGCGCTTCTTGCAACGTTTTTCACCGCTGCCTCGACCGGCCTGATGATCGTTTCCACCTCTCCCAATAACGAAACCCTGTACCTGCTATTGGTCATCGCCAGTTTCACTGTTTGGGAACCGTTGCGCCACCGGCCCCGTCTGCACCATCTTTTTTTATGGTCAATTCTCAATGGCCTGGCCTGCCTTGTCCGTGCCGAGCACGTGCTTTTCTTCGCAATGGTTTCTGCTTATCTCGTCTGGGCCTGGACATGGCACCCTGGCCAGGGGTGGTCATGGAAACAGGGTTTGAGCAGGTCCTCACTGATGTTGGGTTTCTTCATATTGCCGTTGATACCATGGCATTTATATACCTGGTCGCAGATCGAGCACTTCAACCAGCACCCACTCGTTCTCAACCAGGCGACAGACCAGGCGTACCTGCAGTTGGAACAAAGTATGGCAGGACTTGCCTGGACACCTGATGCTAATCAGGAACTTGAGGCTCTTCCGGTGTTCAGTCAGCGCTCAATGGCCAATTTCATTGCGGCCACGGTCGTTCTACAAGGTGGAACAGAGGTGAAAGGGCAGGACTTCAACATTATTAATGAAGCTTTCGGTTCCCGCCCCGAGCCCATCGCTTCTTTTCCGTTTGTAACGGTTTATGGCGGGCTTAACTTTTACCTGGCCAACAACCCACGGGCCACCGGGGGGTTTACACGTGTACCTCTGGATTCACCACCGCCTTTAACGGGTGGCCCGTCCCGTTATCCGGGCTTTTTGATCAATGGGCTACCACCACCGGAGCTTTCCCTGAGCTACCCACCCCACCTCGATGCACTCAATAATGGCTACCGTCTGGGCTGGGAATGGATTCGCCACCAACCGGGTAGCTATTTAGATCTCGTTCTGGTCAAGTTAGGTATTTTCTGGTCGGGCGTCACCCAGGGTCTTACCGGCTATAACCTGCCGATGGGTATGTCGGGTAAACGTGGAATCGCCGATATGGTGGTACCCGGGGGTAGCGCGGGTGTCACGGCATGGCGCTGGGCCGGGTTTGTGATTTTGTTGCTCGCCCTGTGGGCCGGCCGACACGAAGCGGGCCTGGTTCCCTGGGTGCTGCTGGCAGCCACCAAGGTCATTACCACGGTGGGTTTTTACGGATACGCACGTGAAGGTGTCGTGCTCATTCCCGTTTATGCCTTGCTAGTCGGATTATGGGCAACACGTGGCCTGCCCGGTTATGCCTGGTTCCCGAAGCGATTCGAGGATTCCCCGCGTACCGGGAGGTTGCTATGGATTAGTTGCGCAATGGCCTTGGCACTTGTGGCCATAGAAGGCTACCGGTGGATTTCAAAACCCGTACTAATGCTGGATGGCCGGGAAGTTGGTGTGGTCGAACCATTTCCCACAACACAATACCGCGAGCGGGAACTGCGGGTGCTTAATTCTTCGGAATAACCAGTTACAAGGTATTCCCGAAACACCGATCACTATGCGCGCTCCTGAGGGTGAATCTGACGTCCTTATTTTCGACTTTAAAACCTGATGAGAAAACAAGCAACATGAGCTCAGAGTAAAAGCTCTGACTTTCATATACCTTTTCATTTATCCCAAAAGGGGCGGGACGCCTTATTCAAATTAAGGTATCCCGCCCCTTTTGTAAGGCTGGTTAATGGAGAGTCAACTAGTAAATATCGTACCCATGTCTCGAAAGATTCGTCGAGCAGACCTGGAAGCGTGCCCAGAGCTTGGCGGGTACGGAATCCGGATCACCCAAGGCATCACGCCAGGTATCCCACGCCGCTCCGAAGGCTGCCGCGTTTTCAGCCGTGCCGATCCAGTACATGGACTCGAGGTCGTCATTCTGAAGCGCCATCGCAACGCGGGACGAATAACCGTTGTTCTTTCCCCACTGCGCATTGAAGTCGTCTTTAATCTCCAGGTATTCGGCAAGCGTGCACTCCCCGGTGAGCTTGAATTTGATGACATCCATGTATTCAGCGAAAGCCAGTGTTGGCGACAGTAATAGCATCAAGAGCAATAACTTTTTCATTTTTTCACCTCATATTTTAAGTACTTAACGAAATGCAGCTTTGCAAATTCGCATGCTTAAGTATAGTCAGGGGAATGAAAAAAGTTTTTACGGGTTCAGGAACTCCGCACGAGTGTGGATGTTCTCTTTAAAACACCCGCCCAATGCGGTCGTACTGGTTGTCGAGTTGGAATCCATGATTCCACGCGATTTAACACAGTAATGCGTTGCATCGATACTGACCGCCACATCCTCGGTATCAAGCAAGGCCTGCAAGGCCACCAGTATCTGCCGGGTCAGGCGCTCCTGCACCTGGGGCCGCTGTCCAAAAAAGCGCACGATACGGTTGATCTTGGATAAGCCGATGATGGTGTCTTTCGGGATGTACGCCACCTTCGCGGCACCGTCTATGGTCACAAAGTGATGCTCACAGGTGCTGGTGAGGTCAATATCACGCACCTTGACCATCTCGTTTGCGCCCATCTTGTTATCGATAAGTGACAGTTTGGGAAAATGCCGGTAATCGAGGCCGGAGAATATCTCGTGAACATACATCTTCGCGATGCGGTGCGGAGTTTCAGCCAGGCTGTCATCGTTGAGATCGAGCCCAAGCGTTTCCAGAACCTGGACCATCTGCTTATTGATTCGATTGTATTTTTCTTCAGCACTCAAGCCGTTCTCGATCATGGGTGTTTCCAGGCCATGCTCAAGCAGCGTATCGCGTACGAGCACGGCTTCCGGGCTGAGCAGCTCGATATCCACCGGGGTTTTGAGGTTTAAATTGACAGGTTTGAAACTCATGATGCTTTCTCCAGTAAGGGATAGGCGCCGGCTGGCGACGCTTCGTGTTCCAGCGTCAGGGAAACAGAATCTGCGAAACGCAGAGCGTGGGGTTTGTCGATTGTGACCTTTGAGGAACGGACACTCGGGTGCTCACTGCATATCGCCAGGACCTCGGACACCAGTTTTTCCAGCAACAGGAACTGGCCTTGCTCAACATGCCCGATTACCTTCTTGGTGATGGTCTTGTAGTTGAGCGCCTCATCGACATTATCCTGTAAAACCTCATTATCAATGGTGTACTTGATTTCGATGTTGAGAACGACGTCCTGCTTCTTGACCCGTTCTTCCGGGTTAAAACCTATCAATGTACGCAAACGTAAGTTTCTAATGTTGATAGTGGCGCTAGAAGGCGGCCGCTCACTGATATTGTGCGTTTGTTGCATTATTTCATTTCCATGTTCTGTGCGGTATAACTTAAATCTTACAATAACTATACATTATTTGTACAATAATAATCATATTAAACGATAAATATGATTCTAAATGTTTTTATTTAGTGTACAATATTTGTACATTATCTCCACAGACACACAAGGATTCACGATGAAAACACTTTTTACTGTACTCATTTTACTAACCAGCCTGCCGGCATGGGCTTGCGAAAGCGAACTTCTAGACCAGGACTTTCGCCGGCTCGCCTCAACTGAAGAGGTGAATTTATGCGAAGCCTACAGCGGAAAAGTCTTGTTGGTTGTCAACACGGCATCCAAGTGCGGCAATACACCACAATACGACGGACTCGAAAAACTGTACGAACAATATGGGGAACAGGGCCTGGTGGTATTGGGCTTTCCCTCCAATGACTTCATGGGCCAGGAGCCTGGCAGCGAGGAAAAAATTGAAGAGTTCTGCCGCCTGACTTATGGCGTGGAGTTTCCAATGTTTGAAAAAACATCTGTCAAAAAGGACAACGCTGCTCCGTTTTACGTTGCCCTGGCCGAGTCTGCCGGCACTTACCCCACGTGGAACTTTCACAAGTACCTGATCGGCCGCGATGGCGAGTTGATCTCAGACTTCAGCCCCCGCACAAAACCCTACAATGATAAATTGGTTGCCGCCATTGAGCAGGCTTTAAGCGAGTAAGTAGCATGAAGAGATCCGTTATCATCCTTGTTGTTGCCTTGCTGGCCTTGATGGTGGAGAACGTTATGGGCGTGGAAGAAGCCAAGTACAACGTGATCAGGCAACAGGACAAGCTTGAGATTCGCGAATATGATCCGTCGATCGTGGCAGAAGTCATCGTCAATGATGATTTCGAAGACGCCTCCAACAAGGCTTTTCGCAAACTGTTCAACTACATTTCAGGTGACAACACGGGCCGCAATGAGATCGCCATGACCGCCCCGGTCAGTCAAAAAGCAGAGCCTGAGAAAATTGCCATGACATCACCTGTCGGGCAGCGTAAGGCAGACCAGGGCTGGGCCGTCAGCTTCATGATGCCCGCCTCCTACACGATGGACAGTATTCCAGTGCCCGATGACCCAAGCGTTGTACTCAGGAAAATTCCGGCCCACCGCGCTGCTGCAATTCGCTACTCGGGTACCTGGAGTGAAAAATCCTACAAGGAACATTTGGCCAGGTTGCTGGAGTGGATGGAGTCAGAAGACCTCGAAGCCGTGGGTGAACCCGTGTGGGCGCGGTACAATGCGCCTTTTACGCCTTGGTTTATGCGGCGGAATGAGATT
>Ga0209456_10001128_pt1 | contig 13219 bp, 12 predicted proteins | sample COG_11_FD_184755 | JGI IMG/M metagenome (GOLD analysis project Ga0209456, IMG submission 184755) | Pelagic marine sediment microbial communities from the LTER site Helgoland, North Sea, for post-phytoplankton bloom and carbon turnover... | ecosystem: Environmental > Aquatic > Marine > Neritic...
TTTCATCGCAGCGCTTAAAACTGAAGTCCACGAGCTGTGCCTCAAAAAAATCGAAATTATAAATCTTTTCTTGAATCTGTCTGACCCCTTAACTGCCGCCACCGCAGCACAAATTGAGAAACTGGGGTTTTTCTTCGGGGGCCTATTGCCACACGGTTTCAAAGATGGCGATGCCTTAATCCTACAGTATTTGAACAATGTGCCCATCGATTATAATGCGATTCAACTTAAATCCGCCATGGCCAAAAAGCTGCTGACCTATGTGCGCGAACAGGATCCAAACATAGCATAAGGTTCAAAGGTTCTGGGTTCTGGGTTCAAAGGTTGAGCGGACAAAAAGCAGAGGTCGGGCTACGCGTTTCGAGTTACGTGTTGCGGGTTCAAAGTTGAATCAGCCAGAAGCCGGAAGCCGGAAGCCGGTCGATGGTAAGGCGTATTTCAAATTTTCTGGGTTTGAAGCCTGTTGAACGGTGAATATTGTTCAAACAGCATGGTAAGCTCTTCCTTAAGGGCGTTGGCATTTTCCAGCGCCTTCAAGTATTCGGACTTGAGCGAATTGATTTTATCCAAGCCGGTTAAATATTCCTCGCGGAATGTGCTGACGCCCTTCTCAAAATCTTTCTCATAATTCTCTTTGAACGAATTAACCCCGTTTTTCAGCGCTATTAAATACTCCTCTTTAAGGGCCCAAAGTTTTTCCAGCGCTCTTTCATATTCGCTTCTCAGTGTCCCGGCCCCTTTCTCTCGAGCAGTCAGGTATTGGGTTTGCAGCTCGTGCAGCAATTCCTTTACCGAGATGATGGAGTCAATCCTAAAGGCATTGCTTCCGGCAAAGACAAAACCGTTCTCCAAAATGCCTCTTCTGGCGTTATCAAGCGCCAGAGAGATACAATAGCGGGCGGTCTTGAGATTACAGCTTTTTAAGCATTTCCAGGCACACTTGATTTTCATCTTTTTCCCGGCCGATATTTCCCGCAAAAATTTACTCTTAATCGCCCGACCCGGCAAGCCAACAGGGCTCTTAATAATTTCGATATCATCTTCGCTGCAGGCAACATATGACTCTTTGAATCTGATATTGGCGTCACATTCATGGGTGGCGACAAAGCGTGTGCCCATCTGGACACCGCTGGCGCCTAGTTTGAAAAGGTTGTGAATATCAGTGCCCGTATACACTCCGCCCGCAGCGATTACCGGGATGGTCCTGTGCAGTTTATCCGCATAATCCTTTACGACGTCTACTACGCCTGGCAAGATGCGCTCGAGTTCAAAATCAGGATCCTCGATTTGATCCGCCTTAAATCCCAGATGCCCGCCCGCTTTGGGTCCTTCCACAACAACAGCATCAGGGACATCCGCATATTTATTCAACCAGGATCTGAAGATAAGTTCGGCCGCTCTGGCAGAGCTTACAATCGGAACCACTTTGACCCCTGCTGATCTGAGTGCTTCAACTGGAATGCCCTTGATGGGCAGTCCGGCTCCCAGGAAAACGATATCGACCTTTTCTTCGATGGCAACCGTCAGAAGGGCGGAAAAATCATTCACAGCGACCATAATATTGACACCAATGATTCCCGAACTCATTTCTTTTGCTTTTCTGATTTCTTTTCGTAAAGCAATGGCATTGGCATCTTTATGCGTGGCATAGTAATCCGGGTCAAGCATTCCAATTGAATTTGCGGCAATGACGCCGATGCCGCCTTCATTGGCAACCGCTGAGGCCAAACCTGAAAGAGATATCCCAACCCCCATTCCTCCCTGAACGATGGGAAGTTTCGCAACTGCGTCACCGATTCTGAGCTTCGGCATGCGGGTCCACTGGATTTTCGAAAAATCGAATCTTGGCCATTCTATATCACTGAAACCTATCTTTGGTAACTTCAACCTTGATAACATACCAAAATCTTTCAATTAAATATCCTTTCCGGGAAAAACAACATGCAGGGTTGTTTTCCACCGACAGGGGGTAAGCCCCTTATGTATTTAGGCCGTTCAAGGATGCATAAAGGATTGTGCGTTTTATGGAGGGTATCCTTGATTATCTGCAGGGTTAACTGTGCAGTTACCACCAACAGGTTCCGCCTACTATATTAAAAATGATAATAGCATGATTGGAATAAAGATAGAAGGATGAATTTGAATCGATACGATTTTGAAAGGAAATTTCGCTTGCGGTTCAGTTATAAATTATTTTATTTCAGGGACTTATACTCAGTTTGGCCTCTTGTGAAAAATTGAGATATATACCTGGCAAAGGGTGTTTGAACCTTATTTGGGAGGGATATAATTTGCCACGTAATAATCGTCGATGATCCCTCCGGCCTTGAGTGACTCGCCGAAGTCCCGGGCGGTTTTTTTATCCGTAAAATGAGAAATCCGCACCTGGTACCATTTTTTATCGGCGCTGATGGCTTCGCGCCAGTAAGCATCTAAATTCTGTTTTTGGAGCTGTTCGACATATTTTTGGGCATAGGCCGGTTTGAGGTAGGCCGCCACCTGCAGGGTAAACGGGTCGGTGATAACTTCAGGGGCTTTTTCTACTTTCCGGGCGACGGGCTTCTTAACCTTGATCAGATGCGAAGCCGTGTTGATCACCAGGGCAATGACGGCTGCCGCCAGAACCGTAAGCAGGACGCCTGCCAGCACTTTTCTTGACTGTGTCGATTGCAAGGGCCGGCGAACCAACCGTAAAAACCATGCGGGTGCAGCGATGATATCTTCATAAAAGGTCTTCAGCACGGCCCCGGTTGATTTAAAAAATGATGCCCGCTGTTTACGGGATTGCGGCATAGCCCGTTTATCGGAAGGCTCAACCGGGGGATTGAATCCGGCGCTCATTTTTTTTATGTCAACCGGTTCGAGGCCTTCCAGGTATGCATAGGCCTTTTGCAGCAGTGGTTTGTTGCGCTCGCCAGGCGAAATCCAGCGCACACAGGCCGCAATGCCTTTTAAGATGGCAGACCGCTGGTCGCTTTTTTCAATCGCCTTAAGATAAATCTCCAGGGCCCACTCGTCCGCCCGTCTTTCCTGCAGAAAGAGCGCTGCCAGATCATTGAGGAAGCTGGCCGATACCTTTTCTTTGGCCCCCAGCGCCCGCCGGTAGGTTTGCAACGCCGGAAAATCTGTTCTTTCCAGCATCAGATAATAGCGGGCCAATATCGTCTGGATGGTCTTATTTTGAGGTTGCGCACGGCCGATAAGGTAAGCCAGTCCCTGGTGATCTTCTCTCAGACCGCCACGATTATCGACATGCTCGATCCAGCTTTCGGCAACTTCCTCATCTCGCGGATTGGTGTGCAGGTAAGATACCAGAAATCTCTCAGCGGCATCGCTTTTGCCGGCGCGAGCCAGGTAGAAACGGGCAATACGCGCCCTTAAGGGCACGGCTTTTTGCTTTTTGGCTACTGGAGAAATCAGAAAACTGTCGAAAACAGCCAAAGCGCGCTGGAACCGGGTTTCGGCCTCGGCCACCATGCCATCTCTTTCAAAAATGCCGGCTTCATGTATGAGGTGCTGAACGGTGCTCAGCCCCCATCGGTTTGTAACCCAGCCGACCAGCACAAATGTGACCGCCATAATGAGCAAAACCGACAACGGTGTCCAAGCAAGCCCGATTCGGTCCTGAAAAGAAGGCAGCACCCAAAGGCTGGCGGCACCGCCGAGAAGAATCGTCAGCCACAATCGCGCGGCAATATGTTTAAAAAATGAAAGCATGGTTCGTTTGTGGTGTGTTTTTTACCACAGAGATCACGGAGCACACAGAGATTCTATTAATATATGAAGATTTTTATTTTTTAAAAACAAACTCTGTGACCTCTGTGTTCTCTGTGGTTAGTTTTTTTATCAGACTATTCCGGGGGTAGCTCTTCTTCCTTAATAGCAGACTCATCTGTTGATTCAACAAGAGGCCGACCCACCGTCTGCGTGGCGGGTTCATCTCCCTTTTGCAGGGTGGCTTCATCCATGATCTCTGCTGCGGATCCGCCCGTTGGCGTTTCGGTGGGTTGAACCGGTACAGCAGATGCTGCCTGCCCTGCACGCAAGGCCACTTTTACCTTATTTTGTACCCACGGGCCTGCAATGGCCCCGTTAATCGGATCTACTGTTGCAAAGTGGATATCTGATGGGACAACAAATTCCCGGGCCGGCTCCCCGCTGGTAGCCTTGATCATGAAATCCCCCCAGATGGGCGCTGCCCCCCTACCGCCGGTAATGCCGACTCTGTTCACATCGCGCATGCTGATACCGCGATCATATCCCACCCAGACGCTGACACTTAAAGTTGGTGTGAACCCGGTAAACCAGGCATCGCGATAATCGTCCGTGGTCCCAGTCTTACCGGCTGCCGGCAGATCGAAGCCCAATCGCCGTATAACGCGCCCGGTGCCACTGGTCAAAACGCCGCGCATCATATCGACAACCTGATAGACAATGCTGGCGTCCAGTGAGCGCTGGCCACGAACGATATGCTCCTCCAGCACCCGGCCCAGGGGATCTTCCACCCGCCGGATCCAGAACGGTTTATGCTGAACGCCGCCTGATGCAAGAGTGGAAAAGGCTGCCGCCATCTCCAGCGGACTGACGCCGGAGGTCCCCAGTGCGAGCGAATATACGGGTGACAGATGACTCTTGATTCCACAGCGACGGGCCACATCGATCAGCGTTTCGGGTCCGGCGCGTTCAACCAATTGCGCCGCGACGGAGTTCACACTATTCATAAGGGCCTGCTTTAAGATCATGGGGCCTTCGTATTCACGCCCGAAATTCTTGGGCCGCCAGTCAGGGGCACCGGCGACCGGAACCGTTACGGGCTTGTCCACGAAAACACTGGTCGGCATCAATTTTAGCTTTTCAAAAGCCGCATAATATAAAAAAGGCTTAAAACCGGACCCGGGCAGGCGGTTGTTTCCAACAGCACGGTTGAATTCGGTTTCCGAATAATCTCTGCCCCCGACCATGGCTTTGACGGCCCCGGAAGTACATTCAACTGCCACCAGTGCGCCCTGAGGATGCGATAAAGAATGGGTTGAGCCCGCATCGTCTGTACGGGCAATCCCCGACAGTTGATCGAGCTTTAGCAGCCCGCTTTGCAAAGATTCAATGGCCCAGGCCTGCTGTTGGGGGTCCAGGGTGGTGCTGACTTTTAGCCCGCCATGGTAAACCACTTCAGGGCCGTAACGCTCTTCGAGGTCATGTAACACCAGATCCAGAAAGTAACTGCCCCTGGGTGTGCCGGCGGCAAGAGGCGCCAGTTGCAGATCGGCCCGGGCAGCTGCTTCTGCTTCTTGGGCTGCAATGTAACCAACCGCAACCATCCGTGCCAGCACCAGTTGCTGTCTTTTTTGAGCCCGCTCAAAATAGCGGTATGGGTTATAACGGGTAGGCGACTTGGGCAGACCGGCCAGCAGTGCGGCTTCAGCCAGATTGAGCTCCAGGGCCGGCTTTCCGAAAAAGGATCGGGCCGCCTGCTCAATTCCATGAGCCCCGACCCCAAAGGGTATTTGATTCAAATAGGCTTCTAATATTTCACTTTTGCTGTATTGGGTTTCAATCTGCAACGCCACCATCAGCTCGCGAAACTTGCGCATATAGGTTCGCCGGTAACTGAAAAAAAGGTTTTTTGCAAGCTGCTGGGTAATCGTTGACGCCCCCTGGATTTTACCGGGTTTAAAAAGCGTTATCCACAGGGCTTTAAGCGTGCGTAGCTTATCAAGGCCGTGATGCTCCCAGAAACGATGGTCTTCGGTGGCAATGACCGCCTGAATAAATTCAGGCGAAATCCGATTAAGGGGAACGACTTCCCGACCGCCGATGATCATCAATCTTTCACCGGAAGACGCAAATATTTCTGTCGGCGGTGTTTCGATGATGCGCCCGAGGGGATCCGGTACCCGGGGCAAATCGCGCAGCGCAATGAAAAACAAACCGGCCGACAGCAAAGCGCCCAGGCCCGCCAGCGCCAGTGCCAGATAAAAAATGATACTGAAGCGGCGCATCCATGCGGCAAAAATACTCATTAACGTGTCCAATCCTGTTTTTGTTCTTCAGATTGGCCGGTTGCCTGATCCTGATCCAGGCCTTCAAGATGCGCTCGCAACCGCCAGACCGCCCACTCCTGGCCCTGGACGACCAGAACCCGGTGCTCGTTATTGGCAAAGAATTCAAAACCCAGTTCGATAAAACCGGCCTGGGTCTCATCTGAAATGCCGACACGCATAATTTGACCGGGAGTCGCCAGCAACAATTCCGGATGCGGGAGCATACTGTGACGTGCTTCTTCGTGAAATGATTCCAGGGATTCAAAAAATTGATCGGCCGTATAAATACGATTTTTAAAGTTCGGCAGCTCATCCAATGATTCGGCAAGGGCCACTTCACCGCGCTGCAATTGGGACAGCAGAACCGAGCTCAGTTCAAGCTGTCGCAAAACGCGATTGTTGGCATCCAGCAGATAAACGGTCAAACCGCTGCCGGATTTTTCAAAGTACGTCCGTCGCCATTGCGCTTTGCTAACAAACGCCAGCAAATCAAGCGGGGTTATTATTTCCCGGGCAATCGTGGGTGCCAGGCGCATGTAAAGCTGGCGGAAATGATCGGCTGACAGCATGACCCCGTTTTCGGGTGTAACGCTGGCGGCAATCTGAGTAAAAGAGGCTGCGCTGCGGGCTTCGCGCTGCAAGGCCTGACGGTCGGTAATGATTTGTTCCAAGGTTTGCCGGGCTGTGCGGGTTTGATGGCTTTTTTCCCAGATGGAGCCGGATTCGGGTCGTTCTGAATTCGTGGTAACCAGATAGGATCCCAGCAACCGTTCGATCCAATCAAATCGAAGCTCCAGAATAAAAACGGCGCAGATCAGGGTAAGGATCAAAAGGGAGCGCAGGGCAAACATTCTTTTGCCCCATTCTTTAAAATCGCTTGGCTCGGCCCAGTCGGTCATGATAAAGATAGTATAATCCAATTCGATGTTATCTTCCGAATATCTGATTGTGCATCGGTACATTCTAAAAAAACGAGCCCCTGGTGTCAAGGTAGCAAAAATGGTTGTTTGTATAAAAAATAAATGCCTATTTGTTTTGCTCTTCTGCGGCTGGTTGGCGCTGCCGGCAACACACAGCCTTGGTGCCGTTATCGTCTACGACCGGGTGACAACCGTCAACACGCCTGTTTATCTGAAAGTGTTAACCAAGGGTAGAATTTTTGCTGACGGCGGCCGCCTGGTTGAATTTTTTTTGGATGAAAAATCCCTGGGAAAAAATTTAACCGGCGGCGATGGTTACGGGTATCGAAAATACGTACCGCAGCAGGCAGGCATCATCAAAGTGCGGGCCTCTTCAGACGGAGAAAGCGGCAATGGGATCGTCCTGGTGATGAAAAAAAGTGAAAAGGCCATTCTTATTGAGATCGAAGGCGGCTTCAAAGATGCGGTCGTCTCTGATATCGCGGCCGGCGCCGCCCGCCGGGCGGTCGCAGAGATGCAAAAAAAATACCGCGTGATCTACCTGAGCCGAAATACCGGCGTCCGCATGGCGCGATCCTGGTTGGATGAGATGGAATTTCCGGATGCGCCTGTTTTGCGTTGGAAAGGCGCTCAAACGCTGAGCGCCCTTAAAGAAAAAGGTATTCAACTTTATGCCATCATCGGTGCGGGCGCGGTCATTGAGGCTGCCGCCGATCATGTTAATAATCGGTATACATTTGACAAAACCCAGAAAGGCCGGACAGTAAGAGACTGGCACGAGCTGATGACGAAATTGTCGACAAGCGCCACCGACAATTCAAAAAAGAACAAAAAGGAATCTAAACCATGAAAAAGCTCAGTGCGCTGCTGATTGCCGCTCTGATCCTTTTTTTAAGCTGTGCTCATCAGCAGGATTTAGCGCCGCAAGAAAATGAGAAATATCGCAAGGCGCGAATCAGATACGAGCAGGGGCAAAGAGGCGGGCCTTAATACGGGTCGCCAAGATATTTAAGCGCTAAAAGCGCGGACGAGGACGAATATGAAATCGAGAAAAACTGCTTCTCCTCGTGTTCGTCCTCGATCTTCTTTGGTAATTGTTTCTTGCTTTATTTAGGGCCCAGGTATTTGTGGATTCTCCCGTCAGCCGCCACAGCATAAATGGCACCGTTGTTGCCCAGGGCAATGGATGCCAGACCGTTTCCACGAAAATTTGTGTCCTGGCTGCGCGTTGACAGATCGTGGCTGAAAGTCATCATAGCGCTGGTAGAAACATATACACGATTTTGGGTCACAGCCGGTGAGGCAAAGCTCTGACGCGGCAGACGAAACTGTCGTGGTGAAGCCGCATCGTAAACGAGGCTCCCATCCTTGTGATCCAGTACCTTCATATAATCCTTGGCGATAACAAAAAGATAAGAATCGGTGGCTGCGGGAGTCGCAAAAACCGGCTGGCCAGCACTATAGGACCATATCTTTATGCCGGTTTCCATGTCATGGGCCAGCACGGAGCCGTTTTGGCGTCCAAAAACCATTATACCGTTAGGCAAGAGCGCTGTGGAGGAATGTTTTTCATTGGGGTGAAATCCCCGCCAGACAACGGTGAGTTCATCATCCCATTCAAAGGCACCCATATTACAAAGATTATCGGCAACCGCAATCAACGGTAATTTTCGGGCCGTAAAAACAGCCACTGAGGGGTCAATAAATAGATCCGGAAATGGGTTGCTGCCATCGGCGGTTTCAGGTGTAAATACCGAAGCAAAATCCCATACCGCTGCAAGGGCATCGACCACATCGTCCCTGCGGGCCTGAAGCTCGGTGCTACCCCATTGACAGGTTCCCAGGGATTCACGATCAAGCAACTCAACTGCCTTGCCCCTGTCGTGCAGTACCAACAGCGCTCCCTGGGGATTTCCGTCAACGAATATGGTCACATAAATAAAAATAAGCGTGTCCTCGCCCCATACCAGGATTTTAGGAGCGCCGGATGTAAACCCGTCATCGCTGATGGCATATGACCAGCGGATCCTGTTGAATTCGTTAACTTTATGGAGGCTGCTTCTTATGCGACCGTCCGCATTCCGCTGATTGGTGACAATGTAGATGTTTCCATTTCTGGAAATGGCGGGTGTAGAAATAATGGCTGTCGTTTGAGAATCGGAGGCAAAGGATCGACGCCAGCGCAGCTTGCCATCCTCTGAATTAAGCGCCACGAGTTCGCCGTCCACTGTGCCGAAATAAATCACCTCGCGGCCGTCAGCATCAACGCCAATAACCGGAGAAGAGGTTGTGATATGATAGGCGCTGGAAGTCCACGTGGAAGATACAGCAAAACCGCTTTTTACCGATAGGAAGCCCTGACCGGGCAAATCGCCTTGAAAATTTCTCCAGCGCGGCAAACCGTGAGTGGCACAGCCAAACAGGATGAACAGGCACAGGGTCCAAAAAGCGTTACGCAACAGTAGCGACATGTAAAAATCCTCTCTCAAAGATATCTACAGCAGGGGTGACCTATCTTGTAGACCGGGCGGACCTATATGTCAATATTTTCTTTATATTCGCATGATTAAGGACAAACTCGGCCTGATTAAACCAGCGGATATCCGGCCGCTTTCCAGGCCTCCACCCCCCCTTTAAGAACTGTAGCAGCACTGTAGCCATCTTTTATCAATTTTTCCGCCTGACCGGCGGCACTCGCTTCTTTCGGTCAGGCGCAGTAGAAAATAATTTCCTGGCCTTTATTCAGCGCCGGTAATTTTGCCAGCAGGTCGGAAAATGACAGCGCTCCTTCCAGATGATTCTTCTTAAATTTCGCGGGATCATCATAGGCACACACAAGCAGTGCCTGCCCGCAAGTGACTTTTTGTCGGGCTTCATTGGGTGAAATCCGAAATGGCTCGCTCATCTTATTGCTCCTTTTTATCGTACGCGGATTAATTTGTAGCGCTCAACACAGGTAAGATAGTCAGGATTGATACAGAAGCAACTCGGTGAATTAAATTAAATGAAAGGGCTCTTGGCGGGTTGGCATAAGGAATTAAAAGTAGAAATATTTTTTAGGCGAGGCGTGCACGTTGCCATCTACCACTGCCGGTATTGATAATGCCCGCGATGAAGATTGTACAGCACTTCGACAGAAAATAACAACGCCAGTGCTGAATAAAAAATCCACATAAGGATAAGAATAACCGAACTCAAAGAGCCGTATAACACACTGACTTCAGTGATATGGCTGATGTACAGGCTGAAGAGTTGACGGGCTATCAGCCACAAGAGGCAGAAAACAATTGCGGAAAACAGACGGTGCCGAAACCGTATTTTAATATTCAAAAAAAGCTTAATGGTAACCAGATAAAATGCGATCAGAACCCCAGCGGATAACAGGTTGAGCCGATGGGAATTCAAAACCGGCATCGCCAGTTGATAGATCTGATTCACATATGGTGTGTTGTTTATCGTATTCAGAACATGAGACCCCACCGTTGACAGGATAATCCAGATGAAGTTGGACATGAAGAAAAGCAGCCCGGCAAAAACACTGATGATAATATAAAACGCCTGACCAAAAACCAAATGACGCGCCGGCAGCTGAAATATTTTGCGGTAGGACGTTTCAAGCGATTTGATAAATAGGCCGCTGATGAGTGGCAGCATTAAAAAATTGATGGCTTTAAAGGACCTGTAGGCGTCCGGGTTAACCACATGCGACTTGATCCAGCTCTTTGATACAAACGGGATAATATGGTTGATCTCTTCGGCCAGGATTTCCGAAATATTGCCGGCCCAGACAGCATTGGTTATGAAAAACCCCTTCACAAAATCAAAAATCAATATGCTCAGGGTGGTAAATGGAATGATGGAAAGCAAAAAAACAAATGATACCGACAAAGACAGTGTTACACAGTCATCCTTTACAAACTTGTTAACCGAGGCTACAAGCAGATGATAGCCCGGAATATGTAATCGTATGACCCGTGTCTTCATGGTTGCAACCGGCTGGCCGCTTTAATTAGCGACACCATCCCCCCTCAGGATATTTTGGCCCGAAATTAACGTCACCTCATCTGGTGGTTTCAAATTAGGATTCCGTTAGCTCGGCTGTTAGATCCTCGCGGACATCATATTCCAGTGATTTTATGTTGGGAAAAAGTTCAACCAGGATTTGTTTTGATTTTTCGATACTGCTGATCGCCCGAAACATTTTATTGTTTTCGGTTTTGGTCAAATCCAGCTGTCCGCTTATTTCGTCGATGTCATCCAGAATAAATTCCAGCTCGTTGATGACTCGCAAAAAATCTTGAGCCTCCATAACATCCTCCTTTTTGTGGTCCCCCCACGCTCAAAAAAAATATCGGCAGTCACACCGAAAACTTGAGTGATTTTTAAGCGCCCCCATCTACACAGTCTGATTGCGGTATTCATTTGATTTTGTAGTTATATAGAAGGGATAAGAGATGTGAAAATAAATAGGGGGCAAGGGTTGCGGGTTACGCGTTATGCCTGAGTGATGGTTTGAGTTCTCGAGGACGAAGACGAGGACGAAATCGTATGTTCCTTATCGTACTCGTCCTCGGATGCTTTCAATTGGGCCTTATTTCATAAATGCAGGCACATGCGCCCCTTGTGAGGTACTCTTTGCATAAATCAGCAAGTAGCCAGCGGCCAACCCATTAAACCTTGTCTGCCACGCCGAGGCTATAGCGAAAGCAGGCGAACGCTAAACCTCTGAAGCTTGAACCTGTCTCATTGCATAATTTTTGATTCAGGATGCTTTTTGTGCCAACTACCCCAGCGGGTGTCTTCAAAATCCAGCATCGGCAAGCGCCGATCAAGATAAACACCCTGGATACCTCTGAGGCCTTTTTTAAAAGGATACCACAGCGATCCGGTTTCTTTATCATACAAGACGAAGGTGCTGTCGTAGGTCCAACCCGAAGGCACCAGCGAAAGGTCGCGCCCGTCGATCTGACGGCTGTACACAGCCGCTAGATTAACCAGCGGTCAGTAAGCCGCTGCAATCGGTTTTTCTCCGACATGACTGTTGGCCACCTCGTGGCGCCACAATTTTGAAACAGAGTACGCGTTGGCATGTTGACCTTCCGCGATCCCGATAACACGTTCATTTCGCCTTACCCCGTCATTGTCTGCGCTAAACTGCGAATCATCGAGCGGCGTGAATGCATGGCGCCCGATTCCGTGTTGAAATCGATGGGGTTTAAAGCCAATCGATACAGCCTGGGTAATATCCCAGCGTTCACCGTGCCGATCGACGATATAGGTTTTGCCGTTTTCTTCGATAACGCGGGAAAAGGCCTGACTGAGGGTTATTCCTAAAATCAAGGCCAGTAAAATGATCTTGGTCACTACAATAATTCTAAACATATTCTACCTCCAGTAATATAATTGAGAATATATCCGGATTGAGCTCAGCTTAACATTTGTCGCTCATTGGTCTGATGGCTTACAAATAATGTGGCTCGATGGAATGGGGCCATTTCGATTTTGATATCTGACAGAACGTGGCAGTATCGGAGTTGGATCCAAGATGGTCAAAATGAGAGAAATTCAATAGAGGATAAATTGAGTTTTAAGTAAAATTTTTAAATAAAACTTTAGATTTTGTCTGAGGGCGAGGCGTCGATTCGATTCAAAAGCGGAGCGTACACGATAGTACGTGAGCATTTTGGATTGGATCGCAACAAAGCCCTCGGGCAAAATATAAAGTTTTATTTAACAAGTTAGGTGGAAGGCACCCGCCACATCCTTACCCTCCTCCACCAGTCGGTTAAACGTCGTGGTGGCATCGGCCGTTGCCTGGGCAACAACTTTAATCTGATGGTTTTCCAGGGTTTGCCGAACGGCGTCCGGCACGCGCATGTTGCCGGCATATCCGGTGCCAATAACCAAAATTTGCGGCCTGGCGCTTAAGATATCATCGATATCATCGGTAGCCAGAAGGTGCCCCTGCTGCCGCCACCAGTTTCCGACAACTTCTCCGCGGATAATTTTAAGATCCTTATCGTATCGTGTCCCCTTTACGGTCATGTGGCTGCCTGTGGCATATTGGTCAATCATTTCAGCCTCGCGGATTGTAGAATTCTATTCTATTTGAGGGGTCTGGGAGTTTTTCCGTCCAACCCCTGATAATAGCGGAATGAATTATCGGCAGCGAAATCGTGCACTGTCTGAAAGGTTTAGGGAGCGTTGCAAAAGAACAGCAATAACCCCAAAGCCACCAATGGACGCAAATTTGATTTT
>Ga0209456_10001129_pt1 | contig 13218 bp, 13 predicted proteins | sample COG_11_FD_184755 | JGI IMG/M metagenome (GOLD analysis project Ga0209456, IMG submission 184755) | Pelagic marine sediment microbial communities from the LTER site Helgoland, North Sea, for post-phytoplankton bloom and carbon turnover... | ecosystem: Environmental > Aquatic > Marine > Neritic...
TGCCCGGAGTTGATCACCAGTCAAAATTCCACGGATTAATCGAATGGGTGCATCCCACAAATGAGCTCATGATGGGCATCCAGTTCATCTTTGAATCAGACCAAGATATTACAAAACAAGATGTTTTTCGGTGGTATACTTCTCAACAAGCCAATCTCGTTAATACCAGGGCCTAGATCCTGTTTTTATCCTATCTTACTAGCGAAACACAGTGGGCATTCTGAAAATCTTGGTCTTGTCTCTTTGAAATTTTCTTCAGGCTCACTTCTATCCAAGCCCACCCGTCTGGCCCTCATTGGGGTATTCATTCTTTCGATCAGGGTAATGAGATCAAGAACTGTTAAGGAATCAGAGCATGCTAAACAAGGACCAGTTGCCTGCCTAGGAAGCTTCTGATTACAATAACCTCCAATCCCCTGGATTTTTAGAATTATTCTTCATCATCGTTACTGGTCATTGATTGCTATCTTTATCGAGGACGTCCCCCATGACTGAGCGTATTAACAACCAAAACATTATTGACATTGCCCCTCTTCCTGCCCCGAAACACATGCAGGAAATGCTCCCTCTCCCACAAGAAACGGGCCAAATGGTGCTACAGGCACGACAAGCCATACGAAATATTCTTCATGGACAAGATACCCATCGTTTGGCAGTCATTATCGGCCCATGCTCAATTCATGATCCTGAAGCCGCTATTCAATATGCGGAGCAGCTCAAACAGGTAGCTGATCGTGTACGTGACCATCTTTTGGTGATATTACGAACCTATTTTGAAAAGCCCCGCACCACCGTTGGCTGGAAAGGTCTCATTAACGATCCGAAGCTGGACGGATCTTGTGATATCGGAGCAGGGTTCGAACTCGCTCGTTCTATTTTACTGAAAATCAATCAACTGGGAATGCCCTGTGCTACTGAATTTCTGGATCCCGTTACACCTCAATATATTTCTGATTTAATTAGCTGGTCCGCTATTGGCGCACGTACCACGGAAAGCCAAACACATCGGGAAATGGCAAGCGGCCTATCTATGCCTGTGGGCTTAAAAAATGGAACGGATGGGGGACTTCAAGTCGCCCTCAACGCCATGATTGCCGCACGGCATCCCCAGAGTTTTATAGGCATCAATGCCGAAGGCTTGACTTCCATCATCAAAACCAATGGAAATCCTGATCGTCACCTTGTCCTGCGCGGTGGAGGGGGAAAAGTTAATTACAATCCAGAAGACATTTCCGAAGCCGTCCGTTGTCTTGCCAAAGAAGACATTTGCCGTCCTGTCATGGTTGATTGCTCTCATGGCAACTCGGAAAAAGACCACACTCGCCAGGTTCCTGTAGCCCAATCAGTAGTGAATCAATTTACTGAAGGTCAAACAGCCATTATGGGCCTTTTAATCGAAAGTAATCTCAAGCCGGGCAATCAGAAATGGAAAGCAGGCAAATCGCTGGATTGGGGAGTGTCAATTACCGATGCCTGCATTGGGTGGGAAGATACCGAACATCTCCTTGATGAACTGGCGGAGACTTTGGATAAATCCACACACAAAACCACCGTATCGGGTTAATTAGCCCATCACCCTCTTAGAAGAGTGATGGTTGATGTTTTTTCTGAATTACGGATTGGAAGATAATTCGGGAATAGGTTCTATCTTAGAAGAGGCAGATTCATGAAGATGTTCATGAGTATGACTAGCTAAATGACAGCCTAGATGATGGCCTAGATGATGGCATAGGCGGCGATTCCAAAAACCCGCCCAGGCTATTAAAGACGCTCCAAGTACATCAAGGAAAATTTCTTTGCCACTCCCCGCCTCTATCCAGAGATGAGAAACCGCCAAAACAAAAAGTCCGATGATCGTCAGAACGGCAGGCCGAATATCCCGATGACGGGGATAGGTAGCTAATAAGCCAAACCCCGCTAATAGTGCAATCACAGCTATAAAAACCCATTCTGTCGTCTCTGTCAAAAAAGCTCCTAAAATGCCATCTAAGCCATCCCAAGAATGGGCCGCAATGACAGGTAGTGCCAGTAACGCCAATGGGGTTACCGCACAATGCACGGCACAGACGAGTGAAGCAATAGATCCAGCTTTAGAGAGTTTGGGACCAAACGTGCTCATTTCCTTACTTTCTTAATTTATTGGCATTGAGGACAAAACCCGGAAAATTCCAAGGTATGGTCATCCACTACAAACTGTGTGCGTTCTTCAATCAACTTCGTCAGTTTCTTTAAGGGGCACAACAACAAATCCACGATTTTCCCACAAATCTGACACCGAATATGATGATGATGCTTTCGTCCTTCTTTCAATTCATAACGGGATTGGCCTTCTTGAAAAAGATCTAATTGAACGACAAGGCCCAGTTCCTTCAACACATTCACCGTCCGATAAACCGTAACTAAATCAATCGCAACATGATCTTTCTGTAATTGCGCAAAAATTTCAGAAACACTCAATGGCTGATGAGTCCGCTCTAAGAGGGCCAACACGGCTTTTCGGGTGCGAGTCATCCGCCGCCCCGTGGCCCGCAATCCTTTACTAATAGTAAGTTCCAACATCAGCTTAAACCTTTAATAGGTAAATTTAGGGCAACCAACCAAAAAGCTCTATTGCAAGTCTATTGCAAATAACATAGCCTGGTGGCATTGTCAACATTCTCAGAACTACTTGTTACGCTTCAATTTTCTGAGACTATTGGCTTAATGTTCATTGAGTGTTGAATAGTGAGCGATCGCAACATGAAGGAGGGCAGAGGAAGATAATTATGTCAAATTGCCAACTTCTGAAAACATGTCACGAAAACGCCAAAGGGCTTCAAGAGAAATAGGTGGAGAATGGCTACGAAGAGCCCTAACAGGTAAAAATTGGGGGTTGATTAGAAGCCCTATCAAGGGCTTTGATCGGATTAGGGCTGGCCAATTAAGTCGGATCTTGATAAGAAACTAAAGATACGATTGGAAATGTTTAATGGCAGGAAGGAAGCTTATTCCAGCAGCAAGTCAGCTCGTCGATTAAATTGATGACAGCGATGTTCATCGTCAACATCACAGAGCACTAAGACGTTACCATAGGAGACAATATCTAATCGGGTACGTGGAATTCCTAGATTAGCAAGATATTCTTTCACTGCGTTGGCTCGTTTAACCCCCAACACCATATTATAACTTTCACTCCCTCGTATATCGGTATGCCCCTCAATCGTAAGCCCATAGCGTGAAAAATGTGTCATCCATTTTGCGGTGGCATCTAGGCGATCTTTCACCTCAGGTGTAATTTCCCAACTATCAAAAGGAAAATAGATCGTGGGGAATGGCTCGGCCTCTGCTTGTATTTTGGATACGATCTCTTCTGTCTCTCCAGGAATTACCATTCGTTCTGTTAGATTTGAGGAATCTAAGGTCGGAGACTTTGAGAGAGAAGTCAAAGTGGGCCTTGTTTGCCCGGATTGGGTAACATCAGAGCTACTATGATTCATTGATAGGGATTCACAGCCCCAGGCCGAGAAAAGCATCATAATGACAAGTAATCGTAGAAACATAAAGAAAATCCCTCCGCTTTTAATTGTTTGTCGGATGGGGACGTCGAAGACTTAAGGATCTTTCAAGGAAAACATGCGTTTTTGACGCGGGAGGATGGCAAACCAAACAATAGTAGAATCTGATTAATTTTCTACATCTTACAACTATCTCAATTTTTTAGAGGTAATTCTTTTGAAAGTCTCTCAACAAAACTTAATTCAGAGGATCCTCTATCACTTGACCGGGCGTGAATGCTCCACTGACTGAGGAAAAGGCATCAACCAAATTGGCACCGAGAACATGAAGAGCGCCTGCTATAACTAGCCCAATTAAACTGATAAACAGTGAATACTCAATTGCGGCTGTCCCTCGTTCATCTTGAAGAAATTGGTACATCGGTGAACGCCCCCTTTGTGACTCTTATAAACCACATCCAACGCTTGCCAGTTTTCAATTATGCAAAGGGCAAACCACAAGTCCATGCGATCTCTCTTCCCTTTCCTTAATTTCTGTTGCTGGTGATCACGGATTAGGTGTAGTTCTTAGGAGTAATACGAACACGAGGCAAAAATCCTAAACCGACAAATAAAACGACAGTCCCCATAAAAATTGGTCGCCACGGTCAAAAATTCAAACAGAACGCCCCTATAGAAAGGGGAATCAAATACAACCATAGTCACAGCAGTGACGAAAGCTCCTCCAATACCCCAAAAGGCCTATCAGTGAACGACCAAAACCTGCAACTAAATGTTCCGGGGAGATCAATTCAAACATAGGCAGGCAAGGAGGGCGTGGCTAAGACCCGTAAGTTCTTTGGTTGGAAAGAACTGTCAGAGATATCAAAAGACTCGTATTGGGTAAAACATGAACTTTGGCTACGAACAGCGCAGGAAACGCATTGACGGGAGGAACCAAGACATGGCATTATACCCATACCCATAGGGTATGGGTATGCAACGTAAATAATATATCCCAGAAAGGAAGACCAATGACACCCGACATTCATTCTGACGCCATGAAACGCTTGGCCTATATTGAAGGCCATTTGAATGGGGTCCGCAACATGTTGGAAGAAGACCGGTATTGTGTCGATATTCTGAAACAGACCCATGCCATTCGAAAAGCCATTGAAAAGCTTGAAAGCCTACTCCTAGACGGCCATCTCCGGACTTGTGTTGTGGATGGCATTCAAAAGGGAAAAGCGAAACAAATCATTGAAGAACTTCGATCACTCTATACCGTTGGACGATAAACACTTTTAGAGGAAGGAGATGTAGGATGAATATGCAACAACATTTTCCGATTCAAGGGATGACATGCGGCAATTGCGTACGACACGTGGAACAGGCACTCAACAAGCTCTCTGGAATCTCGAAACTTGAGGTGAATCTCGAAAAAAACGAGGCCCTGGTGGAATACGATTCAACGCTTATAACGCCTGAGGCCATGGCCACAGCACTCAAAGATGCAGGCTACAGTATGGGAAAACCTATCGACTAACCCGACTAACCCTTTGTGGCTATGGGTAATCATTTAATACATATCTCATTCCCTGTTCGAGGGATGACCTGTGCTTCTTGTGTCAATCACGTCGAACGCGCCTTAAAAACAACTCCCGGTGTTGCTGAGGCCTCGGTGAATTTCGCAACAGAAACCGCCTCCGTCGCTTTCGATTCAACTATCGCCACATCCGAATTATTGACCCGTGCCGTTCGAGAAGCCGGCTATGAGATCCCCGTTCAATCACACACAATAAAAATTGGAGGAATGTCCTGTGCTTCCTGCGTCAGCCATGTTGAAAAAGCCTTGCGCACAATGCCTGAAGTGCTATCCGCAAACGTCAATCTGGCTACCCATACAGCTAAATTTTCAACTTGGCCTGATGCCATTTCAAACTCTGACCTTCAACAGGCCATTACCAATGCCGGATATACCATCATTCCTGAGTCAGAAAGAGAACGTTCCGCCCATACAGCTTTCCCCCAATCTCAAGAAGAGAATGCGGATCTATTGTTCCAGCGAGCAATTCTCAGTGGGATCGCCGGTTTGTTAGTCATGCTTGGAACCATGAATCTCCTCCCGGGCTTCTCTTCCTTCACTCTCGGAACACGTCAGGTCGTATTGTTTTTCATCACCAGCTTCGTATTGCTTTGGGCCGGACGACCAATCTATACCGCTGCCTGGAATGCCGCCCTTCACAAATCCGTCAACATGAACACGCTCATTGCCGTGGGCACCTTAGCCGCCTTTGGCTACAGCACACTTGCAACATTCGCCCCTTCAGTTTTCGAGGCGAGCGGAATTCCCGCGGCAATCTATTATGATACGGCTATTATCATTATTGCCTTGATCCTCTTCGGGCGTTACTTGGAAACTGGAGCCAAAAATCAAACATCTTCAGCTATTCACAAACTCATGAGCTTGCGCCCGAAAACGGCCAGAATTCGACGAGGGAAGGAAGATAAAGACATCCCGATCGAACTGGTTCAATCAGGGGATATATTGGTCGTTCGACCAGGCGAACAGATCCCAGTGGATGGTGTCGTCACGGAAGGCCAATCTTCCGTCAATGAAGCCATGCTCACTGGCGAAAGCTTACCAATAGAAAAAGATCCAGGCTCCAAAGTCTTTACCGGTACCATGAATACATCTGGAAGTTTCCTTTTTCAAGCCTCCGCGGTTGGGAAAGACACGGTTCTCGCGCGTATCGTCCATCTTGTGCAGGAAGCTCAAGGCTCAAAACCCCCGATTCAACGCGTTGCAGATCACATTGCCAGTATCTTTGTCCCGTCAGTCTTGGCGATTGCCACATTGGCGTTTTTTCTGTGGTGGGGGTTGGGGCCTGAGCCCGCGCTCACGTACGCTGTTCTTACCTTCGTCGCCGTGCTCATCATTGCCTGCCCTTGCGCCTTAGGACTGGCAACGCCCACGGCCATCATGGTGGGAACAGGGCGAGGAGCCGAACAGGGAATCCTGATTCGTCATGCTGAAGCTCTGGAGACCGTTCATCGAGTCGATATCATCGTCTTAGATAAAACCGGGACGCTAACTCGAGGGATCCCCACCGTGACAGATATCATCGTTCCAACATGGGATCAGAATGAACTCCTTCGTCTGGCAGCATCGTTAGAACGTCGATCCGAACATCCCCTCGCTCAAGCCATTGTGGACCATGCAAACCAGCTATCGCTATTACTTGAAGAGCCTGAGGGTTTCGCCAGCACTCCAGGGCAAGGTGTAAGTGGCAACATCACAGGACAAGCAGTGATTGTTGGCAATACCACATTCATCACAAAGCTTCTAGGGAGTCAAAGTATCGATGGATTATCTGACTCCATGAAATCACTTGCACAAAAGGGAAAGACACCAATCCTTGTTGCCATCAACGGACAAGTTGAGGGAATCATTGGTGTCGCCGACACCATTCGGCCAGAATCAAAAGAAGCCATTGAGCAACTCACCAACGCTGGCTTGGAGGTCGTGATGTTAACAGGAGACCATCACCAAGTCGCCGAAGCAATTGCCTCAGACTTAGGCATTACAAATTTCCTTGCAGAAATACTCCCGGACCAAAAATCAGCAGAAATTCAAAAACTTCAAAGACAGGGGAAAAAACGAGTGGCAATGGTTGGAGACGGGATTAATGACGCCCCTGCGCTGGCTCAAGCAGATGTAGGTATCGCTCTTGGAACTGGAACCGATGTGGCCATGGAAACCGCTCAGATAACCTTAATGAGTGCCGACATGCGAGGCATTAACAAGGCCATTCAATTAAGCCGAGCAACAATGCGCACCATACATCAAAATTTGTTTTGGGCATTTGGTTACAATATAGTTCTCATTCCACTTGCTGCCGGCATTCTTTACCCATTTTTCAAGGGAATGGGCGGAGTGCCAAGCGGACTTCACTGGCTCTTTGGAGAATACGGATTTCTCCAGCCCATCATGGCTGCCGCAGCCATGGCCCTCAGTTCTGTCAGCGTCGTCACCAATTCGTTACGACTCAAGACCATCTCCCTGGATTAGCGATGACCCTGCCGTTGAGGATCCCATTTTTCCTAAGGAACTTCTTCCTTCCTCTAAAATTGTCTGTGATCACCGCACTAGGCTTCATTGCCCTGCTCATAAGTATTTCAGCATGCTCTTCTGTTCCAATAGTCCAAACTCCCATCCATCAAAGTGAACGAGGGACTGTTGCCCTCCGGACTTTTTCTGATCCAGAATTTAAGGCTTCACACCCAAAGACTCTGGAATCAACTATAATGTTTCAAGTCCTACACGGATTACGTGTTCAGGAGCAAAGAAGCACATTGGCAAAACTGATGACTGGTGATGTGCCGCCAGTTCCAGCTTTCTCACAAGATCAAATCTTCTATCTTGCACCAATCCTGACCTCTGCCTTTGCTCAAGCTACCGCTGAAGAACAAGTCACCTTTTTGCTCAACAACAACTCATCAAACGAAAAAACCCACACGGAAGGGAAACTGTTTATTGAGGATTCCATTCTTTACTTATCAATTAGTCAGTATCGGTCCCCTTCCACCCAACCTACCCTACTTTCCCAACCCACTTCTTCCTTTAATCGTCCCAAAGAATGGAATTTGCAGTTCTACCCGATCAATGCACTGCAAAACCAAGCGGAGCTTGTACGAATATCAAATGATGATACTCTTCTGAACATGCTTCATATTGACTATAATCGGTTGACCAAACTCGCGGAATCGAGGGAAGAACAATCTCTCAAATCTCCGATTTCACATCCTGCTATATCAGAATCATCTATGCCTGATCCTAAAAAGCAGGAAGAACTTGATGCTCTCAAAAAAGAAATGGAAGACTTAAAAGAATCTCTGCGAGGGCAGGACAAGAAGTTGCAAGATTTAGAAAACCAAATACATCTGGAGAATCCTTAGGAATTCAGGCTAGTTTTGACCTCCGCATCACATATTGAACTCTTCATGCACGTTCCAATTACCTCCTCGACTACTTTCCTCATCAAGAACGTATGCCTTCCTAGCCACTTTCTATTCTGTTTACCGTTCCATTCTTCTGAACCGGCATCCTAGCCACTGAATAACGGTCACAAGTCCCAACAAGATACAGCCGATGAGCGCATCTGTTGGACCAGTAGGCCAATCAAATTCATACGATATGATAAAGCCAGAAAATGCGATAAAGGCTCCCAAAATGACGGCCATCAAAGGAACAACTTGAAACCTCGTCGCAAGTCGAAAGGCAATCATGGGGGGAAGCAACACAAACGCAAAAGTGAGGAGTGGCCCAACCATCAACACTCCCAAAGATATAGTCAGCCCTGCTAATGCATAGAGCAACAAATCCCACGCCCAGACCTTTTTCCCCATTGAAAGCGCCAAGTCCCGATCCACTGACACCAACAATAACTCTTTCCGAAAGAACCAAAGCATCACTCCTACCAAGCTAAAAGAGATGAGTAGAACCACCATATCCGCATCAGAAATAGCAATGATCTGCCCCCTGAGTAATTGAATCACACCCACCTCGGGAATACGCTCTGAGGCCAGAAGGAGAATAGTGACCGCTCCTGCCAGGATATACACAGCTCCAATGCGACCTTCAACCAAACCACGACCTCGCCGTTCCAACGTTGCCAGAAAGACCAACGTGCCAGTCGTTAAAACCGTGGATCCCAGCAAGGCCATTAAGAAATCACTATGGATAGGCGTCTGTTCATGGAAGGTCAAATGCCAAAAAATCGCCACCGCGATTCCCGTGGCTGAGAGGTGCGGGAGCGTCACACCCAGGAATATCATTCTTCTGGCATACATCAAAATGCCAATGAGAGGGAGTATCATGCCGGTGATGACCCCACCATATAGGGCGTTTCTGAGAACATAGGAGGGATTGAGGATTTCTAACACCTCACTCATGGTTGGCCACTTTCCTCCCTAATCATAAGTTCTTCGTTTTTCCCCCATATGTCATCCGCTTGATACCTCACTAACCCTGCCCCCTCAATAAGCAGGACTTCCTTAACGACCTCCTGAAGAGCTGGCAAAAAATGATCGGCCCATAAGAGCGTCAAACCTGCACTCACTTTCAATTTACCGAGGAGCGAAACCATAGATCGAACCGAATTACGATCCAAACTAGCCAGAGGTTCATCCAAAACCAACAAGTCAGGGTGAGAAACCATCGCCCTAGCAATTAACACCCGTTGCTGTTGCCCCCCAGAAAGTTCCCAATACAATTTATGCCGCAGATTTGCTATGTCGACAGAGTTAAGAGACCAATCCACACTTTCTCGTTCTTGTACATTAAGACTCTGCCAAGGCTTAAGACTTCCATAGGTACCCATTTCAACGACTTCAGCAACAGTGAGCGGAAGAACTCCATCCATACTCATTCGCTGTGGAACATACCCAATACGAAGAGGTCTTCCTGCTTCAGGAGAGGTAAAGCGGATTTCACCAGACAGAACAGGGAAAATTCCGGCAATGGTTTTAAGAAATGTCGTTTTCCCTGATCCATTCGAACCAAGGATGGCCACAGACTCACCTGAGGCAATATTGAGCGTTACGTTTCGTAAAACAGCTTTACGAAGATACCCAATGCTCACTTGATGAAGCGAAATAAGATTCGGCATCGTAGAGGCATTACTCACGATGAGGTTGGCGAGACTCTATAGCTTGCAAAATTGACCGTAAATTAAATTCAATGAGGTCCTCGTAGGTATTCACACCAGGGTTCCCCCCAACCATAATGAGGAATTTAGCTACCGAGGCACCCGTTTGTTGAGCAACCCAATTGGGAAGTTGTTCCCCAAAATGGGGTTCCCGAAGAATAAGGGTCACGCCTTCCTCTTTCATACGATCAATCAACCAGACCAGATGCCCTTGAGTCGGTTCAATGCCAGGCCTGATTTCAATCTGCCCAACTTCTTCAAGTCCAAATCGTTCGGCAAAGTAAATCGTATCCTGATGATAGGAAACAAATTTTACCCCTTGAAGTGGCTCCGCCAATTTTTGCCATTTGCCCATTTCTTGACTAAGGTGAGTGGTAAATTTTTTAAAATTCCTCTCAAAAACCGCTTGTCCAGGAGGATATACACGACTAAACCCGACGACCATCTCTCTTGCCATAAGCGCCGCATTGACTGGATCTAAATTCACATGGGGATTCCCCAACGGATGCACATCACCTTCTCTACGCAATAAGGATTTGGGGACTTGTTTGACTTTAATATTCACCGAACAATCGATATAGCCAGAATTGCCAGGAAGGATCGAGGGATTCCGCGCGACATCAATGAGTGCCGGCAACCAAGCATGATGCGCCTGGAGACCCAGCACCACAAGAGCATCGGCACGATTCAATTTAGGGACAAAGCTGGGTTTAATCGGAACACCATGGGGGTCCTCTACCCCTTTTGCCAAACTCTCCACTGAGACCAAATCTCCCCCTATCCTTGTAGCCAAATCTGCTAAATCCGGAATGGAAGCCACCACTCGAATTTGACTACCCTCCTTCATGGGAGGACGTTCCCCCATACCCAAATTGGCCACAACAAGAAACGCAAGAAGACCATATTGGGTAATCCGCCAGAAATCCAAGCGGATTGATTTAATCCCGTTCAGTAAAGCCATGTTGGTGACTCCCGATTACGACTTCCCATTGGAACACCACTTGATTGTTATTCGAAGCATTACCCCAACTGGAATGGTTATATTGAAGAAGGAAGCGTTGAAATTCACTGGGATAAAAGGTGATATATGGAGAATAGGTTCTCACATCTGTCCGTTCACCTTTGGAATTGGCCGTAGAACCGACCAGTCCCGTGAAGGGATTGGTAACAAGGGCCGGTTCACTGGGTAATTGATGATAGTCAAAACGAAATCCCGGTCTCCATCGCTTGCTGATTCGGTATTCCAGATAAGTGTATCCTCCCCAAGCTCCCTGCGAAACTGTCCTACCCAACTCATCCCTTCGTCCTTGTCCCCAATCATACAGGATCTCTCCATGAAGCGAGAAACTTTGACGAAGCCCTCTTCCTAACGGATACCAGCGATAGTGAAAATCCAAATTCAACACATACCGGTCGATGTCATCATTCGAATCAACGGTTAATAAGGCTGTCTCTTCAGCTTCAGGAACATTGGAGTTAGGCGTGTATAAACCGGAAAAGCCCAACTCAATATTGTGATCGTCATCAAGATCAAAATAAGTCCGTGCCGCTCCAAAGAGTACGTCCCCTTGAGCCACCTGTTGTTGAAACGGGGTCAAAGGTCCCTCTCCAAGCTGCCCAAAGTTAAACCCCCATCCAGCAGCAAGGTGAAAATAAAAAGGAGTGGGCGCAAGCCAGCTTACCTCAATGCCATCCGTGCGGTTGTTGAGAAAAAGCTGCTGAATGGAGGGTGGCACATCAATTTGTGGCAAATCATGAGCATGCCGTCGACCAAGATAGCCCCAGTCGGCAAAAAACCGGCCACCCCGCACGGAAAGACTAAAAGGCAAGGAAGTTGTTTGAATCGCCGCCTCTTCAATTTCAAAAACAGCACTACCAAACTCTTCGGTTCCACTCCGGTTGATGGCTTCGGAATGGCCAGAAGCAATCATATAAGCCCGTGCAAAGGTATCTACATCAGCTGAAGCAAATAGTTCGATAGTCCTGAGGGCTGCACTGCTATTTGCCGGCAATCGGGTGCCGACTTCTCGCCTGGCATCCTTGCCATCTCCATTAACAAATCGCTGCCGTCTTTGGGTATACCCATATACCGGTTCAATAACCAGTCCCATTGCTGGATTGAACCTATTCAACACACGTTGCCGCTTTAATATAGCTTTTTCTCGCGGATCAACGGGATCATCCAACAACGGTGGAACATCCATGGGCATGCCTCCAATCCGTTTGATCAAATCCTTAGGCTCTGGTCCTTCCACTCTTGTCGAGTCTTGCTCCTTTGAATTGCTAGCAGAATTTGGGGAGGTCGCCGAGGTTGGCAAACCCATCCCAGGTGCCGTGGCATCAACAAATAAATCATCTAAGGATTTGCCATGGCTCTGGTCAATTTGAGCCACTTGCAGATAGCCCTTAGGGTAGGAACTCAGAAAATCGAAACGGTGACGAAAATCGCTGGAGTCCAAATCCAAGTATTGGGCTCCCACGATGTTGGGCAAGACAAGAATGGTCATCATGATCACTATACCCATCATTTGTATATGTCCCCTTCCTATAAAGCCAATTGTTTCCCGGCTAGTTTTGGTAAAGCATTCATCCCTAATTTCATTTTCTCCCTGGTAGAAAATGATTCTTGCCTGAAACTCATTTCAGGCCAACCATCATTACACTTCCAACTCAGAGTGGAAGTTCAAACACATGAATGAGGAAAATTTACCCGCGGGGAGGACCGCGTGAATAGGAGAGGAAACCAGAAAGGGAATCGTAAATGAGGGGATTTTCCGGAAAGAAAAATAGAATACCTAAAGACCCATGAGACACTCGTGGTAGATCCCAGACCAATGTATTGCTGGCATGTTTTTTCACCCACTGGCACAAATCAAAATCTGAATGTTGGTGACCATCATGATCAATTTCTGAAAAGATATGATGAATTTCGAGGGCATGCCCAAACGGAACCGTACCAACAAACACCAAGGCGAGAGATAGAGCAAGACCAGCGCACAATGAAGATGGAGGGGAAAATCTGGGTTGGTTCATAA
>Ga0209456_10001130_pt1 | contig 13216 bp, 15 predicted proteins | sample COG_11_FD_184755 | JGI IMG/M metagenome (GOLD analysis project Ga0209456, IMG submission 184755) | Pelagic marine sediment microbial communities from the LTER site Helgoland, North Sea, for post-phytoplankton bloom and carbon turnover... | ecosystem: Environmental > Aquatic > Marine > Neritic...
AGGCGGCGGTGATCTGGAAACCGTCGCGGCTGATGAAATTGCGCGGCAGTTTTTTCTCTTTGTTGGCGACCTTGCTCAACTCGGCGACGCCGACCTCCCAGCGATAGGGCTTATCGGACTTGCGCACGATCACCGGCATCACTGCGTTGCGGCCCTCGACCGCGAGATTCACCGCCGCCTCGCCCATGGCGTAGGCCTGCTCGACGTCGGTCCCCGAGGCGATGTGCCGGGCCGAGCGCTGCAGATAATCGACCACCGCATAGTGATACTTGTAGCCGAGACGATGGTTGATGATGTTGGACAGCACCGGCGCCACGCCACCGAGTTGTACGTGTCCAAAGGCATCCTTGCTGCCGGCGTCGGAGACAAACTTGCCGCTGGGCCATTTCACGCCTTCGGACGCGACGATCACACAGTTGTCGTAGCGTTCGACGCAATCTTTCACCCGCGCGATCAGCGCTACCTCATCCAGCGGAATCTCCGGGAACAGGATGATATGGGGCGGCTCATGGCGTTTGCTCCCGGCCAGCCCGCCGGAGGCCGCGATCCAGCCCGCGTTGCGCCCCATGACCTCCATGATGAACACCTTGGTCTGCTTCATCGACAATACGTCGATCGCCGCTTCCCGGGTCGAGGTGGCCACATATTTCGCGACGGAGCCGAATCCCGGGCAGTTGTCGGTAATCGCCAGATCGTTGTCGACGGTCTTGGGCACGCCCACACAGGTGATCGGATAGCCCATGCGGGCGCCGATCTGTGAGACCTTCCACGCGGTATCCATGGAGTCGTTGCCGCCGTTGAAGACGAAATAACCGATGTCGTGGGCGCGGAACACCCGGATCATCCGCTCGTACTCCGCCAGGCTCTCATCGAGTCCCTTCAGACGGTAGCGCGACGAGCCGAAGGCACCGCCGGGTGTGTGGCGCAGCGCCGCGATAGCGGCTCGGGTTTCCTTGCTGGTGTCGATCAGGTCTTCGCCCAGCGCGCCGATGATGCCCTGATGACCAGCATAGACCTTGCCTATCCGGTCGGGATGTTCGCGCACGGTCTCGATTACGCCACAGGCTGTGGCATTGAGGACGGCAGTGACGCCGCCGGATTGAGCATAGAACAAATTACGTTTGGGCATCGGGACTCCTGAACCTCCAGCGCGAGCAAAGCATAGCCGATTCGACACCTACCTTCATGGGTTTGACCTCGCCTGGGAGGAGCGCTAGCCTCAGCCGCTCTATGGGGAGGCAGGAGCCGCCGGACCCCGCGACGGGTGTCGCGGAGCACCGCTCCAAACATCAGCGAGGCGATCATGAGAATCATCCTTCTAGGCGCGCCCGGATCGGGCAAGGGCACCCAGGCTCAGAAGCTGGTCGATCGCCAGGGCATCCCGCAGGTGTCCACCGGCGACCTGCTGCGTGATGCGGTAGCCCGCGGCACCGAGCTCGGCCAGCGGGCCAAGGTAGCGATGGATGCAGGCGAACTGGTATCTGACGATATCGTGCTCGGCATGATCCGCGAGCGGCTGGCGCAGCCCGATGCCGCCAACGGCTTTATCCTCGACGGTTTTCCACGCAATCTCGCCCAGGCACAAGCCCTGGACGGTGTGCTGGACGAGCTCGGTGCGCCGCTGGACGCGGCGGTGTTGATGGATGTGGACTTCGAAGTGTTGCTCAAGCGTCTGACCGGACGGCGAACCTGCTCCGGCTGTGGCCGCGTCTACAACGTCCATTTCTTTCCGCCCAAGACCGGCGACGTCTGCGACGGATGCGGCGGTGAACTGATCCAGCGAGCGGATGACAACGAAGAGACCATCACCCAGCGCCTCAAGGTCTATGAATCCCAGACCTCGCCGCTGGTCTCGTTTTACGAAGATCGGGACAAGCTCAAGGTGGTGCCGGCCGAAGGCGAGATCGACGAGGTCTTTGCTCGGCTGGAGGCGGCGCTCGGCGTTGCCGATCCCGCGTGAGCCCTGCCGGCTTCTAGTCGAGCAAGCCGAGCAGGGCGTCGCCGGCGATCTCGCGGCGCCATCCTTTCAACACCGGCAGATCCCGATCTCCGCATACCATGCGTTTGAGCTCGGCGCGGGTAGCGAGCATGGACGGCGCGATCTCCGTCTCCTTGGCCCGGCGATCGACGTATTTGCCCAGGCGTCCCAACAGCGTGGTCTCGCTGCGGCTCAGACGAGTGTCTGGCGTCGGCGCAGGGATGGATTGATCGCCATCCATCGATAGCCGTTCGATCAGGTCCCGGGCATAGCGGCGCAGCACCGCTGGCGGCACGATGTCGAGATCTTTGATGGCCTCTTCGTCGGCGGGCGCGCGGGCAGCCAGTTGCATAATCACATCGTCCGCCAGGATCCAGCGGCGCGGCCGGTTGCGGGCCACAGCGATTTCTTCGCGCCACGCGGCCAGGCGCTGCAGACGAGCCAGGGCCGCGCCCTCGAGCTGGCGCCAGCCCTTGACCTTGCTCCAGGCCGAATCCGGATCCGGCGTGTAGAGACGCGGATCCTCGAGCGCCAGGAAATCCGCGTCCGGCCAGTCGCTGCGGGCACGGTTCTCCAGATGCTGACGCAAGGTCTCGAAGAGCGGTACCAGATAACGGACGTCGTCGGCCGCGTAGCGGAGCTGCTCGGTGGACAGGGGACGCCGTGACCAGTCGGTGCGCGCGTGGCCCTTTTCCAGATCGATGTCCAGCACCTGTTTGGCCAGATTGCCGTAGCCACACTGGTCCGGGAAGCCGAGCAGCGCGGCGGCGATCTGCGTGTCATAGACCGGTCCGGGCACCGCGCCGATGAGCGCATAAAACAACTCCAGATCCTGACGGGCAGAGTGCAGAACCTTGGTCACGGAACGATCCATCAATACGTCCGTGAGCGCGGCTGTTCCCTCCAGCGCGATCAGATCGAGGCAGAAGATCTGACCGGCGCCCGCGATCTGTAACAGGCAGGGCAGGGGGTGGTAGGTCTTCTCACGGACGAACTCGGTATCGATGGCGATAAAGGGCTCCGTCGCCACGGCCTCGGCCGCCCGCTCCGCGCCGGCGCGTGTGTCGATGAATTGAATATCGTCCATGGGCCGGCATTATCCCAGAATCTGCTCCCGCGTATGGCCTGACCGCGCGGCGCGGTTATCATGCATGCTGACCGGGGGACGAGACCGACCTTGAAAGACATCATCCGTGCCATGCTGGAAATTGTGACCCTGCGCCGCGGGCCCGAGGACCTGCCCGCGTCGAGCTTCTTCCTCGGCCTGATGACGATCCTGTATCTCGCTACCGGTGTGATCTCGATCGCGCTCTATTCGGCAAATTCCTCCGAGCTGCTGGCCCAGCTGGCGTTGGATTTCGGTCTGCTGTTGGCATTTTTTGGCCTGCTGTTGTCGCTGTTCCGCCGCGCCGCCAGGCTGCGCCAGACGCTGGCGGCGGTGATGGGCGCCAGCGCGCTGCTGGCCTGTTTCGCTCTGCCGCTGTCGCTGATGTTGCGCAACAGCGGGCCCGGCGAATCGGCGGCACTGATACCGGCGCTTGGCATCTATCTGATCGTATTGTGGTCGATCAGCATCAACGGACATATCCTCCAGCGCGCGCTTGAAATCCCCTACGTCGGCGGTGTCCTGCTGTCGGCCGGCTATTTCATCCTCAATTACGTCGCATTTGCGCAGCTGTTCCCGGCGGAGATCTGATGCATATCCATATCCTCGGTATCTGCGGCACTTTTATGGGCGGCATCGCCGCCCTGGCCAAGGCTGCCGGTCATCGGGTCACCGGGTCGGACGAAAACGTCTATCCACCGATGAGCACACAGCTCGAGGCGCTGGGGATCGAGCTCAGCGAGGGCTTTGACGCGGAGCAACTCGAACCGGCGCCCGATTGTGTCGTGGTGGGCAACGTGATGCGGCGTGGCCTGCCGGTGGTGGAAGCCATGCTCGATCGTAGCCTGAATTACACGTCCGGCCCCGAGTGGCTGGCCCGCCACGTGCTGGCGGACAGATGGGTGCTGGCGGCGGCGGGCACCCACGGCAAGACCACGACCAGCAGCATGCTGGCCTGGATTCTCGAGCATGCGGGTCTGCAGCCCGGTTTCCTGATCGGCGGTGTGCCGGTCGACTTTGGCAGTTCGGCGCGGCTGGGCAGTGGTCCTTTCTTTGTAGTCGAGGCGGACGAATATGACACCGCGTTCTTCGACAAGCGCTCCAAGTTCGTGCATTACCGGCCGCGCACCGTGATCCTCAACAATCTCGAGTTTGATCACGCAGACATCTTTGCGGATCTCGACGCCATCAAGCGTCAGTTCCACCACCTGGTCCGTACCGTGCCGGGGTCCGGCTGCATTATCAGCAAGATGGACGATGTCAATCTGGAAGCGGTGCTGGAGATGGGCTGCTGGACTCCTGTGGAGCGATTTTCTGCCAGTGCCGACGCGCCCTGGGGATGTCGTCTGCAGCCAGGGCGGGGCTTTGACCTGGTCCATCCGGACGGAGGCATCACCGCGGTGGAGTGGTCCCTGAGCGGCCAGCACAATGCCGAGAATGGTGTCGCCGCGATGCTTGCTGCGCGCCACGCCGGCGTCCCGCTGGAGAGCGCAGCCGCGGCCCTGGCGTCCTTCCGCGGCGTCCGCCGACGCATGGAGTTGCGCGGTGAAGTCCACGGGATCCGTGTCTACGATGACTTCGCCCATCACCCCACCGCTATCCGCATGACGCTGGAGGGACTGCGCCGCGAGACAGGCAGCGCGCGCATCGTTGCGGTGCTGGAGCCGCGTTCGAACACCATGCGGATGGGCGTGCACCGGGAGACGCTGGGACCCGCACTCGCCGCTGCTGATGCCGCCTATGTGTTCACGCCACCTGGGCTGGGCGGGGAGATCGACATCCTTGCCGCTCAAGCGCAGCCGCCGACGCAGTTGTTCGGGGACCTGGATGCGCTGCGGGAGTGCCTTGTGTCGGACCTGCGTGCAGGTGATCATGTGGTCATCATGAGCAACGGCGGTTTCGGAGATCTGCACACCAGCCTGCTGGCGGCGCTGGAGGCCGCCGGGCCGGCATGACGGACGCCCGCGCACCTGCCCGGAACGTGGCCGTGGCCTGGACCGGGGCGTCAGGGATCCAATATGGCATCCGCCTCGTCGAGTGTCTGCTTGGCGCGGACTGCGCGGTGTCGCTGATGGTGTCCAAGCCGGCCCAGCTGGTGACGGCGATGGAGACCGACCTGTCGCTGCCGGCGCGGCCGGCAGACATGCAGAAGATGCTGCAGGAACGCTTCGCGGCGCGGCCGGGGCAGCTCAAGGTCTATGGTCGTGATCAATGGACCGCGCCGCTGGCCAGCGGGTCGGCGGCCCCGGACGCGATGGTCATCTGCCCATGCACGACCGCGACGGTGTCGGCGGTTGCCACCGGCGCCAGTCGCTCGCTGATCGAGCGGGCGGCTGATGTAGTGCTGAAGGAAAGTCGCACACTCTTGCTGGTGGTCCGCGAAACGCCGTTCTCCGCCATCCATCTGGAGAATATGCTGCGCCTCGTCCGGGCCGGTGCGATCGTCATGCCGGCGGCCCCCGGGTTTTACCACCGACCGCAACAGGTATCCGACCTGGTTGACTTTATGGTCGCCCGAATCATGGACCATCTCGCCTTGCCTCAGCAGCTGTTGAAGCCCTGGGGCGACGGAGACGGGGGTGCCGATTGAGCGGGCGTCCGGGAGCAAGTCGATGGACCAGAGCGGCATAGAAATACCGTTGTTTCCGCTGCGCACGGTACTCTATCCGGGCGGCCCGCTGCCGCTGCGGATTTTTGAGACCCGTTATGTGGACATGGTCGGGCATTGCATGAGGGAAGATCTGGGATTCGGGGTCGTGTCCCAGGTCGAGAGCCAGGAGCAGGAGCGGGTGGCGCTGCACCAGGTCGGGACCCTGGCCCGTATCGTGGACTGGTATCAATTCGATGACGGTCTGCTGGGTATTACCGCCGTGGGCGAGGCGCGATTTCTGCTCAAGGAGATCCGTCGCCAGGACGATGGCCTGAATATCGGTCGCGTCGATTTCCTCGAGCCGGAGGCGCCGATGGCGGTGCCGACGCGGTTTGGCCCGCTGTTGACGCTGTTGGATAACATCCTCACCGAGCTCGAGCCGCAGTATCGTTTTATCGAAAAGAATTTCGACGATGCCGGCTGGGTCGGCTGCCGCCTGGCCGAAGTGCTGCCCCTGAGTCTCGAGCAGAAGCAGATGTTCCTCGAATTGAGCGATCCGTTGAAGCGGCTGGAGATGCTGATGCCACTGGTGGAGTCTTTGCGCGCATGAGCGCCATGGTGAGCGGCCGGCGCGCCGACCGAAAACAAGGAGAGCTACGTCGATGAGCGACCACGACGCTGCCGGACCAGGACCGTATTGTGTCGAACTGGAGGCAGACAAGACCTATTTTTGGTGCCGCTGCGGGCGCAGCAAGACACAGCCGTTTTGCGATGGCTCTCACCAGGGCAGCGCTACAGAGCCGCTGCGCTTTGTGGCGGAGCGCACTGAGGAGGCCTGGCTCTGCGGCTGCAAGCAGAGCGCCGCCGCGCCGCGGTGCGACGGCACGCACAACCGGCTTCCCGACGGGAAGGCGCCCCATGGTTGAGCAGCCGCGGGTCGTGTGTGTGCACCGGATGACCAATCCGATCGAGGCGAATCTGATCAAGGGTCTGCTCGAGCAGCAGGGTATCCAGGTGGAGATCAGCGGGGAGAGTCTCGTCGGCGCCTATGCCGGCGTGCCGCGGGTCTGCGATGTGCGCCTGCTGGTGCCGCCCGGTCAGCGGCAACAGGCGCTTTTGGTTATCGAGGGTTATGAGGCCGCAAAGGGTGAGCCGGACGATGGCCGCCACTGGGTCTGCGCCGGATGCGGCGAACAAAACGCCAGCAATTTCGAGATCTGCTGGCATTGCGGTCTCCCGGGGGAAGCCGTATGAAGCGTCTATCCGATGACATTCGGCTGTTGCTGGTCCATGGCATGGCGAGGAAGCCCTCGCCAGACGCCTGGCTGAGCTTGTGGCGGACTTGTCTGGTGGAGAATCTGCGGGTGGAGGATGCGGCTCTGGGGCGGCGCGTTGCCGCAGACCCGGACCTGATGATCCCGGCCTACTGGGCCGACGCCGTACCCGATCATCTGGCGGAACTGCCCGGTCGGCTAAAGGGCCTGGGGCAATCCGTGGCTGCGCTGGCGCAACTCCGGCGCAAGCACAAGGCCGGGCTGCACGTGCCTGCTACAGGCCTAACCCCGGAACAATACCGCAGTTTCGGTCCCCAAATCATCGAGGCGCTGCATGCGGCACTGGTATTCGGGTCCGCGATTCGCAATGAGCATGGATGGGAGCTGGAGCGCTATCACAAGGACATCGGCGTGGCGGACCGCATACGCTTGCCGCTCGAACAGGCATTACGACGCTGCTGGGACGCCGGCCACCGGGTAGTGATCCTGTCCCATTCCCTGGGCGCGGCGGTGGCCTATGACGTACTGTGGCGATTCAGTCATCGCCCCGAGCCCGAATTCAGTGCCTACCGCCGGCGTAAGGTCGAACTGTTGGTCACCATGGGTGCGCCGCTGGCAGAGCCGAAAGTCCATGAGATCATGCTCAGCAGCCGCGCGCTGGCCGGCCGCCACGCCGAGACCGCAGCCGAGCGCCGTCTTGCCTGGCTGAGCAACGTCCGCCGCTGGCACAATTACTGCGCGCTCGGCGATATTGTTTGTCAGCATCTGGACATGGAGACCGAGTTCTTCACCGGCATGCGTCGTGATCTGCGCCAGCACAAGGCGGATGACTTCCGGGATTATCGCGGGCTGTTCAACGCCTTTCGCGAGCCTGAGGGCGGGCCCAATCCGCACAAGGGTTTCGGTTATCTGTTCCAGCCGAAGCTGGCGCAACATCTGGCCAGGACGCTACGCAGCGACTAGGCGGAGCAGAGCGTAAGCTCAGGCCAGTGTCGCCATCGCCTCGGTGGCCGCTTCGACCGTGTCGGCGATATCCTTGGCCGAATGCACCGCGGAGACGAAACCGGCTTCGTAGGAAGACGGGGCCAGATAGACGCCCCGTTCCAGCATCGCGTGGAAAAAACGGCGGAACCGATCCGCGTCACAGGCGACGACCTTGTCGAAGCGCGTGATCGGTGCGACATCGCTAAAGAAACATCCGAACATGCCGCCGATCTGGTGCGTTGAAAACGCGACACCAGCGCGCGCGGCGGCCGCCCGAATCCCGTCGGTCAGCGATCGCGTGTGCTCGCCCAGCTGCTCGTAAAAGCCCGGCGCGCTGATCCGCTCCAGGGTCGCAAGACCCGCGGCCATCGCGACCGGATTGCCGGACAAAGTGCCGGCCTGATAGACCGGCCCGGCCGGCGCGATATGCTGCATCACATCGGTGCGGCCACCGAACGCGCCGACCGGCATGCCGCCGCCAATCACCTTGCCGAGGGTCGTGAGGTCGGGCGTTACGCCATAGATCGACTGTGCTCCGCCGAGTGCGACGCGGAATCCGGTCATCACCTCGTCAAAGATCAGCAGCGCACCGTGCTCGTCACAGACCGCGCGCAGACACTCGAGAAAGCCGCTGACCGGCGGCACCATATTCATGTTGCCCGCGATCGGCTCGACGATGATGCAGGCGATCTTCGAGCCGAGCTCGGCGAACACGCTTTGCACCTGGTCGATATCGTTGTAGGTCAGCGTAACGGTGTGCTCGGCCACGGATGCCGGCACACCGGGCGAGGTCGGCACGCCCAGGGTCAGGGCGCCGGATCCTGCCTTGACCAGCAATGAGTCGGAGTGGCCGTGGTAACAGCCCTCGAATTTGACGATCTTGTCGCGGCCGGTGAAGCCACGTGCCAGGCGTATCGCGCTCATGGTCGCTTCGGTACCGGAGCTGGTGAAGCGGACCTGTTCCACCGACGGCATCAGCTCGCAGACCGTGCGTGCCAACGCGGTCTCGGACACGGTGGGTGCGCCGTAGCTCAGACCCCGATCCGCGGCCTGCTTGACCGCCTCGATCACGCCGGGATCCGCATGGCCGAGGATCATCGGGCCCCAGGATCCGACATAGTCGATATAGCGGCGGCCGTCCTCGCCGTAGATATAGGCGCCGGCCGCGCGTTTTACAAAAACCGGCGTACCACCCACCGAGCCAAACGCGCGCACCGGTGAATTCACACCGCCCGGAATATACCGCGAGGCTTCTTCGAACAGGGGATCACTGCGACTCATCGCTTGGCGGCTCCTCGTGGGGCTGGGTCGGGACGACTATTCTAGCCGATCCTCTGCCGGGTCTGATCCAAACAGGGCGCTGAACGTTGCGGCCGTTGCGGTGATGTCCGGGACATTGAACAGACCGCTGATCACGGCCAGCGCGTGGCAACCCGCAGCCACCAGATCTGACGCATTGGTCGGCGTGATGCCGCCGATGGCGACCACCGGTATCTGTAGTTCGTTGACCGCCTGACGAAACAGCGGCAGATCTGCTCTCACCGCCGCCGGCTTGGTCGGGGACGCGAACGCGCTGCCAAACGCGACATAGCTGGCACCGTCGCGGACGGCCTGCCGGGCGCGCTGCAGCGAGTCATAGCAGGAGACGCCGATCAGGAGGTCCGGACCGGCCCGTCGCCGTGCCTCTGCGCAGGGCAGGTCGGCCTTGCCCAGATGGACGCCGTCGGCTCCGACCTCCCGCGCCAGCTCCAGGCTATCGTTGATGATAAAGGCGGCCTTGTACTCGCGGCACAGGGCACCTATGGCCTGTGCCTCCGTCGATCGCCGTGTCTCTTCCGGGCCCTTGTGCCGGTACTGGATCGTGCGCGCGCCGCCTGCGAGGCAGCGACCGACCATGTCGAGGAGCAGCGCCGTATCCGCAATCTGCTCCGGCGTTATGGCGTAGAGACCGCGCGGTAGCACCAGACTCACGGCGTGCCCCGGGGCAGCGGTGTGAACCGACGTGGAACGTGTTGTCCATTGCCGGGTCGATAAGCCTGCTGTAGCGCTTGCCAGGTGTAGCGCTGGGCTTCGGCTACGGCGGCGGGCATCGGTCGGCCGCGCGCGATCAGGGTCGCGATGGCGGAGGCCAGGGTGCAGCCAGAGCCATGATACTGGTACGGCAGCCGGCGCCAGCGGAACGACTCAACCAGGCCATCGCGACCATAGAGCACATTCTCGACTCCGGGCGTGTCCTCATCGCCGCCCTTGGCCAGGACATAGCGACAGCCGTGACGCAGCAGTGTCTGGGCACGGCTGTCGCGGTCGCCCGCTGCGCCAGCCAGGCGGCGGATTTCGAGCGCGTTGGGCGTCAGCAGTGTCGCCGCAGGCAGCAGGCGCTTGAGCAGTGTCGTGGTCAATGCTTCCTCGGCCAACGGGGCGCCGCCGGCTGCCACCAGAACCGGATCCAGTACCACGGGTATCGAGGGATGATCGGCCAGCAGATCTGCAACCGCTTCACCGATCTCCCTGTTCGCCAACAAACCGATCTTTATCGCCCGCACCCGCAGGTCGGCCAACACGGCCCGGGCCTGTTCCGCCACCAGCGCTGCTGCCACGGCGTCCACCCGGTAGGCGTTACGTGTGTCTTGTACCGTGAGCGCGGTCAGTACTGGCGCCGGATGGCCGCCCAGCGCAGACACCGCCTGGATATCGGCTGCCATGCCCGCTCCGCCGGAGGGGTCATTGCCGGCGATGATCATCACCACCGGCGGCGGCGTTTCTGCTTTCATGGCTGGCAGGGTTCCAGTCGGAGGCTCACGCGTGGGAGAATACGAAAAATGCGTCTGACTATCATCGGCGGGGCAAAAAAGGATTCAAATGAAGGCCTATATGTGCGTCATCTGCGGCTACGTGTACGAAGAGGAAAACGGTGATCCGGAATCCGGCATCGAGCCTGGCACACCATGGGACCAGGTGCCGCTCACCTGGCGCTGCCCTGATTGCGGTGCCGGTAAGGAAGATTTCGAGATGATCGAGATCTGAAGCCAGACCGGCGTCAGTCGGCCGGGCGCCAGCGGTTCACACGCTGGCCTCTTTGCTCCAGCATCTTGATCAGGCTGTCTTTGCCCACCAGATGGAGCGCGCCCACCACGACCAGATGAGTCCCCGGCCGTTCCCCCATCTCCACGACCTTGCCCGACCAATCACGATTGCGTCGGGTGACCAGCGCCTCGTACACATCCGGATACTCGGCAAAATTCTTGCCCATCATCCGCGCCAGGGCGGCGGAATCGCCGGCGCGCCAGGCGCGGATCATCGCATCCATCTCCGTCTCCATGGTCCCGGCTTCCTCGAGGGTCTGCAGCAGCAGGTCTGACTGGACCCGCTCCGGCATGGCATCGAACAGCCGCAGCTGGAACTCCATGGTTTCGAGACCGGCGATGGGTTTGCCGTCCCGGACCGCCTGGCCGGACAGGTGCGACTCCAGCCCGATCTGCGGATTAAACCCCATTTTCATCATCTGCAAATTCATGATGGTGAGGGCGGCAAACCAAGGCTCGAATTGTTGCATCAGCGTCAGGTCGATGCCCATCTCGCTGGCCAGTCGGCTGGCCCGGTCGAAATCCCTCTGGCCCATGACCGAGCGCATGCTGCGGTCAGGCTCGAGCGAACCCATACCGGTGATCAGCATCTGCGCCGACAGCGGGTCGAGGCTGCTGGTGTCGATCTCCATCACCAGCGTGTCGGCCGCGGCATAGGCAGCCTCCACCGCAGCGGGCAGGGGATAGTCTTGTTGCCGCAGCACGTGGACGGAGCCCAGCATCAGCACGGTACCGGCTGCACCCTGATACTCCCAGATCGAGGGCCCTTCGGCCCTTGCCGGCGTGGCCAGCGCCGCGACCGCGAGCAGCAACAGCGGCGCTAGCGCGCGTCGGGTATCGAATGTCGTCATGCTCGTGTTCCTCTTTCCCAAAGCAGCTTATGTAGCCAGGCGATGCGCGCGGAGGATTCCAGCGACGAGCACCACTTGTAAGCCTGGTCCAGATCCTCGCCGCGGGCATAGATGCCGTGACCGCGCACGATGGCCACGGGCGAATCGCGCAGCGCGGCGGCCACCGCCGCCGGTGCTTTGGCGAGATAATCGCCATAGTCGATGGTCAGCACCGGCACCCGATCGAAATAGTATTGTCCTTCGAAATCCGCCGGCACGAAGTCGTTGCCGTCCATGCTGAGGGCGATGGTGTGGGGTCCATGGCAGTGGATCACCGCGGCCGTCTCCGGTATCGATTGGTAGATGGCCCGATGCAGCGCGGCGTCGAGGGATGCATTTGCCGGCAAGGTCTGATCGGCATCGCAGGCCACCAGATCCGCCACTGCCAGCGTATCGGCGCAACATCCGCTGGGCGTGATCCAGAAGAATCGCGCATCGCCGACCGAAGCATTACCGCTGTGCGAATCGTTCAAGCCGTGCTGACGCAGGAGACTGTAATACTCCACCAGCGCCCGGGGCGGCGCGTCTCGGGTCGGCTTGTTCACGGCTCCAGCTGCGTGACCTGACTGTCGATCCGGCCGTCGGCCTGGAGCTTGAGTCGACGATACCCGGGACCCAGTCCGTCGAGCGCGAAATCATCGCGGCCGGGAGCGAACTGATAACAGGTCGACGGCGTGCCCATCAGGCGCAGACCACCGTTGTGTCGATCGTAACCCTGATGCACATGGCCCCACAGCAGGCCACGCACCTGATGGTGACTTTCGATCATCGCCATCAGCGCGTCACTGTCATCCAGGCCTACCGTGTCCAGCCAGGCGCTGCCGACCGGCACGGGTTGGTGATGCAGGCACACCAGCACGTGCTCGGCGTCGGTGGCGGCCAGCTGTCGTTCGAGGTCTTCGAGCTCGTTCTGACCGAGACGACCGCCGCCACGATCGCCATCCCAGGTATTGAGCATCGGCAGCAGCCAGTTCTCATGGCGTATGGGCTCGCAATAGCGGAACTGCCCGCCGGTCAGCTCGCGCTCCATCATTTCCGGGTTGTCGTGATTACCGGGGATGCAGAACACCGGCACACCCAGCGGTTCCAGCGCGTGACGCAGCTGCCCATAAGCCTCCTCGCTGCGATCTTCGGACAAGTCACCGGTCAGCAAAATTACATCCGGATCCCATGCTGCCAGTGCATGATCCAGCGCGCGGCGGAAGCTTGAGGCCGTGTTCACGCCACGCAGGTCTGTGCCCGGGTCGGCGAACAGATGCATGTCGGTGAGCTGCAAAATGTCGAGGACAGCGCTGGCAGTCGTCATGGGGTA
>Ga0209456_10001132_pt1 | contig 13211 bp, 13 predicted proteins | sample COG_11_FD_184755 | JGI IMG/M metagenome (GOLD analysis project Ga0209456, IMG submission 184755) | Pelagic marine sediment microbial communities from the LTER site Helgoland, North Sea, for post-phytoplankton bloom and carbon turnover... | ecosystem: Environmental > Aquatic > Marine > Neritic...
GTTTGTCATGCAGTGCTTCCAGCTGTACACGGTGGCGGTGCTCTACACCACCCTGTTTCTGGGTGGCGGAGAAAACTGGCTGACCTTCCTGCCGAAAATCTTTGCCGTGGTGGCGATCCCCATGTCCATCGCTTATGTCTTCCCGCGTTACCGGACCGAGGATGTCGTCCGCCTGATGTGGAAATGGCCGGTGCTGGTCGGTCTGATGGGACTTGCAGTCATCATGAAATAAACGGGACAGTGACATGAGTACAATCGACAAATTTCCGGTCCGCCAGGAGACAGCGGCGGTTGAGGCCGGTGGCAAGCGCAGTAACCCGCTGGCACATGTGTTCGACGAACTGGTGAATTTCTGCCGCTCCCGTTCCATGTTCATGCTGCACTACTGCACCGGCTGTGGTGCCATCGAACTGCCACCGGCCATGACATCACGTTTTGACATGGAACGCCTCGGCATCCAGCCGATGGTGTCACCGCGCCAGGCCGATATCCTCCTGATCACGGGCTATGTCTCCATTAAAACCCTCAAGCGCGTCATCCTGACCTACGAACAGATGCCGGCACCGAAATACGTGATCGGTATCTGTTCCTGCACCGTCAACGGCGGCATGTACTGGCAGAGCTACGCCACCGCCAAGGTGCTCAGGGAGTACATGCCGGTGGATGTGTATATCGCCGGCTGCATGCCCAGGCCGGAAGCCGTCATCAGCGGGCTGCGCAAGCTGATGGGCGACATCAAGAGCGGGCGAGCGGATTCCTGGAAGAAGTATTTCCAGAATTACGATTACTACCTGGGCAATCAGCAGAAGCTGTTTGGCGAAAACTGGCAGACGCCCACCGACATCGTCGCCGAGGCGCGCCATTACGAGCTGATCACGGACCAGACTCGGGGAGAACACACGGCTTTACTGGAGAAACACCAGCGACCGCTGGAAGCGCTGGAGATGCGACTGACAAGCAAAGAGAAGCAGACAACGTGAGCAAGGAACTAAATATCTGGCTGGACAACCTGCTGGAAGACATCGAAAGCGTTCAGTTCAAACGCAAGAGTTCGCGTCGCGTGCGCATTGACGTGGCATCGGAAGCCCTGCCGGCGCTGCTGGAGTTGTTGCAGGGCCACGCCAGCTACGTGCATCTGTCCGCGATCAGCTGTGTTGACTGGATCGATAATGACGAATTCGAACTGGTGTATCACGTCTGGTCCTATGAAACCCGCTCACTGGTTTCCGCCCATACGCGCATACCGCGTGACCCGGGGGTGTATCTGTCGATCTATGACCTGTACCAGCCGGCGGCTTTTTTCGAACGCGATATCCATGAAATGTTCGGTGTCTATTTCGAGGGCAGTCCTGACATGGAGAAGTTCATCCTTACCGAATGGGACGGACCGCCGCCCATGCGCAAGGAATTCGACTCGGAAGCGTTTGTGAACCAGACATTCAGCTGGGAACAATATCGCCCGCAATGGTTGAAGGAGATTGAAGAGGAAGGCGGCGGCATCACCAGCCGGCCGGAGGATGCGCGCCGATGAGACCCGAGAACTACCAGGCAAAAAGCCAGCCGCCCAGCAACGAATACGAGCTGAACTTCGGCCCCAATCATCCGGGTATCGAAGGCAACTACGCCTTGAAGGTAAAGCTGAACGGCGATCAGGTGCTGGAAGCCCGCGCCGATGCCGGCTACCTGCACCGCGGTTTCGAGAAGCTGATGGAAGGGCGTCTGTGGATCCAGAACATCGCGCTGGTGCCGCGCATCTGCGTGCCCGACCCGGTGCCCATGGAAGTCTGCTACTCGCTGGCAATCGAGGAAATCGGCGGTCTGCAAGCACCGGAACGCGCCCAGTGGATCCGCGTCATGCAACTGGAAATGTCACGCCTGGCGGCACACCTGTTCGCCTTTGGCGGCCACGCCGCCACCACCGGCATGTACACCCCGATGTTCTGGGGTGTCGCCGACCGCGACCTGGTGCTCGACCGCTTTGAAGAACTGACGGGTGGACGCGTCTACAGCATTTACAATATCCCCGGCGGCGTACGCCGCGATATCCCCGACGGTTTCCTGGAACGTCTGAGCAGCCTGCTGGACTACCTGGAGTCACGCCTGCCCGACTACGACAACCTGTTCTTCACCAATCAGGTATTCGTCAAACGGGCGCGTGATGTCGGTAAAATGACCCAGGAGCAGGCGCTTAAATGGGGCGTGACAGGTCCCAACCTGCGCGCCACCGGGCTGGCGTTTGACGTGCGCCGCGATGACCCCTACCTGGTATATGACAAGATCGAGTTTGACATCCCCACTGAACCGGGCGGTGACGCCCTGTCGCGCAACCTGGTACGCCGCGCGGAGCTGAAGCAAAGTATTCATATCCTTCGTCAGGTCATCGATCGACTGCCCTCCATCGAGGGCCCGATCCGTTGCCCGATCCCCAATCCGCTGGCCTGGAATGTGCCCGCGGGCGAAGCCTATACCCGGGTGGAATCCTCCAAGGGTGAACTGGCCTACTACGTGGTGTCCACGGGTGGCGACAAGCCCTACCGCGTGCACGTACGCGGACCTTCCAGCATGCACGCGGTACAGGTGCTGGAAAACCTGACCGTGGGTTCACGGCTGGAAGACATCGCCCAAATTATGTTCTCGCTGGATGCCTGCCCGCCGGAGGTCGATCGCTGATGTCGGATATCCCCTACAAAGACAAGGGCAGCATCCTCAGGCCGATCAAGACACTGAGCTTTTTCGGCCGCAAGGCGATAACCGAAGAGCTCGAACCACGCCCGGCGGCGGCGAATTACCGTGGCTTCCACGTCAACGACTGGGAGGTCTGCATCGGCTGCAGCACCTGCCAGAAAGTCTGCGACAACGCGGCCATCAGCATGGTGAAGATTCCCGGCCTGCCGGAGGATCCGGTCAGGGGTATCCGTAACGAACGCCCGGCGATCGATTACGGGCGCTGCTGCTGGTGCGGGCTGTGCGTGGACATCTGCCCGACCAGCTCGCTGTCCCTGACCACGGAGTATGTGCACACCTGCCGTGAGGTCGAACTCGACAGCTACTTCATCCTGCCGGACCCGAAAGGAATTCACCATAAACATTTCCCCAAGGGCTGGGCCAAGAGCGAAGACACCGACCTGGTGGACCTAGAACGCCAGCCCATGGAAGAAATGGACGCCGAAGAACGCCTCAAGTCGTTCGACGAGATGGTGGAGGGTTTTACCGATCAGCAGGCCATCATCGAGGCGTCGCGCTGTGTGCAATGCGGCATGTGCCACGATTCCTGTCCCACCCACATGCACGCCCCGGAATACATACGCGCGATCTGGGAAGGCAACGCCGAAGAGGCGGTGCGACAGATCTACCGCAGCAACCCCTTCTCCCACGTCTGTGGCCGGGTGTGCACACATCGCTGTGAGACAGCCTGTTCCATTGGCCGGCGCGGTGAACCGGTGGCGATACGCTGGCTGAAACGCTATGCGATGGATTCGGTACCGGACCTGCGCATCCGCGAAATTGCCGCCGAGGGCAAAGCCGACTATATCAGCGGCAAAAAGGTCGCTATCATCGGTGCCGGCCCCGCAGGTCTGACCGCCGCCTTCGACCTGATCAGGAAAGGCCACGAAGTCACGGTGTTCGAGGCGCTCGACAAACCCGGCGGCATGACACGTTACGGTATTCCTGAATATCGCCTGCCCTACGATCGCCTTGATGCTGACGTCGCGGTCATCACCTCGCTCGGTGTCAAAATCCAGTACAACAGCCGTATCGGCCAGGACATCAGTATCAGTGAGCTGGAACGAAACCATGATGCCGTGCTGGTTGCCATCGGCCTGCAGCAAGGCCGTTCGACCCGTATTCCCGGCAGTGAGCACAAACAGGTGAAGAAAGCCGTGGATCTGCTGCGCAAGATCACCCAGGGCAAGGCCTTCGATATTCCGCAATCCGCGGTGGTCATCGGCGGTGGTAACGTGGCCATGGACATTGCCCGCAGCCTGGCACGCCTGCAGAAGGAAAAATACGCTGAAGCCCATGTCACCCTCACGGCACTGGAAGACTTCGATCACTTCCTCGCCGATCCTGAAGAAATCAAGGAGGCACGCGAGGAAGGCATCGAGATACTCGACAGCCGGGGCCCCAAACAATGTGTCATAAACGATAGCGGCCAGTTAAGCGGCCTGATTACACTACGCGTGGTATCCATCTTTGACGACGACGGGCGCTTCGCACCGCGCTACGATGACAGCGACGAACAGATACACCCCGCTGACATGGTGATCGAGGCGATCGGCCAGATGACCGACATTTCACTGTTCGGTGATGAATTGACCGAACGCCTGGAGTGGAACCGTGGCCGTCTCAAGGTCGACCAGGACGGCCGCAGCTCAGAGCCCTGGCTGTGGTCGGCGGGTGACATGGTGTGCGGGCCCGACGTGGTACACGCAGTGGCTGACGGACACCGTGTAGCGGCCAGTATTGAGAAACACGTCTCCGAGCCCGGGAGCTAGATAATGAGTGAGCACGACGAAGGCCACAGCGCCGCCTATAAGCGCATCAAATCCAAGCAAACCCTCGGTGAGATCCTGGAGGTCGCAACCTCTTTCGAGAAATCAGCTTTCGAGTTTTATACCAATCTGATTCCGAAGGTCAGCAAGAACCTGCGCTACCTGGTGGAGGAACTGGCCGACGAGGAAAAGGAGCACTACGAACTGTTCACCAAGCTGGCGAAAAACCCGGATATCGAAAGCCAGATCCATGACAAAATCCAGACACCGGTGGAAGACCGCCGCTTTTCCGATTACATACAACTGCCGGAACTGGGTGACAAGCCGGATGATCAGGCCATCCTGCAATACGCCGTGGGCCGTGAAGACGCCGCCATGAAACATTACCGGGAACTTGCAGACAGTACCGAAGCCGGGCCGATACACGACCTGTTCGAGTACCTGTCATACGAGGAAACCATGCACAAGCGCGAACTCGAGAAACTGTATTACGAAACGGTCCACAGTGGTGGTCCCGGTTCGGCAAAATAATTTACAACCAAATCAGTGGAAATAGTCGGGCGATTGTTTTCAATCCGCGCTTATTGACCGACGGCCTTGATGTTGTCCGGCGGTGGATTCACCTCGACCCGGTTGCGACCGTTCTCTTTGGCGGCGTACAGGGCCTCGTCCGCACGCGAAATGGTTTCCTTGACATCTTCATCCATGACAAACTGCGTGACGCCAATTGAAATGGTAACGCGCCGAATTTCTTCACCGGTCCTGGGATTCACTACCCGGCCGCTTTCGATCGCGCTGCGGATCGACTCAGCAACCGCAACCGCACCTTCGAAGCCGGTCTCCGGCAACAGCACAATAAATTCCTCACCACCGAAGCGGGCCACGAGGTCCTTGCCCTTGGTCTGCTTCACCAGGACATCAGCAACAGCCTTGATGACTTTGTCGCCGAACAGGTGACCGTAGGTATCGTTGATACTCTTGAACTTGTCGATATCGCAGATGAGTAAACAGGCATCGCTCAGCGTCTGCTCTTGCGCACCCCGGAGCTTGTCGATCGCCTCATCGAAGCCCTTGCGATTGGCGAGTCCGGTCATTGCATCGGTCTTGGCCTCGGCGCGTGCCTTGGCCAGTTCCTCGCGCAGCGCCTCGGCTTCGCGCCGGCTGTCCTGCAGGTGCTGCTGCAGATCCTGGCTGCCGGAACTCATGCGGTTGGTGCTCTTTTCGAGGTTGCAGACCAGCGACTTGAATTCTTCGGGGTTGATGTTGTCGTTGAGCTGCGATGCGCACTCCTTCAACGACTCTTCGTATTTCGAGACCTCGCCGTTGGCCGAGACCAGCGAGGACGTCACCGATTCAGCCAGCGACCGCAACGCCTGTTGCGCCTCCTCAAAACGGCTCATGTCAGTCGGGTCAACGAATCTGCCGAAAAGATCGGCCGTGACCTCCCCGTCGATCTGCTCGTCCGCAGCGACCAGCGCATCGATGGCCTCCTGCAGCGGGATATTGGTGCCGGCGACGTACTCATACCAGACCGCGTAGTTCTGCGGCGTAACCGGTACGCGGTAGCGCGACATGAATGGCAGCGCGAGGCGCAGGAATTCTGAAGAAGTTTCCAGTGTTATTTCTTGTCGGCGCATCAGTGTCCTTACCCTGTTTTCAGTAACTGCTTTTTCTGGTTATCGTCTGTGCGCGGCGGTTCTTTATGGCCGTTTTTCCGGTAGACATTCAAACAATTGCGAATCCGGCCGTTACAGACGCAGGACGCATAGCAGCAGAATATCACTATCGTCCAATTCTTTATGAGGGCAAGGAAGTCACTTTATGAGGTATTCACGCGCAGAGTGGTTGCTGATTGCCAGCGTGTTCGGGGTCAGCATCGCCGCAAATCTACCGGCTGCACTGCAGGCGGTGGTGCCGGTGACTCCGATCACTCTGCAGATAGTTCTATGCGTATTGCTGGTATTTGCCCTGGTGCGCTATGTACCCCTGCCAATCGTTATAGCCTTCAGTATGTTACTGGTGGGATCCGGTGTCCCCTGGATTCTGGACAGCCATTTCCAGCTTGGTTACTGGGTTTTCATGGCCATCATAGCTATTATGCTGTTGCTTTCACTGGCTTACCGTGTGATCAACACGAAGGATCAGGCCCCCCCCTCTAACGGTGGCGCATCACAAAATGTAAAGGCGCTTTTCCGAGTGGTGGAGCGTGGCAATATTGCCTGGACATACCGCTTGATCGCCATGGGAGCGGATGTCAACGTGCGCAACGATGCCGGGCAGACTCCCCTGATGCTTGCGGCCGAGAAGGGTTACGCCGATATGGTACAGGTCCTGATACAAAATGGTGCGAATCCGAAACTGGCGAACAACCAGGGCGAGTCGGCGTTGACGATCGCCCTGATGAAGGGCTACACGAGAATCGCCGAATCACTGGAGATGGCCGAGGCCTCGCATAAATACGAGCCGGGTGAGAGCTGCGAGCAGCCATGAACGAGCCCCTGTGGATTTTAGGCGTTCTGTTCGGGTTCGCCATACTGGTACAACTGCTCGCCTATATCAATAGATCCCGGCAATCGCTGCGCTCGCTGCAGAAGGAAATCAATGCATCGACGCAGACTATGGTGGATTGCAACCGCAAGTTGGAATGGCTCGAATCCCGCCTTGAGGACTTGCTCGACGCCGCTCAACTGCAATCCTGCGACGTGAGTCAGGAGCAGGAACGGCTTGATCAAGTGATACGCACGATCAAGATCGAAGCGATGCAGAATGGCTACCGCCTCGGGCTCGGCGAAATAGATCAGATAGACTAAACAGGGTACTGCTAATTTACCCGGCTGCCCCGCCGGACTCAAGCTGGCCAATTCTGGCCTCGAGTCGCTCCAGTCGCTGGCGAAGTTCGCGGACGAGCTGCTCCAGTTGATCGAGGCGCCCATTGTCCGGCTCCGAGACCTGCAACCCGGCAGACTGCTGACCACTGTCCGCTATCTGCACCTCACCGCTGAACAGATGCGCATAGCGCGACTCTCTTTTGCCCGCTTCCTGGGGCAGCCTGACAACAAAAGGCCCGTCATCGCGTTGCATCAGTTGCGCAAGGGCGGATTCCACCTCGTGCACATCACTGAACTTGCACAGGCGGTTGGTCCGGGTACGCAATTCGCCGGGGGTCTGCGGACCACGCAGCAGCAGTACGCAGATAATACCCAGTTCCTGTTGTGAAAATTTCAGGTTGCCGAATTCGCTATTGCAGAATCGGTGCCGGTACTTCACGACACGACTGCCAAATCCGGACTTATCCAGTACCAGGCGTTTTTTGACGAGCTCATCGAGTGTTTGCTGGACGGTGGACTCATCCAGCGCCAACACCGGTTCGCGGTTGCTTTTCTGGTTACAGGCGTTGGTGACGGCATTCAATGACAGTGGATACTGGTCAGGCGTGGTGATTTCCTTTTCGATCAAACAGGCAATGACACGCGCCTCGTTAAGCGTCAGGGTCATATCCACAGCAAGCTTCCCCGTGTATTAATCTGGAGCCGGACACCGGTATGCTTCGTCATTGATATCGGCCCCACACTCCTATTTATCGAGCTTGGTGATTTTCGAACCCTCAAGCGAGATACCGGCCATCAGCCCCTTGTTGCCGAATACGAAACCCACGATCGGATCCTTGAAGTTCCGCGTATTGATATCTTCGCCGGCACCCCACTTGGCAATTGCAACCGAACCATCGACACCGGCTTCCCAGCCCTCGCTTTCCCGGAATTTCTTCATGGCCTCATCCTCCAGAAACACCATGACGATCGCATACTGCTGAGCGCCAATCTGCAAGCCGAAGGAAGCACTGGCGATATTGTAGTAATCCTCTGATTTCCCGCCGACGCGCAGGGCACCCTCACCGTATTCACCACCTACCACCAGGCCGGCTTTGGTGACTTTTGGGAATACCAGGTAACCCTTGGCTTTGTCGAGAAACTCCGCCCCACCGGTAACGTCTTTTTTGAATGCCTCGACGCTGGCATCGACCGCGGTATCGATATCCGATGCCGATGCTGCCGCGGCACTACCGGCAAAGCCAGCGCCACCCATGAATGCCATAATAACAATGGGGTAAATTAAGCGGAAATTAATTTTCAATGTGGATCTCCTGTAATTGATTTTTATCGGATATTGAAAAACGGAGTTTATAGCCAAACAGAAATGGAAGCCACCGGCCCGGATTGTTCGCCACCAGGCTCGTCACTCAGGCATGTTATTCCTTCGTGTCCTTTCTACAACCAGAGCACGCGGCCGCATTCCAGAGGATGACTCAATAAGCGATGATAAGGATAGATACGAATCTTGAAGTGCTGCAGGCCGCCTGCTGAACACAGCTGTTCGTCCTCAAACAGTTTGCAGTGATACGACGCTTTTCCATCAATGGCCGGCGCCAGCCGAACGAATGGGATGCTGTGAGTCGCACTGAATTCACCGGCCTCGGTTTCTGTTCCCAGTACAGATTCGACGACAATGTCATCCGAGTCCATGCCATTGAGATCAACGTCGACATCGATCAACAGTGGTTTTCCCGAGTGAATCGCGGTCGCCACCGGTGCGGCCAGCTGCGCCCGTACACCGGGCCAGTCCTGGGCAATTTTATTTTTCCAGCGCGCCAGCTCTCTGGCACCACTGCCCTGGTCGTCACGCAGCCGCCGCCCCGCCCTGCTGGCGGGTCCATACAGTTCACCCAGATAATCCTCGGCCATACGTATGGTATTGAAATTGGGAAGCACCGTTTTCATCGAAGCTTTGGACCGCACCACCCAGCCCTCGGGCTCTCCCTCGGCGTTACGCGTGTAGTAGGATGGAATCACCTGGTACTCGAGCGTATTCAGTAACTCTTCCGCTTCCTGGCGTTCCCGTTCCTCTGGCCCGAGTTCCACGTAAGGCGTCAGACCCCAGCCATTTTCCCCGTTCCAGGCTTCGGCCCACCAGCCGTCCAGCACGCTGAGATTGATAACACCATTGATCGCCGCCTTCATCCCGGAAGTGCCGCACGCCTCCAGGGGATACTCCGGATTATTCAGCCAGACATCCACACCCGGCAGCAGTTCCCGCGTCATGGACAGATTGTAGTTTTCGAGCAGGATCAGCTTGCCCTGGAACTCGGGGCGCAGACTGATATCAAACACCTGTTTGAGCAACTGCTGCCCCGGGCCATCGTTCGGATGCGCCTTACCGGCGAACACAAGCATAATCGGACGCTCTGGATCGTTGACCAGGCGCGCCAGACGTTGCAGGTCCCGGAACACCAGGGTTGCGCGTTTATAGGTTGCAAAACGGCGCGCAAAGCCAATCACCAGCGTGTCCTTGTGCCGGCTGCTGAGGTTGGCTGTCAGCCGATCGGAGATGGAGCGGGTCGCAGGACAACGATCGTACTGCACCAGTGCCCGGCGTCTGACGTCCTCCAGCATCGAGGCCTTGAGCAGGTGACGTACGCTCAGAAAAACGTGATCGGGAATACTGTCAATAAACTGCTGCCAGAAAACCGTATCGGTCAGCTTTGCCCGCCAGCCACCGCCCATGTACATTTCAAAAAGCGCAACCCAGGGTGCGGCCAGATAGGTATCGATATCCGCGCCGTTGGTGACATATCCCATGGGATTTTCCGCTGCTGGCAGTTCCGGCCAGATATAAGAAGCCATTGCGGAGGCGACATCGCCGTGAATGCGGCTGACGCCGTTACGGAAACGTGAACCGCGCAGGGCCAGACTGGTCATCGAAAAGCCGTTTGGCGTACCGGGAACAGCGCCTAATTCATACAGGCGCGACGGCGAAATACCGAGTTCAGTGATCAGCTCGACAAAGGCATTCTGAATATCATCGTTCTGGAAAACATCGTGTCCCGCAGCTACCGGTGTATGGGTGGTAAATGCGGTGCACGAAGCGACCAGTTCAAGTGCGCTTTCAAAATCCATGTCCCGGCGCACCCACTCACGACAGCGCTCCAGGACGAGAAATGCCGCGTGCCCTTCATTGATATGCCAGACCGTGGGCTTTAATCCCAGCGCACGCAACGCCCGCACCCCACCGATACCCAATACAATTTCCTGCTGCAGACGTATGTGGCCATCACCACCGTACAGTTGTGCGGTGACCAGGCGGTCCTGGGGGGCGTTCACGGGCAGGTCGCTGTCGAGCAGATAAAGCTGAATCTGTCCCACCTTGGCGTGCCAGACCCGCAATTCCAGCAACCGGCCGGGCAAATCGACAGAGACGTGAATCTCGTCACCTTTATCATCCAGCGCGGGAAGCACGGGAAGGTCGCAGGGGTTGGTATTCGGGTAGACCGCGACCTGGGTGCCGTTACAGTCGATATGCTGGGTGAAGTAGCCCTGCCGGTAGAGCAGCCCCACCCCGACAAACGGGACCCACAGATTGCTCATCGCCTTGCAGTAATCCGCGGCGAGTATACCCAGGCCCCCGGCATAAATCGGCATGCTTTCGTGGAATCCGAATTCCAGCGAGAAATAGGCGACCAGGTCCGTCGCCCGATCCAGGTACTTGTCGATCTCGGTGGTCGGTTTCTCCTCGTGATAGGTATCGTATGCCGCCAGCACGTGACGATACTCAGCGAGCAGAATCGGATCCCTGGCCGCCTCATTCAGCTTGTGCTGGCGTACCCGCCGCAGGAAAACCCTGGGATTGTGCCAACAGGCGTTCCAGCATTCTTCATCCAGATGCCGGAACAAGCCCCGCACGCCCCGGTTCCAGCTGTAATAAAGATCGTTGGCAAGCTCTTCCAGGCGTTTGAACCGCTCCGGGAGAACAGGCTGTATCTCGACGCTGAACCGGGAACCGGGAGCGCCGGCGTCTGCCGGTTTGTTTGTCACCGCGCCGTGCCCTCCTGGTAGTCCGGAAAAATGGCTTTATTCCGACAGGCCTGCCTGGGATTATGTCAGTGACAGGTACAACCAGACCAGGCCGAAAGTAATTCCGATACCGATAAGGCCCAGCAATACAGTACTGCCCTCGTTACGCCGCCAGCCACGATATATCCAGTAACTCTGCAAGCCGGCAAAGCCCGCTGCGGCACCAGTGACCAAAATAGTGGTTTTATTGGGTATATCCATCGGCAACAGGAAGATGAAGAAGAACACGAACGCAACACCGAGCGGAGTCAGCGAAAAAATCCACCGTTCGACTTCCTTCTCGTGGCGGTTGGTCTTGATCAGTTCATTTAGCTTAGTGGTAATTGCCATTGATCTATCTCCTTGTAACAAAAAAATAATACTCCCCGCCATGCTGGCATGGCTCACCGGGAAACAAGCGTAGCGGCTCCTGCCGGCAAATAAACTGACCTGGATCAAACGCTGTAGCATTCATAGTGTTAACCAGCCCTGGTCGTGCGGATTTGTCATCAAGACATCTCTATGCTGTGCTATAAATTCATCCAGGAGCCTGATTCAGTCATTCACCTGCTGATTGCGCGGTATATGGTATTAACTGGTGAGTTTACTGGCACAATAGCCACCAGGCTCGGGCATTTTTTTTATGCGGTCATACAGGTAGTCAATCAGTGACATCATTCACCAGCATTGCAATCGCGGTCGCGTTCATGGCCCTGCTGGGGCTGCTGCTTGCTGCCATTCTGGCAATCGCCAACAAACAACTTTTCGTCTACGAGGATCCGCGCATTGACGAGGTCGAGGACATGCTCCCGCACGCCAACTGCGGCGCCTGCGGGACGGCCGGTTGCCGGGCGTTTGCGGAGAAGCTGGTGCAAGGTGAGCTGCAGCCCGGCAAATGCACCGTCAACCCCCCGGATACGAATGCCATGATCGCCGCTTTTCTGGGCGTGGAACTCGGCGCAGAAGAAAAGCGCGTGGCACGGCTGGCCTGTGCCGGCGGCAGTCACGTCGCCCGGGTGCGCGCCAGTTACGCCGGCCTCGATAGCTGCCGGGCCGCCGCACTGATCTCAGGTGGTGGAAAAGGCTGTGCCTGGGGCTGTCTCGGATTGGGTGATTGTGAGCAGGTCTGCGACTTTGATGCTATTGTCATGGACCGACACGGACTGCCGATCGTCGACACAGAGAAATGCACAGCCTGTGGAGACTGCGTGGATATCTGCCCGCGCGATCTGTTTTCCCTGCACCCCGTCAGCCACCGACTCTGGGTAGCCTGCAGGAATCAGGAGATGGGAGAAGAAGCCGAGGCCGAGTGCGCCGTGTTGTGCACCGCCTGCGGCCGCTGCGTTGCGGATGCACCCGAAGGCCTCGTTACTATTGCAAACAACCTGGCGGTGATCGATTATTCCAGAAACAGCCTGGCCTCCAGGCTGGCCATCGAGCGCTGCCCGACGGGCGCCATTGTCTGGCTGGATGACCAGGTGGGCATTCACAAGGGCAAGGAGGCGATAAAAATAGTTCGCAAGGAGGCTCTACCCATCGGCTGAACGTCGGCCCGCCACCAGTTGCGGCATCGTAGTGGCACGCGGATTTGCCGGGCAGCGACACAAGCGATACTGTCTTTTCCGCTATCGGGACACCTTATTCATAGTGATTGACATAATGAGACACAGTGGCAATGTTCAAGAAAACTGAACCGCAGCAATTCAAATATCCCGGCAAGCGGATGGCAATGGATGGCAACACCGCCGTCATCATGTGCGAGCGGGAATCTTCCGACGCAGCCGGTGCCTACCCGATAACACCCTCGACGCAAATGGGCGAGTACTGGGCGGAG
>Ga0209456_10001133_pt1 | contig 13201 bp, 15 predicted proteins | sample COG_11_FD_184755 | JGI IMG/M metagenome (GOLD analysis project Ga0209456, IMG submission 184755) | Pelagic marine sediment microbial communities from the LTER site Helgoland, North Sea, for post-phytoplankton bloom and carbon turnover... | ecosystem: Environmental > Aquatic > Marine > Neritic...
ATTGGAAGGCCCTCGTGCGCGGCCGATGGTCGACGGTAGATTGGTTCGATTCGGATGGCCGGCGTTTCGTGCTCGGGCTGCCCAATGCACCCAACGTGAACGATCCGCGCGGCCTCACCACGCGCGAAATGCAAGTCGTGGCCTACGCACTCTTCGGGCAAACCAACAAGCTCATCGCGTACAACCTCGGGCTATCCAAGGGGCGCGTATCGACCTTATTGAGGTCCGCGATGCGCAAGATTGGCGTCCAGACACGCGGACAGCTCGTCAAGAGGCTCCGCGACTTTGCCGCGATCAACGAGGATTGAAACCTAGCGAGTCCTGCTGGTTTCTTGCCAGTTTCGAACGGTGACGGGCGAGCTCCCGATCAACGCTGGGTACATTCCGTATAAGAATTCTTACTTCAAGCTGTTCATCTATGCCGGATACGTGAATCACTTCAACACGAAGATCATCGCCGAGGTGGCCGGCGGGCCCACGCTCAAACTCAGGCCCAAAGAAGTCGATTTCGCGATCTATCAGGCCATCGTCCGTTTCGGAGCCAACTTCGACCTCGCGATGTTCAACGTGGACTTCAACTACTCCATCAGTCTCAACAGCGCGACGAAGACCTCGTCTAGGACCGGCTACCACCAGATTCAGCTCAACTTGGCGTACCTGTTCTAGCGTCGCCCGCTGATGCGCTAGGATCCCCGCATGGACCGGGGAAGCCTCCTCAAAATTGCGCTCGCCGCGGTAGTCGCCAGCGTGGTCGCCTGGGTCTACGTCAGCGGGGCCTATGAGGAATTCGACCCCGCCACGATGCGCGTCTGGTTTCAGGATGCAGGGGCCTGGGGCGGCGTGCTGTTCATCGTCGCGTACTCGCTTCTGCAGCCGTTCGGATTGAATGGGCTGGTCTTTCTTCTCAGCGCTCCACTGATTTGGAGCCCGACGGAAGCTTTCCTGTTGAACTGGGCCGGCACGGTTGGCACGGGGCTCTTTTCATTCTACGGCGCTCGCTTCGTCGCGCGCGACTGGATTCAGAAACGATTGCCCCAACGGATACGCCGTTTCGACGACCGCCTACGCACACACGGCTTCCGCACCGTGTTTCTATTGCGCCTCATTTTCTACACGGCACCGACCGTTCAATGGGGGCTCGGTGTCTCGCGGGTCTCGTCTACACCCTTTCTCGTCGGCACCGTGCTCGGGGTCGCCCCGTTCACGCTAATGACGACCCTGGTCGGCGTCCGTGTCGCTGCATGGATCGAAGAGCATCCGGTCGCGTCCTGGCCATGGGACCAACTCTGGCCCGTTCTCATCGTCGCCGCGGTTGCCATCACCGCGGCTGGCGTATTCATTCTCCGGAAATGGAGAGCTACGGCCGTCGATTGAGCTCGAGCACCCGTGCCTCGAGAGCCACGCAGTACTTCTCGAACGCGCGTCTTAGGCGCTTCCGGAAGAGAACGTACACGAGGGGGCCGAGGGGGCCGTGGAAGGACTCATAGTTCTCGAAATCGGTACCGCCGCCCGGAGAAGGCTCGCATTTCTGCCACCGGAAGCTCTTGATCCCGGGCCGCCCCCGAGTGCGCGAAGTCCCCATGCAGAAGTGATACCGCTCCCGATCCAGCGCCAGCACGACCTCTCGCTCCCCCTCGAGCAACTGCGTGTCGGTCATCCAACAATCGAGGTCGAACTCTTTGCCCACCGCCATCTCGCCGGAGCGAAGGGTCGTTCGAGGGGTGAAGGGGTTCCATTCCGGGTAACGGTCCACATCGAGAATCACGTCGAAGACGGCTTCGGGCGGGGCGGCGATATGACGGTCAACTCGGATCGGTTTCATGCAGGCGTCGTCCTAGCACGGACACCGGCACCAGCACTGGCACCGGCGCTGGCACTGACCGCTTTCCCGCAGGTGCCTGAAGCGGTAATCTCGCGCCGTGGAGAAGCTGCCTGCGCCCGGTCTTCCCGAGTGGATCGCCAAGGAAGTTCCGTTTACCCGCTATTGCGTGGATGTGGGTGACGGGCTGCGGATGCATGTCATGGAGACTGGCCGGGGCAGGCCCGTGCTGATGGTTCATGGAAACCCGACTTGGGGCTTTCTCTATCGCAAAGTTGCGATGTGCCTACAGGGGCAGGGGCTTCGCTTGATCATGCCCGACCTGATCGGCTTCGGGTTCAGCGACAAGCCGCGCGATTTCTCTACGCACACCGTCCGCAATCACAGCAAGTGGCTCGGGTCGCTCATCGATCAACTCGACCTCCACGAAGTGACCCTGGTCTGTCAGGATTGGGGTGGAGTGATCGGCGTGCACCCGTTCGCCACCCGACAAGGTCGCCTCGGCGCGATGGTCGTTCTCAATACCGTCCTCGACGCGCCCCCGCCTGGCTTCAAGCCGCCGGCGTTTCACCGGCTCTCCCACATGCCCGTGGTCAGCGACTTCTTGTTTCGGGTCTTACCGCTGCCGCAAGCTGCCTTGCATCTTGCCCAAGGTGACAAGTCCAGCATTCGCGGCAACGTCGCTCGCGCCTATCGTTACCCGTTCCGCCGAATTGGTGACCGCGTTGCGCCGCTCGCGACCGCACGCATGGCGGTCGACCGCATGGGCCACCCGTCGATCCCCGCCTATGACGAGTGCGCCGCATTCGTTCGTAGCTTCGAGGGACCGAGGGCGATCGTGTGGGGCCGCCGTGATCCAGTCATAGCCCGTGCCCTGAAGCGCACCAAAGCGCTCCTGGGCGACCCGCCCGTCACCGAGACCCAAGCCGGCCATTTCCTGCAAGAAGAAGTGCCCGAAGAGATCGCGGCCGCGGTCCTGGACGTCAGTGTCAGGCTAAGCCGCGCTTCGACGCAAGCCGCGAAGAAGCAAGCGTAGCGACGCCTGAAACTGCTCTTCCTGCGCGGTCTGTGAAGGGATCGTGCCGCCCAGCCAGGTGACGAGACCGAAGTAGTGCGTGCTGAAAACCTGCTGCGCCGCTTCCATCGGCTCGATCGAGGGGTCTAGCTCGCCTCGCCGCTGCGCATTCCTCACCAGGCCAGCCACTTGCTTCACCAGATCGAACGTCCAGGCCGCGGACTCCGCGCGCCGCACGCCGTCGGTGAACAAGAGCTCCTTGATGAAGACTCGGCTCAGTCTCCGCTCCTTTGCGTAGCACCGTGTGAGCGATGCGAACACATGCGTCAGTTCCCCCTCGAGCGTCGACGGCGCCATCGTCTCGAATGCGCGAGTCAGCGCCCCGTCGATCTGGCGCTGCATCAGGTGGATCAGCAGGTTGCGCTTCTCGGGGAAGTAATTGAAGAGCGTCCCCGCCGCGATATCCGCGGCCTCCGCGATCTCACGAGTCGACGTGGCCTCGTAGCCGCGGGTGGTGAACAGCTCCCAACCCGCCTCTTCGATTCGGCTCAGCGTTTCTGTCTTGCGGCGTGCGCGGCGGCCCATGCGTTCCACTCAGCGACTCTCGGGCCGCCCACCCGGAGCACCAAGTTTTCCGCATGGCGGCAAACGTTGGACAGCTCACCGATTGGTGAGATCGCCGGATGGAGACACCCGTTCACTCTATGAACCCCGGACCACCCATGATACTTCCACCTACCTTGCCCCATGAAACCCGCAAAGGCATACAAGGCCCTATTTGTAACCCTTTTGGGCATGATCCTTGGTTGCGGTGATCCGTCTGGCACCGGCGACTGGGGAGGCGACGTTGACGCGGCCACTGCGAACGTCGTCGGCGGCTGGGCCGCGACGACCGGTCAGATCTTCGCCACCGTCGAGATCCGGCGCGCCGGTGCAAGGTCTGGATTCTGCTCGGGTGCGCTGATCTCACCGCTCGTCGTGGTCACGGCCGCGCACTGCGCAATCGTCGAGCCCGAGCCAGGGGTGACTCATCCCGCCGCACCGAGCTCCCTCCAAGTGGTAGCCGGCCATCTCGCGAGTCATGCGGCCGCGCCGGGCATGGTCCGCTCGGTGTTTCAAGTGAGCGTGCACGAAGGATACAACCACGACTTCATCATGGGCCGAAACCGCAGCGGCGCGGGGCAAGGTGGCATCGGATCGCCGCACGACATCGCCCTTCTGTTCTTGGCGGCTCCCTTCGACACGCTTCCCAACGCTCCGATGCTGACCCCTGACCATGCGCCGGAGCTCGTCCGTCATGGCGACGTCGGGTATGTGGCGGGTTACGGCGTCTACGACCTCGACGACGATCTGACCGGCGCGCTCTATATCTCCGATGCGGTCATCGACATCATCGGTCAGCAGGAGCTGCTCACCCGGCGTGCCGATCCACTCGGCGATTCCTGTTATGGCGACTCCGGCGGTCCTCTCTACGTGCCGACCGAGGAAGGGGACTTCCTCGTGGGCTTGGTCTCGCGCGGCCGTTCCGACGTCGAGCGAGACTGCGGGGACGGTGGCGTCTATACCTTGCTGTCGGCGTATCTTCCCTGGATCGCGGAGACGGCGGGCAGCAGATTTGAACCGACGCAGGCCTTGGGCCCCGACGAGGTGTCGTTCTTGGCCGAAGGAGCGGACCCGGTAAGCGTCCCGAAGGGTGGCGCACTTCATCGAGCCGACTCGTGCGCTGCCTCGAAACCGCCCACGGGTGAGCGTCCGCCGGTCTCGGCTCTCGCGCTATTGCTGGGGTTCGTTTTGGTCCGGCGGCGATTGTCACCGCATTAGCGGTGGCCTACGCTGCGCGCACCCATGAGGCTGCCAGCGCAACAATCCCAAACGCGACTCACCAAGATCGTTTGCACGATCGGCCCTTCGACGAGCTCGTGGGACGTTCTGGCAGGGCTAGCCCAGGCGGGGATGAACCTCGCGAGGCTCAACATGTCGCACGGTGACCATGCGTCTCACCTTCAGGTCATCCGCAATCTCAAGAGCCTCGGCAAGAAGCTCTCGCACCCGGTCTCGGTCTTGATGGACCTCCAGGGACCCGAAATCCGCACGGGCGAGCTTTCCAAAAGCCTGGACCTCAACGCGGGCGACGTTTTCTACTTTACCGTGTTGGCCGACGATGCCGAGGAGCGGAGCGTACACGTCAACTACTTAGATATCGTCAACGATCTGCGAGCAGGCGAGCGCGTGACGGTCGACAACGGCCTCATCAACCTCGAGGTCCTCGAGGTCTCGGAGCATCGTCTCAAGTGCAAGGTCTTGGATGGCGGAACGCTCGGCTCGCGGAAGCACGTCAATTTGCCGGGTGTACGGGTCAATCTGCCCTCGATTACCAAGAAGGACCGCGAGGACATCGCTTTTGCCATCGACCAAGACCTCGACTTCATTGCGTTGTCGTTCGTTCGGGGCGTCGACGACGTCCTCGAAGTTCGCGAGATCGTCAACGGGGCCGGTGGGCATCAGCGCATCATCGCCAAGATCGAAAACCAAGAAGGCGTCGACAACTTCGACGAGATTCTCGAGGCGGCGGACGGCATCATGGTGGCGCGAGGGGACCTCGGCGTCGAGGTGGCCTACGAAGAGCTCCCCGTGCTTCAGCGCGACATGATTCGTCGCTGCGCCATCGCGGGAAAGCCGATCATCGTTGCGACGCACCTGCTCGAGTCGATGATCGACAACCCCCTGCCGACACGAGCCGAGGTGACCGACGTGGCGAACGCCGTGTACGAGCAAGCCGACGCGATCATGCTCAGCGGAGAAACCGCCGCCGGGAAGTATCCCGTGCGCTGTGTCGAGGTGCTCGATACGATCGCTCGCCGGATCGAAAAGGTGCGCGGCCTCGACTTCTACAAGGAACGTCCGGCGCCTACCACGCAGCGTGCGCACGTCGCGCAAAGCGCCTGCCGTCTGGCAGACTCCCTTGGCGCCCGAGCGATCGTCGTCATGACCCGGCGAGGGTACTTCGGTCAGCTCGTCGCCAGCTACCGGCCTCAGAACGCGATCATCTACGCGTTCACGAATATGAGCACGACCCGTCGCAAGCTCTGGCTCAACCGCTCGGTCATTCCGTTTCGCATGAATCTGTCCCGAGACCCCGAGAAAACGATCGTCAACGCCCTCGCCAAGCTGCGGGAGCGCGACGTGATTGAACCGGGCGAGCCCGTGGTGGTCGTCTCTGATGTGGCCACGGCAACCGGGGATTTGGTGACCAGCATACAAGTGCGAGTCTCCGAGTAGCGGCCAAGGCCGTTTGGCCTTAAACCATCAACATATGCGTTCGCGCGTCTCTCTTATCTTGTTGCTTGGGCTCGCCATTGCCTGTGGGTCCTCCGAAGAGGTCTTCGCCGGCGAGTTGACTGCCCCTGTGGTCTACGGCGAGGACGACCGCGTCGAGGTGTTCAACCATCCCGATGCTGACTTGCAGAGCCTCGCCCGGGAGTCGATCGTGGCGCTGATTCCGACCTCCTGGATCGAGCTGGGTCCCGACGGAACCTACGCCCCCGCCCCCAGTGTCCAATCGCTCGGCGAGCTGCATGGGCTCTGCCCGGATGAGCTCTTTGTAGATCAACCGGCCGCCGCCGTCTGCTCGGGTGTGCTCATCGACGACGACCTGGTCCTGACGGCTGGTCACTGCATCGATTCGCGAATGCCCTGCGACGGGTACGCGTACGTGTTCAACTACCATCTCGACGATCCGACCCATCTTGCGGTGATTCGAGACGAAGACGTGTACTCGTGCGCTCGAGTCGTTTCGAAGGGAAGGCCTCCTTTCGACGACTACACGCCCGACTTTGCGGTCGTCCAGCTCGACCGGCCCGTCGAAGGCGCCCATGTGCCGGCCCTGGTTCGACCGGCAACGCCTCTGGACCAGGATGAGTCGCTCGCGATGATCGGCTTTGGAAGCGGCTTGCCCGCCAAGATCGACACCGGTGGCTCGGTGGCCGACCCGCGGGCTGACCAGCTCGATTACTTCGTCGCCAACGTCGACGCCTTTCAGGGGCACTCGGGGAGCGCAACGTTCGACTCGGAGAATCGGCTGGCAGGCATTCTCATCGGCGGTCGCACCCCCGACTACGTCACCTTGGAAGGGGAGTCGTGCGAGCGTGTTGCCGTCCATCCAGACTCCCCGGCCGATGAGTTGATCCACAACATCGCTCCAATCGTGACCCACTTGTGTGACGACGGCTGGGACGCGGAAGAGCTTTGCGGCCCGAAGGCTTGCGAAGGTCAACCATGCGGCTCTGTTTTGCCGCCGCCCGTTGGGGGTGGAGTCGTTCCTGCGGATACCAGCGGCTGCAGCACATCGGCTGGCTCGACCGGCTTCCCGTCCGGGTTGCTGGGGCTGCTGCTGTTCGCGGTGGCGCGCCGCTTCAGGCGGCGAGCTGCTTGACGACGTCGAGCGCTTCGCGGACGTGCTTCTTCACGTTGAGCTGTGAGTTGAACACATGTTGCACGGTGCCGTCTCGATCGATCACGTACGTGACGCGCCCGGGGAGCAAGCCCATGGTCTTGGGGACGCCGTAAGCCTTTTGCAGCGCTTTGTCGCGATCGCTCACGAGTAAGAACGGCAGGCGATGGTGCGTCGCAAAGCGTTTGTGACTCCTCTCGCTGTCCTGGCTGACGCCGATGACCACCGCGCCCGCCTCGACGAAGTCCTCGAAGCTGTCGCGGAATGTGCATGCCTCCGCGGTGCACCCTTGAGTCTCGTCCTTCGGATAGAAGTAGAGGACAACGGTCTTTTCTCCGCGGAACTGCGACAGCGAGATCGCATCGCCGTTCTGGGTGGTCTTGGTGAAGTCTGGGGCGCGCGCGCCCACGCCGATGCTCGCCATGGATTGCCTCCGGCTGCTAAGTAGCATACAGCGGAGCGATCATGCACGGCTTACGCTGCGATCCGATGCTCCTCGGATGGACGCGCGTATCGGGTCCCGTCCCGTCCTGTCATGGACCGTTTTAACGCAGCCTCGAGAGCCGCGAATGTTTCGACTTGAAAAAGATGGAACACGTTCTATTTTCTTTCGATGAGTGACCGCTTTTTCACCCCGGCGATCCCCAACGGCTGGTTCCAAGTCGCCTACTCCGACGAGATCAAGCCCGGTGACGTCAAACCGCTGAAGTACTTCGGCCAGGACCTCGTCATCTGGCGTTCGGAGGAGGGCGAGCTTTCGGTGCTCGACGCATTCTGTCCTCACCTCGGCGCTCACCTTGGACACGGAGGCAAGGTCAAGGGCGGTTCGATCGAGTGCCCGTTCCACGCTTGGCAGTTCGGAACCGACGGGAAGTGCACCGCGGTGCCTTACGCCGAGCATGTGCCGCGCAAGGCCAAGTTGCCGACCTGGCAAACCAAAGAGCTCGCGAACATGGTGTTGGTTTGGCACCACGCAGAAGGCGAGCCTCCGAACTTCGATGTTCCCGACGAGATCCCGGAGTGGGGCTCGACGGAAGGCGTACGCAACGACGAGTGGACCGAGTTCATCGAGCGTGGTTGGACCATTCGCACGAGCAACCAAGAGATGGCGGAGAATGCCGTCGACTCGGCGCACTTCCACTACCTGCACGGCACGACCAACATGCCCCAGTCCGAAGCGTCCGTGGATGGCCACATCCTTCGGGTTTACTCGGGTGCCGGGATGGAGACGCCCCGCGGCACCGTCGATGGCTCGATCGAGAGCCTCAACTATGGGTTTGGCCTCGCGGTCGTTCGCTTCAAGGGCATTGTCGAGACGCTGAACGTCGCCACAATGACGCCCATCGACGCTGACCACGTCCAGCTGCGCTTCAACTTCTGTGTGAAGAAGACCGCGGGGGCGGAGATGGCGCGCGGCGTCGGCAAGGCCTTCGTCGCCGAAGTCACGCGGCAGCTAGAGCAAGACATCCCGATTTGGGAGAACAAAGTCCAGTACGAAAAACCCCTGCTGTGCGACGGCGACGGCCCGATCGCGATCTTCCGGCGCTGGTGCACACAGTTCTACTCCTGGCCCGAAGACCAGCAGGCCGCGGAGTAGTGCCGACATTCGACATCGAAGAAGTCGAAGAGGCCTTCCGGCACTTCTGGTACACCGGGATGATCCGCGAGGACTGGAACGCCTGGGCGGACCTTTTCACCGAAGATGTCGTTTACCTCGAGCGTGTCCTCGGGACGATGCACGGCCGTGAGACGGTTCGACAATGGATCGTTCCGCTCATGGAGCAGTACGGCGAGATCTACGGGGTCTACAACTGGCACATGGCCGACCCGAGCGGACGCGTGGTGTTCCACATGACCAATCGGCGCGACAATCCAAGCGGGCACGGTGCCATGGACTTCCCGGGCATCACGATCCTGCAATACGCCGGGGCCAGTCAGTGGTCATCGGAAGAGGACTACTGGGCTGAGAAGCTGAGCGTCCAGCAGTGGCAAGACTACGGTGCGGCGCTGAAGAAGCACGACCCGGACCACCGCAACAAACGCACCCGCAACGACTGGGGCAACGGTCCCGACTGGACCATTGGCAAGGCGTCGTTCTGGGACTGGCCCGACCGGCAGCGGCCCTAGTACTCGGCGTCGAAGTCGATCTCGATGGGCTCTTGGCTCGCTGGGCGCGATTGGCACGCGAGGACCCAGCCGCGTTCGATGTCGCTCGGCTCGAGCGCGTCGTGGTTGGCCATGTTGACCTCGCCACTCTTGAGGAGCGCCATGCAGCAGCCACAGTACCCGTCTTCGCAGGATGAGGGCGGCTTGTAGCCAGCCTTGACCGCCGAATCGAGCAGCGTCAGGCCCTTCTCGTAGGGTACCTCGTGGGACTGTCCCTCGAGCAGCATCTTGAACGAGTCTGGAATCTCGTCGTCGGATTGCTCGGGAACCACGGCAGCGGACTCGTCCCGGCGATCCGGATCGATGGGCGAGATGAACCGCTCGAACTTGGTCTGTCCTGCATCGATGTTTGACGCCTTGAAGGCCTCTTCGACGGTATCCATGTATCCCGTCGGACCGCATACGAAGAACTCACCGTCTTCCCAGCCGCGAATGTGCTCTTGCACGTCCGTCACCGACATGAAGCCGCTGTCGCTGTCGAGATGGTGGATGACCTCGAGGCGTTCCGGAAACTCGGCGAGCCAAAGGTCGATCTCGTCTTTGAAGATGATCGACCTGGCGTCGCGGTTGGCGTAGATGAGCTTCACGTCGCGCGTGGTGGTCCGGAGGGCGGACTTCAAGATCGATAGCACGGGCGTGACGCCGCTACCGCCACCAAACAGCACGATCCCGTGGTCACCCTCGTTCGAGCGCATCACGAAGCGCCCCTCGGGCGGCTGTACAAGAATCGAGTCCCCGACCTTGAGGCTGTCGTTGAACCAGTTGGACACGCGCCCGTCATCAACCCTTTTGACGGTCACTTTGGGCCAGGGATCGGTTTCCGGAGCGCTCGAGAGTGAGTAGCAACGGCGCAGCTGGATGTCGTTCCAGGGAACCTCAAAGGTCAGGAACTGACCGGCTCGATAACGGAACTCCTCACGCAACGATTCGGGCACCGCGAGGATGTAAGATCGCGTGTCGTGAGTTTCTTGAACGATTCCTGCTACTTGAAGCTTATGAAAGTCCGCGGGCATCGGCTGGGGCCTCTAAATAGAACGTGTTCCACTTTAGGGCACGCACGCCATTCGGTCCAGCCGGCGAACTCACTGTGGCAGGGCCCTTCTGGATCACGTAGCCTGCTTAAACTCTAGAGGCCACGTCCCTCCATGGACCTCACCCACATTAGACCCCAGATACATGGCCGGCCGATGTCCGTCCGCAAGCGCAAGACCGTTGGAATCGATCTTGGTACCACCAATACCGTGGTAGCCAGGAATTTCGAGGCCCTCCTCATGCAGGGGGGGGGCTGCGTGATGCCGTCCGCCGTCGCTTTCCCTCCGAGTGGGGCCACGCTCATTGGCAAGGCCGCGCGGCGCCGGCGGGCCATGGACCCGAGGAACACGATCCTTTCCGCCAAGCGCATCATCGGCGCACGCTGGCGGTCCTCCTATACGACCCAGTTTCGGGAGCATTACCCCTACGACTTGGTCGAGGGTCCGGATGGCTGGGCGGTTTTCAATACCCGTGCGGGCCTGGTGTGCCCCGTCGAAGTCGGCGGCACCGTCATCCGCGGATTGTGTGAGCTCACGAAGTGTCCAGTGCAAGACGTGCACGCCGTCGTGACTGCCCCTGTGGGTTTCGACACCCGCCGCCGCGAGGCCACGGCACTTGCCGTCTCCAAGGCGAACTTCGCTTCGGTTCGGGTGATCGAGGAGCCGATCGCGACTGCGCTGGCGTACTTGAACCGCAGCAGCTTGAAGTACGCGTTCGTTTACGACTTGGGCGGCGGCACCTTCGATGCGGCAGTCGTTGATTGCAGCAGCTATCCATTCCGCGTCATCGGCCACGGAGGCGATCCCTACCTTGGCGGCGACGACGTCGACCGAACCATCGCGCTGCACGTCGCCGACCGGACGCTGGCTCGCGACGGTTGGGACCTCAGCAATGACGCCGTGACGTTCGACCGCCTCGTTCTCGCTTGCGAGCTTGCGAAGTGCGAGCTGAGTGAGTCCGAGGAAGCAGCCATCGCGATTCCAAGCGTCGATCCGGCGGCTCCTGAAAGCTGCGGGATCATTCCGATCACCCGCGAGCAAGTGCAGCAACTCACCTTGGACCTCGTGCGCCGCACGTTCTCGATGTGCGACGAAGTCCTGGCCCAAGCGGGCCTGAAAGCGCGCGACATGGAGGCAGTCTTCTTGGCGGGCGGCAGCACGCGCCTTCCGGGCCTCAATGCCTACATCGAGTCGTACTTCGGCAAACGGCCCCGCACCGATTTGGACCCGATGCAAGTCGTTGGCCTCGGAGCCAGCCTGGCGGCAGCCCGCCCGGCGGTCGCAGAGCTCCTCGACCCCTGCGCCTGAGCGGGCCGTCGCGCTAGTGTGCGATTCAGAAACCTCTCGCACACTAGTTGGAGAGTGCTTTGATGACGGATTCGTCGAGGTGCACATCCTGCTGCGGGAATGGGATCCCAATGCCTGCCTGATCGAGCGAGGCCTTGCACGCTTGAGTCGTCGCTTGCCAGACATCCCAAAAGTCACCGGTTTTGCACCAGATGCGCACCTGCCAATCGACCGAGGAGCCGCCAAGCCCCTTGAGGAAGACCTGAGGCGCCGGGTCCTTGAGCATCCCGGGGATGCTCGCCGCCGCCTGTTCGAGTGCCGCACGGGTGGCATCTACGTCGGCCGAGTACTCCGCGCCCACGTCGATGTCGACGCGGCGAATGTCGTACCCGGTGTAGTTGGTGATCGTGCTTCCGAACACTGCGCCGTTCGGGATGATCAGCTTCTTGTTGTCGAGCGTTCGGAACTCGCAGGTGAACAGATCGATATGCTCGCAGGTGCCCTTTTCGCCGTTCACCTCGACGAAGTCGCCCACCTTGAAGGGCCGAAACGCCAACAGCATGATGCCCGCAGCGAAGTTGCCGAGTGTGCCCTGGAAGGCCATGCCGACGGCGAAGGCGGCAGCGGCCAGCACGGCTGCGAAGCTCGCGGTCTGAATCCCGAACACACCCAGGCATCCGAGGACCGCGCCGATGAGGATCAGGTACCGGCCGAGCTTCGCAAAGAAGCGGGTCAAAGTTGCGTCGAAGTTGCGCTTTTCGAGCGCGGAGCGGACCCCCCGCTCCGTCCAGCTCGCGATGACCCAGGCGAAAAAGAGTGCGAGAAGAACGCCCAAGACCTTGGGGCCGTACTCGATGATTGGGTCGATGTAATTGCTCACTTCCGCGTCCATGATTCCTCCACTGTTCGAACGACTGCTAGCGAAGCAGTTGATCGAGAATGATCAGATTTTCGGCTTCCACGTCTTCGACGTTGCCATCCGATAGAATCATCGCCTTGGCTGCGTCGAGGAACAGTTGCCTATGCTCTTTTGGGACGTCTGCCGGGTCGAGGTCGTCGGCGCGGGGCGGAACCTCGAGCCATTGCGCGACCTGCTCTTGCTCTTCCTCGTCGAGGCCGAGACGCACTACCATCTTCACGATGAAGTCCCGCTCCGCGTCGGCGATCTCGAGGTCGGCCCAGGCAAAGGAGCACACAAACCTCATCAGTTGAAGCCTGTCCTCCTTGTTGAGCGCGTCCAGCATGCGCGGGACTCTACTCCGACCCGCGACGCAAAACTAGCCATAAGAGGGCCCTGCAAAAAGCCGCACGCAGCGCAACTACGATAGGAAGCTACCCTGGTGTGCTTTTTGGGCTATGGTGCGGCTCCGATGGCCACCAAAGTGACCATGCCGCAGCTCGGCGAAAGCGTCGTCGAAGGCACGATTGGCAAA
>Ga0209456_10001135_pt1 | contig 13187 bp, 14 predicted proteins | sample COG_11_FD_184755 | JGI IMG/M metagenome (GOLD analysis project Ga0209456, IMG submission 184755) | Pelagic marine sediment microbial communities from the LTER site Helgoland, North Sea, for post-phytoplankton bloom and carbon turnover... | ecosystem: Environmental > Aquatic > Marine > Neritic...
ATCCCGGATATAGCCACAATGTGGGTAGCCGCCAACAGCTACTGGCCGAATAAATTCGACCCTACAGAGGAAGAGCCGCCTTAACTTAGTGCCATTCATATAAAGTTCTTTAAGGTGCAGGAGTCCGGGTATTTCGGCGCGTATAGCCGCTTCGAATTCATCGATGCGTGTTCCCTGAGGCACCCACTCGGATTCGACATGAAATTCGGCAACTGGGTGATAATTTCGGCGGAAAAACGCCAGAATATTTTCTGCCGGATAGCGTTGCTCATGTGTAGATTAAAAGCCATGCCCCCGGAATACAACGCTACTTGACGGCGCGCTTGCCCGGCTTTTTACACTGATCACCGCACATAGCTCGACCGATTCCGCCCCACTCGCTCGATTTGTTCTCTGCTGAATTATCCATTTACAGCCAACGCCCTAATTCCCATACGGCGACCTGCGCCAGGTTTCCGTGCCGCCCACGGCCGGATCGCCGGTTTCATCCCCTTTGGCCACCCGCAACACCGGGATTCAAGCCCGTGACCCGCTGCCAGGCACCGCGCGATGCATGACAACTCACTGTTTCGAAATGCCTCTTTCGTTTTTTCCACGTGTAAGGTTTTACCTGAGCCCCAGACCCGCGATAATGTGCGCCGACGTAGCGAGCGCGAGACACACAAATTGGCATGCCGATGGAAAATGAAATGAGTACCGGGAAGGGAGGGAAGATCCCCGTTCGTGCCAAAGCACTGATGGCTGTGGTCGCTGTCGCCACGCTCCTCGCCGTGTGGCTGGTGCCGGGTGACAAGCAACCGACACCCCCACCCCTGCCCGAACTGCCGGGAGCACCGCAGATCGATGTGGATCTGCCTCCGCCAGCGCCGGCGGCGGATAGCGCTGCTGCCATGCGGGCGGGCGACAGGGCAAGGGCCTTCGTCTCAGGCTTGCGGAGCGGCCGCACAGAGCCCGACCCGGATATAATTTTCGTCGAGGCCGAACGACTGCAGGGCGAGGGGTACTCCGATGACGCCTACCTGCTGTATCGCTTCGCCGCGCGTCACGGCCACGGGCAGGCCGCCCTGGTGCTGGGGACCCAGGCCGATCCGGCCTTCCACGCTGCCGCCGACCCTGACTCGCTGAACGACGAACCCGAACAGGCCTACAAGTGGTACAGCATGGCGGTCGCGGCGGGCATCGAGGAGGCAGCAACACGTCTGCAGGATCTGCGCAAACGAGTGGAGCAGTCTGCTGCGGCCGGTGACGAACGCGCCCAGCGCCTGATGCTTCAGTGGCAATAGTTTTCCGGGAGATTGAAATCATGACAAGGTTTTTGATGGTACTCGTGCTCGGCGTGACGCCCCTGCTGGCGATCTGCGCCGAACCGAGCGGTGGCGGTGGCGAGCCGCTGTTGATGGAGGGCAAGCGCACTCTTTATCAGCGTGTGCTGGCGGTGCCGGGTGCCCGCCTGGCCGCCGAAGCGGGCGGGCAGGGCCGCGAGGCGGTGGTACCTTTCACCGCCTTCTATGTCTATGCACATCGCACGCTTGGCGGCACGGAGTGGGTAGAGGTCGGCACGGATCGGCACGGCGCCCGCGCCGGCTGGCTGCCGCTCGCCAGTACGCTCGAATGGAACCATGGGCTGACGGCAGCCTTTCGCGATCCGGTCGGCCACAATCGGGTGCTCCTTTTCAAGGACCAGGAATCGGTGCGCCAGCTCGTCCGCCAACCCGACCTGGCAGCCTATGACCGACTCTACCAGGAGGCCGAGCACGAACACCCCTCCGCAGACTCGCCGGTGGTAGCCATTCAGCCGCCCGGCTACATCGATATCCGGGAAGATTTCTACCTCGTACCCATCCGTCGCCACGAGGATATCTATCTGGGCAGCGAGCAGGCGCGTCTGCTCCAGGTTTCGAGCGTTCCGCTGGGCAGCGAGCCGGGCACGCCAGGCGAGGCGCGGGTCGGCCCGGCCTACACCGCGGGACTGGTGTTCGTCATTGACTCCACCCTGTCGATGGACCCCTACATCGAGCGGACCCGGGAAGCGGTCGGGAGAATCTATGACACGCTGGGTGATGCCAACTTGCTCGGTAATGTGAACTTCGGCCTGGTGGCCTTTCGCGATAACCTGAGAGCGTCCCCCCGGCTGGACTATCTGGTGCGTACTTATGTCGATCTGGAACAGGGCCGCGACGGGGCGGGTTTTCTGTCCCGGGTACAATCGCTACAGGCCGCCGGGGTCTCCAGCCGGGACTTCATCGAGGATCCCTATGCCGGGGTAAAACAGGCCATTGAGTCGATGAACTGGACGGGCCACGACGCGCGCTATGTCGTGCTGGTGACCGATGCCGGTGCGCGCGACGCCGACGACCCGCTTTCCAGCACCGGCCTGGGCGCCGCGAGCCTGCGGCAACTGGCCCGGGACAAGGGCATCGCCATCTTCGTACTGCATTTGCTGACGCCGGCCACCATGCCGGATCACGCTCGCGACGCCGAGCAGTATCGGGAGCTTGCCGATTTTACGGACATCGGCAGCCTCTACTACGGTGTGCCCACCGGTGATGTCCAGGAGTTCGGTAAGGTGCTGGATGCACTGGCTGGTCAGATCACCGAGCAGGTGCGGCTGGCTGCGGCGGACAAGGAACTGCCGGCGCCTGTGCCGGCGAGCGATGACGTGCAGCTGGCGAGTCTGCAGGCCAAAGTCGCGAAACTCGGCTATGCGCTGCGCATGCGTTATCTCCAGAAGGCCGAGGGCGGTCAGGCGCCCAGTGTGTTTGATGCATGGATGCTGGACCGCGACTTTCGCGATCCGGAACGTCCCACCCTGGATGTAAGAGTGCTGCTCACCCGTGACCAGCTCTCGGAGCTCCATGACGTGCTCACACAGGTGCTGGACACGGCTGAGGAAGGACTGCTGTCACCACAGAACTTCCTCAACGAGCTGAAGAGCCTCGCCGCGACCGTCTCGCGGAGCCCTGAGCAGCTGGGAGGCACCACTGCCACCACCGCGGGGAAGGGCAACAGCCTGGCGGATCTGGGTTTCATGCGGGAGTACATCGAGGATCTTCCCTACACCGGTGAGGTGATGGGGCTGTCTCTGGATGACTGGCAGAGCTGGCCAACGCGGCGCCAGGTTAGCTTTCTCAACCACCTGGAGGAAAAAGTCAGTTATTATCGCGCGCTGCACGATCATACCGATCTCTGGGTCAGCCTCGGCGGCGGACCGGTGGGTGGTGATTCGGTCTTTCCCGTTCCACTGGAACTACTTCCGTAGCCCGGATCTCTCACAGGGCGGTGTTGGAGTATGATGCTCAGTTGCGCCAAATGAAATTGTGTTAAATATGCAACAGACAGTGTGTTTTTTAGAGATGCCTATCCCGGCCCTGGTTTGTCCACGTGCGCCAGCATCCGGGATTCCTGTAAGAAATCCGGTCCGGGCGATGTGAGCAGCGAGGTTTCCACCGCCCCGCAACCCGCGCGGGCGCTCATCTATCACCTGCGCGATGTGGTCAAGACCCGCGAAGCCGAGGGCGTGGCTTTTCGTCTCAGGGTACCGAGCCTGCAAATCGCCATGGGTGAGAAGATCGCGCTGATCGGCGAGTCGGGCTGCGGCAAGTCGACCCTGCTGGACATGCTGGCCTTCATCCTGCAGCCGTCCGCCGTCGGCGCCTTCCGCTTTCGGCCCGAGTGCGACGGGGAATCGCTGGATGTGCAGGCCTACTGGAAAGACGGCAAGCTCAACCAATTGGGCGATCTCCGCAAACGCCATATCGGCTACGTGATGCAGACCGGCGGTCTGCTCCCCTACCTGACGGTCCACGACAACATGAATCTGTGCCGCAGCGTGCTCGGGCTGCGCCCGGACGGCACAGTCGAACACCTGGCCGAGGAACTCGGCATCACCTCCCATCTGGGCAAGCTGCCGGACGCGCTGTCCACCGGCGAACGCCAGCGGGTGGCCATCGGCCGCGCCGTCGCTCACCGACCCTCCATCGTGATCGCCGACGAACCCACCGCCTCCCTCGACCCCTATGCGGCGGAGAAAGTGATGTCGCTGTTTCTCGGTCTGGCGGAGGAATTCAACATCACGGTGATTCTGGCCAGCCATGCCTGGCGCCACATCAAGAAGCTTGGTCTGCGTCGGCTTACCCATCGGACTCTCTGTGATGCCGACAAGAAACTGACCGAGACCGTGGTGAGCGGCTGAGTCATGGCCGGACCCTGGAGCAAGGTTTTTAGGTTGGCGAGCCGCGACTACGTCCACGAGTGGCAGATGTCCGGCTGCTTCGTACTCGCCCTTGCCGCGGTGCTGGGGCCCATGATGGTGCTGTTCGGGCTCAAGTTCGGGATCGTCGGCGCCATGGTGGATCAGCTGATCGAGGATCCCCGTAACTGCGAGGTTCGCCCCGTCGGCAGTGGCCGTTACGACCACGCCTGGCTGGAGAGCGTGCGCGCCCGCCCGGAGGTGGCCTTCCTGGTGCCACGTACCCGCAGCATCGCTGCAACCATCGAACTCAGCAGTCAGCACGCATCACGCATTGTGTCGGTGGAGCTGATTGCCTCGGACCGCGGCGATCCACTGCTCCCGCCGAACAGCCCGCTGCCGGAGGGTAGCACGCGGGTGGTGCTGTCGCAGAGCGCGGCTGAGAAGCTGGATGTCGCGGCCGGCGACACGCTGGACGGCAGTCTCGCCCGACGTTTTCGCGGCCACCAGGAACGCGTGCACCTGCCCTTGAGTGTGGCGGCGATCGCACCGGCACGGGCGTTCTCGCGCGATGGCGCCTTCGTCTCGGTGATGCTGCTCGAAGCGCTGGAGGATTTCCGGGACGGGCGAGCGGTGCCTCTGCTCGGCTGGGAGGGCGAGCCTGCGGATACCGATCGCACCTACCCGGGCTTCCGACTCTACGCGCGTTCCATCTATGACGTGGCCGGCCTGCGCGACGCCTTCGCAAGGCTCAACGTGGACGTGCACACCCGCACCGCCGAAATCGAGCTGGTGCAGCGCATGGACCGGAATCTGACCGCCATCTACTGGGCGATCGCCGTGATCGGTCTGGTGGGGTTCTCGCTCTCGCTGGGAGCGAGCCTGTGGGCAAATATCGACCGCAAGCGCAAAGAACTGTCGGTGCTGCGCCTGGTGGGATTCCGCACCGCCGATATCGTCTGGTTTCCCATGGTACAGGCGCTGTTCACCGCCGTCCTGGGCTGGGCGTTGGCGGTGGCCATCTACCTGGCCACGGCCTGGGTTATCAATGACATGATGGCGGCGCAGCTGGAAACGGGACAACAGGTCTGCCGACTGCTGCCCTGGCACTACGCAATAGCCCTGCTACTGACCTGCGGCGCCGCCGTGCTCGCGGCGGGGCTTGCCGGCCTGCGTTCGGCCCGCGTCGAACCATCCGAGGGCCTGCGAGACGTGTGACAGCGGGCGGTGAGCATCGACTGCCTCCGGCCCTGGCCAGGGCGCTCGAGGGCCGCGGCGTGCAGCGACTCTACACGAATGAAGTATCAAAAAAGCCAGCGCCTAAGGAGAAAAGAAGGCGCTGGCTCGTTGCTAGCTTCTCTAAACGAGTATTCTCAGCAACACACAGCTCGGGACAACTGTTCGCTGTGCTGCCGCTGCTATCGGCCGGTTCGCAGATTTTCTTGACTGCATTAGTAATTTCTAATGCGCGCATGGCAATACGGGAAAGTCAGGGGAATGACTGGTTTATCCTTCCCGCATGAGATCATCTTTCCTCAACAATTAAAAGGTGAGAAACGTTGAAACTGTCACATTCCATTTTTGCATTTGCGTTTCTCATACCAGCATGGTCAATAGATTTTGCCAACGCTGATACGCGTTGCCGAACTGATCCATTTGGTTATGCAGACTGTCACGATAGCAGTGGCAATATATGGCGAGGCCGAACAGATTCTTTCGGCAATGTAACATGGAGAGACAACAGAGGTAACACAATAAGAAGCAGAATCGATTCTTTCGGTAATACAACCTACAGAGACAACTTGGGCGGTACGCCTCGGAGGCGAACAGACTCCTTTGGCAATAAATTGCGGCGTAACAATAGCGGGGACTCCATTAGAGGCAGAAGCGATTCTTTCAGTAATAGAACCTACAGGGGCAATTTTGGCAGTACTGTTAAGTGTCGTACTGATTCGCTTGGTAATACAAGCTGTAAGTAGATCACTCGGTATGTTCGGGCTGGAGCTACTGCTTGAGATCATAGCGCTTCGGGTAATGGAAGCTTCTGTCAGGCCTGTGGCAATCCGCCCGGCGTCGTGTCTTGCCAGGAGCATCTCTCAAGGGCTGACCAAATCAGCAAACGTGGCAACCATGCAACGCAAGAATCTGACTGCAGTAGCCGTATTCATTCTCGGCATGGCAACTGCTGCGGCGGCGAACGAATCGGAAAACGGTGCTGGACTGAAGTGGCTCGTCGGGTTTGGCTTGACACATGGCGGAGATGAGTTGGCTGAGATTGAACTGGATTTCGATGGTGATAGCAGCGATGAGGACCTTCGCGGCGGTGATCTCATAACGCTTGCCGCAGGTCCCGTTGTTTATCTGCCACTGCCGGCCTGGAGCCTACAGATGACTATCGGCTATCACTTCGATGAAGTCAGCTGCATCTCAACGTTGACATATGGCGCCAGGACCTCACTCTTTTACTCAATCGTGATATACGCGTAGCCCCTGGCTTGTAAATCGGCGGGCAGTTTTGCTGCAGACTTCGCATTGAGCTTTTGAATTGCAGATAGTCGACTGGATCCGAGTTGAATGGCGATTCACAATATACAGGCTGGCAGTCGAGGTTAGTGAGTTAAGGGAAGCGAACCAACGCTATGAATTACTTGATGAAAGACGGACTAAAAAGGGAAAACCCATGACCAGGTACTCAAAAAAGCACCAGCTGTCAGAAACAACCCCGGACGAAGCCATGCGGATTGCCCGCGGCACACAACGTCCCGGGCAGACCAAAGAACAGACAAAGCTAGTCGCGCAAGGGATTCAAAAAGGTATCGAGCAATACAAGAAGCAACAAAGCGCCAGGGCCAGAGAACTGGACAAGAAGCTCAAGAAGGTCAATCAGCAGATCGCGTCACCTGAGGCGCACGAGATCGAGTGTAAGGAGAGAGTGATTTATAGACAGCACTGGTTACCCTGGCTGTTGCTGGCCATCAGTTGGCTGGCTATGGCAGCCTATTGGCTTGTCTGAAGATGGAACAGGGTGGCGCGACCAGTCGCGGACGGAACACGTTCCAGTGCTGATTCGCATGATTACTATTGCCAATACCAATACCGGGTACGGCAGACTGCTACCCTGCCATTGCGGAAATTCAGGCATCCAGCGTACCGGCAAGGTAGCCTGAAGAAGTTGGGCCAGGACGCGAAAAATAAAAGAATTTGTCCTCTGCCTGCCAGGTGCCTGCCGGGAAATAGCCGAGAAAAGAGCCACCGACATCCGCGAATCGGTGAAACGTCTCAGCCTGCACTATGAAGGACGCGACATGAGAGTCATCACCATATCCGTAGGTATTTCGATCTACCCCCAACTTTGGTGAAACGCCTGCCGAATTGATGAAAAAGGCCGACCAGGCACTTTATCAGGCAAAAGAAAACAGCAGAGACCGGGTGGTGCTTGCAGAACCGAACAACAGCGCGCCCTCTGTCCGCCCGATAAAACTCAGAGGATAACGTTGCCCTGACTGGGGCAATTTGCCTTGGGCAACAAGACTGTCTAAGTTATCGTGTTCAGGCAATGATGACGAGCTCGCCACCCACTCGCATGAAAACCGGTCGGTATCTGTTAATCGTACTTACTTCATTACCCGGATGGGTGCCGGCCGCCGAGCTCGATCTTTCCGGGTCAGATAGCCACCCACCCAGCGATTACAATACCGTCGACCGGGTACAGAGAAGTATCTCGGAAAACATCAACAGCGCTGCCCAGTGGATAGACTCATTCTTTGACGATGACCGCTTTATCGCCGAAGATGCCACCACCAAAGTGCGGCTGAGCGAATCTGTGTTCCTGGAACACGGTGACAGCCCCGAATACAAGACCAAGGTCAGTTTATCAATCAAGATTCCCAAAACCAAAAAAAAACTCAGGGTATTTGTAGCCAGCGAGGACGACACCAACAAGACACCCGATGCCCTGTTCAATCGCGTTGAAGACAGCGAAGAGACCTCTGCCGCCGGCGTCCAGTACTTTGCAAAAGCCTCTAAAAAACGAAACCTGAGCCTCACCACGGGTATAAAACTTGATAGTACTGAATTCTTCATCGGGCCACGCTATCGACGCACCTTCAAGTTCGATACCTGGCAACTGAGGTTTACACAGCGGGTTCGCTGGTTGAGCAGGAAGGGCTGGGAAGCAACGACGCGTTTCGACTACGAACGCCTGCTGGGCGAAAAACTGTTTTTCCGCCATACCGTGGAAGGGAGGTGGCGCGACGAGGACGAGGGTTACCAGTATGAAATCCGGCCGAGTCTTGTCCAGCAACTCCGCAGCAAAAAACCTATCGAATACCAATGGAACAACCTGTTCAAGACCAGCCCCAATCACCGGCTTGACAGCTCCGTCCTGCTGGTCCGCTACCGTCGCAATCTCAAACGTAAATGGTTGTTCTACGAAATCAATCCCCAGATCGCCATGCGCAATGACGAAGACTTCGAACCCAAGGCCGGCATCACCTTTCAGCTTGAAGTTGTGTTTGGTGGCAAAGATTTCCTCAAGCGCCGCGATAACAAATAGTGGTTTTTCGCTGCTCAGCAGAGGGTAAGTAACAACCTTGGCCCGAGCGGTGTCACACTTGCGGCCAAAATGTACGGCTTCCCCCCAGGATGGTGCTAAAATCAATAAAGCACGCACACTGTTTCAGCGTTAAACAGTTTCCCGCCGTTTTTCAAGCAAGCTGCCGGCGCGACAACGGTATGGTCCTAATCACTGGTCTGCAGTGGAAGACACACTCTGGAGGTGTTTTCATGAAATCACGTCTATTGAAACCAATGGCAGTATTGCTGATCACTGTTTCAACAGGTGCTACAGCCGATGGATACCGGCTGGACCCCGCCAGACCAGGCGCCGGTTCTGACGATTATTCTCAACCTGGCAGTAACCTGGCACCGTATGCCAACAAGTCAACCGCCGGCCCTGCCGCCGTGCCGGGCGGAAGTTATAGAAACCATGCTCCGCCCCGCTATCGAGTCCAACAGGGTTATGGCGGCAACACCAACGCCTTCCCCAGAGTGCCGGGTACGAGCTACAGAGACTACTCACGGCCTGGCTACAACACTCGATAACAGTCAAAGATACGGCAATCTTGTCGCGACGAGACTATCGGAGAGACTTCATGACACCCAGACGATGGATTCTCATTGCATTCTTGTTCAGCTGCCACTGCTTGTCTGCCTGTGGCCCCCTCACCATCAAAGACACCACGACACAATCCTTCATCCCCATCCAGCGCGGAGTTCTCGAACTGCATCAGGACGTCATCATCCCAGCCAACCGCACGCGCGTTTTTTTCCAGGATGGGCGCTTGTTGTATGGAATCAACGAATATTACCCACACTGTCAGTTGCGGGTACGGGATATCCTGGAACAAACTCAGACCGTACAGGCCGACCGCTTCACCATTGACAAAGTATTCGGGACGCTCGATCAGGTTGTCAGCAGCGGCCCTGTTCGCCTGGCCGCCGCCGGCAGCACTGTCATCGCCGGTGGTGGGGGGGGAGGTGGTAACGGTGAGAGCCGGCTGATGTACACATACTTCATGGCCTTGCATTCCGACCAACAGCCGAACGTGACCTATTTCGTGTGTGGAGGAGCCTTTGAGGAGCCCGCCTTGACCGAATACCCCACGCTTCAGGATATCCGCACAGCAATGGGGGATTACGCGACGCTGACACTCGACGGGAATAACCAGAATGGTATAACAAACTGATACTTAGAAGGGATTAGCGACCCCAAAACAACAGACGTATTCGCTCCTGTTTGTACTCACAGACACAAAGTGTCATAGTTCCCGGCGAGGAAAGACGTGCACCTGTTTGTGATATTTCGTCTATTCTGAAAACAGGTGTTTTGTCCGTTCTAACCATATGAGGAGTGTATAGCGATGCCAGACTTGGAGCCGTTATCAGATATAGACGTGGAATCAGCCCGTGGCATCAGCCGTCGTGACATACTGCTGGGAATAGGTGCTGCTGCAACTGTTGCCTACGCAGGAACGGCCGTTTCCGCCATGAAAGAGCATGATCACAGCAAGCACACCGCGCAACTTCCTGATTTGCTGAGTGCCACCAACGTCTGCCTTGATAAAGGCCAGCGTTGCATAGCGCACTGCCTCGTCTCCTTCCAGGAAGGAGACCTGGAACTGGCAGACTGCGCCAGCAAGGTACATGAAATGCAGGCCATCTGTGGTGCATTTTCGTATCTGCTGGCGGCAAACTCCGAATATTTAAAGGCCTATGCCGGTGTTTGCACAAAGGTTTGCGAGGACTGTGAGAAGGAGTGCAGGAAACACGAGGAACACATCGAATGTAAGGCCTGTGCCGATGCGTGCGCGGAGCTAGTTGATCAGATAAAGCTCTCCCTTAGCTAAGCAGCACTGACCCCGCTTTACGCACCCCGTTTAGCGGGGTCTTTTATAGTTTCGTATGGTTTCGGGCGCCCGGGGCGCAGCAGTCTGTCCCGGTGGGCGAATCTTGCCCTGCTCGCGCCTGTGGCGTTCGTCACCTTCGTGTTTTTTCGCAACCTGGACACTGTCCCTGCGCAGGCAGCTGTGGGCTAGTGGGCCATGCACGGGTGCCGTTCTTTACTGAGGCATCAGGGGATTGCATTTTTTAATGCTCACTCTTCCCTGAAGCAGATTCCCTTTGGAATACTCGCTGAAATGACAGGTGTTGGTTTCGGGATCATAATTCTCAATCCACAGATTCTCATCTTTCCACGTAGCCCCCATGTGATACTGTCCGGCAGGCACGCTGATGGTCATGACGCCGCCCCAGCGTTTTACAAAAATCTGCTGAAAGTGGAAATAATAGGCCGCCCAACCTGAGGCCAGTATCACGACAGCACCAATGAGTGCAGCCATCTGATTATTCATCTTAATGCCGATAATCAGTACAACAGCGATTACCAGGCCAATTATCAGCGCCCAATATAAATAAGTGATCATGTTAAAGTTCCTTCACGTTTCGCAACCACAGACCGGGCAATCCATAAAACAGAGTCACTGTAACGGCTCTGGCGGACTACTATAGATGAGAGACCAGCCGTGCACTCGGAATACTGGACCTGATCGCCTCGGTAATCTCGAAGCGTTTGCCGTTAATCGGTTTGGTGGAAACCCATAACAGATTCAGCGCCAGATTGAGTTCGGCAAAAACGACAGTATCACTGAAACAACCCAGTATGCGATGAATTTCCCTGGTGGTTCTCTGAACCTGGATCTGCGGTTGCTTATGCAATCCCGGGAAAATCACCATGAAATCAGTGACTGCCTTGCCGTCCGCATCGACTGTCGGGGCGCGCTTGCGTAGCGGCTCAGATGCATCGAGAATCGACAGGGTTACACGTGGCGGTTTCATGATATTGAATATAGCCTACCTGATAAGCCGGGTACAATCGACCCGGCCACAACCGTGGCAGAGTCCTTAAGCTGCTAAATAAATTGAATAATTTTCTAACAGCCATAAAAGTTCACTGGCTGCTGCGTATCCGCTTTGTTAGTATATGCGCGCACTGACACAGGGTCCCGGTAGCTCAGATGGATAGAGCGAGCGCCTCCTAAGCGCTAGGTCGGAGGTTCGAATCCTCTCCGGGACGCCATAAATAAAGGGTTTAAATGAATTTCTGCCGGCGTGGCGCATTAAGTAAAGCCTTCATAGTTAATTACGCAGTTAAATAGGATTGCGGCTTGTTTTAGCTCACACCAGACCAAGTTCGCCCGCCGCCCAGGAGAAACCCTCGTCATTGAAACCCCAGCCGGCGAACGGATCGCGGTCACCGTACTGGAAGTCAAAGGCAACCAAGTCAGAATCGGCACTGATGCACCGGCCGATATAGCGATTGTGCGGGAGGAGTTGCTGGATAAGTTACCGGCAGAGTCCTAAAGGTTTGCAGAGCCGCATTAAAAAAGCCAGCGCCCGTGGTTGCACAAGACGCTGGCCCGTTGCTAGCTTCCCTAAAGGTGTATTCTCAGCAACACACAGAACGTTGCATCCATGCGCTGTGGTGACTCTGTTATCGGTCAGTTCGCGGGATTTCTTAAAGCCAGGCTGATGGCCTGTCGTGCGTAAGGCAAAAAAATGGCCGCACTCAAGGGGGTCGAGTGCAGCCCAAAACGCTTTCCGTAAAAAAAGCGTTGCGGGGATTATCAGGGGCAGATCACCGGATGTCTATGCGACATATGTCTACAAAAAAGCCCGCCGAAGCGGGGCCTTGTTTCGGATCAAGCCCGATTATCCCCAGGGTCACCATCCTCAGCCCGCCTGGTCTTGTCCAAAAGGTCCAGTCCCGCCAGAAACATGGTTATGCCGTGGTCCATTATTCAGTCCTCAGGTTTCACCATCATCACCGATAGCGCGCTTCGTTGTCTCCGCCCTCAGCGTGTCAGGTGCTTGTGCTGGGCCGGCAGCCGCAGCGTCAGTGGAAAGCACCGGTATATCAAGGCCACCTATATCGCTACGAACCGGAGACTCTTCATCGACAGCCTCAGGCTTTGGCTCTTTCAACTTCGGCGGCTTGGGCATCCAGCGGATCAATCGCTGCGCGACCTTGGCGTAAAAGTCCGGGAATGCCTTTTCAGCTTCTTCGACGAATGTCCTTGAACCACGAAACCTTGAAGCAAGTTCAACCATATGCACGACCTCAAAGGAAACTGGCAGATCTGTCACACCGGCAGGAATCAGTATCTTGGGCTCATCCAAGACCTGCTGCAGCGGCGCCGAAATCATCGGTATTCTTTTTGGCCAATAAGCTCTAACTGTCAGGTCCTCATTGCCATCTATCTTGAGTTACCGCACAAACCAGTTTATCGCCGCTGTGGCGCTGGCCCTATCCTTGGGTGCGTCAAGCTTCATGCTCAGGGTTGTGGTGGTCAGGATTCATCCTGACATAAGAATCCTTAACGTCGCCACCTGCTTTCTACAGACTAGAGTATCTACTATCAACTGACAGGAAAGTATCATG
>Ga0209456_10001137_pt1 | contig 13160 bp, 12 predicted proteins | sample COG_11_FD_184755 | JGI IMG/M metagenome (GOLD analysis project Ga0209456, IMG submission 184755) | Pelagic marine sediment microbial communities from the LTER site Helgoland, North Sea, for post-phytoplankton bloom and carbon turnover... | ecosystem: Environmental > Aquatic > Marine > Neritic...
GACTTTGCGTTAAGCCAGATGGATGCGTTTTTCCGCAAGGGTTTTGACGACAACCAATATGTCCTTTTGGGCTGGTCCGAGGCGGGTTTTGTGCGTCTGATGTCGACCCAACCGGTGACCACCCTGGCTGATCTCAGAAAACTCAAAGTCTGGACCTGGGAAGATGCGCCCATGACCCGCATCATTTTTGATGAAGCCAATATTGCGGCCATTCCGCTTTCAGTGCCCGATGTTTTGGTGGGTCTTCAAACCGGGCTGGTGGACGTGGTATATGCACCGCCCAGCGGTGCCATTTCTTTGCAATGGTTTACCAAAACCCGCTACATCACCGATGTCAAACTGATCTATCTTATCGGCGGTGTGGTCATGAAGAAAAAAGTGTTTAACAAAATTTCACCCGCCCACCAGAAAATCCTCATGGACGTCTGGCAGCGCCAGATGAGCCAGCTGAAGCAAAAAGTCCGCAACGAAAACCTGGAAGCCATGCAGGTAATGGTCAAGCAGGGTATCAAAATTATTACCCCGACGCCGGGCCAGGTTGCGGAGTTTAAAAAAGTATCTGCCAAAGCCGTCCAGCGGCTGGAAGGCGAAACCTTTTCCCAAAAAGTCCTGGATGAAGTCAATGCCCACATAAAAACCTATCGAAAGAATAATCAATAATGCAGCGCTGGCAAAAATGGAGTCAGACCCTTGCCCGTATCGAAAAATTCACGCTAAGCACCATGCTGAGTGTGATGATTCTGGTGGCATTTTTGCAGATTATACTTCGCAACGTTTTTAGCAGCGGAATTTCGTGGGGTGACCCCCTGGTTCGCTATCTGGTGTTGTGGGTTGGATTTATCGGCGCCAGCCTGGCAACCAAAGAAGGCAAGCATATCACCATTGAAATATTTTCAAGATGGTTTTCCGGGCGCGGCAATCAGTATCTTCGGGCCATCTCCAACTTGATTTCAGCCCTGGTTTGCGGGCTGCTGGTCTATGCGGGCTGGACATTTGTCAGCAACGAGGCCCAAATGGGCGGTACCGCCTTTCTGCAGATTCCCCTCTGGATTCCGCAAATCATTATTCCGGTCACCTTCGCATTGATGACATTGCGGTTTGGCCTGCGCTGCTGGGTCGAACTGATGATGATTTTTACATCCGGCAACCCCAACAAGCACGGAAACCCATCATGACACTGCTGGCCATCCTTGCCGCCATTGTTTTAATGTTGATGGGGGTGCCTGTATTTGTGACGATCTGCGGACTGGCCCTTTACCTGTTTTTTATCAGCGGCATTGACCTGTCGGCCGTTGTTATCGAGATGCACCGCATGGCCACCACCCCTGTGCTGGTGGCCATTCCTCTGTTTACCTTCTCCGGATTTCTGCTTTCAGAAAGCGGCGCCCCCAAACGATTGATCCGTCTGTCAAACGCGATTTTGGGCTGGCTACCCGGGGGTATCGCCGTGATTGCGCTGCTTTGCTGCGCTATTTTTACCGCCCTGACCGGAGCGACCGGTTTGACCATCATTGCTTTGGGTGGCATCCTGCTGCCCGCCATGACACGCGTAAATTACCCGGAAAAATTCTCCCTGGGCCTGCTGACCACTTCAGGGACCCTGGGTTTGCTGTTCCCCCCCAGTTTGCCTCTGATTATCTATGCCATCTTTGCCGGTATCAGAATTGATCAGCTTTTCCTTGCCGGTATCCTGCCCGGAATTTTACTGGTCGTGCTGCTGTCTTTGTTCAGCATTTTCCGGGCGGTGCGGGCTGAGGTGCCCAAAACCCGTTTTCAGCTGTCTGAAATTTTAAGTGCCCTGCGGGAGGCACTTTGGGAATTGCCGCTGCCGCTGGTTGTTCTGGGAGGGATTTACAGCGGCAAGTTTGCGGTCAGCGAGGCAGCCGCCATTACGGCGGTTTACGTGTTGGTGGTTGAAGTGATCATTTACCGGGATATCCGCTGGCAGGACCTGCCGGAAATCATGCGCAAAAGTATGGTTCTGGTGGGCGCCGTCCTGATTATTCTGGGCGCAGCCATGGGTCTGACCAACTATCTGATCGATGCCGAGATACCGATGCAGCTGCTGGATTTTTTCGAAACCCATATCGAAAATAAAATTTTGTTTTTGATGGTCCTGAATCTGTTTCTTTTGGCGGTGGGCTGTACGATGGGAATATTTTCGGCCCTGGTCGTCGTCGTGCCCCTTCTGGCACCCATCGCTGCGGCCTACGGCATCGACCCCATTCACCTGGGCATCATCTTCCTGGCCAACCTGGAAATCGGCGCTTCGATTCCCCCGCTGGGCATCAACCTGTTTATTGCCAGCATCCGCTTTGAAAGGCCGGTACTAAAGCTCTATTGGGCCTCATTACCGTTTATTGTCATCCTGCTGGGTGCGCTAGCCCTGATTACCTATATCCCCTGGATAAGCCTTGTACTGCTCAAATAGGCGGCCGACATAGCGAATCACCCTGCGGCCATACTTGCCGGCAAACACCACAACTAAAATTCCAATCACGGGAATTAAAATCGTTGCAGCCGGTCATAAAGCGCCGTATTGCACCGGTAAAAAGGCATTCAAATCTTCAATTGTATTGGTAACCATCATATCACCTTTTTAAGCAATTGAGCGGTCGGAGCGTTTTTCCGATAGAGCTGCTGCATGAATAATCACTCGCTGGATCCGTGCAAACTCGTGCAATAGGGTTCGTAGCAAAAAAACTCCCCGACCCTTCATGAAATTAACGATTAAAGAGTACCATACCGCTAAAAATAAGCAGCATTCCGACCAAATGAAAGGCCCTGAGGGATTCACCCAGCCAGACGATGGCCATGATGGAGGCAAATACCGGAATAAAATTGATAAACAGACCGGCACGATTGGCACCGATTTGCTCCACGCCGTAATTCCAGCAAAAAAAGGCCACAATTGACGGAAACGCAGCAACATACAGGACACTGGCCACCACTTCAACGCTTACCACAAGTGGCGGGCTGTACATTATCTCCAACAGGTACAATGGCAACAGACCCAGAGCACCCAGGGCGAAAGTGTAAAGCAGAAAACTGAGCGGATGAATAGACGGTCTGCGCTGTAAAAAGGCTGAATAAAGGGCATACAGTATAACGGCCGCCAGCATGAGCAAATCACCCCGGACAAAAGACAAATCCGAAACCGTTGAAAATCGACCGCGCAATACCACCAGGCCGGCCCCGATGATGCACAGCCCCACACCCAGACTTTGCAGCCGGCTGACCTTCTCTTTAAATGCCAGCAGGGAGATTAAAATGATAACGGCCGGCATAGCGGTTTGAATGAGTGCACCGTTAATGGCCGTGGTTGTGTGCACGGCCATGTAAATCAGGGTGTTAAACGCCGAGATGCCGACCAGAGATAAAAACAGCATCACCTTCCAATGGCGGACAAAAAGGGGCCAATCCCGTTTGGCATAAGCGTGCGCAAGAGGCCACAGCAACAAGAATGCAACTGCCCAGCGCCAGAAGGCGAGCGTGACGGGCGGAATGAGATCAACGACGCCACGGGCTAAAACGATGTTACCGGCCCAGCACAACGGTGCAACCGCCAGCAATAGATAGGGGCGCCAGTTAAATTTTTCAACCCGGTGACTGTTGGCATGAGATGATTTCAAGTATAATGCAAATTCTGCGACAGGGTTTAAGGCTTAATAAAACTGCCGGCCGCACACCGCAGCGGCCAGGAAGTATCGCAGGTATCTGATAAATTCAGCGTCAAGTCAAGTTGTTCTTGATGAATGGCAATGACGAATACAAGATGGAATAAGCGGTGTTAAAGCGTCGCACAAGAAAGGGCGGCCCCGCAAACGGCAGGCTGCCCGGATTAAACAGACAACGGAGATTAATAATATGGCATTACCGTTTTAACCTCCAGCCGCGGATCCGGTATCCACGGCCAAAAATAACATAAGGCCCCGATAAAATCCGTCAAGTTGTTACGCCCTGCGCCGGTCAAGATCACAGAATCCGTCATGCACTTGAATCATTGACAGTCCCAGATTTCGTGGTAATCTAATGACTCATGGCTGACACAGAAAATGAGATTGAAGAACAGCCGCTGGCTGTGAGCACTTACTGGTGGATGCGCCAGATTTTGTTAATTGTTATTGCCGGTTTTTATCTGGTTTTTGGCATCCAGCTGCTGATCTCCGCCTACCAGCTCAACAATCCAGCCTATTTCATCTTTACCTTTTTCGCATCCAATTTCATGATCCTGTTCAGCGGAGCCCTGGTGGTGGGTTTTGTTATCCGCATGGTCATCGTCTATCGGCGCTTGAAAAATCCGAATATCTGAATCCTATCTATCGTTTGCCAGCGAATCCAATTCCGAAAGGCCTTCGACGAAATCAAGCGGCAACGTAAACAATATTCCTTTGCCGGGCTGACCCAGATCACCGCATAAGGATCTGACAATTTTGATGGCCTGATCCAGGCGATCCTTTTCTTTTACCACGGTCAGAACGGTCTTGTTTGAGGATTCCAGATCCGTGGTGACCTTGTTGATTTGCTGCATCACCGGCAGCGTTGCCCGGGTTCGCATTAACACCCGGCCCATACCGGTACTGTCAATAACCGTAGAGCCGGTGATGCCAATTTTGGCAAATTGTTCCATAATGGTTGGCAATTGTTCGGAACGCTCCAAAACATTCACCAGTAAATACATCAGATGGTACCTCCTCTTAATCTTTTGTCAACCGCGCCTGCGGGTTGGCAGTATCTTCTTTTTATGCAGCCAAAATGAGATGGCAGCACAGATAAAAAGTGTGACCGCAACGGTGGTTGACATTTTAATTCGATCTATAAATACTGCCGGATTTTCTGAAAGCGGATCTAAATACAGCTGGTGACTAAATCGGGCAAAATTAAATGCGCATAAACTGACCAGCATAAACGCCATTCCGGTGCAAACATAAATTCCGTATTTTTTATGACAACGATGAAAAAATAGTCCCGTTAGCGGCAGCGCAATGATCAGTACCAGAAAAATCATAACGCAAATGCCGGCACTCATATATTTGACCAGATGCAACGGGATCACCCCTTTATCAGCCACGCTGTAGCTGTTGCGGACTCTGTAGGCTTCCTGCGACCATCTCAACCTGACCATTTGCGTATGCGCGCCCAGATGTTGCACCTTAAATTCTGAAGAGATATTCTCACAGCCACCTTTGGGAACGCTAAGCATGGCCCGATATTCCAAATCGGGCACAATGGGATAATCACAGTCTGTATTTGTTTCGCGACACATGTAGACATTTTTATCTGTGGCCTGAGGAAAAATTTTTTGAAAATCATCCCAGCGCAAGCATTGAAACTGAAGCTGATTCAGATGCGGATTGAAGGTTTCGAGCACCACGTAAAAAAGGGCAGATGGCGCTTCATTAGGTGCGTACTGTTTGCTGGTAAAATAAGGCACGCTCGCAATGGCCGTCACCATAAATAGGATGGGCAGGCCGGCGATAGCGATGAGGCCCAGCAATAGTTTGAGTCCACGGCTCATTTTACAGATCATCTCCTCGATGCAGACAGGTCATTAACATCTATGTTTGATGACAAACATGTTGGCATATGGCTCATCTTATCCTGAAAGGCGGCGACTAAGTCTGCAAGCCCACACGACTGTCTTCTTTCATCTTAAAAATTCTGGCCGCCAGCCGTTCGGGAAATATCACCGGCACCTCCGGCTGTCTGGCAAATGTAAATTTGACAAAACCACCGAAGACAGATAGGAGTTTGCAGACACCGATCCACAGCATAAAAATAAGATATTGGCCGGCACAGAAAACGGCTCAAATTGAATGGCATCCATGTTCATTCATCAATTATACCGTAAGCTTACATTTATATATCGGTCAGATTTGCCGATCCCTTTACGTTTGGGGCATTAGTAGCGCCCCAGTGTTATGCTTTGTAGCCCGCTGCGCATGATGATGTTTCTCAGCAGGGGTCTGAAGATAAAATGGGATTTCACATTTTTTAGAAAAATATTTTTGCGCAGTTGGCGGCATGTTTGGTCATACCGTTTTTCAAAGCCGTCGAGTGAGCTTTGCAAAGCCTCAGCCAGCATTAAAGCACTTTTGAATGCATAACTGAGCCCTTCTGCCGAGCTGGGGCTGATCCAGCCGCCGGCTTCACCCAGCAAAGCAATGCCACTGCCGCCCGCAGACAGTTGATTTTGCAGCAGGGGCCGCAGAATCAGGGTGCCTTCTCTGTATACGGTTTTACCAAACTGCATGCCGTATGCTTTCAGCTTTGTTTTGAGGAGCGCAAATTTTTCAGCGGCCTTTTGTCTGTAAGGCAGGGCTGCTCCGATCAATAGATGATTCCCCTTTGGAATCGTCCAGCAATAATAATCGGTGATGTCGGCGTCGAAAATGGAAGTAAAATAGGGGCGATCATTTTTGCGTTCAACCCATTCCTGTATGGCAACATATCTTTCAGGGAAATCGATGCGACCGGCAAACTGTGCGCGGACTTTTGATTTGGCGCCGTCGGCGCCGACAACAAATCTGGCTTTTTCCGCGAACCGGTTGTTGCCCTCTGTCAGCGTGAGTTTAAAACCAGCACCGTCGGCAGCATAGGATTGAAATCGACAACCGGTTCGAATGTCTACATTGGCAGGCACCAGCGAAAGTAGCCATGAATCAAATTTCTTACGATTCATGTTGATGTAGTGACGCTGATAATATCGCTCCAGTCTTTGGGGGATATCGATGGATTTAACCACAAACAGCTGCGGATCCTCTAAAACACTTTTGGGAAGGCCCAATCCCAATTTGGACAACATCATCTGGGCATCGGGCGCCAGCAACCCTCCGCAGCACTTGAGCGCCGAAAAACCCTCGCATGGGTCTGCAAGCCGGCGATGTTCAATTAACAAAACTTTATAACGGTCGCCAATAAGGCGGGCGAGGGTGGCGCCGGCCGGGCCACCACCTATAATTGCAACATCATACATAAATTTAGCCGGCCCAGCGATCTTTGTACTGATCGTAGCGAGAGCAGCCTTCTTTATTACCCAGTTCGCACGATTTTTTCAGATCTCTTAGGGCATTTGCAAAATCCTTTTTGTGATAGTATGTGCCGGACCTTTCAAGATAGGCTCTGGGATGATCCGGTTCCAATTCAATAAACTGATCCCAATATTGGACGATCCTGTCCAATTCGTGTTGCTCAAAGAGCGTATAATCCAGCATCAAGTAAGAATTAAAATGGCGTGGATCCAGTTCAATTACTTTTTCAAGATCAGCGAGCGCCAGATCCAGCTCTTTCAGGCGCGAAAACGCCACCCCCCGCCAGTAATGGGCCTCGACATTATCCGGATAAAACATCAAAGAAAAATTATATTTTTCAATGGCCTGGTTAAAATCCGTTTTATAAATTCTATGGCCTTTTTTGAGCAAATGGGTACCGGCCCATTTCTGCCAGTTCAAAGTGGATGAGTCCGTCGGGCTTAATAAAATGGCGGTGTGCAGATCATCCAGAGCGGCATCATAATCATTATTTTGGAAAAAAACCCGGGCACGCGTGCGATAACTTTCCTCTCTGGTTGCCCGCAGATATATGCTGTAATCAGCATCCGCCAGCGCCTTATCAGGCGCTTTGAGATAATGATGATATACCTTGGCCCGCTCGTTATAAAAATACCAGCTATCGCCGAAAGCCATGGCTTTGGTGTAGAGGGTTGCGGCTTCTTCATACTTTTCTTTCCCCTTGAGCACTTTGGCCTGGTCGCTATAGATATATCCGTATAAAAGAGTGAGGTAGGGATTATCCTGCGCATACGGCTCAGCTTCTTTGGCAAAATTTTCCATCTGACGGTAACTGCCGCCCCAGCGGGGTGTAATGGCATTCATAAATGCCGAGCGAATTAAAAATGAATGCGGAAACATTTCCAGCGCAGCCTGTAACCAATCCTGCTCTCCGGCATGATTGCCGGTGGCATTGCTGATGCTGATTAATATGATGTAGGCCGTTAACAGCCTCGGGTAGATATCGCGGGCTCTGATGGCGTCATCAGACGCTTTTTGAAAATTTTGTTGCATCATCCTGATTTGTTCTTGGGTTGTGTCTCTGGCCCAGCCATAGCCGCGGCTTTCCCATCCTTTGGTATAATAATAATGGGCTCTTGCAAGGTAGGGGGCAAAATGATCGGATGAATATTCAATCCAGGCTGCAAACAGCTCTTCATAAGACGGCCGTGTGGTGGCAAAAACGCTGAACGCATCCTGAAACCGATATTCGTTGTTAAAATCGGTTTCACAATCCTGCTGAACCGTTTCGATTTTTAAATTAAGGGTCGCAAACTGCCGATTTTCGAATAATTCTCTTAAATGTTCAATTTCATCCAGCGTCAGGGTGTCCTGTGGTTCTCTTGAAACGGGCAGATCTTTTGCGGCTAGAGTCACCTCATAGAAATCCGTTTGCCGTAATTTAAGCCTGTGTAAAATCTGAAAGGGGTTACCGACGATATGACTGACGCCAAAGCCAATCGCGCCCAGCAAACCAATCACAATGCCCGTAATTATCAGGGTTTCAATTAAGCCGGTCTTTTTTACATTTGAACCACCGCATGCAAGGCACTCACCTACCGGGCCTAACTGGCGACCACAAGTCGGACACTTACGGTTCATTAAATTTTCCTTATTTTCACTTGGGGCAATTGCCGATTTCACTTTTCACTTGCCGACCGGTAAGACTTGACATGCAGCCGAATGTCTATACCGATTTTTAAAAAGATCAGTACACACAGCAGCGCCACCGGTGAGCCCAGTTTCATAACCAAGAGGCCACCAACGATGATGGCCACATGCATCAAAACAATTCGCTTGTAGGGGCGTATCATGATGTCCCCCAATTTTTGCGTCAGGTCGTGTTGCCCCTTTATAAAGTTCGTTATAAAAGAGATACCGTGGCTGACGAAAAGACCCACAGCCGGCCATTCCAGGCCCGGCGGCCGGCTATGCCAAAGCTGCATGACAACCGAATATAGCAGTTGTAAAAATATAAAAGGGCCCAACCAGACGTCAGTAGGAGTCATGGCTTCATCAGGGGAACCGATTTTAAAAAAGGCCAGCAGAAAAAAACCGTGCACTGCACAAAAGCCGCCAAAATGCACACAGAAAAAAGGAATCATAAATAATTTCTGAAACAGCTTGGATCGGGATTCGACTTTTACCAGAAGCATGCGCAATATGTTGAAAAATCCGACAATTAAGTTTTCTATCCAGTAAAGTAACACAATGGCAGCCGCATCCCAGCCCAGAAAAAGAACCCCGATCAGCGGTACCAGATTGGCAACTGTCAGAGCGACGATGGAAAGCGAAGGCTTTGGTAGCTGCTTATTGGGATCAACACGTCTCATTAGAAAGCGATATTCGAATAGACCTTTATCGTTTGCCCAACAGGTTATCCACGCACAGAGATCAGGGTCGGAATTAAGATCGCGGCGATAACCCCCAGAACGGTTAGCACAATGGACACCAGCGCCAAGATGCCGATAAATTTCCAGAACGATTTTTGATACGCAATGGCTTTGCCCAGCTCGATCGCATCGCCGGATTTCAAAAAAGCGCTGGCTGCCGACGAAAACTTTGAAAGCCAGATCGATGGTACCAAATAAAATACACCGGAAAGAACATATAAAATGCCCATAATTACCAGCGGGGGCGCTTTTTCAGATACCGGAATAAAGCTTTCACCCACCATCACACCCAATCCGACCAGAATCATCAGCCCGGTGCCAATAAATCCCAAAACCGACAGCAGACGGGTCCAGGGCCGGGTTGCCTGTAATGACTTGCGGATGTAGTTCAATATTGCTCTGTCACGATCGGCGCTGCCATCCGGACCGATTTCTTTGGGCCCCTGTCCGTCGCTGAGATGTTGCATGCTTTGCTCCTTGGTCGCAATTGATTGCCAATAACTAAGCCTATTTTCGCATATTGGGATAAAAAATGCAAAAAAGACAGCGGTAAGACATTAAATTTACAACCATATTTCGACAGATGGCCAGCTGGATGAAATTTAGGCGATCAGCATGCAATGATGCCAGCCGCAGGCGGAGCCATGCGCCGGGTCAGCGAAAATTGACGATTTGAATAAATTCGACTATAATAAAAGTATCTGATCCGGAATGGAGAATCCGCCTATATGACAAAACTTCGCTGGCCGCTGTTAGCGGCGGCCGTATTGCTTCTACTTTTCTTATCCAACCCGACAATCCAGGCAAAATCAGCTTCAACCGCATCCCGCTATGACCAGGGGTGGCAGTCCTATGACGCCGGGCACTACGTCAAGGCTTTTGAAATCTGGCAGGCCCTCGCGGAAAAAGGCCATGATCTGGCGCAGGTTAATCTGGGGGCTATGTATGACGCGGGGCAGGGCACGGCCGAAAACCCCACCAAAGCATTTGAGCTGTTTTTCGCTGCGGCCCAAAAAGGCAATCCATATGCGCAGTACAATGTTGCAAACATGTACGCCCAGGGCCGCGGCATTCGCTGCGACCGCAGCAAAGCCAAATCCTGGTACCTAAAGGCATCCGAGCAGGGTCTGGCAATCGCCCAATACGGCCTGGGCATGCTCAATGCCAGTGATGTCACGAAAAAAGATGCGGATGCGGCTCAACATCTGGATATTGCCATAGGATGGTTGTTTAAGAGCGGATTGACGCATCTAAAAAATGATAATCTCAGCGGTGCCCGGCAGGCCTTTAATTCAATTACCGAACTTGCCGTCGATCACCCCCTGGCCGAACAGCTCAGCTGCAAAATCGAGAGTAAAGAACACATTCAGGACGCCGACTCCCGTATCGCATCTTTTGCCGGCGCTTCATTCGGAACTGGATGGCCGATCTCGGCGGGCTATGTGATTACCAATCATCATGTGGTGGACTCGGCCGCAGAAATTTTGCTTTTGGATGCATCCGGCCAACAAATAAAGGCCCGACCGATCTTATCAGATGCAGTTCACGATATCGCCATTTTGCAGGTGGTTGACACCGAGCTGCTGCCACCAGCTCTTCCGCTGGCAACCGCCGGCATCAATGTCGGCGCCAGAGTGTTTACCATGGGCTTTCCCCGTATCGATGAGATGGGTGTCACCCCGAAACTGACTGATGGCGTCATCAGCAAGTTGTCGGGACTGCAAAATGACCCGGCCAGCTATCAAACAACCGTGCCCATTCAACCCGGCAACAGCGGCGGCCCGCTGTTGAACATGAGTGGTGAAGTCGTTGGTGTTGTGCGTTCGATGATCGGCGTAAAGCATATGCAAACCGGCGAAACTCGCGTATACGAAAACGCCAGCTGCGCAACGAAAATTGACCGCCTGTCGATAATCCTCAGTAAACTGCAAGCGCCCGTGGATGCACTTTTAACGTTGCCCCACGAACCGGAAAACATGACTGCTCTGAAAAAACGCCTGCAGAACTCACTTCTGATTGTGGTGGCCCGCTAGTGTCGTGTCCTACCGGTATATTCTAAAATTCTACTTTTATTTCTTTCCCATCTGAGAGTTTGAACACCGAAAATTCCAAACGCTTGGATCATTGAAAATGGAGATTTGGAACTTGTTTGGCCTGTGACGAACCGTTCGGCCCTGAGCTCACGGCCGAAGGGCGCAGTCAAATCGAATTTGAGTACGGTCATTTGGGGTTAATAGCCCCGGGTGCCCTTTTTTTTGGATCTTATCCCCTGTGAATCGGGGGAATATCACTGCCGACCGCGTTATATCCCCCAATTTTTAGTCTAATTTTTTATGCTAAGCCTATGATCAAAAAAAAATTATTAAATTATATCAGTTTGTTAAGGCGAAATTGGGTCGACTGATCATTACCTGGCAAGAATTTTGTTACAGATAGAAGAGCAGTTAGTCAAGTTGGTAGAAGTGGTGCGATATCTCGCGTGCCGAAACACAAACGTTGGACAAGGAGGAAAATCATGAAAATACCTGTACCCAAAATGATTGGTAGTGTTGCCATTGGGATTGCGGTCGCCATGCTGATCGGCTGTGCAGCCAGCAGCAACAATACGATGGCCAGCAAGTATGAATCCAAACTCAATGAAAAAAACCAAAAAATCGATCGGCTTCGCGCCGAAAACAAAGAAAAAGAAAAGATTATTGAGGTCTACAAAAAAGAACTCAAGATGTCGAACGAAGAGGCGGCGGCGGCTGAGCGGAAAGCTCGCGATACCCAGGCCTCGGGCTCAAGCATGAAGGCGTCTGATTCGGGAAGCAGCCTTTTTCCACCCAATGCCAAAGCGGGTGAATGCTGGGCAAGAACCTTTGTTGCCCCCACGTATCGGACCGCTTCCGAACAGGTTTTGAAACGCGGGGAATCTGAACGCCTGGAGCTCATCCCGGCCGAGTATACCTGGGAAGAGCAGAGCGTTTTGGTCAAAGAAGCTTCTCAGCGGATGGAAATCATTCCCGCCACGTATCAGTGGGTTGAAGAAAAGGTCCTGGTAAAGCCCGAATCCAAGAGATTGGTTGAAGTGCCTGCGCGATATGAAATGCAGCAGGAACGGGTTCTGGTCAAAGAGGCCCATACCGTATGGAAAAAAGGCCGTGGTCCGATTGAAAAAATCGATCATGCCACCGGTGAGATTATGTGCCTGGTAGAAGTGCCGGCATCATATAAAACCGTATCCAAACGGGTTATGGTCAACCCGCCGACCACCAAAAAGGTTCTCATCCCGGCTGAGTTTAAGACCATTAAGAAACGGGTTATGGTGGAACCGCCCAAAGAACGCAGAGTCGAAATTCCGGCTGAATACAAGACGGTTAAAGTTCGCAAAATGCTGACAGCGGCCCAGGAGCGTAAAATTTCGATCCCGGCTGAATATCAGACCATTACGCGGACCGAAAAAACCAGCGACGGCCACATGGAATGGCGGCGAATCCTGTGTGAAACCAATGTCAACGCTTCGATCATCAAGCAGGTTCAGATGAATCTGCGCTCTGCCGGGCATGATCCCGGACGTATCGACGGCGTCATTGGCCACGACACCGGGTCTGCGCTCAAGTCCTACCAGCGCGCCAACAAGCTTGCTGAAGGTGGTTTAACCTACGAAACGCTTCGTCACATGAATATCAGCCTGTAACCCACTGCATCCGTTACATGTGCGAAGCGCCAAGACCCC
>Ga0209456_10001138_pt1 | contig 13156 bp, 11 predicted proteins | sample COG_11_FD_184755 | JGI IMG/M metagenome (GOLD analysis project Ga0209456, IMG submission 184755) | Pelagic marine sediment microbial communities from the LTER site Helgoland, North Sea, for post-phytoplankton bloom and carbon turnover... | ecosystem: Environmental > Aquatic > Marine > Neritic...
CCTCGCGTACGCCAGGAAACCGAATACTTCGTCGCCTACTGCTCGACCACGAACATCACCACCAACCGCCTCGACGACACCGCTGAAGTCGAACCCAAATGTGGTGGGGAAGTTCTTTGCGTGAAGAAACGCGCCGCCATCCTTTCCGGTGACGACCTTTGCGTCCGCTGGGTTGGTCGCAGCCGCCCGAACCCGCACCAGGATCTCGTCCTTCCCCATCGTGGGCGCATCGATCTCACCAATACGAATGCTCTCGAGGGGGCCGTTCCTATCCAACAAGGCTGCGCGCATATGTCTCTCCGTCAATCGACGACTCGGGCCACCAACCCGGTGCCTTCCGGCAATGTAACATCACCTCCGGTTCGAAGGAGACCCAACCCGTATGTCAGCACGGCCAGGGTAATTGACCCCTTGATGCGACTCTTGCCCTCGAAGCGCTGCGGCGAGTCGTCGAGGTGGACGACGCTTCCATCGGCGCCGGTCGTGCTCTTGAACGAGACCTCCATCCAGCCGGGCCGCCCGATCCGCGGATTCTTTCGGCGGGCGACGCTCGCCATCACCTGCGTGCCCTTGTGAACGACGACCGTCCCTCGGCTGTTGGTGACGTTCTCCATGACGGCGAAGTAGGGCTGCTGCCCGATCGTCGTGGGCTGCTCGGAAGTAGCCTTTCGCGACTCGATTTGGAGAACCGTGACAACGGGGATCGAAGTCCCGGTGGGAACGCCCTCGTCAGCCGACTGCGTCGCCACAGCCTCTGGATGGGTCGTCCGCACGTGACGTACGGGTGAGCCACACGCCGCAAGCGTGATGAGAGCGAAGCTGGCAGCGGCGACCGTGCCGTTCGCGAATCCCGGGCCCGAGATTGGTTGCTGGAGATCTTTCATCTTCTATTCCTTTGTTCCGGCTCCGACAGTCTCAGAGCCACGGACTTGGTTTCACACGGGCCGTCCATGGCGACCTCATGAGGCTCAGCTTGTGCCATGCAGAACCGCATTGAAATCACTTTTGATGCACATGTTCGTTGCAATTATGCAATGATGGGCAGATGGAGCGCTGGGACGACCTCCGCATATTCCTCGCCGCCTTTCGTGAGGGCAGCTGCGCGGCGGCGGGCGCCCGTCTCGGCGTCAACCAGAGCACGATCAGTAGACGGATTTCCGCTTTGGAAAGCGACCTCGGAGTTCGCCTCTTCGACCGGACCCCCGACGGGCTCGTCCCCACCGCAGCAGCCGAAGAGATCGTTCCTCGCGCCGAGCTCTTTGAAGCTACGGCCGCCGAGTTGGTAGACGCGGTCGAAGGGCTAGACACTCGCCTGGGTGGTGTGGTGCGGGTCGCTTCGCCGGACTTGATCGCGAGCGAGCTCCTTGCTCCTGCGCTCCCAGGCTTCCTCCGCGAACGTCCCGGCTTACGCCTAGAGTTGATCTCGGGCGATGCGATCGTAGACCTCAGCCGTCGAGAGGCCGATCTCGCACTGCGATTCGTCCGTCCGGAGAGCGGTGACCTGATCGTTCGACGTGTCGGCACCTTGCGCTTTGGAGTCTACGGATCGAAAGCGTACCTCGACGCGCACCGCGGCGAGTCGGCAGAAGAGCTCGCGTGGCTCGACTGGGACACGACGCAGGCGCACTTGCCCGACGCGGCTTGGCTACACACCGCGTTCACCGGAATCCAACCCGTGCTGCGCACCACCAGCCTGGGGGTGAGGCTGCGCGCGACTCGAGCTGGACTCGGGGTCGCGGTCTTGGCCCGACCACTCGCGGAACGGTACCCCGAGCTCGAAGCGCTTGAAGGCATGCCGGACATACCAGAGGTCCCTGTGTGGCTGGTCGGACATCGTGCCCTGCGTAACCTGCCTCGCATCAAAGCCGTCTGGGCCTTCCTCGAGGAGCAAACCTCGGAGTTCGCGTAGACCGCGCGCGTCTGGTCTCCCTCGGGTGGACTAGCGCTCGACCGTGACGCCCTTCCAGAACGCCACGTGATCTCTGATGTTGGCTGCGGCCTCTTTGGGTTCCGGATAGAACCACGCCGCGTTTTCGTTACGCTTGCCATCGACGACGAGGTGATAGTAGCTGGCTGTGCCCTTCCAGGGGCAGACACTGTGATGGTCGCTCGGCTCGAAGAACGCTTCTTTGATCGTGCCTGACGGGAAATAGAGGTTCCCCTCGACGACCTCGAACTCGTTCGACTCTGCGATCACCTGCCCCTGCCACATCGCCTTTGCCATCGCGCCTCCTGTTTCATGCAACCTAGGGCGCGTTCACGGCCCGTCGACCCCTGTTGACCTGACCGTCGCGAGCCCCACAAACTCGGCACCGCATGGCGAACCATCTTCAGAACGAAACCAGTCCCTACCTTCTCCAGCATGTGGACAACCCCGTCGACTGGTACCCCTGGGGCGAGGAGGCGATGCGGCTCGCCAGCGAGCAAGACAAACCGATCCTGCTCAGCATTGGCTACGCCGCATGTCACTGGTGCCACGTGATGGCGCACGAGTCGTTTGAGGACGAAGCGACCGCTGCACAGATGAATGCCGACTTCATCAACGTCAAAGTCGATCGCGAAGAGCGTCCCGACATCGACAGCATCTACATGCAGGCGGTCAATGCGATGATCGGTCGCGGGGGCTGGCCGATGACGGTCTTTCTCACGCCCGATGGCAAGCCGTTCTACGCAGGCACCTATTTCCCGGATGAACCTCGGCACGGGATGCCGAGCTTCCGGCAGATCCTGACCGGCGTGACCCAAGCATGGCAGCGCGACCGAGAGAACGTCGACGGCAGCGCCAGCGAGGTCGCCGAACGGCTCCAGGCACTCTCGAGCGTGGGCTTCGAACAGCAGCCACTCGACTCGGATACTCTTCGAGGCGCGCTGCGTGGTTTGGGCCAGCAGTTCGATGCGACCTGGGGCGGGTTCGGGGAAGCGCCCAAGTTTCCGCAGCCGATGGCGATCGAGCTCCTGCTGCGGGAGTTCCTTCGGAGCAAGGACGAGCATGCGCTCGAGATGGCTGAGACGACGCTCCAGAAGATGGCTGAGGGCGGGATGTGGGATCAGATCGGCGGCGGCTTCGCCAGGTACTCGGTCGACCATCGTTGGCTGGTGCCGCACTTCGAGAAGATGCTCTACGACAACGCGCAGCTCGCACGGGTCTATCTCCACGCATGGCAGGTCACGGGCAACGATTTCTACCGCCGCATCACCGAGGAGACCCTCGACTACGTTCTGCTCGAGATGCGCCACGAGAATGGCGGCTTCTACAGTAGCCAGGATGCCGACAGCGAAGGCGTCGAAGGCAAGTTCTACGTCTGGTCGGCCGACGAAATTCGCGACGCCCTTGGCGTGGACGCCGACGTGTTCATGCAGATCTACGGCGTGTCGGACGAAGGAAACTGGGAAGGCCAGAACATTTTGAACCTGCGTGTCGATCCCAAGCGCCTGGCCGTGCAACTGGGAACGGACGCCGGAAGTCTGTGCGCGCGCTTGGCTGCAGCGCGTACCGAGCTCTATGGGCTCCGTTCCCAACGAGCTTGGCCGGGGCTCGATGATAAGGTCCTGACTTCTTGGAACGGCCTCATGCTCGCGGCGTTCGCCGAAGCGGGGCAGACACTTCGTCGGCCGGACTACATCGAGGCGGCCATATCGAACGCCGACTTCCTGCACCGGACGATGCGACGTAACTCCGGGCGCCTTTTCCGAACGTGGAAAGCTGGCTCGGAGGCAAAGTACAACGCGTATCTCGAAGACTACGCCTTCTTGGCCGACGGCCTCCTGGCCCTCTACGAAGCCACGTTCGAGGCACGCTGGGTCAACTGGGCCCGCGAGCTCGCGGAGCTGATGTTGGCGCACTTCCGCGACACGACAAACGGCGGCTTCTTCGACACCTCAGACGACCACGAGCAGTTGATCCATCGGCCGAAGGATCTCCAAGACAACGCGGTCCCAAGCGGCAACGCGATGGCTGCGAGTGTGCTGACGAAACTCAGCTTGCTGACGGGCAACGGAGACTACTGGCAAATCGCCGAGCAAAGCACCGCAACGATGAGCAAATTTATGAGCCAGTATCCGTCTGGATTCGGTCAATGGCTCAACGTCGCCAGCTTCATGCTCAGCGAGCCACGTGAGATCGCGCTCGTGGGAAGCGCCGACGCGATCGCGCCTTTGCTCGAAGTGGCCCGCGATGGGTACCAACCCTTTCAAGTCGTTGCTGCCGGCGAGGAAGCCTCATTGCCTCTACTAGAGAACCGACCCCAGATCGACGGTCGAGGGACGGCGTACGTCTGCCGTCAGTTCCTATGCCAGGCCCCGGTGACGAAACCAGAGGAGCTCGCCCTTCAGCTAGGCGTGGCTTGAGCCCGCGCCAGACATGGATTGCCCTGCTCGCCCTCGGGCTCACGGTGTCCTTTGCCGTTGCGGCGAGGAGGGCAAGTTCGTGGACGGCCCTGATCTCGATGGGGTACCCCGAGGTGAAGTGGGTCGACGGGGAAACGCTCTCCGGCTGGATGGACCGCCCGCCGGACCAGGAACTCGTCCTGCTGGACGTACGCACTGCCGAGGAGCAACAGGTCAGCCACTTGCGAGACGCAAGGCACCTGGACGCCCGCAACCCCCGCATCGAGGCGCTCACCATCCCAGCGGGCGCCACGGTCGTCGTCTACTGCTCCATTGGCTATCGGAGCGCCGCGATCGTCGAAGAATTGAAGCGGGAGGGAATCGACAACATCTACAACCTCGAAGGTGGGCTCTTCGAGTGGGCCAACGAGGATCGTCCGATCTATCGCGGCACGGACCGGGTCCACGAGGTGCATCCCTTTAACGGCATCTGGGGCTTACTGCTCAGAAGCGACCGGAGGGCTGAGGACTAGGGAGCGCTGCCCGGCGGCGGCGGTTCGTCGATGACGACGGGATTGCGCGGCCGAGCATCCGGCGTACCAGTAGGAGGCGCGGCTTCGTCCGGGAAGTCGGGGACGGTCCAGTCGATACCATCATCGGACTCGATGGGTGGATCGGTCTCGCTTGCCTTCCCAGTTTCGGTGCCGTTCTCTGACACTGGCGCTGTCTCTGCCTCTGGCGCTGTCTCTGCCACTGTCTCTGCCGCTGCCGCTCCCCCCGTCTTTGCCACTGGCTTCTTCTTGCGCTTTTTCTTCTTCGGTGTCGCCTTGGGCTTCGGCTCCACCGGCGGCGGCTCCTCTACCACCGGTTCCTCCTCGAGGACCTCCTCGATCACGATCGGCTCCGCCACGAGCGCGTCGGTCCCGACGTCGGCAACCTGTGCGTCCTGCTCTACGACGACCGGCGGAGCCTCCACCGGCTCGGCCGACGGCTCGTCGGCGACGGCTGTGTGGGCGCGCTGCAGCCACAGGGTCCCCGCCACCGCGCCGACCAGGACCAGCATCAACAAACCGAGCGAGGCCCAGAGCCACTTGTGGCTCCGTTGCTTCGGCCAGGGCGCCGCCGCAAGGTCGTGCGCCGTGGTCCCGAAAGGCTTAGGTGCTGATGAAAGCAACGCGTCGTCATCTGGATCTCGCCCGACGGCAATCGGTTGCGTATCGGCCAAGGGCGACGGGGATCTCGGTGGTGCGCTCGACCCGAGAAGCTCGGCCAGATACGAGCCTGGAGCCGCCAAGTCGTCGCCCCATATCGTGCCAAAAAGGAGCGCGCGTGCGTCGTTGAGCAGACCGGCATTGCCGGCCGCCTCCGCAAGCGAATCCAAGAACTCCGCAAGGGTCTGCTGACGCGCGTCCGGGTCCTTGCTGAGCGAGCGCATGATGACACGAGCGACATCGTCGGGTACCTCAGTGCCCCGCCCCTTCGTCTGAAGAAGGGGCGGATCCTGGTGCACGTGCTGCATCAAGACCGCACCTGCAGTTTTGCCTTCAAACGGAAGCTCTCCGGTGAGCAATTGATAGGTCAGGACGCCGAGCGAGTAGATGTCGCTGCGCTGGTCCGTCTCTTCTCCGGTAGCGGCTTCCGGCGAAATGTATGTCGCAGTCCCGAAGACACGCCCACTTTGTGTCGTCGCCGGTCCGATCCCCTCGGCCTGAAGGACGCGAGCAATCCCAAAATCCACGAGCTTGACGAAGTCCGTGTCTCTGCCACGCCGCACGAGGTAGATGTTCTCGGGTTTGATGTCGCGGTGCACAATCCCGGCCGCATGCACCGCGCCGAGCCCGGCGCAGAGCTTCATCGTCATGATCAGCGCACGCTCGAGCGACGGCCAGCCATGCTCGTCCAGCTCGTCAGCGAGTGACCTACCCTCGAGCAACTCCATGACGATGTAGAGCCGCCCGTCACTGAGCCGCCCGGAAAGAAAAACGCGAACGAGATTGGGGTGATCGAGCGAGATCGCCACTCGGGCCTCGCGTTCGAATCGAAAGACCGCCTGCTCGTCCCGCGCGAGCTCGGGGCGCAGAACCTTGATCGCCACGTCGCGGCCCACCGTGGTTTGGTGTGCGCGATACACCGTCCCCATCCCGCCGATTCCGATTTGCTCCTCGATGCGAAACTGCTCGAGCAGGACGGTGCCGAGCAACGGGTCAGCAAGCTCGTCGTCGGTAACCAGCAAACTGCCGTCGTGTGGGCAATACTCCGCTCGGCTCCCGAACTTCGAACCGCAGCGAAGGCAAATCTTCCGCATGTCGGTAAGCTTCCCTAAAAGCTCAGGGGGCGTAGCATCTGGTAGCGGGTAGTACAATTCCCCCCTCAGACGCACGTTTGACTGCTAGCTTCATTTCCATGCGCGTAATTGGGGGTCGGCTGTCGGGACGCAGATTCGGCGCACCAAGTGGGCGGGGCACGCGACCAACGCCGGACCGTGTGCGAGAAGCCCTCGCTTCCGCACTCGAGTCTCGCGGCGCGTTTGCGGGTGCGCGCGTGCTGGACCTTTTCGCCGGAACCGGGGCGTTTAGCTTCGAAGCCTTGTCGCGGGGCGCATCCCTCGCCGTCGTCGTGGACCGGGATCCGCGCGCCAGTCGCCAACTCACCCAAAGCGCGAAGGAGCTCGGGCTCGGCGCTGAGATCCGATCCTCGCGTGTGGACCTTCTGGGTGATCCGGCCGGAGCGATTCGCAAGCTTCCAGCAACGGACCAGGGCTTCAGCTTGGTCTTTGCGGACGCGCCCTACGCCAAGATCGACTCCGTTCCGCCACTTCTCGACGCCTTAGTCGCGTCGCAGCGGCTGACGCCTGGCGCCTGGATCGTCATCGAGCACCCGGCAACCCATGATTGGAGCTGGCCAAATGGCCTCGCGTCCGCAGCGGACTACCGCTATGGTCAAACCGGTATTAGCTTCGGCGTCTACGCACCCGAGAAAGGCACGCAGTGAGAGGCATCGCCGTTTATCCCGGGTCGTTCGACCCGATCACCAAAGGTCACACCGCCATTCTTCACAGCGGTCTGGTGGCCTTCGAAAAAATCATCGTCGCGGTTCTGAACAACGACTCGAAAAAACCGCTGTTCAGCGTAGCCGAGCGAATGGAGATGATCCGAGAGTCCGCGGACGAGATGGGCGCCGATCCAGGCCGCATCGAGGTCGATAATTTCGACGGCCTGCTGGTGAGCTATGCACAGCGGCGCAACGCGCGCGTCATCCTCCGAGGCCTCCGCGCCGTCGCGGACTTCGAGTACGAGCTCCAGATGGCCAACATGAACCGTCACCTCAATCCCGAGGTCGAAACGGTGTTCATCATGGCCAACGACGCCTACTTCTACGTCGCGTCCAATCTCGTCAAAGAGGTTGCGAGGCTCGGCGGCAACGTCGCGAACCTCGTCCCCGCCCCGGTCTTGCCGAGGCTCCTGGCCAAGTTCGACAAGTAGGTCGGCTGGCTGACGAGCCCGTCGCGGGCGAGTCGCCGCAATTCCGGCAGGGCGCTGAGCGACACCTTTCCCAGCTGCAGCTCACCTAGATTCGTCTCTGCGCGGGCGACCGCGCGGCGCACTCGTAGCCAGCTGGTCAGATAAACCGCATCGCGCGCCACGCCGCCGCCGCGGAACGCCCGTTCGCACAGCGTCACGGCGCCCGCCGCGGAGAAATCATGCTCGCTGACCAAGGTGCGGGCGGCGTCGCCGAACGACACGCCCGCATGCATCGCATGAGTCGCGAGCAACCGACCCGCCAACGTCCTCTGACGGCAGTGGCTGAGCAGCCCTGCAAGCTCTTCGAGATAGATCGCTACACCCTCCTGGTCGCCGTAGGAGCCCGCCGTGCCGATCGCGAGAACCCCCAACGCCTGCGTTCGACCGTTGAATGCCGAGACCAGGTGCCCGTAAACCTCGTGTGTGGCGAGGCGCTGGGACTCATGCGCACCGAAGCGCCGATCTGCGATGAAGACGGTGCGCTCACCGACGGCTGCATTCGCAATCAAGTCGGGATCGACCCGTACGGCGATGTGCAGACCGACGTGCTTGGCATAGTCGAGCATGAGATCGCGTAGATTGAGGCCGCTGGTTGACGCCGCGGGGACCGTCTTTGCCTCATGCTCCACCGGAGCGTGAGCCAGAATCTCATGTGCAGCATCGAGGATGCTGTGCTCGGCTTCCGGAAAAATCCGCTCGCCCCCTGTCCCGAAAAGCCGCGCGGCCATTGGACGCACCTGCTTGCTCCGACCTAGCGACTCGAGCAACAGCAGCTCGGTTTCGAGCTCCTCGAGCCGCTGCAAATAGAGGTCCGATGCTTCGGCGTCAGCGGCGAGCTCCCTCGCGCGCGCGAGCTCGCGCCACACGCTCGGCTCGATGGGAACAGGTCGCCATTCCCAACCCGGCTTGGCATGCTCACCCCTCGAAACACAGTCGGTGAGCCGTTGTCGTTCGACGGGGTCGCTATGAGTCGTCGAGCCCACGAGCAGCCGCGCCGTGCCGTGCAAACGGCGCAAGGCCACATCGAGCTCAGCCTGGTGAAGGCGAGCGCGCGGGCGGTCAGAGAAGCTGCGTCGCGCGCTCTGCGAGCTCACTTCGTTCGCCTTTCGAGAGGGTGACGTGGGCGCCGATGCTCTCATTCTGAAAACGCTGCGCAACCACGGTGAGCCCATTGCTCGCGGCGTCCACGTAGGGGTTGTCGATTTGGTACGGGTCGCCGGTGAGCACGATTTTCGTATCGGCGCCGCAGCGGGTGATCACGGTCTTCACCTGATGGGGCGTGAGGTTTTGCGCTTCGTCGACGACCAGGAACTGATGCGGGAGGGAGCGGCCACGAATGTACGTGAGCGGCTCGATCTGAATGACGCCGGACGCGACGAGCTCTTCGTAGTTGCGGTGCTCCGACATTCGGCCGCGACCGTTGCTGAAGATGTACTCGAGGTTGTCGAATATCGGTTGCATCCAAGGATTGAGCTTTTCTTCCACCGTCCCTGGGAGATAGCCCACGTCGCGCCCCATGGGAAATATAGGCCGTGAAACGAGCATTCGACTGTACGCGCTGTCGTGAACGACGGACTGGAGGCCAGCCGCAATCGTGAGAAGCGTTTTCCCGGTGCCGGCCTTTCCGACCAGTGTCAGCAGGTGAATGTCGGGCGAAAGCAGCATGTCGAGCGCAAAGTACTGCTCGAGGTTGCGGGGCCGGACACGCCAGACCCCTTCCCGGCCGACACGGAGGGGGATGATGGCCCCGCTCTTGGGATCGAAGCGTCCGAGCGCGGTGTGCCTGGGGTGACCCCGTTCACGAAGGACGACGCCCGCATGGGGGTAGAGCTCGACGTCGAGCGCGCTGGCATCTACGAGCTCGCGCTTCGCCAGCTTGTCTACGACATCGCGCCCCACATCGGCTGTGATGACGCCCGAGTAGAGCTCGTCGATCGAGACACGACCGCCTTCGTAGGTTTCCGCTTTGAGCCCGAGCGCATCGGCACGAATGCGGAGGTTGGTGTCCATCGTAACGAAGATCAGAGGCTCGTCCGGGCTCGCATCGCGAAGGTCGAGTGCCATCTGCAGAATGAAGCGATCCATCTCGCCGGGCCCGCGCGCTCGCTTGGGCATCTCGGCAGGCACAGCAACGCGGAGCTCACCGCCGGTGCTCTCGAGCGGAACGCCCTGATCGAGCGTGCGGCCATTTTGATTGCGAAGGTCGTCGAGGATGCGCGAAAGGTGCCGCGCGTTTTGCCCGAGCTCGCTCAACTCTTTTTTGAACTGATCGACCTCCTCGATGACGAAAATCGGTAGGACGACCGCGTTGTCTTCGAATTTGTAGACCGCTAACGGGTCGTGAAGAACCACATTGGTGTCCAAGACGTAGGTCTTCTTCACGTTGGCAGACGCTAGCATGCTTTGCTGCGCCCCGTACCGAGAAACGAAAACGGGGTATAGTGCGCGGGCGGAAAGTCCATGATCGAGGAGTTGAGTTATCAAAGCCTCGCGATCCTCGCGGCAGCTGGGGTGCTCGCGACGGTGGTCAACGTGATGGCGGGCGGCGGCGGCATGATTGTATTGCCGGCGTTGATGGCGTTGGGACTACCGGCAGACGTCGCGAACGGGACGTATCGCCTCGGAGTGGTCACTCAAAGTATCGCGGGCACCACGGCCATGCACCGCGAAGGGAAGCTCGACACCGGATCGATTGTTCCAATTCTGATCCCCACGGTGCTCGGTGCCATCGTTGGCGCGCTGCTTGCAACCCGGGTCCCGCCCGAAGTCCTCAAACCGATCATGCTCGTGACGATGATCCTGATGGCTGCGCTCATCGCCTTTCGGAAACAAACGCTGATCCCCGGCGAAGGCCCCGCACTGACTCCACAGGAAGCGCCGCGCTCCTACGTGGGCCTGTTCTTCGCCGGCGTTTACGGGGGTTTCATACAAGCGGGCGTGGGTTTTCTCTTGCTCGGCGTCCTCGTTGGAACACTGCGTCACAACCTGATCACGGGCAACGCCCTCAAGTTGGTGGTCACCCTCACATTTGGCGCGGTCTCGCTCGGTATCTTCGTCTGGGCGGGCCTGGTGTCGTGGCTGCCAGCCGTCGTTCTGGCGGCCGCATCGATCGTGGGTGCCCGACTCGGTGTGCGCCTCATGCTCAAAGTCCCCATCGCCGGGTTGAGGTGGTTTGTGTTCGCATGTGTGGTCGCCACGTGCACCGTCGCCTGGCTTCGATAGTTAACAAGGATCCTCGTTGGTGATACTCTGATTGATGAGGAGGACTTCGCGATGGGGGAAATGGTCAAGCAGATAGCTGCCCTGCAGGACTACGAACGCTACCAGGATCTGACCTGGGAAGGTTCCTTCGAAGACTACTTGCAAATCATCAGGGAGAGACCGCAGGTTACGCGCAATGCGTTTCAACGCCTCTACGACATGGTCATCTCTTACGGTGAAGAAGAGTACATCGACAACAAGAAGAAACTGATCCGCTATCCGTTCTTCAAGGACCCGATTGAAAACGGGAAGGATGCGATCTTCGGTCTGGACATTCCGTTGATGCGCTTGGTGCACGTGCTGCACGCCGCTGCACAAGGGTACGGCCCGGAAAAGCGAATCATCTTGCTACACGGGCCGGTGGGGTCGTCGAAGAGCACGATCGCACGACTGCTCAAGAAGGGGCTCGAGCGCTACTCCCGAACTCCCGAGGGCGCGCTCTACACCTACGAGTGGACCAACTTGCATTCCACGGGGCTCGCAGGAGGCGACGACGTGTTCCCCTGTCCGATGCACGACGAGCCACTTCGGTTGATTCCCGCCGAGTGGCGCGAGCAGGCAGTACAAGAGCTCCGATTGGGCGACGACCGGAGGCGTGTCCACGTGCAAGGCGAGCTCAACCCCGCGTGTCGGTTCATCTTCCGAAGCCTGCTCGATCGCTACGACGGCGACTGGTCGAAGGTGATGAGCAACCACATCAAGGTGAGGCGCCTGGTGTTGAGCGAGCAGGATCGCGTGGGCATCGGCACATTCCAGCCGAAGGACGAGAAGAACCAGGACTCGACTGAGCTAACCGGCGACATCAACTACCGAAAGATCGCCGAATACGGCTCCGATTCGGACCCGCGAGCCTTCAATTTCGACGGCGAGTTCAACATCGCGAATCGCGGCGTGGTCGAGTTCGTAGAGGTTTTGAAACTCGATGTTGCCTTCCTCTACGACCTGCTCGGAGCGACCCAAGAGCACAAAATCAAGCCGAAGAAATTCGCTCAGACCGACATCGACGAAGTGATCATCGGTCACACGAACGAGGCGGAGTACAAGAAACTCATCAACAACGAGTTCATGGAAGCTCTCCGCGACCGCACGATCAAGATCGACATCCCGTACATCACCAAGATGAGCGAAGAGATCAAGATCTACCAGAAGGACTTCAGCTCCTCGCGACTGCGCGGAAAGCACGTCGCGCCGCATACGCTCGAGGTGGCGGCCATGTGGGCGGTCTTGAGTCGACTCGAAGAGCCCAAGAAGCATCAGCTCGCGTTGCTTCAGAAGCTGAAGCTGTACGACGGCAAGATCCTCCCCGGCTACACGCAGGACAACGTGAAGGAACTTCGCAAAGAATCGAATCGCGAGGGCCTCGAGGGGATGTCGCCCCGGTACGTGCAGGACAAGATCAGCAACTCGCTCGTGCGCGAAGGCACCGAAGGGTACATCAACCCGTTCATGGTGCTCAACGAGCTCGAAAAGGGGCTTAGCGCGTCGCTCACCGTCGGCGAGGACCAGCGCAAGCGCTACGGCGAGTTGATCGGCGTCGTGAAGGCCGAGTACGACGAACTGGTCAAGAACGAAGTGCAGCGCGCGATCAGCGCCGACGAAGAGGCGATCGGGCGGCTGTCCGCGAACTACGTGGACAACATTCGCGCCTACTTGATGAAGCAGAAGGTGAAGAACAAGTACACCGGCAAGGACGAAGAGCCGGACGAACGCCTGATGCGGTCGATCGAAGAGAAGATCGACATCACGGACGCTCGTAAAGACGACTTCCGCCGAGAGATCATGAACTTCATCGGTCACCTGGCACTCGAGGGGAAGAAGTTCACCTACGAAACGAACGACCGGCTGCGGCGCGCGCTCGAGATGAAGCTCTTCGAGGACCAGAAAGATTCGATCAAGCTCTCGAGTTTCGTGTCGAACGTCATCGACAAGGAAACGCAAGACAGGATCGACATCATCAAGAACCGGCTCATCAAATACTTCGGTTACAACGAGGCGTCGGCAACGGATGTGCTCGCGTACGTCGCCAGTATCTTCGCAAGGGGCGACGT
>Ga0209456_10001139_pt1 | contig 13139 bp, 10 predicted proteins | sample COG_11_FD_184755 | JGI IMG/M metagenome (GOLD analysis project Ga0209456, IMG submission 184755) | Pelagic marine sediment microbial communities from the LTER site Helgoland, North Sea, for post-phytoplankton bloom and carbon turnover... | ecosystem: Environmental > Aquatic > Marine > Neritic...
CGAAGCGTTAATCGCGCGCGGCAAGCCGCCCATATGCCGGAGCTGCGAAGTTCCGGAGTTCAAGCACGCCTGCCTCGGGGGCGTATACGGCATGAAAGGCGCGATCCGCCAGCTGGCGCTCGACGGCGCCGGTGGACAGGCCATCGTCGTCTGCGCCGATATCGCCGAGTACGCTCGCGGCAGTTCCGGAGAACCGACGCAGGGCGCCGGTGCCGTTGCGATGCTGCTCGAAGAGGATCCGCAACTGGCCGCCGTCGACCTGGTCAACTCGGGTTCGGCGTCCGACTACCGCATCATGGACTTCCGCAAGCCGATGCTGCGCTTTTGCGGCCAGGACCGCTCCGAGTCGCACCAGGTCCAGGACTTCCCGGTTTTCAACGGCAAGTACTCGACGACCTGCTACGTCGATGAAACGCTGCACGCGCTGCAGGACATGTACGAAAAGCGCGCACTGAATTCGAGTGAATACCTGCGCTCGCTGCGCACGGTATTCATGCATCGCCCCTACCGGCGCATGCCCGAGACGGGCTGGGCCGTGTCATACCTGTCCGCGCTCGGCCGCGGCAACGCCGAGGATCGCGCCGAACTCGCGTCCTACTGCTACGAAGCCGGCATCGATGCCGATGCCATGCTGACGGAAATGCTCTCGAAGCCCGAGGTGGCAGCCCTGGCAACGCCGGAGATGCTGCAGTACGAGGCTTATCCCCTGACGATGGCTGCGCTGCGCGCCTTCCGCGCTTCCCGACACTACCGCAAGGAAATTCTCGACAAGCTGGCACTCGGCAGCGATACGATGCTGGATCTCGGCAACCTGTACACAGCCGCGCTGCCTGCCTGGATGGCCGCCGGTTTCGAGCAGGCGCTCGACGAAGATTCACTGCGCGCCGGCGAGGAAGTACTGACCCTGGGCTATGGCAGCGGCGATGCCGCCGAAGTCATTCCGTTCTTCATGGCGGATGGCTGGCGCGAGGCAACCAGGAAAATTCGCTTCGGCGAGGCGATGCAGCACACGGTCGACCTGGATCGCGAGCAGTACGAAGCCCTGCACGATGGTCGGCGTGTGACTGGCCTCGACTACCTGCCACGTAACGAGTTCGTGATCGATCGCGTCGGTGTCACCGAGGAACGCCACTTCACGGACCTCGGTATCGAGTACTACAAGTTCATCGCCTGAGCGGCTGGTCGACGTCGCAGTAAGTTTCCAGGCGCTCGCGGTAATTCGTGAGAAGCTCTTCCCATTCCTGCTTGAACCAGGGCGTAAAGCGCTCGGGTGAATCATGCATCTCGGCGCTCAGTGAGCCCGGAGACAGGAAACGAATGCTCTCGATCTCGCTGCGGTTCGGGCGCACGTCGCTCGTCGCACCGCCGAGGAACACGTGGCAAAGCTCGTTCTCGGCGCCGGTGTCACCGTAAGACGCCGTATAGCAGAAGTGATAGACGTACTCCAGTTCGGTCTCGAAGTTAAGCTCGTCAGACAGCCGGCGCCGGGTTGCGACCTCCATCGACTCGCCGCGCCGCGGGTGGCTGCAACAACTGTTGGACCAGAAGCCGGGCCACAGGCGTTTCTGCGCGCTGCGCTGCTGCAGCAGCAACTCGCCGGCTTCGTTGAAAAGAAACAGCGAGAACGCCCTGTGCAGTACGCCGGGTCCATCGTGACAGAGCGCCTTCGACAGGTGTCCGACGCCGACGTCATTGCGATCAACGAGGATCAGGTCTTCTTCTTCCGACGAGACGATTCTGTGTTGATCGTTCATTGCGTAAGCACCAGCGTTCGATAACCGGCCTGGCTCAACGCCTGCTGTACATCTTCGACGCATCCCGGGCACATTGCCACGATCGAGCCGCCCCCACCGCCACCGGTCAGTTTGGCGCCGGCCGCGCCCGACTGTCGCGCCAGCGTCACCATGTGCTCGAGCTCGGGGGTCGACACCTGCAGCGCATTCAGCAGGCCATGACAGATATTCATCAGCATGCCGAGACCCCTGTAGTCACTGTCGCGAAGCATACTCGCTCCGGACAGGCTGAGCTGGTCGATCTCGTCGAACAGTGCATCGTAGCGAGCCGGCGCCTCTTGATGCCTGTCGCGCACGCCCGCGACCTGTTCACTCGTCAGGCCCACCTGTTGCCCGCTCGCGATGACCACGGGCGGCGGCGCCGACAGTTCGATCACTTCGATCCCGAGTTCGCCATCATTGCGAAACAGGACGGGCTCGGCGTAGGTCGAAATCGTGTTGTCGACACCGGACGGCGTACCGTGCGCGAGTTTTTCACAGGCAAATGCGATCTCGTTGATGCGAGCATTCGTGAGTTCGACGCCGGCGGCTGCGCCGAGCGCCCGGGTGATCGCGACGGCGATCGCAGCCGAGGAGCCAAGTCCCATTGCCCTCGGCAAGGAGGTATCGACGCGGATCGAAAAGTGCCGGGAGCCGATGCCCAGCTCGCTGAGAATGAGCGCCACGGCGGTGTCGATGCCATCTGAACCGTCGATCTTGCGTTCCACACCCCAGCTCGGTATCGCCAGTGAAGTCGTTTTGTCGGACGCCTCGGCTGATGCACGCACGGCGCCGGGAATCGGCAACGCCAATGCGTGGCGACCGTAGACGGCGGCGTGCTCTCCAAGGAGGATGACCTTGCCGGCCGCCTGGGCTGTTGGTTCCGTCACATCGTCCTGCGACGATTCGAGTTCGCCGAGTATCTCCTCTGCCTTCCAGCTCTTGATCTCGCCACTCGCAACAAGGCGATCGACGAGTTCCGCAAAGTGTCCTTCGGGCGTGCCGATGGCCGCAGCCACGCTGCGCGCGTGCAGTCGCATATGCCCTTGCTGAATGCCGCTGCTGGCAAGCGCCCGAAGCGCGGCGAAGTTCTGCGCCAGGCCGACGGCCGCCATCAGTTCGGCCAGCTCGAGCGCTGATCGCGCCCCCGTAACCGCGAGGCCCAGTGCGGCCGCGGGATTGGCTTCAAGCGTGCCACCAACCGTGCCTACCTTGAGCGGAATTTCTATCTTGCCAATCAGATCGCCGCCGCTATCCACTTTCCACTGTGTGAGAGGCCGATAGTCACCACTGGTCGCGGCGAAGGCATGAGCGCCGGCTTCGATCGCGCGCCAGTCGTTGCCGGTTGCGATAGCGAGCGCATCGACGCCGTTCATGACGCCCTTGTTGTGCGTCGCCGCTCGATGCGTGTCCGACATTGCGATATCGCTGGCCACCACGATGGCATCACGAACCGTTGCGCCGTCATATCCGCCGCTCGCGAGATCGCCAGCGGCAAACCTTACTTCGGCAGTAACGACGGAACGATCGGCGAGGTTGGACAGGATGCGTAGCGCGACATCACCGCCACTGAGTTCAGCGATTTTCGGCGCGACCGACTCGCAGATCGTATTGACGAGGTTTGCCCCCATCGCGTCGACCGTATCGACGAGCAGGTGCACAGCGATGAACGAACGCCCGTCGGGAAACTCGAGATGACGAAACTCGATGTCCCTGGCACCGCCGCCGCGTGCCAGCAACCGTGGGTGAATGGCATTTGCGGCGTCGAGCAGTGCCGGCTTTTCGGACCGCAGCGCCAGAAGCGCCTCGTCGACATCGGCGATGTTGCAGATGTGGACCTGACCCGCGAGCAGCGACTCTTCGCAACTGGCTTTAAAACCGCCCCTTTTTCGCGCCAGGCGCGCAGCACCACTCAGTGCGGCGACGATCGACGGCTCTTCGACGACGAGCGGCACAATGCTGTCGCGGCCGTTCACCTGGAAATTGGGCGCGATCGCAAATGGCAGCCCGAACACGCCAACGACGTTCTCGATGATCTTGTCCGCCGCGACGCTCGACAGCACCTGGCGTCCGTCACGCAGGCGCGCAGCGTCTTCGGCCGACAACCACCCCCCGCGCTGCAGGGCCTCGATGCGCTTCGGCACGCTAAGTTTGTAAAGGCCTGAAATTCTCGAGTCGTTCAATGTAGCTCCACGCCAAGCGGATCCATCGCGCACTGCAGTTGCCGGCAGTGACGCGCAATGAATTCGTCAAGCGCCTCCCCAGACCGGCCGAGCAGGACCCCGATATCGCCGCCGCCGGCACCACAGGGCTTGTAGACGAGCCCCGTGGCTGCGGCTTTCTGCACAAGTGCTTCGTGGCCAGCATCGAATATGCCGAGATCGTGGTCAACACTGAATCGACGCAAGACGTCGATGTACGCGGGATAGGCCTCCAGCAGGGCATCGGCCGACTGCCAGGCCGCGGCCAGCCTGGCCGCAGACTGCGCGAGTTCGGCGCGCGAATCGAATTGTCCTGCGGCAGCCAGCTGCCGCAGCTTTTCCCGCGTGCTGGCCGCAACTCCCGTCCAGACGAAGCGGCAGGCGAGACCTGCGGGCCATTCGAGACTTGTCACTTCGCGGCCATTGAACTCGATGAGCCCGCCGTGCACCGCCGTCGCGATATCGACACCGCTGCCGACTCCTTTTTGCAGGCTGCGATGCGCGTCGTACGCATCATCGAGCACCTCTCTGGAGTTTCGCAATGCGGCAAGCAGTGCGACGGTCAGGGCCGCGCTGCTGCCAATACCGATCTTGGTGCCATCCTCCATGAAGTCCCGCGTGTCCAGTTCTATTGACAGCCTGCTGCCGGTCTCGAGGCCGGCCGTACCTATCACGGCCTCCACGAGCTGGAATTCGGACGCACCCTGCAGCCATGCGAATTCGCCATTGTCGAAAACAAATCGGCCCTCCGTGGTCGTGAAACCGGGCGCGGTGACGCAGTGCCACTCACCATCGAATTCGGTGACTCGTGCCCTCGCACGGCGATTCACTGCGACACACACGGCAGGCGCCCCGTCGAGTACGGCGTACTCGCCGCTGAGTACGACTTTGCCCGGCGCACTGGCGACCGTCACGATTCGTCCACGAGGCGCGCCGCGTCGCCGATCGCTGTGGTCATGACATCCAGGACGCCGTCTGTCGCCGACAAGGCCGTCGCAACTCCGGCCGCCTGCTCGGGGAGACAGATGGCTTTGACCTGGGGCCCTGCGTCGATAGTGAAAAACACGTCCATGCCGGCGCCTTGCAGTCTCCTGATCGTCTGCAGGCAGCGCATCGTTGCCGCATTCCAGTACACCATCGGCGGCCTGGACGCCCACATGATCGAGTGCATCTTCAGGCAATTGTGCTCGGCGATGGCAGCCAGTTTGCCGAAATCCCGGTCGGCGATCGCGCGGCGAGCCATGTCCAGGTCGTGCTCCTGCTGTTCGACCCAGCTCGAGTAAAACGGCGATGTGCGGCGGCTGATCTCCATGGCCTCGGTCGAGCCAACGGGTTTCGGCCCGGTCTCGGTGATTGCGACCACCACGTGCAACGGCCACTCCCCGGCCACGCGCAGGCTCGTGAGTTCTATTCCCGAGTCGCGGTTGCTGAGTTCGACGAAACCACCAAGCACAGAACGCGCCGCCGATCCCGACGCCTGCCCCGCCAGGCTCGCGAGTTCGGCAACCGAGAATTCCTTGCCGGCGGCAGCCGCGGCGGCGAGCGTTGCCGCTGCAAAGGCGGATGCCGACGACGCCAGGCCGGCCGCGATCGGAAAATTGCACTCGCTGGCTATGCGGGCGCGGGCGCGGCTCGTGCCGGCCACGCGATCGAGACAAGCGCTGAGTCGCGGCAGCATACGATCATCGGTGGCACCGTTCACGGTCAGCTCATCGTGTTCGAGCCCGTCAACGAAATCGACCTGCATTTCGGTATACAGATCCCGTAGCGTCACGGAAATCGACCCCACCGCGGGGAGGTTTCGCTCGATATCGCGCTTACCCCAGTACTTGATGAGTGCGATGTTCGGCTGTGCAATCGCCCGCATGGGCCCGGACCTGTGGTCTTGAGAAGGACGCGAATTATAGCCCAGCCGGGCGCGCGCACCGCGGCATTATTCGGTGTACGCTACACGGCCCGGAGCGACAGGTTTGCAGGCGTTGAACCAGAAATTCGAAGACCGCATCGTCAGCTACACGGAGCGTGTGAACAAGTGCCTCGACGCGGCATTGCCGCCCGCGTCGATCGCCCCGGAGCGCCTGCACGAGGCCATGCGTTATGCCGTGTTCAACGGCGGCAAACGCGTGAGACCGTTGCTGACCTATGCGACGGGAGAGTGTCTCGGCATCGATACACGTTACCTGGATGCCCCGGCGGTCGCCCTCGAACTCATACACGCGTTCTCCCTCGTGCACGACGACCTGCCGGCCATGGACGACGACGAACTGCGTCGCGGCAAGCCGACGCTACATATCCAGTATGACGAGGCAACGGCGATACTGGCAGCGGACGCACTGCAACCACTCGCGTTCGGGGTACTCGCGAATCTCGAGGGCGTCACCGCGGAGGCCAGGATCGCACTCGTGCGCCTCGTTGCGGATGCCTGCGGTTCGACCGGCATGACGGGTGGCCAGTCGATCGACCTCGCCTCCGAGGGCGGGGAACTCGGCGCCCGCGAGCTCGAGCACATGTACTCGCTGAAGACAGGTGCGCTGATTCACGCCGCGATCGTATCTGGCTGTATCGTGCATGACGGCCTGCCACCGGAGAAAGCCTCGGCACTCGACGCTTTCGGCCGCTCCATAGGGATCGCGTTCCAGATCAGGGACGACATTCTCGACGTCGAAGGGGAGACCCACGTCATCGGCAAACCCGCCGGCGCCGACCAGCGCCTCGACAAGGCCACCTATCCGAAGTTGTTCGGGCTCGAGGAGTCACGGCGACGCTGCGCCGAATTGCTCAATGCCGCGCTCGCCAACCTGGAGGTTTTCGGCGACGATGCCGCCTCCCTCGACTGGCTCGCTCGATTCATCGTCCACCGCGGGCAGTGACGTTGTGACGGCGCGCAGCATACTGCATGTCGACATGGACGCTTTTTATGCGTCCGTGGAACAGCGCGATAAGCCCGAGCTCGCCGGCAAGGCCGTCGTTGTCGGTGGCGGCAGCAAGCGTGGCGTCGTCGCCGCGGCCAGCTACGAGGCGCGCCGCTACGGAATCCGCTCGGCAATGCCCATGGTCGAGGCGCTGCGCCATTGCCCCGATCTGCACCGGGTCCGGCCGCGGATGTCCCATTACAAGAGCGTCTCGGATCAGATCTTCGCCGTGTTCCGGGAATTCACGCCGCTCGTCGAAGGCCTGTCTCTCGACGAGGCCTTTCTCGATGTCACGGCCAGTGTGACACTGTTCGGCTCGCCTGAAAGTATCGCGGTAGCCGTCAAGAAGGCGATACACGATCAAACCTCACTGAGCGCGTCGGTGGGGGTTGCCGAGAACAAGCTCGTCGCCAAGATCGCGTCGGATCTCGACAAGCCGGATGGCCTGACCATCGTCTGGCCGGCGGACTATGCGAGAACGCTCGACCCGCTACCGGCCAGCGTGATACCCGGAATCGGCCGCGAGACCCGCAAGCGCCTCGATCGTGTCGGCATCCGGACGATTCGGGACCTGCGCAGCGCTCCGGATCGACTACTCGAGCCGATCTTCGGGCGCTTCACGCGGAAAACGCGTGACCGCGCGTCCGGCATCGACGATCGACCTGTCGTCGCGTCTCGTGAAGAAAAGTCGATCAGTGCCGAGGAGACCTATGACGACGATCTGACGACGCCCGACAGAATGGACCGGGAACTGCTGCGCCTGACCGAAAAGACGGCCACACGCCTGCGCAAACATGCGCTCGCCGCCGGCACTGTGCAGGTCAAGATTCGCAGGTCCGACTTCAGGACGTTCACGCGACAACGCAGCGTCCGCCCTGCCAGCGACAGTACGGACCAGATCTATGCGGTCGCACGAGAACTGCTGCATTCCTGGCTGGCACAGAATCCGGACGCGAGGGTCCGGCTGCTGGGCGTCGGTGGCAGCAAGCTCGTGCCGGCGAGGCAGCCGGACCTGTTCGACTCGGCTGATATCCAGCCGGCGGTCGACCAAACCGTCGACGAGATACGCGATCGCTTCGGTTCGGCGGCGCTCGGCCGCGCGAGAACTTTGGAATGATTGAGGTAGAATCGGGGGTCAGCCCGGCCTCCGGCAAGGAATTATGTATACCGACTTTTTCGGACTTCATGAAAAACCGTTCTCGATAACGCCCGACCCGCGTTATCTGTTTATGAGCGAGCGTCACGGCGAAGCGTTGGCGCACCTCGTTTACGGAGTCACGGAAAGCGGCGGATTCATCCAGCTCACGGGAGAAGTCGGAACCGGCAAGACGACCCTGGTCCGGACACTGCTTCTCAATCGCATGCCCGACAATGCCGATGTCGCGGTCGTGTTGAATCCGCAATTATCCGTGATCGAATTTCTTGCAACGATTTGCGAGGAACTGCATATCGATGTGCTGCACAACAAGGGCAGCATCAAGGCGCAAACCGATGCACTCAACCAGCATCTGTTGCGGGCTCATGCCGAAGGCCGTCGAACCATACTCGTCGTCGACGAAGCGCAGAACCTCTCACCCGCCGTGCTCGAGCAGGTGCGTTTGCTGACCAATCTCGAAACCGCCAAGCAGAAGTTGCTGCAGATTATCCTCATCGGCCAGCCCGAGCTTCGCGAACTTCTGGCAAGGACGGATCTGCGCCAGCTTGCCCAACGCATTACGGGCCGCTATCACCTCGAGCCGCTCAGCGCCGCAGAGACCGCGCAGTACATCGAACACCGTCTCAAGGTCGCTGGCGCGCTCGGCGAGGTATTCGATGCCGGCGCCAAGAAAGAGCTCTTTCGCCTGTCGCGGGGCGTGCCGCGCATCATTAATGTCATTTGCGACCGAGCCCTGCTCGGCGCCTACAGTCTCGAGTCACGACACGTAAACAGGCGCCTGATTCGCCGCGCCGCCGCCGAGGTCAGCGGCGAACTCGAGCGCTCGCCCTGGATGCGGCCACTGGCGACAGCCGCTGGCGTGATAGGGCTGGCCGTCATTGCCGCCAGCGTATGGTCCTTTGCCGAGCGACAACAGGCGGCGACGAGCCCGCCGGCCGAAGCTATCGTCGCCGAAGCGGAGGCTGCCGTCATTGAGCCGCCGCCCGCCGCGCCGGCCGAGCCAGAAACGGCCGTCGAGACCGAAGAAGAAGAACCGCAACAGGAGCCGGAACCCACGCTGGTGGAGCAGCTCGAACTCGCGGGCGAACTCACGACGACGCGTTATGCACTCGCGACCCTGTTCGACGCCTGGGGGCTCGAATATCGCTCGGGCGCTACGAGCGGGTGCGCGCAGGCCAGCGCCGCGGGCCTCGCGTGTTATTACCAACGCGGTTCGTGGAGCGGATTGCGGCAGATGGACCGGCCCGCCGTCCTGACGCTGACAGACGACGGCGGCAACAGCCACGCGGTCGTGTTGACCGCGATTCACGGCGAGACCGCCGAACTTTCCATTGGCGGCGTCAGGACAACGCATCCCGTACAGTCGATCTCGGATATCTGGTTTGGCCAGTACATGATGTTGTGGCGGCCGGCAGGCGGCCGCGTCGTATCCCTCGGCCCGGGAGCACGCGGCGCTGACGTGAGCTGGTTGCGGACGAGCCTCGCCTCCATAAGCCCCGACTACACCAGCGCCAACCCGGACTCCGACGAGTATGACGCCGACCTCGAGCAGGTCGTGCGCTCGTTCCAGCGGGATCACCGACTCGACGTCGACGGACTTGCCGGCCAGCAGACCCAGATCATCATCAATTCACTGCTGGCTGTCGAAGGCACTCCACGCCTTACGATGCCGCGACTGGCCCGGGACTGACCGATGTCGTTCATACTCGATGCATTGAAGAAATCGGAAACCGATCGCCAACAACAAGGAGCTGCCGAATTTGCCGGCGTTCCGACGTCGAGCGGGCCCACCAGGGCGCCTCGCTGGCTGTGGATTCTCGGATTGTCGCTCGCCGTCAATCTCGCAGTCCTGCTGGGACTGTTCATGAGACCTGAAACCCAAGTGGCAAGTGTCGATGTCGAAGCGAGCCCTCCGCCCGCGGCTGAAGATACGAGGACCGAGCAGAGTTTCGTCGAGCGCGTTGCCGAGGCCCGCCGGAATGCGCCACCCCGCGAAGAAGCGGCACCTCGCGAAGAAGTGGCGCTCAGCAGAGAAGCGGCGCCCGACCTTGCACCCCGGACCGAAGTCGCACCGCCCGTGAACGAGGTGTCCGTGCGGCAGGTCACCCAACAAACGAGCGCCAATGTAGCCGCGCTGCCCACATTCGTTGAGGTGCTCACCAACGGCACGATTCAGGTACCCGATTTGCACATCGACATTCATGTTTACAGCGAAACCCCGGAAGATCGCTTCGTGTTCATCAACATGTCCAAATATCGCGAGCAATCGCAGCTCAGCGAAGGCCCTGTCGTCGAACAGATCACTACTGATGGTGTCGTGCTCAACTACCAGGGCACTAGTTTTTTCCTGCCCCGTGACTGACGCGAGCCCGGCTTGACCAGCGTCATCGAGAAGCACCTGGATGGCGACGCATTTGCCGCTGCGCTGACGTCCGGCATTCACCGGGTTATCGGCGAGCAGGAATTACTTAATCGGATCAACGTATTCCCGGTGGCCGACAGCGACACCGGCACCAACCTTACCCTGTCGCTGAGCGCGGCGCTCGCCATCTTGTCCCGTGCGGAGGAGAAGCACCTCGGCACCATGCTGGCTGCGGTTGCCGATGCCTTGCTTGACGGGGCGCGCGGAAACTCGGGCGCGATTGTCGCGCAGTTCTTCCAGGGCATGAGCGATTCGGCCGGAGAAATAACGCGCTTTACGACCTATACCTTCGGCAAGGCCGTCGCCAGTGGCAGCGAGTACGCGCACGATGCGCTGTCGAAACCGCGGGAAGGAACGATTCTCTCGGTAATCGCGGCATTCACTGACAGCCTTCGACAGTCCGCGGAGCACGAAGGTAATTTCAGAGACGTCATGCGCGAGGCCGTGCAGCGAGCCTTCGTGGCGCTCGAGGACACTCCAAATCAGCTCGAGGTCTTGCGCAAGGCCGGGGTCGTCGACGCAGGCGCCAAGGGTTTCGCGGAACTCGTGGCCGGCATGTCCGAGTATCTCGACACGGGCAAGGTCGTCCCGGCGCCCGACCTGTCCCTGCTTCACGAGATAGAGCCCGCCGTCGACTTTGTCGAGGCGGACAACGTGTCGCGCTTCCGCTTCTGCACGGAGTGCCTCGTGACGGGGCAGGACATCGACAGGCGTAAGCTGCGCGAATCGCTCGCCGTGCTCGGTGACTCACTCGTGCTCGCAGGCACCAAGCGCAAGGCGAAGGTCCACATTCATGTCGATGACCCGGATGAAGTGTTTGAGGTCGCGCGGCGATTCGGTGATCTCGGGGCCCAGAAGGCCGACGACATGCATCGCCAGCAGCACAGTACGCACGAGCACAGGCGCAATTTCGCCGTCATCACCGATTCTGCCGCGGACATTGCCGACACGGACATGGAGAGGCTCGACATACACATGGTGCCGTGCCGAATACAGTTTGGTAATCGCGGCTACCTCGACAAGGTCAGCATCACGACCGACGAGTTCTATCATGAACTCGAGACCAACCCGCATCACCCCACGACCTCGCAGCCCGCGCCTGGAGACTTTCGTCGCCAGTTCCAGTTTCTCGCCAGCCATTTCAAGGACGTCCTCTCGATATCCCTCACCGGAGTCGTAAGCGGGACTTACGAAGCAGCCCGATCCGCGGCCGATCGCACCAGCGCGCCCGGGGATATTCTCGTGCTCGACTCGCGCAATGCCTCGATGGGCCAGGGGCAGCTCGTGGTGCTCGCCGCCGAGTGCGCCGACAGGAACCTGAGCTTTGAAGACACGGTCGCCGCGATCAGGCGGCAGGTCCCACTAACGCGAACCTATGCGCTGCTCAACGAGCTGCGTTATGCAGTCAGGGGCGGGCGCCTGCCAGGCTGGGTGAAGACCGTCGCGTCCCTGCTGCGGCTGACGCCCATCATTGCGACCAAACCGGACGGCCGCGTGGCGCTCAGCGGCTTCCTGTTCGGCAAGCGAAACCGGGTAAGTCGATTTGCGCGTTGGGTTGCGAAGCGGGCGCCGCAGGACCAGCCTGTCGACATAGGCATCGGTCATGCCGTTTGCGAGCAAGAGGCCGAGAGGCTCGAGCAGGAGATCAGGGAGCGATTGCCAACTATCGAGAGATTGACACGCACCGCAATCGGCACAGCGCTCGGCGTGCATGGAGGACCCGGCACGCTTATCGTTTCGATGATGCCGCACCTGTCAGCGGACGATATCGCCGGCAGCCTCGATTAGCTCCTCACCCTCGTTGCGCGCGTTGTTGACCCGGCGGTCGACGGGCCATGCCTGCAAGGCCGGCGTACGTTCGGCAACGTCATCGAGAAGATCGTTGGAGCCCGCGAGCCATTCATCCGCGGTCGCCGGCTCCAGCACCACTGGCATGCGCTGATGCAGCGGCATCATGAACTCGTTAGCGTTCATGGTAATCAGGGTCGTGGTTTGCAGCGAGTCGCCGGTCTCTTTGTCCTTCCAGAGTTCCCAGAGCCCCGCAAGCGCGAACGGTTCCCCGCTTGCGAGCGATATGAAATGCGGCACCTTGCGGTCCCCCTGCCGTTGCCATTCGTAAAACCCGTCGGCGAGCACGATGCACCGCCTGTGCCGATAGGCCGCGCGGTATGAGGGTTTCTCGGCAACTGTTTCGGCGCGCGCATTGATCATGCGATTACCGATAGCGGGGTCCTTGGCCCAGAACGGAACGAGACCCCAGCGCAGCATGACGATCTCGCGCCGCTGTTCTTCATCGTTGCGAACTGCAGCCACGTACTGTGTCGGCGCGATATTGTAACGGGGCTGTACTTCGACTGATCCGGAGGCGCCGAACAGGGCCGCCGCCGCTTCGCTGGGAGAGTAAAAGGCGAACCGACCGCACATGATTATTCGCGAATCCCGATGCCGCGCTGCATCAGGTACATGCAGCCGCTGAACAACGCGACAACGAATATGAGCAGTATCGTGTAGGCATGCGCGATGCTGATATCGGAAGTACCGAGGATGCCGTAGCGGAATGCATTGACCATGTAGAGTATCGGGTTTGCTTTCGATACGTTTTGCCAGAACTCGGGCAGCAAGGATATCGAGTAGAAAACACCGCCAAGGTAGGTCAACGGAGTCAGTACGAACGTC
>Ga0209456_10001141_pt1 | contig 13117 bp, 12 predicted proteins | sample COG_11_FD_184755 | JGI IMG/M metagenome (GOLD analysis project Ga0209456, IMG submission 184755) | Pelagic marine sediment microbial communities from the LTER site Helgoland, North Sea, for post-phytoplankton bloom and carbon turnover... | ecosystem: Environmental > Aquatic > Marine > Neritic...
GCCGGAGGAAGTGCCAGGGGGTGCTTCGGCAGAAGCGGAAGCGGTCGCTGAACAGGCGACCGCCGGTGAACCGATGACAGTCGATGCGATGAAGGCTTTGGCCGATCGAATCGAAGCCCGACATCAGGCGATCGGCTACGGCGACTACGCCAGCTGGATCGAGTCGCACACCTGACGCGGACACTGACACTGACACTGACACTGGCGCTGGCACTGACGCTGGCGCTGGCACCGACGCTGGCACCGACGCTGACACTGGCGCTGGCACCGACGCTGGCACTCGCGTAAGGTCCGCCTGGTGAAACCGCGCCTCACCCCCCTCCTCCTCGCCCTCGCTCTTTGCTCCCTCGCATCCTCCGCCTCCGCGCAAGACCGCCGTGTAGAGCTTCGCTTTCAAGGTGGCGTCGAGCTCGGCGTGCCGATCTTCCTCAACGTCGACCGCGATATCGTGAAGCCGGGACTGAGCTTCACGGGCTGGGGCGGATTCGATATCGGCTGGGTCGTCTTCGACTTCGGCCTGGGCCTGCAGTGGACGGGCATCGACACCAACAAGATCCCGATGGTCGTGCAGCCGTCTGGCTTCGAGCCGCTCATACGCTGGTCCTTCTCGCCAGGCGTGCGATTCCAAGTGCCCAACGTCGAGGCAGTACTGCCGTACATCACCGGCGCATTCGATGCGAACCTCTGGAGCTTCGCATTCCTGGGCGGAACTTGCGGCTGGTACTACTGCCGCGACGACAGCCGCGCGCAATTCGCGCCCGGCTTCTCCGGCAAGGCGGGCCTCGGGATTCACCTCAAGAACGCCATGTACCTCGACGTCGGGTTCCAGTACTCGATGAGCGGCAAGGGCGATTTCTTCAACAGCACACAATGGTGGGTCGAGCCCTTCGTCGGCTTCATCTATCGCGGCGACAGCGATCGCTTCGGTGGCGTTGGGTACTGATCACCACCACCAAACGACGACCGCGAGCGTAATCGCAGCGAGCACGGCCGACTGCAAGCGGTAGTCCTGGTACCAGGGCTGACCGGGTTTGGTCGCTGCATCTTCGCGACGCCACATGTGGCCCTCGATTTTGCTCGTGGCAGGCGCCGGCGTGAGCAGGCTAACCACGACGACGAGCACGAGGCCCACGACGAACATCGCCATGGCTGCGTACAAGTACTGGAGCTCGGTCACGCCCAGCAGCTCGATGGACACCCAGCCCACGATGCCCAGCGGAATACCCACGAGGAGGCCCGCGAGCGCGCCGGCACCATTGGCTCGTCGCCAAAACAGACCGAGCAGGAACACCGCAACCACCGGGGGCGTCAGATACGACAGAATCGACTGCAGGTACTGCCACAGGGTAGGAAAATGCGAAATCTGCGGAGTCCAGAGGACGGCAAACACCATGAAGACCAGTGTGGCGCCGCGGCCCCAGCGTGCGAGCTGCTGCGTGTCCATGTCAGGACGGGCGGATTGTACGAAGTCCATGGTGAACAAGGTCGACGCCGAGTGAAGGATCGCCTCCAGGCTCGACAGCATCGCCGCGGCGAGGACGGCCAGCATGAAACCACGGAGCCCGACCGGCAGAAGGTCGAACGCCAGCATCGGAAACACCAGGTCCGGATTGTCGAGGTCGGGATACAGCACCGTCGCAAGAACACCGGGCAGGATGAGAATGAAGAGGTTGGGCAGCTTGAGCAGCCCGGCGAACAGCGCACCCCAGCGGCCGTCATCGAGCGTCTGGGCGCCAAGCGCTCGTTGGATGATGAACTGGTTCGTACACCAGAAATACATGCCCACGATGAACACGCCGCCTATTCCGGGCCAGGGCATGACCGGATCATCGGCCGGTTGCATGAGGTTTAGAGCGCCGGGCCCTGCGGCTTCGACCACGGCGTCCCACGACGGAACCGCTTGCCAGGCGAGCACGGAGATCGCGATGCCACCAGCGAGAATCAAGACCCCCTGCAACGCGTCGTTGGCCACCACCGCGCCGAGACCGCCAAAGGCGATGTAAACCCCTGCCGCCACCGCGGCTACTGTGATGGTGATCCAAATCGACACGCCCGGAAGCAGCGTCTTGAGCACCATCGCCCCCGCGTAGAGCGAGCCGGGCGCGTCGACCAGCATACTCGTCAGCAACAACATCGCCGAAAACGCGAGCCTCGACCCGCGCCCAAACCGCTCTTCGAGATACTGCGGCGCTGTGTAGATGCGTGTGCGCAAGAACACCGGCAGGAAGAACACTGCGAATAGGATCATGAGCACTGCGGGCATCCACTCGTAGTGAAAGACGCTGACCCCGCTGTGGTAACCCGCTCCCGGTAGGCCCACGAAGCTGCTGCCACCCATGTTGGCCACGTAGAAGGAGAGGCCGATGATCGGCCATCGCATGCGGTGTCCCGCGAGGAAGAACCCCTCGGCGCCCTCCCCGCGCGTCTGCCTCGCGAAAAACCAACCGAACGCAACGCGTGTGACCACCACGTAACCGATCAGGATCGCCAGATCCCAGGCCGTGACCTCCAAGTGGGGCATACGACTACGTTGCCGAGGGCATTAACGCCCACAAGATAGCTGCGCCAAAGGCGACGGAGAACACGGATGAAAAGCGAATCGCGACTGGGGAGAGCTTCGTCCACCAATCGAGAAGCGCTTTGAAGCGTTCGAGGCCGATGAACGGGATCATCACGCCTGCCACCAGAGCGATCGCGCCGAGCACCTGAAGAAGAAGCGGTGCGCGTGAATCTGGAGCGGCGAACCAGAGCGCGAGTCCGAGCACGACACGGATTCCCGCCGCGAACCACAGGCCGCGCGTCGTGCCGAAACGGGCCGCGAAGGCGATGAGACGCGAGGGCACAAGCACCCCCCAGACCCCGATCAGCACGGTGAACGCGGCAAGGAAGCCTGAAATCTCGACAGCAAAGGGCATGTTAGGCGAGCTCCTCTTCTACCTCGGGCACCATATCAGACGCTGGTTCGTATGTGGGTAGCGACTGCTCGATTTGGTCAGCTGCGCGAGCCACCGCATGCATCGGCACCTCGATGTCGGCGAGCTGTAGGTGGTCGACCATCATCGTGTGGCGAACGACGTATACGTCGCCATCCAAGCACAGTGAGCCGACCGCCAAGTTGAAGCTTTGCTGGAGCGCGGCGTGTGGCTCCATGCGGTCCACGCGGCAGCACGCGGACGACACATCGACCCACGAGCGACCCATCGCCGGATAGTGAGACACGATCACCGCTTGCAGACGGCCGCCGGGGTACTCGAACACCACCTTGAAGCTGTGGTCGTGCTCCTCGGCCAACTTGTAGCTGGACCGCGCGTGATCCTTGATGTCGGTCCAGGTCGGCACGGGTCGGTCGTTGTATCATAGGGGCCGGAAAAAAGGCGCTCGAATCCGAGTCAGTTGCGCGTACACTTCCCGACATGTTCGAGCGCCTAGCTTCGCCGTCTTGGCGGTCCTCGGTCTTGGCAGAGGTTCGTTTCGGCCCCAAAGCACTCCGCGGGACCGTCCCGTGGCTGCTCCGCACGCGCCTGAGACAGATCGACAGCCTCCTGCAAGTGGCCTTGAAGAACGCTGCCGAGGCGCCGCACGACCTCGCTTACGAGATGGAGAACGAGCATCTCACCTGGTCGGAGCTCGCAAACGCCACGTCACGGGTCGCGCACGTACTCGCGGCCGCGGGCGTCAAACGGGGGGACGTGGTCGCTCTTTTCGCAGAGAACTCCCCTTTCTACGTCGCCTCGGTGCTCGGCATGACGCGCGTCGGCGCAACCGCAGCGTTGGTCAACACCAATCTGCGCGGGCGACCCCTCGCGCATGCTGTCGAGGTCTCCAAAGCACGGGTGGTTCTGGTGAGTCATACGCTCGAGTCGGGGCTTCGCGAATGCGAAGAGCTTTGTCAGTCCCTCGATCGCATCCTCACCTTCGACGACAACCCGTACGCAGGCCTTCTCGCGAACACGCCCGCCACGCCCTACCCGCAGGCGCCGGTGCAGGCCGAGGACGATTTCATTTACATCTATACGTCTGGGACGACCGGGCTCCCCAAGCCCTGCCGCGTCTCGCATGCACGGGCGATTCTCGCCGGCGCCGGGTTTGGGCCTCTGATGTACGACTTCCGTCCGGGGGACAAGCTCTATTGCGTGCTTCCTCTCTATCACGCGAACGGTCTTCTGTTGGGCGTGTCAGCGGCGATGCTTGCGCGCGTTCCGATGGCCATGCGCCGGTCTTTCAGTGCGAGCGCTTTTTGGGACGATGTGCATCGATACAAAGCCACCGCGATTCTCTACATCGGTGAGCTCTGCCGTTACCTGGTCAACTCGCCCCCGCATCCAAAGGAGCTGCCCAACCCAGTGCGTGTGGCTGTCGGCAATGGACTTCGTCCAGATATCTGGCCGAGGTTCAAGGCGCGGTTCGGCATCGAGAGCATCCGCGAGTTCTACGGCGCCACCGAGGCGCCCGGCTTCATCGCGAACATCAGCGGGCGCGAAGGGTCGGTGGGGCGCGTGCCGCTAGGGGGGCTCGCGGGATGGTTGCGCATCATCCAGTACGACGTTGACCTCGACCAGCACCTTCGCGACTCGCGCGGGTTTTGTATCCCGTGCGCTGACGACGAGGTGGGCGAGCTACTGATCCGCGTGCCAAAGATTGCAGCAGGCGGGCTCGAGTATCGCGGCTACACGGATGAATCCGCAACGGAGAAGAAGCTCCTACGCAACGTGTTCAAGAAGGGGGACCAGTACTTCCGCTCGGGCGACCTTCTGCGCCGCGACGCGGACGGTTTCTACTACTTCGTCGACCGAATCGGCGACACCTTCCGGTGGAAGGGCGAGAACGTGTCCACGGCGGAAGTCGCGGACGTCATCACACACAATGACGGCATTGAGCAGGCCACCATCATCGGCGTGCCCGTCCCCAACATGGAGGGCCAAGCGGGACTCGCCGCTGTCGTTCCTTCGGGCGAATTCGACTCACACCGATTCTGGAACGCCGTGTCGGATCTTCCGGCCTATGCCCAACCACGCTTCGTGCGTGTCATGAGCGGACTGGCAACGACCGGAACATTCAAGATTCAAAAGAACGACTTGAAGAAGGACGGCGTCGACCCATCATCCGTTGACGACCCCCTCTACGTGCGCACCAAGGCCGGCTACGAGTTGCTCACCGAAGAGCGTTGGCTGGATGTGAAAGAAGGGCGACTCAAGCTCTGATGCCGACGATGACCGGAGCCGCTATGCGCTCTGCACGGCCTTCTGGATGACCGCAAGATCTTCGGGCGCGTAATCGAGCGCAAACGCGGCCTCATGTGCTTTGCGGGTCATCTTCTTCCAGGTCTTCCGCACGATCGGAACGAGCTTCTCCGCGTTATGCTTCCGTGCAAAGTCGTGGAAGTAGTGCTCTAGGAACACGAGGCAAATCACGTCTTCCATGAGCTGCACGTCTGGGTCAGTCTTCAGGCCACGCTTGCGCAATAGAGTCTGCACCCGGTCGATGGTTTCCGCGTCATAGCCGACGTCGTCCATGATCCCAGCGGCGATCTCGGCATGCCGTTTGTGCAGGCCGGTGCGCCACTTCAAGTACCCCGCCCTGCCCTCCGGATAGCTGTCGCGGGGCGCTTCCCACCGCCGGATGTGCTGAGCACGCGCGGCAAGTTGTACTGTTTCGGGAGCGTCGGGGGCAAAGACCGCAAGCCGCGCGGACATGCGCTGGCCGTAGACGAGCTCCTTAGGCATTGGCTGACCGTTGATGATCTCGGTGTTCGGATCCTCGGCATTCGCCCGATCGAACATGCGGATCGCGTCATCGAAGCGGGGCATGCCGCCAGCCTACCACGCGCCCCCTGACGCCGACGCCGACGCCGACGCTGACACTGACACTGACACTGACACTGACGCTGACGCTGACACTGGCACTGACACTGGGGGCCGTGACACCGCGTCTCGTTGCCCTATAATCGGTCGACCGATGTCCCCCTTCCGCCGCCGAACCAACGGTCTCCGCCGTGAACGCATGGAAGCCTCCGTACGGTTTTCCGATGGAACCTTTCGCAACACCACAGGCGTAGGTCCGAGCCTCAAGAAGGGCACCACATTCCCCGTCATGCGCGAGTTTCTACGCGGAGGCGGCAGGCGCTTCCCAATCGCACCTCTGCCGTCGGTAAGCCCGCTCGAGGTCTGGGCGAAGGCCGCCGATACCGGGTTGCGAGCGACATGGCTCGGCCACTCGACATTGCTGCTCGAGATCGACGGCGTGCGCGTACTCACCGATCCCGTGTGGAGTCGGCGCGTCTCGCCGAGCAGTCTCTTCGGCCCCAGGCGTTTTCAACCCGTGCCGGTTCCGATCGCAAAGCTCCCGCCGCTCGACGCGGTCATCATCTCGCACGACCACTACGACCACCTCGACTACGCGAGCATCGTCGAGCTGATTCGCCAGGACGTACCCTTTTACACCTCGCTCGGCGTGGGCGCGCATCTCGAAGCCTGGGGCGTGCCAGCCGAACGCATCACCGAGCTCGATTGGTGGGAGAGCGCTGAGCTTCCGAACACCGACCTCCGCATCACCGCCGCGCCATCCCAACACTTCTCAGGGCGCGCCGCTGCGGATCGAAATCGTACCCTTTGGTGCTCCTTTGCCCTGCGCGGCCCGCAGCACGCCGTGTTTTTCAGCGGCGACACCGGCCTGACGCCCGAATACGAAGAGATCGCCCGCCGTCTTGGCCCCTTCGACCTGGTGATGCTCGAAGTCGGCGCGTTCCATCCCGCCTGGGGGCACATTCACCTCGGCCCAGACAACGCGCTCGAGGCCCTGAAGCTCCTCGGCGGCGGCAGCTTCTTGCCCGTCCACTGGGGAACCTTCGACCTCGGGATTCACGACTGGGACGAGCCCGCGGAACGCCTCATCGAATTGGCGCCAAGCCTCGATAGCCCGTTGCTCATGCCAATGCTGGGGGCGCCCATCGAGCCTTCACGAGTAGAAGGTGTCGAGACCTGGTGGCGCACGATCTCCGCCCTCGAACGCACCGAACCGCTGGAGGAAGAGGCGCCGGAGCGCCTGATCCCCATTGGCGACCCCATCGACTGAGCGACGCGCGCGTCCTGATTGGGCACTGGCAAGAAGGTTGAGGTTGGGCGTATAAGTCAGGGAGACGCGATAGGAGGTCCCCATGCCGACAGCGACGCTTCTCACGACGACCGTGTTCACGTCTGTCGTTGCGGTGTTGGGGTGCGGGGCACCCGCGGTCGAGGAGCCGGTCCCGTCTCGCAAGACGCTCGAGCGGACGACCATCATCCGAACGCCGCCTCGTTCTCCTCGTCCGTCCGTGCCTGCCACCGTACCGGCTTCTGACCCCGCTCGCCGGGAGCCCGCCATGTCGGCACCTCCGACCGAAAAATCGCTCGACGTACCGATACGTTCACCAAGACCGTCGCCAGCACCGCCCCGACAACCTGCAGAGTTCGTCAACGGCCGCTGTCGACCCTTGGTAGCCTAGCTATTGAGCTTCCTTGGCCGCGCGCCGAGCGCTGCTGCAGAGCGAGGCGACCGAAGATCCTCCGAACACCATGTGAATGCCGGCGAGGGTGCCCACCGCCCAGACGCCTGAGACCGGAAACTGGCGCCAAATCATGATGCCGAGCGCAAGCGAAACGATGCCGCTGAACAGCGACCAGCCCCAGCCCTTGATCGGGCGAAGGCGGAACGCCCAGATGATCTGAAAGACGCCGTCCACCGCGAAGTAGACGGCCAAGACGAGCGTTAGCGTGGCAAGCGCCATGCCTGGGCGAGAAACCATGTACCCGCCAATGACGATCGAGAGCAGACCCAACAAGAAGACCAGCAGCCCGTGGCCGAACGAGCCCATCTTGAAGGCGAGAAACAGCCTCGAGACACCGGACGCAATGATGAGCACCCCGACGGCAATCGCGATCGACAGCCCTGCCACGAGTGGTGAGAGCAGTGCGAGAATCCCGGCGACGACGACGAGGACCCCCACCGCCATCCCGACACCCGCATGCCGCTTGATGGTGCCCAGCATCTCTTGATCAACTGCTTCGATTTCGTTCGTCATATTTGAGATCTCCGGCGGGTATTGGAGCCCGTCGAAGGACAGATGGCAAGTGCCAATTTGAGTTTGTCCGGGTAATGTGGCGGCATGATCACGACCCCACACATGACCCTCGCCTTGCTGGCCACGCTCGCTCTCCTGACTGCGTGCGAGCGCCGCCAAGCCAAGCCAGACGTCGACCCGGAGGCGGCCGCCGAACAGGAACCCAAGGAGAAGAGCGAGGCGCTTCCCGGTTTGAGTCACGGCCTACTCCAGTCGCCCGTGAACATTCTGAGCAGCCGCGCAAAAGGGGGGCGTCACGAGGTCGCCATCAACCTGCATCATGCCGAACCCAGCTACCTCGAGAACAAGGGGCACACGATCCAAGTCGACTTCCAGCCCGGTTCGTCGATCGTGTTTGACGGGCGCGAGTACCAGCTCAAGCAGTTCCACTTCCACACGCCATCGGAGCATCAAGTCGACGGCATCACGTATCCGATGGAAGGGCACATCGTGAACATGATCGAACCCGAGACGCCGGAGGACCCACCCCGCTACCTGGTGGTAAGCTTCCTATTCCGCATGGGCGAGGCGGATCCGTTCATCACGAGCTTTTTGGATCAGGTCCCCGACGAAGAGGGCACCGCGGCGCTAGAGCCGGGTCAGGTGTACCTCTCGCCCAACGATCGCAACCCGGATTACGAATACTATCACTACCGCGGATCGCTCACGACGCCGCCCTACACCGAGACCGTGGATTGGCTGATCGTGAAAGAAATCCAACAGGCGTCGCCGGAACAGATTCGGCGTATCCACCTCCTTGAAGGGGACAACGCCCGGCGAGTGCAAGCGCTCTACGGTCGCAAGGTCGAAAACTGAGCCGATGAGCGCCCGAAGAGGACAATGGGCCGCGCTGGCCGGCGTGCTTTGGCTTCTCGGCTTCGACGTCGTGCCGCTCGTACACATGGTGCTCCACGAGGCGCTCGAAGAGCATCACCACGGGCACTCCCACGCCCATGCCGACGAGCACGAAGACCACGGCGACGGGGTGCCCACCCCCTCGGAGCATGGCGAGGGGAGCGTGGCGCACCGCGATCTCGCGGCAAATGTTCCTCTTCCAGGCGTTCCTGCGGTTCTCGAAGCGCTCCTTGCTTGCGCCCCCCCGAAACCGTCCTCGCATGACGAAGAGCCGGCCCACCGGCAACCGCGAACGAGCAGAGCGCGCGCGCCGCCGCTGACGACGGTCTGATCCGCCTTCCATTCGTTCAACCTTTTCATCGAGGCCGCGGGTCTACGGACGCCGTCGGTTCGTCAAATCGTCATGCGCAGTGTTCGAATCTTCGTGATTGCGTCCGCGGCGTGCATCGCCGTGCATGGATCGGTGCGCGCTCAAGACGCCGCGCCCTCGGAAGAGCATACGGCCGTGGTCGAAGCGCCCTCACTTCGACCCGATGCACACATGCATCCGCCCTACCCACGTGACGCGGACGGTGAGCCGGCCCGGGTGCTCCTGCAGATCACGATCGATGCCGAGGGGCGCGTACAGGAATCCACGGTCCTTGCGGTCGATCGAGAATATGATCAGAAAGACCTGTTTGCCGGGCTTGCCGAACAATACGTTCGAGGTCTCGCGTTCGAGCCTGCGACCCGTGATGGCGTGCCCGTCCCGGCCATCATTCGCTTCGAGGTCCTCTTCGACCCGCCCGACCATGCGCACGAGTCGGAGAGCGCTGAGCCGCGCCCACCCCACCAGCACGATGAGGCCAAGACGCATGCACACGACGAAGCGGGTATCTCTACGCCGTTTAGCGCCACCGCCGTCGTGGCTCCGAACGACATTTCGGCGTCGGCCATCGATTTGACCGGCGAGGAGGTTCGTCTGCGGCCCTACATCTCGACGGGAGACCTCCTCAATGCGGCGCCCGGTTTCTACTCGATTCAGCACGCCGGAGGCGGCAAGGCCAACCAGTACTTCCTGCGCGGCTTCGATGCGGACCACGGGACGGACGTCGCGTTTTTCGTCGACGGCATCCCGATCAACGCCGTCACGCACGGACACGGCCAGGGGTACACCGACCTCCACTTCGTCATTCCCGAGCTCGTGAAGCGCATGGAGGTCCGCAAGGGCCCCTACTACGGAGAGTACGGGGATTTCGCCACGGCCGGCGCCGTGAACCTCGTTCTGGACAGCGAAAAGCCCCACAGCTCGCTGAGCCTCGGCGGTGGAACGTACCGGACGTTTCGCGGGCTCACGATGCTGAGCCCCAAGCTCGACAAGGTGAAGCCCCTGATTGCCGTCGAGGTGTTCGGCACGGACGGACCCTTTCAAAACCCTGAGGACCTATTGAGGGTCAATGCGTTTGCGCGAACGACATTTGATTTGCGCGGAAAGACGAGCCTGGCTCTCACCGGAATGGCGTACGTCAACGACTGGAACGCGTCCGGCCAGATTCCGCTGCGCGAAGTCGAAAGCGGCAACCTCGACTGGTTTGGGAGCGTCGACCCCAACGAAGGCGGACAGAGCCAGCGATACAGCCTGTACATGAACGTCGACTCGCCGGCCAAGGCGGGAGCGCACGGTGAACGCTCGGTCGGCGGCGAAGGGCTGAGTCTCGTCGGCTGGGTGACGCACTCGCGCTTCGCGCTCTACTCCAACTTCACGTTTTTCGCGAACGACCCGATCAATGGCGACATGATCCGCCAAGGCGACAATCGGACCACGTTCGGCCTGCGAACGAAGTACGGATTCATGCACCGCTTCGACCGGGTGACCCTGACCTCTCGCATGGGCGCCAACTTCCGCTACGACGCCATCGAAAACACCCTGCAAGACGCGCCGGCTCGTGAGATCACCGACACCCGAATCGACGCCAACGTCGGCGAAGGCTCGGTGGGCGTGTTTGGCGAAGAAGAGCTGAAGTGGAAGTGGCTCCGGATCGTTGGCGGCCTGCGCTTCGACTACTTCGTGTTCAACGTCACGGACCACCTCGAAGACACGAGCACCCCGGACACCAAGACGAGCGGCGAGCGCGCCCAAGGCATCGTCTTGCCCAAGGGGAGCATCATCACCCAGCCGATCGACGAGCTAGAGCTCTTCTTCAACTTCGGTCGTGGGTTTCACTCGAACGACGCGCGTGGCGTCGTGCTCGGTACCGATCCGGTCACGCCGTTGACGCCGGCGCTCGGCTGGGAGCTCGGCGCGCGGGTCATCGCCTGGGAGCGCTTCCAGCTCTCGGCGGTGTTCTTCTGGTTGAAGCTCGATAGCGAGCTGGTCTGGGTGGGCGACGAAGGCACGACGGAGCCGAACGGTGAGACCCGGAGGCTGGGTGTCGAGACGCAGTTTCGACTGGAAATCGTGCCTTGGCTCATGGCGGACCTCGATGCGACCTGGGTGCGCGCCGAGTTCGTGAACAATCCGGGGAACGCCAATGCGGTTGCGCTCGCGCCCGAGTTTTTGTTGAGCGGTGGGCTCACGGCGCGGGATGAGCGCACGGGGCTCTCCGGTCGACTCGGCGTCTTCTACATCGCCGATCGACCCGCCACGGAGGACCGTTTTCTGACGGCCGAGGGCTTCGTGCGCTTCGACGCCTCGTTCGGCTGGGACAATCAGCGCTTCGGCGTGAAGGCCCAGCTCCTCAACGTCTTCAACAGCCGTTGGCGCCAAGCCCAGTTCGCAACTACCGGGCGACTGCCGGGGGAGAACGCTCCGGGCGACTGTCCTGCTGGGACGCGTCCGGTCAGCGATCCGGACGGGAACTTTGCTGGGTGCGAAGACATCCACTTCACCGCCGGCTGGCCGATCCACTTCCAAGTGCTCGCAACCGTGAAGTTCTAGGCGTCCGGAGCTACTCCCCGAGCTCGTCGTCCGACCAGAATCTCAGGAAGCCGCGGTAGGCACCGAGATAGACCGTGTTGTCGGGGCCGAACGTGAAGGTACCCCAGATGTTGTTGAAGACCTTGCGATCGTAGTTGCCCTTGCCAAGGGAAGCCCGCTCGACGATGCGGTTGACACTGTCATCGAACTCACCCTTGTTGAAGTAGCCTTTGATCTTGAAGACGCGCCAACCGGTGCGGAAGTCGATCGCCGTGAGCACCCAATCGTTGTGCCCATTCGTAGGCATGTTCTCGCGCTGGTACACGTAAATCAAGCCGCGGGGGGTCGAGAGCTTTGGGGTTGCGGTCTTTGCGTCGATATGACCGGCCGCGGGCCAACCCTCGCGCTCGATGTACGTGCCCTTCTCGCGGTCGTAATCGAAGCGCATGATGCCGCCCGCAGTGTCGTTCTCTTTGAACGGGTCGAAATAGCCATAGGTGTTGCCCACGATGAGATGGTCTTTGTAGGCCACGACGGAGTTTTCGACTGCGCCTTTGCCTGGCTCGAAGAGCGGCAGCTTGCTCACGAGAGCGCCATCGTCTTGACGGAAGACGTTCAGGTGCACCGACTCGGGGCCATTGTCGACGATGGCCACGAAGCGGTCGCCGATGAGCGTGGGCGTCGTGCCGCTGCCGTCGTTGAGGTGCCCAGGCTTGATCTCATGGTCGTTGTCGTAGAAGAGATTTCCTTGCGAATACGTTTCTTCCCACTTGGGGTCGAGCTCGATCTTGTTCGTCTCGGCATTGAAGCGAAGCTTGTACAGGCCCACGTTCGAAACGATGTAGACGCCATCTGGCCCCACCGAAAACGAGTTCTGGATCTGCTCCGCGAAGTCCGACTTCCCCAAGAACAGGCGCCGGAACTCGGCTCGGAGTTCGGGGAACTTGTCGATGTCCTGCTCGGCTTGTGCCTGCTTCAGCTTCTCGAAGAACTCTTCGGCACCTTCCGGGAGCGGCGCGAACAGCTGCCGGATCTTGTCCTCCGTCGCGAAGAGCTGAATCGCGGTCGAGTAAATCATCGGGCAGCCGTCTTCGGTCTTCGGACCCAGGGAGTCGATGACGCCCACCACCCCAAACTTCGAAGTGAACCAAACACGGCCGTCGGCATCGGGTGTGTCCCGTCAGCTGAACTCGGATACAAAAGGGCTCTGAGTTAAGAGACACTTTGCCGAGGGCGAGAGCCCTGCTGAGGAGTGTCCCATGCCGAGAAGA
>Ga0209456_10001143_pt1 | contig 13099 bp, 9 predicted proteins | sample COG_11_FD_184755 | JGI IMG/M metagenome (GOLD analysis project Ga0209456, IMG submission 184755) | Pelagic marine sediment microbial communities from the LTER site Helgoland, North Sea, for post-phytoplankton bloom and carbon turnover... | ecosystem: Environmental > Aquatic > Marine > Neritic...
GTCGTGGCTACGGATCGCCTGGATGTAAGTCTGTTGCGTAACGCCCTTCGGCGAAACGATGCGCCGGCTCGAGGTCGTCAGCACCACGTCGTCCAGGAGCGCGCGAAGCCTCATTTGTGGATGCGCGCGAAGCGTCCGCGCCGCGCGTGCCATTTCGACAGCGCTGAGCTCTCGGAATTGGAGTGCGTCGATCAGCTCGTGAAGCACGCGCTCCACCAACTCGACGTCCCGGTTCCGTCCATGGATGTGAATCGTCGAGCCACGGAGGCCCATCGAAACGCCAAGCTCGGCTTCGAGGGTGCGCAGGTTCGACCCACCCGGCCCGGTCAGCCGGAGCAACAAGCTCGAATCGCCTACTTCAATGTCGGCGGCTACATCGGTCTCCACGGGGCCGCGCTGCGCAGTTGGTTCGATGATCGAAGTTTAGCCTGTCCGGCTCGGGGAGGCGAGCGGCAAAGCTAGCGCCAAACCAGGGCGTCCGGATCGCGCTCGACAGCCGTTTCGAGGCGTTCGTGGGCAGCGAGAATCAGCGAACGATTCGTGTCCCCATCGAGCGGGTAAGAGGCGAGGCCCACGGCCATGTGCAGAAAGAAGAGCTCTTCGGGCTGCCGGATTCGGCGCGTCTCGAGGTCGGACTGAAGCCTACGAACGACGTCCACTACGGCACGGGCGCTCGCACCATCGAAGCCAACGACGAACGTGTCGTCATCCCAGCGCCCTCGAACGTCTTCCCGCCGGAATCTGCCGTACACCAGACGGCCCAGATACGTCCTCAGGCGCCGCGCCTGGACGTGGTCGAGCCCATCGAGGCCAGTCGTTTGCAGGAGCCCAATCGAGTAGGTGCGCCCGTGACGCTGTGCCGAGGAAAGACCGACCTCGAGGGCGGCGACGGCCCCGGGGCGTGTGAGCAGGCCGGTCTGACTACAGCGCAACTGCTGCCGGCGTAGTCGCGCCATTCGATCGGCTTCGCCGTGAAGGTGCACGAGCCAACCCGACGATCGAATCAGGCACTCGGTAATCTCGCGTTCGTCCGCCACTGGGGAGTCATCGAAGCAGAGCAGTGCGAACTCCGAATCCCAAGCCGACATGCTGATGATCGCTGGCACCTGCTTGCCTGTCACGCTCGACCCCAACAGGATTGCATCCGGGCACTGAACGTCGATCTCTCGCAAGAGCTCCTCGAGGCTGAAGAAGAGCAAGCAATCGATCCCACTCTCTTCGATGAGCCGCGCGGCCTCGGGATCGCGAAGGACGGCCACTTTGGGTCGCGGGGTCATCGCCCGCTCGACCGCCGTGCTCAGCGCATGATGCAATCGGACGAGCTCGATGGGGTGCGGCAAGAAGATGTCTATGCCGAGCTGTGCAGCGAGAGCCCGCGTGTGCGGGTCATCGTCGACCGAGAGAAGGATGACGGGAGCCTCGGCGCAGCCCTCCGAGCTCCGGAACAGGGGGAGGAACTGCGCGAGCGCCTCGCGGTCTTGAAGAGGCCAGCCTACCAGCGCTGCGGTGGGCGCGTTGCGGCCAGCGATCTTGAGGGCCTCCTCGACGGTCGAAACGGGCCTCAGGTGTACCAGCACCTCGTCGAGCGCCGAGCGGAGGTAGGCGATCATCGCCGGATCGTCTTCGAGCACGAGCAGCGTCGGCACGAAATCCTTCGGAATGGGGCGATGTAAGAAGAAGCTCGCGGCGGGAGTCACCGACGGCGGCGCTGCGGCCATCGATGGGGTGTCATTCGGACGGCCCGCAGCCGCGGACGCGTAGGCTCGCACCGAATCGATTGACTCGAACATCGTCGTCCAATCGAGGCGCCCGGACTTCTGTAGCTGCCGGAGCTCGAGCTCGATGCGGCCTGCGGCATCCGAAATTTCGTTGAATCCGTGCGTTTGTGCCGCACTGCGCAGGTCGTGGGCCTGACGAAGCGCGTCCGACACCACGCTGGTCCGCTCTACCTCCGAATGGACACGACGTATCGCACCGGTGAGGTTGTCCGCGGCGATCGGGAGCAGGCTCAGATACGAAGCCTTGGCTCTGCTGGGGTCGACGCGAGGCTGGGAGGATTCATCCGGGAAGAGCACTTCGTCTGTGGAATCGTCCGCCGGCCGCGGCGTTACTGCCGCAGCCGGCGTGGGGCTTGGATGGGCTGCGACGACGCTTGCAACCGCGCGCGCGAATCGATCCACGGTGACCGGCTTGTGAAACACCTTGGTCACGTCGAGCTCTTGGGTCAGGTGCCTGAACGTAGGCAGGTCCCGGTAGAAGGCAGAGACGAAAATGATGGGCGTCTCGAAATCATCCCCTCGGAGCTCTTCGATCCAGGTGATTCCATTGATGTCCGGTAGCAAGCCGTCTACGACGAGCAACGAGGGCGATTCTTCTAGAATCATGGCACGTGCGATGCTGCCTTTGGTCGCGATCACGACCCGCAGGCCCTGGGCTTCGAGCGCCGGTGTGACGCTCGCACGAAACTGAGCATCGTCGTCGAGGAGAAGAACGGTTGGAAGCACGTGGCGGGGAGTGTGGCACCGTTTGGGGCGCCCACAAAACGATCAGATCCTGTGCTCAGGAGGCGCGCTGATAGTCCGAATCCGCTTTCTCGAGGTAGGCCCGAGCGACCGGATGGTCGGAGCATTGCGCGACGACGGCCTGTAGGTGGCGAAGGCCCTGACCATGGTCGCCGGTCTCTATCTCGATGACGCCCAGGAGCGCCCGGGCATCCTGGTGGGCCGAGTCGAGCTGAAGGATGAGCGTCAGCTCCTCGCGAGCCCCCTGTGCGTTGCCGCGAAGCCTCAGCAGCTTGGCGAGCTCGAGCCGGATGTCGTGGAACTTCGGGCAGAGCCGCAGCGCGCGACCGAATTCGTGCATCGCATCCTCAGGGCGGTCCAAATCGATGTAGGCCCGGGCAAGCGCTCGGTGAAGATTCGCGACCTTGCCGCGGCGGAAGGCGTCGTTTGAGGAATCGGACTGGCGCTGAGCTCGCTCCAGCGTGCGCACCCCCGAGCCATATTCCCCGAGCTCGTTGCACGTCACCGTGAGGTTGAGCGCGGCCTCGAGGTAACCGGAGTTGACCTCGAGCGCCTGCTGGAAGCACCAGCGCGCTTCGGGCAGCCGGCCGCCGAGGTGATAGATGACGCCAAGTCGATTGAACACGTCGGGATAGCGAAGGCCCTGCTGCACGAGTTTCTCGTAGTAGGGCTGAGCAAGGGGGTACTCGGCGCGATCGTAGTGCTCGTTCGCGGCGTCGAGAATTTGTTGAGCCCAAGGAGCCATGGGGCCGAAGGTAGCGACCGGCCTGATCGCTGGCCAGAAATCCGCGCCAAGAGCGTCTAGCCGGCACTCAGCCGATCTTGCCAAGCAGGGTTTTGGCGCGCTTGGCCTCGTCAGTTCCGGGGAAGCGCTCGACGATTTCGCTGAAGGCCTGCCGGGCCGCTTCGACCTCATTGGTCCTGAGGTAGACCTGCCCGAGCAGGAGCAGCGCTTCCGGCGCGACGCCGGCGCCCGGATAGGAGGTGAGCAAGCCCTTGAGCCGCGAAATCACGCCCCGGTACGCCTCTCGCTTGAGGTAGAAGCGGGCGACGTAGAGCTCGTGAGCGGCAAGAAGGCTCATGCATTTTTCCATGAGCTTGTTGGCATCGGGCACGCGTTGGTCGTCCGGATAGTCGACGACGAATCGGCGAAGCTGGATCAGCGTATCTCGAGCGGCACTCTGATCGCGCTCGCTCGAAGGGGGCGTCATGAACCAGCCACCAGGGATTTGGTTGTAATAAGCCTCGGCGATTCGAAATCGCGCGTAGGGGATCTCTTTGTGCGAGGGACGAATTCGCACGAATTGACGGTAGGTCTGGATCGCCTCGGGGTAGGCTTCGTTCTTGAACTGGCAATCGCCGATGCGAAGCTCCGCGAGCGCTGCAAAACGGCTGTAGGGGAACTCTCGCCGGATCTCGCGAAAGGTCGGCTCGGCCGCGAGGCAATCGCCACGCCGAAAACTCAGCAAGGCTTTTTCGTAGCCCGTGCGCGCATCGTCGTCGGGATCGAGTGTGCTCGCGCCCGTTTTCTTGAGACTTCCCGAGCTACTGCTGCAGGCGGCGGCCAGCACGAGCACAGCGATCCAGACCAATCTGTCGAGGCGAAACCGCATCGCGAAGGGAACTAGCCTCTGGCCCCGCCGAAAACAAGGTGACGGATCCTTCGCGGATTCGGCCCGGCTCAGGCACTTGCGATCTGGTTGTCGATGAGGCGGGCCGGGTCGATTCCAAGAGTGGCGAGGGCAGCTTCCCAGCGCTTTTCGATCGGCGTGTCGAAGACGATTTCGTAGTCGAGGTCGACGGGAATCCAAGACCCCTGCTTCATTTCGCTCTCGAGTTGCCCTGCGCCCCAGCCCGAGTAGCCGAGGATCATCGCACAGGTGTCGGGACCGTCGCCTCGGGCGAGGCGCTCCAAGAGCTCGAGCGATGCGCTGCAAGCGATGCGCTGGCTCACCGCAATCGTCTGCCCCGTTGACGGCTGAGGCACGCCTTCTGCGTCGTAGAGGATCCAACCCGACTCCGGGGAGACGGGCCCGCCGAGCATGACCGGCGCGTCCACGGCAGCCGTTGCCTCAGCGGTGACGCCGACTTCGTTAAAGACGTCTTGGATGCCGAGGTCGGTCATACGATTGACCACGAAGCCAAAAGAACCCTCGTCGCCGTGATCGATCAGTAGCACCAGCGTATGATTGAAAAACGGGCACCGCATCGACGGTGCGGCGACGAGAAACCCCGGTGCAAGAGATGCCGACACGAGCCGAGACTGCCACCAAATCGAAACCTCTGCGAGTCTTAACTCGGAAGCCAGGAAAATGAGCCGGGTCCGGGCCGTTCTGCGCACGGGCGCCTTCTTTGGCTTCTCCGCTGCGATTCTCACGGCCTACGAAACCCGGCGGGCGATGACCTCGACGTCCGGGCAGGAGGCGCTCGCAAATCGGTACCGTGCGCGTCTGACTAACGGGCTTCTGCGACTCTTTGGCGCGGAGCTGGTGCTGGGCGGCCAGCAAAGACGCATTGGCGGTGCGTTGGTCGTCTCCAATCACCAGAGTGCGCTCGACATCGCGGTGATGCTGTCGGTCTTTCAAGGTGTCCTGGTGAGCCGGCACGACGTCGCAGAGTGGCCGCTGCTCGGTCGTTTGGCCAAGCACGGCGATACGATTTTCGTCGACCGCGAAGACCGACGGAGCGGCGCCCTGGCGCTTCGGGAGATCCGTCGGCGCGTGAAAGAAGGACGTACCGTCGTTGCCTTTCCCGAAGGCCGAACGTTTCCAGGCGACTCGGTACACGAATTCCACCCCGGTGCCTTCGCGGCTGTTCGCTCACTTGGCGTCCCGATCATTCCCGTGGGCCTCGCCTACTCGCCTGCGATTCCCTACAGCGAAGAATCGTTTGGCAAGCATCTCGCCAAGATCGCCGCACGAAAGCGCACGCGAATTGCGGTTCAGCTCGGCGAGCCCCTGCCCCCCGACCTCGACGCTCGCGCCGGCGCGACGGCCGCGAGGTCGAAGGTCGAAGCGCTGGTCTACGAGGCTCGACGGGCTCTCGACGACGATCGCACGTGAATTCGAGGGGCACGCGTGCCGGGCTGCCGCCTTCTAGGCGCTGGGCCCTCGGTTCGCTACGATTCGGTCTCGCTTCGCAGGAAAGCGCCTGCCCCCAAGCCCATGGTTCGTCTCATCCGTCCATCGACAGACCCAGCCCAAGAGCGTGATGAGCGCGTCTGGGAGTTCCTTCCTAGCGCACTGTGGGACCTGAACTTTCGCGGCCCTCTCGAATGGATCGAGGAACAGGGCTGTCGCGACGCCGACGCGTTCAAGCAACTAGTGCGAAACAATCCCGATGCTCTCGGCGAATGTCTCGACCGAATACGGATTCATCGAGTGAGCGCCGGTGCCGTTTCGCTGGTAGGCGCGTCTAGCGAAGAGGAGTGCATCCGTCGGTCCCGAGAGTTGTTGACCGCCGAGTCGAAGGCCGACTTTCTGCGCATCTTGATGGCCGCCTTCCGCAACGAGCACGACGTCCATCTGGAAACCGCGATCATGACCTGCTCGCGCGAGCCGAGGGATGTCCGCGCGCACTGGCGGTTTATCGAAGACGAAGACGGGCGCTTCGAGCGGGCACTCGTTTCGGTGACCGACATGACCGCCGAGCATGAGCTCGAGCAACGGCTCGTGTTGGCCGAGCGCATGTCCGCGATTGGAACGCTCACCGCGAGCATCATTCACGAGGTCAAAAACCCGCTCACATTCGTCTGGAATCATTTGCGTTCGCTTCGAGATTCGGCCGAGCCTCTTTCTCCCGAAGCCTCGGAGTTGATCCGCGAGGCCTATGAAGGCTCGGAGCGAATTCGCATAATAGCAAATGAAATCACGTATTTATCTCACAGCGGCGAAGGCGTCGAAACCGAGACGGTCAAGCTCCAGCAGGTCCTCGATTCCGCGATTCGCATGGCCCAGCCCGAGATCCAACACCGTGCGACGGTCGTTCGGGAATACGAGGCAGGCAACCTGTATCTCCGAGGTCCGAGGACCCGCCTCGGTCAGGTGTTCTTGAATCTGATCGTCAATGCGGCGCAAGCCATCGAGCCCGGGGACCGAGCGCAAAACGCGATCACGATCCGGGCTCGGAGCACGGAAGAAGATCGCGTCTGCGTTGAGGTGCAGGACACCGGCCCCGGGATTCCTTCGCAACTGCTGAGGAGGATCTTCGACCCTTTCGTGACGACGAAGCCCGCGGGGCGTGGAACCGGACTCGGACTTTCGATCTGTCGTCGCATCGTGCATTCTCTGGAAGGGACGATCGAGATTCAAAGTCACCCGGGCCAAGGCACCGTCGCTCGTGTCGTCTTGCCGAAGGCGCCGCGCGGGCGACGCCCGCTCTCGATGCCGCCGACTTCGATGAGCGCGGTCCGGCGCGCAACGCGCGGAAAGCTGTCGCTCCTGGTCGTCGACGACGAGCCGGTGATCGCGCGACTGATCCAGAAGGCACTGGTCAAACACGATGTGACCACCGCTCACGACGGCCGCGAGGCGGTCGCCTTGATGGGGCAGCACGCATACGACGTGATTCTCTGTGACCTAATCATGCCGGAGATGACGGGCATGGACGTCTATCGGGCGGCCCTACAAAGGGCGACACCGGTCCACGATCGCATCGTCTTCATGACCGGTGGCGCCTTCACTCAGCGGGCTAGAGATTTCCTTCAGAGCGTCCCAAATATCCGAATTGAAAAGCCTTTTGACCTAGGTCACCTCGAGCGCACGATCTACGAAGCTGCGGATATCGTCGACCCTCGATGAAAGAGGGCCCCGCTCGCGCCGAGGGGCTAAGAGGGGACTGATGGGCGGCGAGCGAATGATCGTGATCGGACTCGACTGCGCGGCGCCTCGCTTGGTGTTCGATCTGTACCGCGACGCGATGCCAAACCTCTCCGCGCTCATGGACCGTGGAACCTGGGGAAACCTTCGGAGCACGGAGCCGCCGATCACCGTGCCCGCATGGACATGCATGCTTTCGGGACGCGACGCAGGAGAGCTGGGCTTGTACGGATTTCGAAATCGCGTCCCTCACGAAACGAAATTGCGTCTGGTCGATGGGAGCGACGTCCATGTGAAACGCGTCTGGGACTGGCTTGGGGAGCAAGGATATCGGGTCGCCCCGCTGTTCGTTCCGCTGACCTCGCCTCCGACGCCGGTCCGCGGTCAGATGGTGTCCGGCTTCATGTGGCCGGGGGGCGATTCGCCTTGGTGCTTTCCGCGCGAGCTCGAGGGCGAGTTGATCGACTGCGTTGGTTCGTACCACGCAGACGTCGACAACTTTCGCTCCGACGATCTCGATCGCATCTACCGGGACATCGTCGCGATGACCAATCAGCACTTCGAGATCGCCGAGCAGGTCTGGAATCGCAAGCAACCGGACTTCATGATGATCGTGGAGATCGGTGTCGATCGTTTTCACCACGCATTTTGGCGTCACATCGACCCTGAGCACCCGCGGCATGAAGACGTGAACCCATGGAAGAGCCTCGGGCGCCAGTACTACCGGTTGTTGGACGAGCGGATTGGACGCTTGTGCGACGCGGCCGGCGAGGACACCGTGATCATGGTCGTCAGCGACCACGGGGCGCGCGCGATGCACGGCGGCTTCTGCATCAATGAGTGGCTGATCCGGAAGGGATACTTGAGCCTTCGTGAGCCGCCGGCGGCGCCGGGTCCTCTCGATCATTCGCTGGTCGATTGGTCACGAACGACTGCTTGGGCGGAGGGCGGGTACTACGCCAGAGTCTTTCTCAACGTTGCGGGCCGTGAACCGGCCGGCGTCGTCGCGCGTGAGCGAGTCCGCGCAGTACGCGATGAGCTCCGCCGGGAGCTCGAGTACGCCCGCAATGATCGAGGTGAACGTGTCCCCGTCCTGGTACGAGATCCGGAAGAATACTATCGGCAAGTCCGCGGCTTCCCGCCCGACCTGATGGTCTACTTCGACGAGCTCAGGCTACGCGCGATAGGATCGGTCGGTAGCGGCCGCATCGTGGTGGAGGGAAACGACAGCGGCCCCGATGGCTGCAACCACGATTGGGACGGCATTTTCGTCATGAGCGGGGGGGACACGCCGGCGCGGGGATGTGTCGAGGGTGCTGAGATCTACGATGTGACGCCGACTATCTTGGGGGCGTTTGGGCTTGCACGGCCGCCGGGGATCCTGGGTCGAGACTGGACGCTGTGACGGTGACGGTGTCACGCGCTAGGGTCCCGCGGTGGCGGCGCGATCGTTGATTCTGGGACTCGACGGGCTTGATCTCGGGCTCGTCGAGCAATTTGGATCAGAGCGGTTGCCTAATCTTCACGGGCTGATGTCGCGGGGGGCTTTTGCTGCGCTCGAGTCCGTCCAGCCACCCGCCACGCTGCCCAACTGGACGACGTTTCTCACGGGCGTCGACCCGGCTCGCCATGGCGTTTTCGATTTCACAACGCGAAAGGGTTACCAAGTTCGGTTCACCGCGGGGACGGTCCGAGAGGTGCCGACCCTCTTCACACAGCTCGACCAGTTGGGGCTTCGCTGCGCTTGCCTCAGCTTTCCTGCGACCTGGCCGCCAGAGAGGCTCGAGCATGGGGTCTTCGTGAGCGGCTGGGACGCGCCGGTCGCCTTCGAGGCGGACCGATCGTTCATGTGGCCTCCCTCGTTGTACGACGAGACGGTGGAAAGGTTCGGAGCTCCCTCCTTCGACGATGTCGATGAGTTCCACGCCGATGCGCCGGGTTGGATCGAACGACTGCCCGACGCCCTGGTGAGCCGGGTCGCGCGGAAGGTCGACTGGGCGCGATGGCTGCTCGATCGGCAGGATTGGGACGTGTTCGCGCTCTACTTTGGCGAAAGCGATACCGCGGCCCACTATCTGTGGGCGCAGCACGACCTGGATTCGCCGCGTCGCACCTCCAGCGTTTCGGGCGGAGAGCGCGGAGGTCTTCAACGGGTCTACCAGGCGCTCGACGAAGCGGTCGGTTCACTCACCGAAGCGGCGGGCGGGGACGAAACGGAGGTGACCGTGCTGAGCGACCATGGCTCCGGCGGCTCATCGGATAAGGTGCTGTACCTCAATCGGCTCCTGGCTCGACACGCGTTGCTACGCTTTCGGCCACGGCGGGGTCGGGGCGGGGCGGGTTTGAAAGAGATCGCGTTGCGCTGGTTTCCGCCGCACCTTCGGGAGCAACTGTTTCGCCTGGGGAACGCCTGGCTGCCAAGCCGCTTGGAGTCGAATGTGCGCTTTGGGGCCATCGACATGGCCAATACGGTCGCGTTCAGCGATGAGCTGAACTACTTCCCTGGCATCCACCTCAACCTGGCGGGGCGGGAGCCGGGCGGCATCGTTCAACCCGAGCAGAGGCGCGAAACCATGCTCCGCATCCGGGCGGCCTTGCTCGGCACGCGCGATCCATGGAGCGATAAGCCGGTGTTCCGCGACTTGATTCCGCGCGAGGAGCTCTTCGAAGGCCCGCACCTGGATCGCGCGCCCGACCTGCTCGTCGATCTCCACCTCGACGACGGCTATTCGTACAACCTGATGCCAAGCGAGCCCCAGAATGGGGCGAGCGCAGCCCCGTGGCGACGAAGTCGCTCTACGGGGCACCAAGCAACGGGCAGCCCGTTCCGCAAGCTCGCCGACCACGAGAAGCTCGGCAAGAAAGGCCGAAGCCTGCCCGGCAGCCATCGTTCGCACGGGTTCATGGCGCTGGCCGGACCGAGCGTGAAGCCCGCAGGCCGCCTCCACGCGCATATCGCGGACCTGAGCGCGACTCTGCTCCGCCGGCTGGGCCTATCGGTGCCGTCCTCCTTCATGGGGCGGGTTCTTTGGGAGGCGCTCCGCGACGAAGGCAACGCTGCGGCGGTCACGCTCCCAGCGCCTCGCCCACGCGCGCCTCGCACGGTGCGAAATGAAGCCCTCGTCGAATCCCGACTCCGCGCGCTGGGCTACATCGAATGATCCTCCACGTCGCCTGCCTTCCGTTCCCCACCCATCAAGGCACGCAAGCTGCGATAGCCTCGATGCTGGAGGCGTCCACGCGGGTGGGTCGGCCGAGCCACCTCTTGGCCTACGCGCACGCGGCGTACGAGCTCGACGCGCCGTACGAGATTCATCGCATCCCCAACTTTCCCGTGGTGAGCTCCGTTCGCTCAGGCCCTTCCTGGGGCAAGGTCGCGCTCGACGCACGCTGCATCGTCGAGACCCGCCGGCTGGTACGCCGCCTTCGGCCGAGCGCCATCATCGCCCATCACATCGAGGCGGCGCTTGCGGCGCTCGCCGCGCGGGTCGCTCCCGTCTACTACGTTGCACACACCTCTCTCGAGCGAGAGCTGCCCGTCTACATGTCTCGAGTCCCCGCGCGACCGGTCCGCTCCGTCGCGCGGCGGTTAGAGGAGCAGGTGTGCGAACGGGCGGCGGGGGTTGCAGCAGTCGCCCCTGCGCTTGCCACGCTCCTGGGCGACGGCGTGCGATACCTGCCGGTTCCCTGGTCGTCGTCGGCGGTCTCCGATCGAGCGACACGAAACGAGGCTCGGTTGGCGCTCGGAATCGCGCCCGATGCGCAGCTCTGTCTGTATGCGGGCAACCTCGATCCTTACCAGGGCTGGGAGAACCTCGTCGAAGCCATCTCCATGCTGCGCCGCAGTCATCGGCGCGCCCGACTGCTCGTCGCCACCGCGTCCGACCCCGCTCCCGCTCGACAGCATGCCGAACGCCTGGGGGTTGCGGATGCCGTAGCGTTTTCCGGGCTCGGATCGGAACGCGCCCGAATGCTGGCACACGCGGCCAGCGACCTCGCCTGGGTGCCAAGACGCACCTTGGGTGGCCTTCCGGTCAAAATGCTCGACGCCTTCGCGCGGGACCTTCCGGTCGTCGCGATGCGGCGTGCCACGGCGGGGCTTCCACTGCTGGGCGTGTGTCGCATCGTATCCGACGATGACCCTCGGGCCCTGGCCGCCGCCGCAAAAGACCTGTTTGAAGACCAACGAGCCAGGAGCGCGCTCCGCGATCGAGCATGCCGCTACCTATCCGTTCACCACTCCGCGGAGTGGTTCAGCACGGCCCTGCGACACCTGCTCGGGGACGGCGTTGCTAGCATTCCTGCCAAGCGTCACGAGCCGCCTCGACGAGCTGCGTCGGCACCCCGAGTTGAATGAGCTCCTCGAGCTCGCACCAACGCAACCCATTGTCTTCCTTCTTCGCCCATCACCGTCGCTCGCTGTCAATATATGGGCGAACACGCCTTTTTTTGGATCCAAATCGAACGCAGCAAGTACCATTTTCTTCCCAGCTCGCGTTGGAAAAAGAACATGGTCGCCCACTTGGACGAATCGCTTTCATACGCCCAAAAACGTGCCGATTCCGGAGTTCAGCATCTTCTCCTCGGGGGGGAGCTCGATGTGGAAACGCCGGCCTTGGCGGAGCTGACCGCGGCGGCTGCAGCGCTCGCGATCGGCTCTAAACCCAAGGTGCTCCTGCCGCTGGCGACCGCCGCCGTCGAGTACGCCTTGGTTCGTCGCGGCAATTCTGTCTTGGTGAGCTGCTACGGCACCGCGAGCGCACCCGTCGTCTATCAACTGGATCGCGCGATCCCACTGCGGCGCCTTCTCGACACCTGCGCACAGTCGATGCTCGAAACGGCGGGCCAAGAGCTCGACCCGACCGCACGGCAGATCGCGATCCGTGTGGCCGAACGAGCGCTCGCGACGAAGATCACGCCGGATCCCGAGGGCACCGCTTCGCCGATCAATCAGCGCGGCGGCGAGCTGGACGCGCCGGGCGAGCACGTGCCGCTAGCCTTCGGATACGAAGCTGCCGTCTATCCTTCTTCTGCCTCTTCCCAAGGGCGGTCGGCGCGGGCCGACGTGCACGCGCTCCTCTTCGAAGGACATCTCTGGGCATTCGTGCGAGGGCGTCGGCTCTCCTTGGCGCGCGGCCCCATCATGTTGGCCGCGCACCGTATGGTCGTTGCGGTGCGCACGCTCGTCGACTCCTGGGACAGCGCACGCCCGACTCACGTGCGTCTACGCGCCGGCGGTTTTCAAATCGCCATGCGAAAGTCGTCGCACCAGCTCGTCAGCGTCGAGCTTTCCGCGGAGGGGCGTGGCGACCTGACCGCGACTTCGCTGACGATCGCCGAGGCTGCACTCCCGATTCTGAAGCTCGCAAGCGACTTGCTCCGAAGCCTGGTTGCCTCCGACCGAGGTCAGAGCCGAAACCTCCGCGTCCGTGCCCTCCGCCAGGAGGTCCGCACGCTCCGAAGGGAAATCCGCTCGCGCCGAAGCGCCGACAGCTTCGTCAATCTCGACCCGGACCGCCTCCGTATGCACCACGGCGGCGAGACGGAACACGCCGAGGCGCCGAGCACGCTCCCTTCCCTTCAGTTCGACGAGCGCTGGCGCATTTGCCTCGAGGGGCTCGACGCGAACTCGGTCTTCATGTGCGGCGATCGACTGGTGATCGCGACCCAGACGCACGTGGTCGCCGTCTCGCGTGACGACGGCAAGGTGCTTTGGGCGCGCCCCGGCCCAGCGTCGACGACCTTGATGTCGGGCTCGGT
>Ga0209456_10001145_pt1 | contig 13089 bp, 12 predicted proteins | sample COG_11_FD_184755 | JGI IMG/M metagenome (GOLD analysis project Ga0209456, IMG submission 184755) | Pelagic marine sediment microbial communities from the LTER site Helgoland, North Sea, for post-phytoplankton bloom and carbon turnover... | ecosystem: Environmental > Aquatic > Marine > Neritic...
CGTTACGTCCAGCAACGCTTTCACGCCGACACCGGCATGCAGGTACTGCCAGGCCAGTAAAAGCAGCAGCGGACCGGAACCGGCCAGCACCACCCCGTCATCCGGAACAATGCCGTGCGCCTTGAACAGGATCTGGCCTGCACCGGCGTTCATGACACCGGGAAGCGTCCAGCCGGGAAAAGGCACGGGCCGCTCTATGGCACCGCTGGCGATCACGATCTGATCGGCTGTTACTGTGCGGGCCTGACCCTGCTGCAGCAGGCCGATTTCGCGCCGCGCGTTCAGCGACCATACCTGGGTTTCGGGAAAGTATTTCGCACCGCTGGCACGGAAGGCGCTGACCAGTTCCCGCCCTCTCTGATATTCATCCCCCAGTTGTCTGGCGCGATGTTGCGGTATTGATTCCATGGCCCGGTAGATCTGACCACCTGGAGCAGCCTGCTCGTCAAATACAGCGACTTCAACACCCTGTTCTGCGGCCACCGTAGCAGCGGCCAGACCCGCAGGCCCGGCCCCGATGACCGCCAGCCGGTAGTGCTGTTTCATGGCAGTGGCTCCCCCACGCCCTGCTGACATTCGATATGCATACCTTCTCTTACCTGCGTCATGCACGCCCGCTGATTGGCTTTACCGTCGATCACCATGAGGCATTCGAAACACACTCCCATCAGGCAGAAAGGCGCCCGCTGATCCCCGGATTCCGGCGTGGTTCGCGTATATGGCAGACCGTGGGTAAGCACAGCAGCGGCCACAGTCTCGCTCTCCGGCACCTGCACCTGCTGACCATTTATGGTGACGTTGACCCTGTTATGGGCAGAATTGTCGAGTCGTTTGAACATGGCGAGCAGTCATTATACCTTCGAGTTGGCAATGAGTACGGAAATCAGCCGACATAAGCTTGTCGGGACCGTCGGCCGCACGAGCCCAGGGATGGGCGAAGGTAGAGCAATGCAGGAGCAATTGCCGACGAGCCCAGGGATGGGCGAAGGTAGAGCACCAAAAGCAGGCCCCTTGGAGCGGATGCAGGAGCAATTGCCGAGAGACGCGGCCGCCGAGCGTACAGGGATGTATTCACAAGGTGAATTGCGCAGCAAGAGGGTACCCTGGGGTACAGCGTGTCCTGCAAGCTTATGTCGGCTGATTTATACACGCCTTAGTCTAACTAAACCGTGCGTTGTATCGCCGACAGGATGATTCGATACACGCCGTAAATACGTCCCTGTAGGCTCGACGGCAGCATCCCTGCTGCCGACGGTATCGTATCATCCTGTCGGCGATACAACGCACTCACTGATATCACGTGTTACAAGCGAACACGCTGCATGATATCGGCATGCTCGAAAATCATGCATTGTTGCAGATCAAGCTCGCGGCCGACACCGGCGGTTAATGCGCGCCGGTACATGGCCAGCCCGATGGCTACATCGATATAGGCCAGTCCCACGGCATTGAAATAGATACGCTCATCCTCGGACTCACGACCGGATTTGTGGCCGGAAACCAGCTGGTGCAGGTCAGCGTGGATATCGGCTCCGCTAATGAGTCCTTCGGCGTACATACGGCTGAGGGTCTGGGTGCGGTGAGTGACGGTGTCCCAGTCATCACAGACAATCTTATCGCACTGCTCGGCGACCTCATATTCGTCCTCCCAGCCGCCGATATGACTGTAGAAAGCACCCGGCTTCATCCAGGCTGCCTTCAGCAGGGGCGCTTGGGCACTGGTGGCGGTAACCAGGATGTCCGCACCATCCATGGCGGCGCGGCCGTGGGTATTGCCGGCCACGAATTTCATATCGGGGCATAAAGGTGACAATTCGGCGATAAACTGTTGCTCCTCTTCGACCGTCTTGGCCGCCACCCGGCATTCCTTCAGTGCTGGCCGTACAACCTTCATAGAGAGCAGGTGCATTTTTGCCTGTTCGCCGGCACCGATAAAACCGATCACCTCACTGTCCTTGCGCGCCAGGTGCTTTGCTGCGATACCGCCCATGGCTGCCACGCGCATATTGGAGGCCAGCGTGCCTTCCATCACCGCAATAGGAAAGCCTTTTTCAATCTCCGACAAAATGAAAATGGCAGACAGGTTCTGTACGCCGTGATGCGCCGGGTTTGCAGGAAAAACGGATACCCATTTAACCCCGCACACTTGTTCGTCCAGCAAGGTGGCGGGAAGACAGTTGATTCTTTCCTGACTGGCCTGGTTAAAGATCTGCACAATCTTTTCGGGAAACATGATGCGGTGAGCCTCGAAAGCCAGCATGACCTTCTCCGCCACCTCCATCGCCATACGAATATCGAAGCTGCCTGCCTGTAACAGGTCTTCCTGGGAAAGATAGGTGAAACTGACCTTGTGTCCGTTCATACCACCCCGCAATGGCGCTGCCGTAAAGTCAAAATAAAAAATGCAGAGTCTGATACAAATTGAATCGTAAGTCTTCCCCTGCGCCTGCCGGAGAGGGAAGCGATGAACGCAACCATCCGAAAAATCCCGCCGGTAGCGGGATTTTTCTAGGCGTTGGAAAACTCAGTGTCCGGATCTGGACAGCAAAAATCTAGCGAAAGGAACTTCCTTGATACTTGTCACGGAAACCGTTATGCATCCCGACACTCGACAGTATGCTGAATGTTATCGCCCCCAGGAATGCCATACCCAGCGGCATGCCCGATGCCCAGATACTCCCGAACGAATTTCCGACAATGGTTCCGAATACGGCACCGCAAAGACCCAATACAAATCCCAGCAGTGCGCCTTTTAAAGCAAAAGTGGCAACTTTCAAAATCCCTTGTTTCATAGAACCCCCATTCAATCGACTGGTAGTTGAAACTGGCACTCCTTCGCCACCGCCAAAAATATCGACACAGTTCACATTTCCCTAAGGATCGTATGATAAATTCGACCATGCAACGATTCCAAGCCACCCTAGCTCACCGGCAATAATTAATCTACAGTTATCCGTCAAATACATTATATATTTAAGGTAATTACTAACTTTAGGACCGGCCTTTAGTTCCTCGTAGTCACGACATCAATGACAGCCGACTCATCAAGCCAGGCTCAAGCGATGCGTTATCGCACGGTAATCGTGATTATTTTCGAATAAATCGGTGGATTATGCGGCTTGTGCTGGGAATCCCCCATCAGCAGCTGCAGGGTATGCTGCCCAGGTGGTAATTCCAGCATGGTCTCTGTCTGCCCTGCGCCAAAATGAATATGGTTGCGGTCTGATGGAATCTCTTCATCAAACGGAGGCAGAGGCGTATCGATCAGCAGATGATGGTGGCCGGCTGCAACTCGATCAACACCTTTCGGGGCAACGCCCATGTTGCGCAGACCGAACCACACACGAAAAGGATGACCACCCCTTATCACTTCGCCGTCATTCGGCCAGCCTATATAAAGATAGGCACTTTTTGGTGCCGGGGTATCCCCGGCGGCTACAGTTACCGGAAAAATCGCAATCGCGAATAAGAAAGCAATGATCTGTCTAACCATGCTCTGTACTCCATCAATGTCAGGATCCAGGACTATCGACTAAACGCGCACTCGACGATCCTATGGTAAAAAGTTTGATTCAATACAGCACGCTTCACCGGGCTCAGTAAGGTGGCACCGTAATCGTTATTTTCTTTGAGTAGATGGGAGGATCGTGTGGAACATGATTATCATCGCCAAGCAAAAGCTGTATCGTGTGTTTACCCGGTGACAAATCCTCCAGGCGCGCCTCGGTCTGCCCGCCGCCAAAATGGAGATGATTGCGGTCTGAAGGAATCTCCTCATCCAATGGAGGCAGATCGGTGTCGAGCAACAGGTGATGGTGCCCGACATTCGCCATCTCGACGCCCTTGGGCGCTACACCGGCGTTACGCAACCCCATACGCACCCATAACTTCCCCCCCCTGATGACTGCACCATCCGGCGGCCAGATGATGTATAACCTGGCATTCTGTGGTGCCGGCGTCTGTTCCGCCCACACAGCTGTAACAGTCGCCATATTCAGCATTGCCAAAATCGCCATTACCCTTATGAGCATCTCCGCTTCCTCCCCGGCGCTCCGGTGAATATTAAGACTCACGCAGCCCCAATTTTCAGGGGTGATAATAGTGTCAGGACGGGACGCCGGAAAATTCTACTGGATTAATTCTGCTGCTACCGAATCGGCAACGCCGGCAAATACAATCCCTAAAACAACCTGACACATCACCAAGCATAGATTACAATTCCGGTAAATCAAGAAACCGGCTCCGGCCCTTTGTAGTCAGTGTTATCACTGAATGTTGTGCGGATTTAAGTATATACCGCAGTTGCTGCGCTCGACAGGCAAAACGGTTGCAAAGTTTATAGGCTGGTCTACCTTAAGATTAAGATTAACTAACAAAAGATGCTATTTCAGCGTTGGATGTCAGCGACGGACCTGAACTATGATACAAAACCTCTTCGTAGCATGCGTATTGAGTTTTTTCCTTGATATCGCCTTCACTTCGCCTGCAACTGCAGATGCTGGAACTGACAGAACGACAGGCCCGGGGAAACGCGTTGCCCTTGTGATTGGCAATACCGGGTACGCTATCCAGCCATTGCGCACATCCCTGCAGGATGCGCGAACCATGGCGGGGCTGCTCGCGTCCATGGGCTTTGAAACAATCACCCTCGAAAATGCAAACGGCCTGCAAATCAGGCGGGCGCTTGATGACCTCAACACCCGTCTTGGAAAAAACGGTGTCGGTCTGTTTTATTTTGCCGGTCACGGTATGCAGCTGATGGGTGACAAAGTCCTGTTACCCATAGATGCAGAAACAGAATCCCCGGTCACGGTGCGGCAAAGCGGTATCGACGTCAACAATGTCGTTCATAAAATGTCGTTTGGGCGACCCGGCCAGGCCAACCTGGTTATTCTCGACGTCTGCCTCAGCAACCCTTTCCCCCATCAGGCTTCAGATAATGAGCATCGCCCAGACAAAGACAGCCTGCACGATCAGACACTGATCGCTTTTTCAACATCCTCTGGAGGGCTGGCATTCGAAGGTAGCGACAAACACAGCATCTATACGTCGGAGCTGATCAGGGTGATGTCAGAACCTGGCCTGACTATCGATGAAATTTTCGCTCGAGTACGGCTTGCCGTCAGTCAGAAAACCGGCTACCGGCAGAATCCCTGGATATTGTCGTCGTTGCAGACGAGACTCAAGCTCATGAGCTCCGCAAATACAAGCACGGCTCCGCAGCACCTGACACAAGTGCCGCTGTCAGAAACCGCCATGCTGAGCATGCTGACCCGCGGCATCCTTCCAAAAGACGGCGAAGCACAATACGAACTTGAATTCTGGCAATCCATAAAAAACAGTACCGATGCTGCAGACTTTGAAGCGTATCTTGAAACCTATCCCAACGGGAAATTTGCGCCGCTCGCCAAATCCCGCGCAGAACGCTACAAAAAACCGGCCCCGGAGAAACCGGCATTGATAATCACCGACATGGACACGGATTATATCGTTGTAAGAACCGCCAACATCCGCCAGGAGCCATCTGAAAAATCAAAACGTCTTGGGGAACTGAGAAAAGGCAGCAGCATTCATGTCATCGGACAGGTGAGCGGCGACAACTGGTACCAGGTAAAATCCGCTACCGGAATAATGGGCTTTGTATTCGGAGATTTAATCGAGAAACCGGCACCGAAGCCAAAAGCGCCGCCCACCCCGGCGCCACGCACTGTGCCGAAACCAGTCACAGCACCGATAGTGAAACCGACACCGGCACCGACACCGAAACAAACAGCATCGCCCACAACGGATGAAACCGAAGGCATCCGCGATTGCCCGATTTGCCCGGAAATGCTCGTCCTGCCAGCGGGCACTGTTACTATGGGTGAAAAACGAGGTGACCGCAGCGAACGCCCCGTACACAAGGTTTCCATAAAACGCCCGTTTGCCATTGGCAAATACGAAGTCACCATCGGGCAATGGAATGTATGTGTCGAGGCCGGGGCATGCAGCTATAAGGCGGCAAAAGGCGGTCCCACCGAAAACCACCCGGTCAGGGATATCAGCTGGAATGATACCCAGCAGTATGTGCGCTGGTTAAGCCAGAAAACAAAGCAGGAGTACCGCCTGCCTACCGAAGCGGAATGGGAATACTCGACACGAGCCAACAGACAAACCCGCTTCTGGTGGGGCGATACGGTGGGAACCGGCAACGCAAACTGCAAGGATTGCGGCGGAAAATGGGACCGCAGCGCGCCGGCTGAGGTCGATGCTTTCCCGCCAAATCCGTTTGGTCTCTATGGGACAAACGGCGGTGTATGGGAATGGGTCAATGACTGCTGGCATAAATCCTACGAAGGGGCACCGCGAGATGGTGGCAGCTGGGACAAGCCTGATTGCCGCGAAAATGTCATACGCGGCGGCTCCTGGCGCAATGACGCAAGTTACGTACACTCTGCAAGTCGCTTTAAATACGACACCAATGTCCGTTATCTGCAGAACGGATTCCGTGTCGCCAAGACACTGCGATAACACTCCTCAGGGCCTGTTAACACTATGGAATAAGCCACTTGCATGTTATTTTCGGTGCGCACAGCGCACCCTGCAATGGTTCATTGATTACCTTATCAGGGTTGGCCCAGTGTCTTTAACTTTTCCATCAACGATTTTGGCTTGGTGTTAATCATGACAAAATCGGCTGTGATTTTATCTTTGCCCGATTTTTTTGCAATACGCTCCAGTTGTTCCTGAACTGCTGTGAGATACGCGGTCTTTGTTTCGTACTCGTCCCTCAGTTGCTCAAACAACGGCTCGGGTGTCATCAGTACGGCGACCATTTCCTCGCCGAATGGCTCCGATATAGTCCATTCCCCCAGGTCCCCAATCGTTGCTGCGTAGTTAGGCGGTGCCTGATTATCCCTGGCCCGTGGTCCGGGGATCATATGCACAACACCTCCGTCAAGGGAGTAGTAATCAACATTGACATAGGATTCATAAGATGGCGTTTTTATCTCCACCACCAGCGGCTCACCCTCGATGAGCTCGTTCGCCTCACCGGTGCTGCGAATCGCCAGGCTATTGCGACCCGCCCCACTGCCGCCCATCCAATAAGGCGCGTATAGTTCGATAATGGGACATTTTGTTTCAACCACCCGCTGCAGGTTGGCATTGAGCTTGTTTGCCCCCGGCAAGGCCAGAATCTGTTTTTCCAGCTTTTTGATATCCAGCTGCCTGGAAACATAGCCCTGCAGCTGTACAGCGCCTTCCTTGACCGAGACATTAAAAACCGAACAGGGCAACTGATCGAGGACAGGCATTACCGTCGCCAGCGACAACTCCGGCAGACTGTTGTTGATGGGGTCTGCCTGGACCGGCTCCGACAGCTTCGCCAACTGCTGCTGTCCGACAGGCTGATTCTTGTGCTCCGGGTAGGCTGTATTCGCGGGGTTCTCCGCGGGTCTGTCGGCAGGAGATCGCGGTGCCTGCTGATCCAGTGCCTGCAGGCTGGCGATCTCAACACTCTCTAACGACTCAGCGTCGGCCGCGTCAGCAACTTCCCCGGGCTTGGCAAAGTAGTGGTCGATGACACCTGCAATGCCATAATAGTAGGCGATGCCGCCAAACAGGGTAACCAGTAATGCCTTCCCTATCGCATACACCGGGGCGGGTACGGACACCGCGGACTCTGGCCGCATATCCTGGAGAAACTGCTCGACATCGGGTGTTCTTTTATCACGATCGAAGGCAAGTGCCGCCTTCAATGCCTTCGCCTGCCTTCGAGTCAGATTTTTCTTCCGCTCCAGTTGAAGTCCGCCATCGCGCGCCTCGGTCGCCTGCATTCGGCCGAAAGGATGCCGCCCCGTCAGCATTTCGTATGCAATACACGCCAGGGCATAGACATCATCCCTGGGGTCGGGTTCCTGTTGCTCCAGCATTTCAGGGCTGGCATAGGTGGGTGTAAGTGCGCCAAGTGATCCGGGGTCGAAACGCGTGGCTTCCATATCACTATCATCCGGTCGTTTGAAGGCACGCGCGATACCAAAGTCGATCACCTTCACCTCAGCCTTATCGGTAAGGATGACATTTGCCGGTTTGAAATCGGCATGAATGATGCCATTACTGTGCGCAAATATCAGTGCGTGAGCAATGCCTTCCAGGATGCGCATGCCTTCATCCCGGGGAAATCCTTTGAAGCCCGGCGCTCTGAGTATTTGTGCGAGCGACTCACCCGGCAGGTATTCCATTGTCATGTAGACAGTTGAGCCGTCTCGGTCAAAGTCGTATACCCGTACGATATTGGGGTGTGCCAGGCTCTGCGACTTCTTGGCTTCCCTTTGCAATGCAATCAATGAATCGGGATGTGCCCGGAACTCAACATTTAACACCTTGACCGCCACGTAGGGGTAACGATCGTTCGCTTCCAGCTTGCGCCGGTCCAGCGCCTTGTAGACAGTACTCATACCGCCGGCACCAATGCACTCTTCCAGCACAAAGCGGTTATTCAGGACATCCCCCTTGCCCTTCATTCGCTCTGTTTCGGGCACAGACGATACGCCCGTAGCCACGTCAGGTGGAGCCGGTGCCCCGACATCCTTGCCGGCGGCGTCAGATGTCCCGGTTTCGTTCAGGTACAGGCTGGTAGCGAGTCGGGTGCGGCTTTCATCCGGATCGACAAACTGATCGCCGTCAAGCCCCGGCAGATCTGCACCATTGTTATCGCCCTGTTTGATCTCCGCCGCTCTTTCTATTCTGGTATGAACCACCTCACGAACGTCTGCCGGGAGAGGGACTTTGGTATTTTCTTCTTCCAGTGTTTTCAGCAACCAGCTTTCATTGACCCGCCCTCCCCGCAGTATCTGATCGACTTCAGCAAATAACTCTTCCCTGGACAGGGAACCACTTTGAAAAGACTTGAGCGCATTTACCAGGCTTACCATCTTGTTAAACCCGCATTTTGTTTATTAACTTGTCGATTCCGGTATCCGACAACCACTGACGGGTTGCCGCTTGCCTGAACAGCCTTGCCGTGCAGATTATGATTGACGGCCGTATCGTCAGGCATCCGGGCTCTAAAATCCGTCGTCGCCTCGAATTGGATCACTGCAACGGTAACGTTATCCCGTGCACCTCGTTCGAGCGTAAGTTCGACAAGTTCCTGACTTGCTTCTTCGCAATCGCCGTTTTCCAAAATCAGTGCGACTTCCCGATTACTGACCTCTTTAACCAGCCCATCGCTACAGAGCAACACGGTGTCACCGTCGCGGAGGAAGGAACAGTACTCATCGAGGCCAGGTTCATTCTGTGTGCCAAGGGCACGGGTCAACCTGTTTGCTGACGGATGAAAGGTTGCCTCTTCCTGCCGCAGTTCTCCCCGATCGACCATATCCTGTGCAACATTATGATCCCGGGTTATCTGCACCAATCGGCCGTTGCGCATTAAATAGGCCCGGCTGTCGCCCGCCCAGATACAGCGCCATTCGCGCTTGTAGACCAGAAATGCAACCACCGTACTTCCCATCATCTGGTCGGGTCCGGTGCCCGAAAACTGATCCCGCATGCGTTGATTAGCCTGACGCAGCCGATCTTTCACAATGCCGGCAAATTCATCCATTGATTGGGGTTTGATGAGACCGTTGAACGCTTCGACGACAAAACGACTCGCCATATCCCCCCGGGCGTGGCCACCCATGCCATCTGCGACAACCCACAAGCCGATGTTATCCATATTAAGAAAGGCGTCTTCATTGATACTGCGCCGTCTTCCCGTGTTGGTACGACAGCATGACCACCAACGATAGCTCATATACAATCTCCTCGACACAGTATGCGAACGAAGCCGGGGACGTTAGAAATACGTTCTGTAACCGCAGCCTGAGGCATATCAGCTACACTTGTAGCCCGGTTTTATTCGCGAGACCTGCGCGCCCCCTCAAGTCTCCTCCGGTTGTTTTAAACTTTAGTACAAACCAGCTAAACGTGCTCTTTAATACCTTATGTTTTGTGCTGAATACCGTTCTCACTAACATCTGTCAAGTGGCCCTTTAACGATAGACGGATGGCCAATCAGTTTTTTTAATAAGAAATAGATTCTACTAAGGAAGCGAACGCTATAATTGCATGATGTGCTACCGCGCAGATGGCTGGTTAAACGGGAGACAGAAGATGGCAACAATTGTGGTTAAAGATCTCAATGAAAGCATAGAACTCGACAGCAAGGCGATGCGCGCCGTAACGGGAGGGAGATCGGAATCCTACCTCGGCATGCTCAGGCATCCTTCAAGCTCGTTCCAAAATCCTCTATCATTCAGTGAGTTAAAACCGCCCGGCTTCGATTTCAATATAAAACAGCTGTAAAGCGGACAGTCAGGCCAGCGTAGAAAAAACGGGGGTCCGAAGACCCCCGTTTGCGTGGCGCTAATGACTGCCGTGTAACGGCTTACTGCGCGACCAGGGTACCCAACGAACCCAGTACCGTGGAGCTCTTGTTGGCGATATCCAGATACAGGTCGTTGTCATTGAGCACCGCCGAAGGCGCGTTGACAGGGGTGCTGGTGATGGTCGTCGGGCTGGCGAAGCTGAAGCCGGCGCCGATATTGGCCACAGGGGCGTCAATGCCACCCTGCGAGATGGAGTTACGGCCGCCGCGCACAGCCTACCCGGATCCACAATATCTACAGACCGAAGGCTGCCGCTCTCTGAGTTGACTGCTCTTTTAACAAGTAATACTACCTAGGCGCCGGTGTGAGTGGTTTTACGAGTAACTTCTTGCCAAGTTCTATTTGATTGCCGCCCACACCGCCGCTCACCCCGATAAGTGCGCTCTCATGGCTGCTTTCAGGTCTGTAGGCCTGCTGAAGCGATAATAAACCGACAACGCTCAGGCACAATAAAAACGGAGGCCCGAAGACCTCCGTTAGTGGTAACAACAAGCACGTTACACTTTACTGAACGATCCCGGTCAACGATGAACCCACCACGGTTGCGACCTGATTATCGATATCCAGGGCATTATCAAGGTCCAGGCTGATCGCCACCGGCACATTTATCGGCGTGCTGACAATGGTAGTCGGGCTGGCAAAACTGAAACCGCCGCCGGCATTCGCCACCGGGGCAAACATGCCGCCTTGCGAGATACTGTTAAAACCCATACCACCACTGACAGCAATCATGGCTTCACGATCCAACTCGGTGCTGGTCTCCAGATCGGTAATCTTCAAGGTCGTCATTTCGTGTCTCCTAAGGTTGTGTCTATCACATCGGCATTGATGCTCTAGGCAATTTAAATTGCACGGCCCGTGCCAGATTGATCGTCTGCACCTGGTTCCTACTATAGCTTATTGTTTTCATGGTCTTTTACACATTTTAACGCAGAGTCCTCCCGTTCATGACCGGTAATGAAAAGCTTCAAAAGTATGTCGTGAACAAACACCTTATGCCGGAATGTTGGGTTGTACTGCCTGAACCGGTGAACAGCTTCGAGCTGAGCGGCCAAAACGGTTTGCCCGCTTAGCCGGACAGACATCCTGAAGTGTTCTGAAAGAACGAACTTCGGGCATCCAGGCGTTGGTTACAGCCTTACACTTTCCGCTATCGAGATAACCTCTCTCTAACAGACAAGTCGAAAAGAATAATTATTTTCAACTGTTATTCATATAGTTAAAATATTATTGGCAGGATCGGGAGCGGGCTGGCATGGGTTCTGCAACATGCATGGCCATAGAACGAAATGAACGCGGTGAATAACCGCCAACAACATGAATCTCAACGACGACGGAGACAGAACCATGAACAAGCTTATGATCAGTGACCTGCCCAAAAATGAAGAACTGGACCGCGTAGCAATTACTGCAATCTTCGGCGGCAGATTCAGCAGTGGTTTCGGTTTCATCACCCCCTACTCGAAGGCCAGACCGCAGGGCGGCGTCAGTGCAGGTTTGCCAACCAACATCTACAACACCAACATCTATAACGTCAGCAACAATTTTATCGATTACGACTACACCGTAATCCAGCAGAACCCGACAAACTTCAATGTCCACAACGGCGCTGGAAACAGCGGGACCATTATCAACAGCTTCAATACGCTGTCACTTACCGCAGCCAGTCCGGCTTTGATTGCCTGACCTGAAGACCGAAAACTCCTCCACCCGGGTTTGCGGAGTTCTTATTGAACTCCGCTTTTTTTGGTGATCTTGGGCACTTCAACTCTTGGCCCGGTAATCTTTGGATTGCAAGCCGTGTTTTTTAAGCAGGGTCTGCAGGTGGGAACGATTCATATCGATTTGTCGGGCGAGTTCCGACACCCTCCCCCCCGTCTCTTGCAATCCCCTTTCCAGAAAATGTTTCTCCGCCTCATCGCTGGCTGTCTTCTTGACATCTGTCAGCGACATTGTCGCTGTTGCATCGTGCGTTTCCTCCCTGGCCTCTTTTGAATCGGGCCTGAGCGTCTCCGGCAAGTGCTCGAAGTCCGCTGTATCCCCTGCCAGACAGGTAATACGGAAAATCGTGTTGCGCAACTCTCTTATATTTCCCGGATAGGCGTAGTTCAGCAGAAAAGTTCGCAGACGCCGGCTCAGTTTAACCGGACGCCGTTGCAGTTTCTCCGCGGCTTCGTCGTTGAAATACTCTATGAGTAGCGGGATCTCATCCTTTCTTTCACGCAGGGGGGGCAAGGTAACCTGGATAACGCTAAGCCGGTAGTACAGGTCTTCCCGGAAGCGCCCCTGGGCACACATTTCCAGCAGATTCTTGTTGGTGGCTGCGACGATGCGCGTATCCACCTCAATAAGTTTATCCGAACCGACGCGTTGAATTTCCGCCGATTGCAATACCCGCAGCAATTTAACCTGTCCCGCCAAGGGTAACTCACCAATTTCATCGAGAAATATTGTGCCCGTATGGGCGGTTTCAAACTTGCCGCTTCGGTCACTGGCCGCACCGGTGAATGCACCGCGCTTGTGACCGAACAACTCGGACTCGAGAAGATTATCGGGAATAGCACCACAGTTAACTGATATGTAGGGTTTATCCGCCCTGCTGCCATTGGCGTGAATGACCTTTGCCATCAGCTCTTTGCCGGTTCCACTTTCTCCATCGATCAATACCGGCAGG
>Ga0209456_10001146_pt1 | contig 13084 bp, 11 predicted proteins | sample COG_11_FD_184755 | JGI IMG/M metagenome (GOLD analysis project Ga0209456, IMG submission 184755) | Pelagic marine sediment microbial communities from the LTER site Helgoland, North Sea, for post-phytoplankton bloom and carbon turnover... | ecosystem: Environmental > Aquatic > Marine > Neritic...
AAAGGGGACAGTTTACTTAATTGGTGTCTCGACTAATCCTCGTCGAACACCATTCCCATGATGTTGACGCCGGCGTCGACAAAAGTCGTCTCCCCCGTAATTCCTGACGCAAGGTCCGAACACAGGAACGCGGCCGTGTTGCCGATCTCCTCGATCGTCACGGTGCGGCGCAGCGGTGCCGCCTTCTCCGCGTAACCGAGCATCTTGCGGAAGCCGCCGATGCCTGCCGCGGCGAGCGTCTTGACGGCGCCTGCGGATATCGCGTTGACTCGAATGCCTTTGGGCCCGAGGTCCGCCGCGAGGAAGCGGACGCAGGATTCGAGACTCGCCTTGGCAAGGCCCATGACGTTGTAATTGGGTACGACCTGCACGGCCGCGTTATATGTGAGTGCCAGTATCGCGCCGTCGCGGCCCTCCATCATGGGGAGTGCAGATTTGGCCAGGGCGGCGAGGCTGTAGGCCGAGATGTCGTGCGAGATCGCGTAGCCCTCACGCGTGATCGACTCGACGAAACCCCCCGCGAGTTGCTCGCGCGGCGCGAAACCTACCGAGTGGATGAGGATATCGAGGCCGTCCCAGTGTTTGCCGAGCCCGGCGAAAACGGCGTCGATCTCCTCGTCGCTCGTAACGTCACAGGGGTACAGCAGGTCGGTGTTCTGACCGAGACGCGCGGCGAGTTTCTCGACGCGGCTCCTTAGTTTGTCGTTCTGGTAAGTGAAAGCGATTTCGCAACCTTCGCGCGCGAATGCTTCTGCGATGCCCGATGCGATCGAACGATCACTGGCGACACCGACGATCAGTGCCTTCTTGCCGGCCATGAAGCCCATAAGGTATTCCCCACTCAAAATCCGGGGACAGTTTACTTAATTACGCATCAATTAAGTGAACTGTCCCCAAAACTGTCAGCTGCTTTGTTTTGTTACGTCCACGTACATGGTCAGCTTCTGACCCGGACGCAGTATCTTGTTCTTGTCGATGCCGTTCCAGCGAGCGATCTGGTCGATGCCGACGCGGAATCGGCGTGCAATGACGTACAGCGAATCGCCGTTGCGAACCGTGTAACGCAGTTTGCGCGTCGTATTGCCGAGCGCCTGGGTCGGTGACGTGCGCGGTGCTTCGGCCGCGGCATTCGTCCAGACGACGAGGCGCTTGCCGACCGACAGTGTGTCGCCAGGCGCCATACCGTTCCAGGCCGCGAGCTGACGGTGGGTCACCTTGTAACGACGCGAGATCGTCCAGAAGCTCTCGCCGTTCCTTACGATGTGTTCGACCTTGCTGCCCTTGCGCTTGCGGTTCTGGGTCTTTGCCAGCCGCGCATCGGCACTCTGGCTGTAGGCGCTCAGCGGCTTCTTGGCCACGGGAATCATCAGGTGGTGACCCGCGCGAATCGTGTTGCCCCTGAGGTTGTTGGCGCTGCGAATCGTTGCCACGGTGGTGTTGTACTTCTGGGCAATCTGCGAAATTGCCTCGCCGTTTTTAACCTTGTGCCGTTTCCAGCGCACACGCTCGCCCGCCGGGACTTCGTCGAGTGCCGCCTGGAATTGATCCGCAACGGCAATCGGCATCACGAGCCGGTGCGGCCCGGCGGGGTCCGTGGACCAGCGGTTGTAGCCCGGGTTGTACTGGTAGACCGTATCGACATCGACGCCCGCGAGTTCTGCGGCCAGTGACAGATCGAGCTGGCCGCCGATATCAGCGACAACGAACTGTTGCTCGTCTTCGACGACCGGCAGCGTCAGGTTGTACCTGGCCGGGTCACTGACGATTTGCACAAGAGCCAGCAGTTTCGGCACGTACATGCTGGTTTCCCTGGGCAGCTTCAAATGCCAGAAGTCGGTCGGCTTGCCGGCATTGCGGTTGCGGCGCGCGGCGCGCAGCACGTTGCCCTCGCCAGAGTTGTACGACGCGATGGCATTGAGCCAGTCGCCGTCATTGAGTTCTTCGAGGTACTCGAGGTAGTCGAGCGCGGCGCGTGTAGAGTCGACCACATCGCGGCGGCCGTCGTACCACCAGTTCTGTTTCACGCCGAAGCGCTTCGCGGTGCCAGGGATCATCTGCCAGAGCCCTGCGGCGCGGCCATGCGAATAGGCGAACGGGTCGTAGGCGCTTTCAACGATCGGCAGCAGTGCGAGCTCGAGCGGCAGGTCGCGGCGCTGGAGCTCGGCTGCGATGTAGGGCAGGTAGCGTTGCGCGCGCGTGAATACCCGACCGAGGTAGTCGGGGTGCCGCGCGAACCATTTGAGCTCCGCGGCCGTGCGCGGGTTGTCGTCATAGGTCAGGTTGAAGCCGCGGCGCAGCTTTGCGAGAACGTCACCGGGTCCCGCCGGCGACGACGGCAGGCTGGCCCCCTCCACGGGCGAAATCAGGTTCAGCGTCGGGCCGGATTCTGCGATGGGCGCCGGCATGCCGTCCACGAAGTCCGGGCTGGCGGCCTGCAGGCCGGTCCCGGACAGCAGCGACAGGCAGAAAAAGGTGACGCCGGTGGCGCCAAAAACGGCGAATCTCTGCGATAATCGCTGAATCGAAGGCGGTATTACGTTAAGCATCGAGCTATCGTACTGAGGGATACGACTTGTGCAAGTAGTTCGTTCACACAAACAGCAAGGCTGGCTCGAAACAGCGTTGGGCCAGGCCCTGCTGCGGCTCGAATCGCGTCTCGTCGAGGAGGCCCTGGACGGGATTTTCGGCGAACACTGCCTGCAGCTCGGCATGTGGGGCGAAAATCGAGCGTTTCTGCGCTTCACGCGCACGCAACACTGCTCGGTCATCGCCGAGGCGCCGCTGGGCGAGCCCTCTGCCGTCGCCGAACTCCACCGGCTGCCGGTCGAGAGCGATTCGATAGACGCTGTCCTGTTGCCGCATACGCTGGATTACAGCGACCGCCCGCACGCTATCCTGCGCGAGGTGGATCGCGTGCTGCGCCCTGACGGCCGTATGGTCATCCTGGGCTTCAAGCCTGGCGGACTCTGGGGCTTGCGCCGTCTCGTGCCTGGCGCGGCGTTGCCGCCCGGCGCTGATAACCTGATCTCGGACCGGCGCCTGCGGGACTGGCTGCAGCTCCTCGATATGCGCATCCAGGGTTCGCTTCGTTATTTCTTCCGCTGGCCGCTGCCCGGCAACAAGGCGCAGGGCTCGCACAAGTGGGAACGTCGCGGCCAGGCATGGTGGCCCGAGCTGGCGGCATGCTATATGCTCACCGCGCAAAAAAGAGTCGGCACGTTGACGCCGGTGCGGCCGCAGTGGCGACGCAAACCGAAAGTCGTCGCGGGGCTGGCCGAGCCATCGACAAGAGTTTCACGAATCCGCTTTGACCAGAACAGTTGAGATATATACCGACGGGGCTTGCAGGGGGAATCCCGGCCCGGGCGGCTGGGGGGCTTTGCTCATCGCCGGTCATCATCGCAAGACGATGCATGGCGGCGATCCCGAGACGACCAACAACCGCATGGAGCTGACCGCGGCCATCGAGGCGCTGAACGCGCTCAGGGGCAGCCGCAAAGTCGTCGTGCATACCGATTCGAAGTACGTCATGGATGGCATCAATGAGTGGATGCCGAACTGGAAGAAGCGCGGCTGGAAGACGGCTGCGAAAAAGCCCGTCAAGAACCAGGATCTCTGGCAGGCGCTCGACGAGGCGACTGGCCGGCACGATATCAAGTGGGTCTGGGTCAAGGGCCACGATGGCAACCCGGGCAATGAAGAAGCAGACGCGCTCGCCAATCGCGGCATCGACGAACTATGAGACAGATCGTACTCGACACCGAAACGACAGGCCTGTCGACGGCACAGGGGCATCGGATCATCGAGATCGGCTGCGTCGAGCTCGTGAACCGGCGCCTTACGGGCCGCGAGTTTCATCGCTTCCTGAACCCCGGCCGGGAGATCGACGAAGGCGCCGAGGCCGTGCATGGCATCAGCCTTGCCGATCTCGAGACGGCGCCGCGCTTTCCCGAGGTCGTGGACGAGTTCCTCGAGTTTCTGAAGGACGCCGAACTCGTGATCCACAACGCGACTTTCGACGTCGGCTTCATCGAACACGAGTTGGCGCTCATGAAGCACCCGGAGCCGACGATCGAGCATCACGCGAGCGTGCTCGATACGCTGAAGCTGGCGAGGGAACTGCATCCCGGGCAGAGAAACAGCCTGGATGCGTTGTGCAAGCGCTACGAGATCGATGCATCGAAACGCGACGTGCATGGGGCGCTGATCGATTCCGAGCTGTTGGCCAATGTCTACCTCGCTATGACGGGTGGTCAATCGTCACTGTTACTCGACCAGGAGAGCGAAGCGGGCGCTGTTTCGGCCGGGAATCACGCCGGGCATGACGGGCACGCGGTCGCCGCCTTCGAAGGCACCGCGGCGCTGGTCGTCATCGACGCCAGCAAGGAAGAGGCTGCCGCGCATGACGCCCTGCTCGAGAAGATCCGCAAATCCGGTGCGTGCGCCTGGGATTTTGACTAGAATCGACGGCTGGCCCGGGCTAAGCCCCTAAGAAGAAAGGAAAGAAAGAGCATGGTCCATACGATGACAGACGCATTTCGTGAGAACTTCCTCGGCAATTCGCCGCACTGGTACAAGCTCACGATCGTCCTCTTCCTGATTCTGAATCCGATTGTCGTCGTCTACGACCCGTTCATCGCCGGCTGGGTGCTCGTCCTCGAGTTCATCTTCACGCTGGCCATGGCGCTCAAGTGTTACCCGTTGCAGCCCGGCGGCCTGCTCGCCGTAGAAGCCATCGTCCTGGGTCTCGCATCGCCCGAGATGGTGTTCCACGAGGCCGAGGTCAACTTCCCGGTCATCATGCTGCTCATGTTCATGGTCGCAGGCATCTATTTCCTGCGCGAGATGCTGCTCTTCACGTTCACCAAGATCCTGCTTGGCGTGCGTTCCAAGATATTGTTGTCACTGATGTTCTCTTTCGCGGCTGCCTTCCTGTCGGCGTTTCTGGATGCACTGACCGTGACGGCCGTCATCATTACCGTGGCTGTCGGGTTTTACGGCGTCTACCACCAGGTCGCGTCGGGCAAGAAGTATGGCCAGAAGCACGACCCGGGTCACGACGACGATGTTCACGAACTGCAACGCGCCGATCTCGAGCAGTTTCGCGCGTTCCTGCGTAACATCATGATGCACGGCGCCGTCGGCACCGCGCTGGGCGGCGTCACGACCCTCGTCGGCGAGCCACAGAACCTGCTGATCGCCGAGATCATGGACTGGGAGTTCCTCGAGTTCTTCCTCAAGATGGCGCACATCTCGATGCCGGTCCTCGTCGTCGGACTCATCACCTGCACGTTGCTCGAGATTACGGGCTGGTTCGGCTACGGCGCCAAGCTGTCGCCAAAAGTTCGCGAGGTCCTCGAGGACTACGACCGCGAGATGTCCGAGAAGCGCACCAAGGAAGAGAGCAGTGCGATCGTCGTGCAGGCCATCGTCGGACTGGTACTTATAGTAGCGCTGGGTGCGCACCTTGCTGAGCCCGGCGTCGTGGGCCTGCTCGTCATAGTGCTTGCGACCGCGTTCAACGGCATTACCGAAGAACACCGTATTGGCCATGCTTTCGAGGAAGCGCTGCCGTTTACGGCGCTGCTCGTCGTGTTCTTTGCGATCGTCGCAGTCATCGATCACCAGGGACTGTTCGCACCGGTCATCGATTGGGTGATGACCTACGAAGGCAAGATGCAGCAGGCGCTGTTCTACATCGCGAACGGCGTGCTCTCGATGATCAGCGACAACGTCTTTGTGGCCACCGTTTACATCGGCGAAGTCGATGAGATGTTCAAGGCCGGCGAGTTGACGCGCGAGCAGTTCGACAGGCTCGCTATCGCGATCAATACGGGTACGAACATCCCGAGCGTCGCCACGCCGAATGGCCAGGCCGCGTTCCTGTTCTTGCTGACATCGGCGCTGGCGCCGCTGATCCGCTTGTCGTACGGCCGCATGGTGATCATGGCGATCCCGTACACGATCACGATGAGCACCACGGGCCTGCTGGCACTCTGGTACCTGGGATAGGGGCGGGAGCGGGCCGCGCCTGCGATTGACATGCCATTGATCTGCCACCTGAACCTGGCGCCGACGTTCCGCGGCGGGGAGCGCCAGACCGAACTCCTGGTCCGTGCGCTGGCGGAGCGAGGCATGGTGCAGCGGCTTGTCGTTCGCAAGGGGCACGTGCTGGCAGAACGCTGCGCCGACGTGGATATGCTGGAGATCCGGGAGGCCGCGGCCAATCCGGTCTCGTTCGGGCTCGCTGCCAGGGGTGCCGATATCGTGCACGCGCACGACGGGCGCACCGCGTACAGCGCGTTGCTGGCCAACCTACTGTATCGAATCCCCTATGTCATTACACGGCGGGTGGTACCGAACAAGCCCAATACGCTGATCCGGTCGATGGCTTATCGCAAGGCGGCGAAGGTCGTCGCGATCTCGGGGGCCGTCGTGGACGCACTGCATCGCTGGAGTCCGGATCTCGAGCCCGCGGTAATTCCGAGCGCGAACGCCGGGTTCGAGGCGAACGATGAGGCTGTCGCCGCGATTCGCGCAAAACGGCCCGGAAAGGTCCTGATCGGCAACGTCGGGGCGCTGGACCATTCTCACAAAGGGCAGTCGACCATTATCCAGGTCGCGCACAGGGCTGCCTCGGAAAGGCCCGACTGGCATTTCCTGCTGTGTGGCGACGGCCGGGACGAGCAGCGCTTCAGGGAGGAGATCGGCGACCTCGACAACATCGAGCTCGTCGGCTGGGTCGATAACGTCGGGGACTATCTCGCGAGCTTCGACCTGTTTGTTTTTCCGTCGCTGCACGAGGCGCTGGGTTCTGTGTTGCTGGATGTGCTGCAGTTCGGCCTTCCGGTCGTTGCGTCGAACGTGGGCGGCATACCGGGGATCATCGAAGACGGGACCAACGGGCTACTGGTCGAGCCCGAGAATCCGGGCGCGTTGTTTGCCGCGCTGGCCAGGCTCATAGACCACGAGGACCTGCGCAACGGGATGGGCGAACGCAACGTGGAGCTGGCCAGGAGTTATACGGCTGAGGCTATGGCGGACGCCTACGAGCGGCTTTATCATTCACTTTGAAGCAGCGCCGCGAAAGTTGCAGCCAAGTGTGCTATTAAAGCCCTGATTTTTCTGCGAGAACGCGCATGTCATTCGACCTCAACAACCTGCGTATCGGCATTATCGGCCTTGGCTATGTCGGCCTGCCCCTGGCCGTCGAGTTCGGCAGGAAATTCCCGACCGTCGGGTTCGACATCAACCAGGATCGTGTCGCGGAGCTGGAAGGCGGAACCGACGCGACGCTCGAGTGTTCGGGCGAGGAACTGGCGCAAGCCAGTCACCTGACGTATTCGTCGAGTGCCGACGCGCTCGCCGACTGCAATTTCTATGTCGTTACTGTGCCGACGCCGATCGGCGACGGGAACAGGCCCTTGCTGACACCATTACGTGCCGCGAGCAATACGCTGAGCGGCGTGTTGCAGAAAGGCGATATCGTCGTCTACGAGTCCACGGTCTATCCGGGTGCCACCGAAGAGTTCTGCGTACCCTTGCTCGAGAAGGACTCGGGGCTCGAGATGAACAAGGACTTCTACGTCGGCTACAGTCCCGAGCGCATCAATCCCGGGGACAAGCAGCATAGGCTCCCATCGATCCTCAAAGTGACTTCGGGATCCACGCCCGAGGCGGCTGACTTCATCGACACCGTGTATCAGTCGATCATCACAGCCGGCACGCACAAGACGTCGAGCATCAAGGTCGCCGAGGCCGCGAAGGTTATCGAGAACACGCAGCGCGATGTAAACATCGCGCTCGTCAACGAGCTCGCGATGATTTTCGAACGCGTTGGTATCGATACCGAGGAAGTGCTCGAGGCTGCCGGCACGAAATGGAATTTCCTGCCGTTTCGTCCCGGACTCGTGGGCGGGCACTGCATCGGCGTGGATCCCTATTATCTGACCTACAAGGCGCAGCAGCTCGGGTATCACCCGCAGATGATTCTCGCGGGCCGCCGAATCAACGACAACATGTCGTTGTATGTTGCATCGCGGGTCATCAAACGCATGCTCACGAAGGGCATCCAGCCGCAAGGATCGCGGGTGCTCGTGCTGGGGCTGACGTTCAAGGAGAACTGCCCGGACCTCAGGAACACGAAAGTAGTGGATATCGTGAAGGAGTTGTCCTCTTACGGTGCCCAGGTCGACGTTCATGACCCCTGGGTCGATGCCACGGAGGCCAAACAGGAATATGGACTGGACCTGGTCTCCAGTCCGGACAAAGGCGCGTATGATGGGGTTATTGTTGCCGTTGCACACGATGAGTTCAGGGCATTGGGTGCCCGCGGCATTCGAGGTTTCTGCAATGACAATGCGGTTCTTTATGACATCAAGTACGTGTTGTCGCCTGGCGATGTCGACGACCGCATATGATTGGATGACTTCATGAAAGTGCTGGTAACAGGTGCCGCAGGGTTCATCGGCTTCGTGACTGCAAGGCGGCTGCTCGAACGCGGCGACACGGTCGTCGGTCTCGACAATTTCAACGATTACTACGACGTGTCGCTGAAAGAGGCGCGCGCCGACGTCCTTGACCAGTTCGACGATTTCTCGATGCATCGCATCGATCTCGCGGACCGCGCTGCGATGGACGCCCTGTTCGCGGCCGAAGGTTTCGACAAGGTCGTGCACCTGGCGGCGCAGGCGGGCGTACGCTACTCGCTGGAGAATCCGCACGCCTATATCAACAGCAATGTCGTCGGTACGCTGCACGTCCTCGAGGGCTGCCGTCACAATGGCGTCGAACATCTCGTCTACGCGTCCTCGAGTTCAGTGTATGGCGCGAACACTGCGATGCCGTTCTCGATTCACCAGAATGTGGATCACCCGTTGGCTCTCTACGGCGCCACGAAGAAAGCCAACGAACTCATGGCGCATACCTACTCGAATCTCTACGACTTACCAACGACCGGGCTCCGGTTCTTCACGGTCTACGGCCCGTTCGGCCGCCCCGACATGGCCTTGTTCATGTTCACCAAGAACATCATCGAAGGGAAACCAATCGATGTTTTCAACTTCGGCAAGCACAAGCGTGACTTCACGTACATTGATGACATCGTCGAGGGCGTGATCCGCACGATGGACAACACGGCGACGCCGAACGAGGAATGGGACCCGGCTGTCCCGGACCCGGGTACGAGTCGCGCCCCTTACCGCATCTACAACATCGGCAACCAGCAACCCGTGGAGCTCATGGATTACATCGGGGCTATCGAGGATTGTGTCGGCAGGAAAGCCGAGATGAACCTGTTGCCGCTGCAGCCCGGCGACGTGCCGGACACCTGGGCGGATACGGAAGACCTTGCGGCCGACGTCGGCTACCAGCCGAGCACGCCGATCGAGGTCGGTGTTAAGAACTTCGTTGAATGGTATCTTGAGTTCTACAAGATCGATCCGAAGACTATTCAATAAGAGCGAACTGCGTGGCCAACGCCTATACCGAACGGAAACTCTCTGCCCGTTATCCCACCGATCTTGCCGCCTGGAAGAGCCTGGCGAAGCATTATCGGGAGGATATGCGTGATCGCAAGCTGCTCGAACTGTTCTCGCGCGACAAGAAACGTGCGGAGCGGTACAGGGTCACTGCCAATGATCTTGCGCTCGACTATTCGAAGTGCCATGTCAACGCAAAGACGCAAAAGCTCCTCGTCCAGCTTGCCAGGCAGGCCGACGTTGCGGCCGCGATCGAAGCGATGTTCGCGGGCGAGCGTATCAACAGGACCGAAGATCGTGCCGTCCTGCACGGCGCGCTGCGTGCGAAGATCTCCGATACCGTGGCGCTCGAGACGCCGGGCGTGCCGGAAGTCTGGGAAGTGCTCACGCGCATGGAGTCATTCGTGGACGACGTGCACAGCGGCAATATCAAGGGCAGCACGGGGAAACGGCTGACCGACATCGTGAACATCGGCATCGGCGGCTCCGACCTCGGCCCCGTCATGGCGAGCCTGGCGCTCAGGCCCTACTGGCAGGACGGCATGCGCTTTCACAGCGTTTCGAACATCGATGGCACGCAGCTCACCGACCTCAAGGCGGAGCTGGATCCCGAGACGACCCTGTTCGTGATCTGCTCCAAGACCTTCACGACGATCGAGACGATGACCAACGCGAAGGCGGCGCGCGACTGGATCATCGAGCGGCTCGACGAGCTGGCCGTGCAGTACCATTTTGTTGCCGCGTCGACGAATCACGAAGCCATGGACGAGTTCGGCATTCGGTCGGACTTCCGCTTCGGCTTCTGGGACTGGGTCGGCGGGCGCTACTCGCTCTGGTCGGCCGTCGGGCTCTCGCTCGCGCTCGTCGTGGGCATGGACGTATTCCAGGCGATTCTCACGGGCGGCCGGCGCATGGATCTCCATTTCCGGCAGGCGCGCCTCGACGAGAACATGCCCGTGCTGCTCGCACTGCTTGGCATCTGGTACAACAATTTCTTCGGCGCTCAATCCCAGGCGATCCTGCCCTACGACAATCGCCTCGAGCGCTTCCCGGCCTACCTGCAGCAGCTGCAGATGGAGTCGAGCGGCAAGAGCGTGCGCATGGACGGCAAGCCCGTGCGCTGCGATACGGGCATGATCATCTGGGGCGAAGCCGGCAATAACGCCCAGCATTCGTTCATGCAGCTCCTGCACCAGGGCACACGGTTCGTGCCCGTCGACTTCATCCTGCCTGCAAAATCGTCGGGAAACGCACAGGCGCAACACGATCTCGCGATCGCGAATTGCCGCGCGCAGGCGCGGGCGCTCATGGAAGGGACGAGCGACGACAGCCTCGAGCCTTATCGGGTGCATGCAGGCAACCGACCCAGTAACACGATCCATTTCGAGCAACTGACGCCCGAGGTACTCGGCCAGCTGATCGCACTCTACGAGCACAAGGTGTTCGTAGAAGGCGTTATCTGGGGTATCGATTCGTTCGACCAGTGGGGCGTCGAGCTCGGTAAGAAACTCGCCAGATGAAGCGGGGCCTGATCTTGCTGGCGCTGGCGGCGTCATCGGCGATCGCCGGCCCGACGATTCCTGCCGGCGACATGGCATTGCGTCACGACATCCAGCACCTCGCGGATGCGGGAGTTATCAAGGGCCCGACGACGACCTGGCCGCTCGCGTGGGCCCCGATCCTCGAAGACATCAATAGCGCAGACGAGACAGAGCTGTCCGAGAGCGTTGCCAACGCACTCGCGCGCGTGCGCGATCGCGCGAGGTGGGAGACGCGTACCTACCAGCCGACGTTCAATGCGAAACTCGCGGTTGCCGAAGAACCGACGAGCATCCGCTCTTTCCAGGACACGCCTCGCGGTGACATCGATGCGTCGGTCGGTATCAGCTGGACGGCCGACTGGTTCAGCATCGACCTGAACGTCCAGGGGGTCGACTCCGACCAGGACAGCCAGGACCTCCGGGCTGACGACACGATGATCGGTGTGGTTTTCGGCAACTGGTCGGCGGCCGCCAGCACGCAGCAACGCTGGTGGGGGCCGGGCTGGGACGGCAGCCTGATTCTCGGCAACAATGCCCGGCCGTTCCCGTCGGTGACGTTCGACCGCGTCTTCACGGACGCGTTCGAGACGAAGTGGCTGAGCTGGCTCGGACCCTGGGACCTGAACGTGATGTTCGGTCTGCTGGAGCATGAGCGGGCCGTGCCGGATGCGCAGTTCTGGGGCGCACGATTCAATTTCCGGCCGCTGCCTTCGCTGGAAATTGGCCTGTCGCGATCGGCACAGTGGTGCGGCAAGGATCGTCCGTGTGACCTGGACACTTTCGTCGATCTCTTGCTCGGCAACGACAACGTCGGCGACGCCGGGATCGACGAGGACAACGAACCCGGGAACCAGCTGGCGGGGATCGACGTTCGCTGGTCCCCGTCGTTCATCGACGCGCCGGTCTCTTTCTACACCCAGTTCATCGGCGAGGACGAAGCGGGAGGATTCCCGAGCCGCTTCCTGGGCCAATTCGGCGCCGAGTGGTCGGGCTACCTGGCCGATCGCTGGTCGACCAAGGCCTTCGTCGAGTATTCGGACACTACCTGCCAGTTCTATGAGTCGAGCAAGCGATTCAACTGTGCTTACAACCACGGAATCTACCAGACAGGGTATCGGTACCGGGACCGCGCCATCGGCCACGGCGGAGATGGTGACACTCGCCTGGTCTCGGTGGGAACCGTGCTGGTCGACAGCGAGGGAATGCTGTGGCGCGGGCTCTTGAGGGTCGGCGAGCTCAATCGCGGCGGGTCTCCCGACTCTGTTCACACGTTGACCGCGACGCCGCAGGACATTTTAAGCATTGACCTGGCCCACAGCCGCTCATTTTTTTTCGGCACCCTTGAAATCGGTGCCGGCTACGAAGAACTCGATGACGCTGCCAGTGGTGAGACCTTTTCCGACGGCCGCTTTTACCTGCAATGGCGAAGCTCCTACTAGTCCTGTTGCTTGCGGCGCCGCTGGTGGCCCTCGCAGAGCCGCTCGCCGCGCCTGGCGATATGCGGCTGCGCTACGACCTGCAGTTGCTCAATGACTCGGGCGTTATCAATATTCCCCTGACCGCATGGCCACTGTCCTACGGCGACGTTCACCTGGCGCTGGCCGAGGCCAACAGGGAACGCCTGGATGATTCGATGATGGACTCCTGGAACCGGGTTCGGCACCGCGTGGGCTGGGAACTCGAATCCGGGTCGCTGCGCTACGAGACATCCTTGTCTGCGTCCGAGAACCCAAGAGCCATTCGGTCATTCGAGTATGCGCCACGCGACGACGGCGAAGCCATGGTGGGCCTGAGCTGGCTTGGTAAGCGCTTCACCGCGAATATTCGCGCACGATATGCCGCAAATCCGTTCGATGATGACGAATTCCGGCTGGACGGCACCTACGTCGGGGCGGCGCTCGGCAACTGGATACTGACGGCAGGTTGGCAGGATCGTTGGTGGGGACCAAGCCGCGACGGCAGCCTGATCCTGTCGACGAACGCGAGGCCGACACCCGGGATAGCGATCCAGCGCAATGCGAGCCGGCCGTTCGAAACGAAGTGGCTGAGCTGGATGGGTCCGTG
>Ga0209456_10001148_pt1 | contig 13077 bp, 10 predicted proteins | sample COG_11_FD_184755 | JGI IMG/M metagenome (GOLD analysis project Ga0209456, IMG submission 184755) | Pelagic marine sediment microbial communities from the LTER site Helgoland, North Sea, for post-phytoplankton bloom and carbon turnover... | ecosystem: Environmental > Aquatic > Marine > Neritic...
TCAACGGGCTCCGCGGTGCGCCAGCCGAAGCTCGGGGTGAAGAGATTGGACCAGATGCTATCGTGTGAGCCGTCCAGCTGGGTCCACACCGCCACAGCGCTACCGCTCGCGTCCATGGCGACCTTGGGGAGAACCGCTTCATCGGTATCGTTCGCTTCGATGCGTTCGGCCGTGCCCCAGCCGCCACCCGGCGTGTAGCGGTTGGACCAGATGTCCTCGGTCGCTCCACCAAACTGGAACCATACCGCGACGGCGCTGCCGCCCGGATCCATTGCGACCTGGGGCCGGAGCGCATGATCCGCGTCGTTGAATTCGATGAGCTCGGCGCCATCCCAGTCGGCGCTGGTAGCCATGTAGCGGGCGGACCAGATGTCGAGTCGTTCCGCGGCATCGGATTGCTGCCAAACCGCTACGGCGTTGCCGCTCGCGTCCACCGCAACTTGGGGCCTGGTCGCATCGCCTGTGTTGTCGCGCGTGATTGGCCGGTGTACACCCCAGCCGCCGTCCGGCGTGTAGCGGTTGGACCAAATGTGTGAACGCATGTCGTCCTTGGAGCCGCACTCTGCATAGCATTGCTGCCAAACGGCAATCGCGTTGCCGTTTGGATCCATGGCGACCTGAGGCCATCGCGCATCCCCCGCGTCGTCCGTCTCGATGAGCTCGGCGTTACCCCATCCAGCGTTTGGCGTGTAGCGATTCGACCAGATGTTCTCGCGCTCGCCATCATATTGATACCACACGGCCACCGCGTTGCCGGTCGGGTCCATGGCAACCTCGGGGCGTCGTGCACTTCCTTCATTCTCGTTCTCGTGCTCGATGAGCTCGGCATCGCCCCACCCACCGCCTGGCGTGTAGCGGTTCGACCAGATGTCCAAGCGCGTGCGATCGGTCGCGCCGCTGGCTTGGTGCCAGACCGTCACGGCATTGCCGTCACCGTCCATGGCGACCCGGGCGAACACGGCTGGCCCTGCATCGTTGTCTTCGATGGGTCCGGCAGCGTCCCACCCGACACCCGAGGCATACCGGTTGGACCAGATGTCCTCGCGTGATTCTCCGGGTTGATTGGCCTCGTCCCACACGGCCACCGCGTTGCCGTTCGGGTCTACCGCCACGTCAGGGCGGAGGGCCTCCTCTGGGTTGCTGAGAGGGTGAGGCTCCCCCCATGCCCTTGCATCGGGCGTCTGCACCGTCTGGCAGCCGACCAGCGGCAGCAGCGCGCAAACACACAGCAGCCTGGCAAACGATCGCATCAGAAAACCTTTGCTCACAGTGGACCGTCGAGAGCGTCGCGGACTCATGATTGCATGCGCCGTGCCAGGTCGTCTTTGCGTGTTTTTCGAGGTTTCGAGGGCCGTGACGCGCAGGTTTTGCGTTCTTGAAGCGGGGCGAGACGCAAAGCGTGCGCCGCCGGCAAACCTTCCCGGGTTGAGATCTGGGAGATCGCGACCCCAGTTAGCGCGCATCGACCAGGCAGAGTGGCCGATAACAGGGCAATGAGTCGACGAGCGCTCGAAGGCCTGTTTGAGATTTACACGTATTTGTGTAATACTCCTCGATGAAACGAAAGGACCTGATTAGACGGCTTCGACTGCTGAAGGCGGCAAGAAAGGGCGGAGCATGAGATTCGCGGGTCGCGTGGCGAGAGCAGGTAGGTGGTGGGCTATCGAGGTACCGGACCTTGGGGCTTTCTCTCAGGGGAAGACGAAGAAAGAAGCCTACGCGATGATCCGCGACGCAATCGAATCGATGATCGACAAGCCCGGCTTCAGCGTGGATGTCCATCTCGGCAAAGGCGGCTACTTTGAGGTCGGGTCAACCGACGACGCAGCTTTGGTCGCCTTCTTTCTCAGACAGCAGCGAGGGCTATCGGGAAAGACACTCGAACAAGTCGTCCGGAATCTCGGTCAGACATCGGTCAACGCCTACGCGCGATACGAGCAGGGAGCTTCAGTCCCGACGATCGACAAGCTCACGGAGCTTCTGAAAGCTCTGGAGCCCAACGCCGACTTCGTCCTTCGCAAGAGCGCCCTCACTAGCCGATCTCCAGCGCCAGGCTGACGATGATCTGGTAGTCGTTTCTCTCCGGGACGGTGCCGTCCGCTCGGGGCGGCGGTCGTTCCGTGCGGAAGAAATTGAAGGTGGCTTCCAAGTCGAAGATGTCGGTGACCTCGACGCTGAAGTTGGCCCTGCCGATGTGGTTGGTGAGACGGATCTGGGTGTAGACCACGTTGGTGAGCCACTCGATCTTCAGCTCCACATCGTCGGTGAAGTCGAAATCCGCGTAGGTACGGAAACTGATGAACCCGTCGTTTTGTGGATTCTCCACGCCTGCGGCTGTGCTCAAGAATCGAATGTACTGGTAGCCCAGCGCGCCTCCGAGGTCCCACTCGACCTTCTTTGTATCAAAGACATGAACACCGGCACCAGCGCCGGGCGTGGCGCGAAGCTTGAGGTTCTGAAACCGGTCGTTGAGAAACTGAGCGCTTACCGGTGAGAAGAATAAACGCCTCGAATAGTACACCGTCACGTCGACGATTCCGAGGTGCCGATTCACGTTTTGCTCTTGGTTGGAATAGCCAAAAGTACCGTCGTAGCCGATTCGGGAGCGCGTGCGCTGGTCCCTACGCGCCAGGTCCCAGTGCATGTTCAACTGGCCCTGATTCGTGTTGCCGGCATTCGCGGACAAACCTGCCGAAAGCCGCGTGGACCAGAAGTTGCGCTCTCTCGGCTCTCCCTCGACGATCGCGAGCAGCTCGGCGCGGGGGTAACTTTCTACTCCGTCTGCGGTCTCGATGATGACCTTGTCCTTGGTGACGAGAGCCCTCCCGGTGACGTCGATCTTTCCTTCGAACACGTAGATGTTGATCCGAGGGGAGTGAAGCTGGTCGACTTTGCTCCAAGAGAAGGTGATGACATCCAGCTTGTCGCTATCGAACTCGATATCTTTGTCGCGCATCCAGTTGATCTCGCCTTTGAGCCACTCACCCGAGGTCAGCCGAAGCCAGTCGTACGTGTCGCCGAACTCGATCGTGAAATCCGTGGGAAGGCCTTCTTCGATGTCCTCCTCCACCTTTTCCATCGCTTTCTCGACCTCGCCCACCGCTTCGCTCGCCTCGGTCGCCTCGATGGGCACGCCTTCGTCGGTAACCTTCATCGGATCCGTCGGCGCGTCCGGCGACACGGCGTCATCCGCCGGGGCCGCCTCACTCGCGGGAGGCTCCTCGGTTGGCTGATCCTGAGCCGCTACCGAAAACGGGCAACAGAGGACCGCCCCGATCACCGCAAGAACGGTTGGCCCGATGGATCGCCTCGATATCCCCCGCCGCGTGGTCAAACCAAGAATGGTTTACAGTCGGCTCACCGCTGGCGACAAAAAAGGCGTCAGCCAGAGCATCGACTATCGGCTGGCGGGTGGGAAGCCCGCCCCGTAAAGTCGATGCTTCCCATCCCCCAAAGGAGGAAGAAGATGAGCCAAACAGACGAGCTAAAAGACAGAGTCCAGGCGAAGAAGCTGCTGCTGCAGGCAAAGATCGCGGAGCTCAAGGCAGACACGCGCAGCACATCACGCGAAGAGGCGAAGAGGCTACAGTCCAAGCTCGACGCCCTCACCGACGGCGTGAAGGGTGGCTGGGACAACGTGACTGACGCCGTCGCCGGAAAGCTCAACGACTGGCTAAAGGACGACTGAGACCGCTCCGACGCTAGCTAACACTGGCGCTGCCGCTGCCACTGCCACTGCCGCTGCCGCTGCCGCTGCCGCTGCCGCTGAAGAGATGGCCCACTCCCTTGCACCCACACCGCTTCGCCTGAAGCATCGAATCGGACTGTTCCTCGCGCGATTGATCATGGCGTTCTTGGGCCTGATCGATAAGCTGCGACCCTTGCCCGCGCCGCCAAGCACGGTCTCGCTGCATCGCTACGGCGTCGACGACGCGGAGACGATTCAATACATTCCGCGAAGGGCGGGGAGCCCCGAGCGCGCACCGATCGTGTTCATCCACGGTGGCGGCTGGATCATCGGAAAGAAGGAGCTCTACACGCGCGACCTCTTCTTTTTCGCCGAGGCGGGTTATCCGGTCTTCAACGTCGACTATCCGACAGCGCCGGAGAACCCCCACCCGGGCATTCTTCTTTCCTTGCTGAACGCCCTTCGCTGGATTCGCAGCGAGCATCCGAGCGTCGACGCGGTGCACCTCATGGGGGACTCCGCTGGCGGCAATCTCGCGATGATGCTTGGAATCTTCAGCGCCAACCCGCACCTCGTCGAAGACCTGGGCCACGAACCAGCCGCCGAGGCGCCCATGGGATGTCGGAGTGTCGTGTCCCTCTACGGCGTGTTGGATCGATTGAGCTGGCTCGAGCACGGGTTTCCGGGCGTGGATCTAATGCTCGAGTGCTACGGAGGTCAGGCCGTCTTCGAAGAGAGGGTCGGCCCTGAGCTGTCGATCACCCCCATGGACCTCGAGTTCGAGGCACACCCACCGAGCTTCCTCGTCGCCGGCTCGAAGGACCGGCTCGGCGAGTCGACCCGGATCTGTGCGAAACGCCTCGAAGCCGGGCCAGGTATCGTCGCGAGCAAGATCTATGAGGGCGAGCCGCACGGCTTCTTCAATATGAGCTGGCGGCCTGCCTCCTCCGAGCTAAAAGGCGACGTGCTAGCGTTTTTGGAAGCCCACGACCGGTTGGGCACGGCTGAGGCGATCACATGACGTTCGAACAACCCCGAATCGGCATCATTGGAGCCGGACCTTCCGGCATCGCTTGCGGGCGCGAGCTCTTGGAGCAGGGCTTCACCAATTTCACGATCCTCGAAGCGCTCGACGCGCCGGGCGGCACCTGGCGCGTGCAGTCCTATCCCGGGCTCGCCTGCGATGTGTGGGCCCACTCCTACTCGTTTTCCTACGCACCGAACCCTGATTGGTCGGCGAACTTCGTAGAGCGAGATGAGATCCAGGCGTACCTGGAAAAGTGCTGGGCCGACTTCGGCCTCCGGCCGCACACGCGTTTCAACACGGTGATCGAGTCGGCGCGCTGGCAGGACGACTCGTATTGGCTCGTGCGGACCACAGCCGGTGAAACCTTTGAGTTCGACGTCATCGTGAACGCGATGGGCAACCAGCACACGCCTTTGTATCCGAACGTCCCGGGGCGCGATCGGTTCGGCGGACAGAGCTGGCACGCAGCACGCTGGAATCACGACGTCGATCTGACGGGCAAGCGCGTTGCCGTGGTGGGGTCCGCCGCTAGCGCCGTTCAGATCGTGCCTGAAGTGGCCAAGGTCGCCGAACACCTGACCGTCCTACAGCGCTCGCCAAACTGGATCATGCCGCGCAACAGGAAACTCTACAGCGATGCGCAAAAACGGCGATTCCGACGGTTCCCGCGGCTGATCGACGTGACGCGCCGGATCCAAGGGTTCCTGATGGGCCAGGTGCAATATGCGGCAACCATTGGGCACGCGCGGACGCGCCAGTTCGAATGGTTCGCGCTCAAGTACCTCGAACGCGCGATCGAAGACCCCGTGCTCCGGGCACACCTCACACCCGATAGCCCGTACGCCTGCAAACGCGGCCTCGTGTCGGACGATTTCTACCCGGCGCTCACCCAAAGCAACGTCGAGCTCGTGCCCTCGGGTCTCAAAGAAGTGACCGAAGACGGCCTCGTTACCGCCGACGATCGACGTATCGAGGTCGACGTGATCATCTACTGCACGGGTTATCGAATCCTCGATTTCGATCGCATCGATGTGGTCGGCGCCACCGGTCAATCTCTTGCTCAAGTCATGGGAGACTCGCCCAAAGCCTACAAGGGGATCGTGACGCCCGGATTCCCAAACTACTTCTTTGCCGTCGGGCCCAATGGCCTCGTGCTCAACGTGCCCTACTTCAAAACCGCCGAGCGCAACGTCAAGACGATCGTCGGTTTGCTGCAACAGATGCGCCAAGCGGGAGTCACCGCCATCGATGTCCGCCGGAGCGTCACCGACGCGTACTTTCGCTGGATGGCGACCCAGTTTGGGCAGTTCACTTGGGCATCGGGGGACTGCCATAGCTATTACGTCAATGCGTCGGGGCATCCTCCGTTCTTGTTTCCAGGAAACTTCAAGCAGTGGGTCGAGCTCCATAGCAAGATCGGACTCGAGGATTTCAACGTCATCGCGGGGACCGAAACCCGCGACCATCAACCTAGGAAGAGTCAGTCATGGATACCTTCTCCGGCAAAACAGCGGTAATCACGGGTGCAGCCAGTGGCATTGGGTTCGCCATGGCCGAGCGCTTCGCCAGTGAGGGCATGCGCGTCGTCCTTGCGGATATCGAAGAGGCGGCGCTCGACTCGGCGGTAGAGCGTATCGTCGCGACTGGGGCCGAGGCGATCGGAGTCGTGACTGACGTTGCCAAAGCAGACGATGTCGCGGCGCTCGCGGAACGCGCCAGAACCGAGTTTGGCGGCATCCATGTGGCTTGTAACAATGCCGGCGTCTTCGCGGGCGGCTTGCTCTGGGAAGAAAGCCTCGCCGATTACCAATGGCTGATGGACGTCAACGTCTGGGGCGTGATCCACGGCATCAGGACCTTCATCCCCATCATGCTCGAGCAGGACACCGAGTGTCATTTGGTCAATACCGCTTCGATGGCCGGTCTCACCGCAATGCCATTTGCCGGCATCTACCACATGACCAAGCACGCCGTGTTGGGGCTGAGCGAATCGCTCTTCCACGAGCTCGCGGTGAGCTCGGACAAGGTCAAGGTGTCCGTGCTTTGTCCAGAGGTCATCAAGACCGGCATTGCGAACTGCGACCGCAACCGGCCGGCAGAGTATTCAAAAGAAGGAGACGTCGTCGAGACAGACGCCCGGCAGCTGGTGATGGACAGCATGAACGAGGCCCTCGAGGGAGGAATCGATCCCTCGGTGATGGCCGATCGCGTGGTGAACGCGATCCGCTCAGATACGTTCTACATTCTGGCCGAAGATGGCTGGCGCGACACCGCCTACCAACGGATGGACGACATTCGCGAGGGACGAAACCCAGTCCTCGCGCCGCCCGTTTGACCTGACCATAGTCATTGACTATAGTCTGTCATGAGAGGAGACCCATGGCGGACGTTCCCGAAACGATTGTGATCTCCGAGTTCAAGGCCAAGTGCTTGGGGATTCTGCGGCGTGTGCAGAAGACAGGCCGTCCCATCGTCGTGACGAGGAGGGGCGAGCGAGTCGCAGAGATTCATCCGCCGTCGCCGGCCGAGTCCGCGCCTGACTGGCTCGGGTCATTTGCGGAGCGAGGGCGAATCGTCGGCGACCTGGTCGAGCCGATCGCGACCGACGACTGGGAAGCGCTGAAGTGAACAGCGAGTATCTGCTCGACACCCACGTCTGGCTCTGGGGCCTGGTCGATCCAGTCCGGCTTCGAAAGAAGACGCGCGCCCTCTTGGCCGCACCGGACGCGACCCTTTGGCTTTCACCGATTTCGATCTGGGAGACGAGCCTGTTGGTCGAACGCGGGCGCCTCGAGCTCGACACCGGCCCACGCACCTGGATCCAAGATGCAATCGTGTCCAGTGGTGTGGGCGAAGTTCCGCTCAATCACGAGGTCGCCCTCCAGTCTCGCGAGCTCGAGCTAAAACACGACGACCCGGCAGACCGCTTCATCGCCGCTACCGCGATGGTCTACCAACTGCCTCTCGTCACGGCCGACGATCGCCTGTTACGCGGAAAGGGCTACGAGACGATCCGCGCTTAATCCACTGGATGCTAGCTGGCACCGCCGCCGCCGTCGTTGCCGCCGTTCCCACCACCGCCGTCGTTGCCGCCGTTGCCGCCACCGCCGCCGTTGCCGTCAGCGCCGCCGGTACCGCCACTGCAGATTTCGCCCGTGCATGCGTCAAACGCGGGGATGCAATTGTCCTCGCGACAGGACATACAATCGTCGCTCGTCGGATCACTCGAGCACTCGCTCAGGCACTGGTCGAAAGTGCACTGGGTCGCAGCGCCATAGCAATCCGCGCACTCCGCGCTCAGGCCTTCGGTGACGAGACACTCAGCAGTTTCCATGTCCTGTCCGCCGGCGTCAGTAGCGCAGCTGGCGAGTGTATCGCCAAACCCTGCATCGCAGACGACCGCCATATCATCCTCATTGGTGCAGGCATCCGTTGCCGCGCCGCCTCCTCCGCTGGAGCCACCGGAACCGCCCTCTTCGAAGAAGCAGCCAGACGCCGGGACCAGAAGACAAACACCAAAGAACATCACCAAGCTACGAAGCATATCCACCTCCCCTTAGCGGGTGTGGGATAGGTACCCCAAAAGTCGGTCAGGCGCTAGACTCGAGCGATTGGTGCCTGATCAGAACAAAGTCGTCTACACGACGTGCCGCTACTGCGAGTCATGTTGTGGCCTCGCCGTCGAAGTGGACGCCGAAGCCAATCGCGTCGTCCGCATCAAGGCCGACAAAGAGAACCCGGGCTCGTGGCGGGACGTCTGCAACAAGGGACTGACGGCGCACGAAGTGGTCGAGCACCCGCGGCGCCTTCGGTGGCCGATGAAGCGTGTCGGAGAGCGCTACGTGCGCGTGAGCTACGAAGAAGCCGTCGAGGGTGTTGCCTCGGACCTCCGGCGCATCATGGACGAGCACGGGCCGGACGCGATCGCGTCTTATTTTGGAAACCCGATTGGGTTTGGGTCCGATGTCGTGTTCTCACTCGGGCTCATCGACGGGATTGGCACCCGCAGTCGCTACAGCGCGGCGTCGCTCGACCAAAACAACCAGCATGTGGTTTCGGAGGCGCTATTTGGGTACACATTCGTGCCCTTCTCTCCTGACGTCGACGGTTGCGACTACTTGGTGCTCGTCGGCGGAAACCCGGCAGTCAGTCAGTTTGGTTGGCTCGGGAGCGCGACCGACGGATGGCGCCGGATGCTCGCGCGGCAAAAGCAGGGCGCGACGATTGTCGCCGTCGATCCACGCCGCACTCGAAGCGCCGACGACGCCGATCGCCACCTGGCGATCGAGCCCGGAACCGACTGGGCATTCTTGCTCGGTCTTCTCACGGTGATCTTTCGAGAAGGTTTGGAAGACACGGCGGCGGTGGCAGAGCTCCCGACCGATCACGTGGCGCGCTTACGCGGCCTGACCAGCGGCGTCGATCTTCACGCGCTGTCGTCGCGCACGGGAATCACAGTGTCCACGGTGGAGGAAGTGGCTCGCGGCTACGCAAGGGCTCGGGGTGCGATGTGCCTCACGATGACCGGCGTCAGCCAGAACGAAGCGGGCACCCTCGGGCAGTGGCTTTCGACCGTGCTCGACATCGTCACGGGGCACTTCGATCGCCCCGGAGGCCGGCGATGGGATTCGGGTTTCGTGAACATGACCGAGTTTGCCTCGCGCAGCCTTGCCGAAGACGGCTTCAGCCGAATCCGTGGACAACGGACGGTGCTCGGATGCCGCAGCGTGTGCGAGCTGCCGGACGAGATCGACACCCCGGGTGAAGGACAGGTTCGGGCGCTGATCCTTCAAGCCGGCAACCCCGTCGTCGCCGGGCCGAACGGCGCTGCGCTCGACCGCTCGCTCGCGTCCCTCGAGTGTTTGGTGGCGATCGACCTGGTGCAGCGCGAAAGCCACCGCCACGCGCACTGGCTGATCCCCGTGCCGCACTGGCTCGAACGAAGCGAGCTTCCCTTCAATCTCGCCAACGCGCAGGATCAATCCTTCCTCCAATATGCCAACCGGGCCGTCGAGCCTCCCCCCGATGTTCGCCCCGAATGGGAGTTCTGCACCGACGTCGCGCTCGCGATGGACGTGCCGATGCTCGGGCGGCGTGGCCTCAACAGCGCAATCCGCGCGAGCCGCTGGCTTGCGAAGGCGTTCGGCCGGCCCGGCATCGCGATTACGCCGGCGCTTCTCGAGCGCGTCTCGGTCTCGGTCACGAAGCGCGCTTCGTACAAGGCGATCAAGGAAGCGGCGCATGGGGTTGCCCACACCGACAAGCGCTTTGGTCAGTTTGCCGAGTTTCGAAAAGGCGCCCCGATCTCGATCGCGCCGGAGGAGCTCTGCCACGGGCTTCAACAGAAGCTCTCGGAGGCAGCGAGGCAGGGCGAGTCATTCCCCTTTGTGATGACCGGCGCTCGAAGCCTGCATCTGATGAACTCCTGGCTGACGGAGCTTCCCAACGTTCAGAAGCGTGAGCAGGAGAACCGCTGCGAGATTCATCCCGACGATGCGGACGCGCTCGGCATCGCCGATGGAGACCGGGTCCGCGTCCGCTCCGAGGTGGGCGCGATAGAGCTCCCCGCGGAGGTCAGCGATCGTATCCGTCGCGGCATCATCTGCATTCCGCACGGCTGGGGCTCGGGCGTGTTCAGCCCCACCGACGGCGCCGACCCCATCGTCCACGGGGTCAACCGGAACCTCCTCGTCGACAACCGAGTCATCGACCCGTTCTCGGGCACACCCAACCTCAATTCGACCCGAGTTGCAGTCGAACGCGTCGCAGGATCTGACCCAGGTCCTCCGTAATCCTCTATTTTGGCCATCGCCAGATCCAAAGCACCCCTTCGCACGTCTGTTGATCGAGCCGAAGGGGAATCACGCCGGGCCTCGGCGGGTTTCTCGTCCGAGCTTGTGACTCTGCGATAGCTTCACCTCGAGAGGAACCTCTATGCGTTTTCGTACCGCTCTACGCTCAATCTTCGCTCTTCTGGTGCCGGCGCTCTTGGCGATGAGTGCCACCGCACAGCCGCTGAGACCTGTGGAGGTGCCAGACAGCCTCAAAGAATGGGTGCCCTGGGTGCTGCACGCCAAGCCCAACCATCTTTGTACGACGGCGGGTGGCGTCGCTATCTGTCGTTGGCCAGGCCCATTGGCGTTGACGGTGCACGACAAGGGCGCGCGTTTCGAGCAACGCTTTCTTCTCGATCGCGATGGCGAGGTTCAGCTTCCTGGCAGCCCCACGCTGTGGCCGCAGGGGGTGCGCGTCAATGGCGAGCTGGTGGTAGTGCTACAAGAGCGAGAGCAACCGGTGGTGCAATTGCAGGCAGGTGAGCACGTCGTTACAGGTGAGCTCAATTGGGGTACTGCGCCCGAGTTGCTGCCAGTGCCGAATCAGACGGCGATCGTCCAACTGCAGATCAAAGGCGAACGCGTGCGCAACCCGCGGCGCGAAGAAGGCGGCGACGTGTGGCTCGGTGCGCAAAAAGTCGAAAAGACGGTGGAAGGCCTCGAGATCGAAGTGCACCGGTTGATCGCCGACGCGATTCCCATGCAGGTCACCACCCGCCTCGTGTTGCACGTTTCCGGACGCGCGCGTGAGATCACCTTCAAGGATGCGCTTCTCTCTGGCACCGTTCCCATCGCCGTCACCTCGCAGTTACCCGTGCGCCTCGACAAGCAGCGCCGACTGAGTGTACAGGTCCACGCCGGAACCTACGAGGTCTACGTGATCGCCAAGGCAGATGGCGACCTCGAAACGCTCGCTGCGCCCAAGTCCTCCTCGCCGTGGCCGTCGCTTGAAACGTGGGTGTGGTCGGCCGACGAAAGCCTACGCCAGGTCGAGCTCTCGGGCGCTCCCAATGTCGACACATCACGTGCATCGCTGCCTGCTGGTTGGCGCGACCTGCCAGCGTATTCGTTGACTCCGGGACAGTCGCTCACGTTCAAAACCTCGCGGCGTGCCAAAGCGGAGGCCGAACCGAACGTGGTCCAACTCAACCGTGAGCTGTGGCTCGACGTCGACGGCACTGGTTACTCGGTGCGTGACCGCATCACCGGCAAACTGCGACGCAGCCACCGCTTGTTCATGAAGGAAGGTACGCTCGGACATGTAGAGCTGGGGCATGAAGGACAGTTGATCAACGATCTGCGGTCCGAAAGCGTCGCGCAAGGCGCTCCGGTGCCGCGTGGTATCGAGATCCGACGTGCCGATCTCGACGTGACGGCCGAGTCGCGGCTCGACGACGCGCGGTCGTCATTCCCCGCCGTCGGTTGGTCGGAGAACATCGAGCGCCTTACCGCGCGTCTGCGCTTGCCGCCGGGCTGGGACGTCCTGGCGATTTCGGGCGCCGATGACACATCACAAACCTGGCTCTCGCGGTGGGACGTGTTCGCAATCTTCTTCGTGGCGCTTGTCGCGATCGCAACGCTCCGACTGCTCGGTGCCATGTGGGGGCTCATCGCGCTCCTTGCACTCACGCTAACGTACCATCAGGCCGACGCGCCGCTCTTCATCTGGGTGGTGCTCCTCGCGCTACTGGCTTTGCGAGGAGTGGTCGCGAGCCCGCGCTGGAACCGCGGCCTCACCACACTCTGGTGGGGGGCGGGGGTGGCGCTGGTGTTGATCGCGGTGCCGTTCTGCGTGGCGCAGTTGCGCATCGGGTTGTTTCCGCACGTGGGCGATGCCTCGAGCGGATGGGACGCCACTCCGTGGCTTGCCGGTTGGGCGGTTCTCGTCATTGCTGTGGCCGTGTACCGTACGGCTGAGGCGCGAACCATCAGCTGGAAGACGGTGCTGGGATTGTCTGCGGTGGCCGGCATTCTCGGTCTCCTGATGACCCAGATGTTCGGCGAGCTCGCCATGCGGTCTGCAATGCGTCCGGACATGGACGCCGAAATGGAACGCCCAATGGCTCCTCAAGAGGAATTGGCATCCGACACCCTGGGCGGCTTGACCGCCGATGAGAAGTACGCCCTGCCCAGGTCGAGCGAGCGTAAACGGGGTGCTGGTTCGCTCGAGCCAGCGAAAACGCCGATGACCCAGCAACAAGATCCCAACGCGGTCGTGCAGACCGGTGAGGGCATCCCCACTTGGGAGTCGGATTCATGGATGCTCAACTGGTCCGGTCCAGTGCCGGCCGATCATCGCGTGAAACTGTGGTTGATCTCGCCGCATGCCAATCTCGTTGCATCGATCGTCCGTGTGCTGCTCTTGGTCCTCCTCGCGTTCGGAGTGCTACGTCGATGGCGCCGTGCGCAGGTGCCCCCTATGCCAGCAAGCGCAGCGGTGACCAGCATCTTGATCGCAGTGCTCGCCGGTACACTCCTCTTCGGTCCGAGCCCCGCAGTGGCGCAGCAAGCGGTCGATATTCGACGGG
>Ga0209456_10001149_pt1 | contig 13072 bp, 8 predicted proteins | sample COG_11_FD_184755 | JGI IMG/M metagenome (GOLD analysis project Ga0209456, IMG submission 184755) | Pelagic marine sediment microbial communities from the LTER site Helgoland, North Sea, for post-phytoplankton bloom and carbon turnover... | ecosystem: Environmental > Aquatic > Marine > Neritic...
CGTCGCGCTCAGCGGCGATGGAGGAGACGAGGCCTTTGCCGGCTACCGGCGCTACAAGCATTGCCGCACCGCGCGGAACATTCGCCGACTGCCCTGGCCGCTGCCGCAGCTCCTGGCGGGAGTCCTCACACACGTTCCCACGCCGCAGGCACAGGAAGTCCGTGACTACGGCGAACGCATCATGCAGCCGGAGTTTCAACGCTTCCTGGGGCTAACCGCGCCCATCCCGCACAAAGACCGCATGGCGATCTATACGCCGGCGATGCGGGAGCGCTTCGCGGACGATCAGATGGCCTTGGAATTCGAGCGTCTGTTCAAGGCATCGCGTGCAAAGGATCCGGTCAACCGGATTCTCGACGTCGACATCCAGACTTACCTCACCGACAACATTCTCACCAAGGTCGACATCGCCTCGATGGCCCATTCGCTCGAAGTGCGCTGTCCACTGGTCGACCAGGAGCTGATGGACTTTGCAGCCTCGCTACCTGGCTCGTTGAAGCTCCGCGGATTCACGACGAAGTTTCTGCTGCGCCGGATGTCCGAAGAGCTTTTGCCTCGGCCGATCCTCACGCGGTCCAAGCAGGGCTTTGGGCTCCCGATCGATCGCTGGATGCGTGAAGACCTCGCCCCGCTTTCGCGCGACGTGCTCCTCGACCAGCGCGCTCGCGAGCGGGGGATTTTTGACTCCGTCGCCGTCGAAGACATGCTTGCCCGCCACCAACGAGGGGAGCCGAGAGGGTTCCAACTCTGGTCGATGATGATCTTGGAGCTCTGGTACCGCGAGTGCCTCGAGAGCGGCGCCTAACCGTTGACCGCCTTGATGCTCCAAGCGATGATCAGTTGCGCCGCATAGTAGAGGGGTAGCCCCCAGAGTCGATTGACAAACCCCGTGGAAACGAAACGGTCTCGCACCACGGCGATGTCGGACGCAGTGAACATCAGCGCACCGACCGGAACCATCCATGGAGCGCCTGCCCCACCGGCCCCGAGCGCCACGACGCACATCGCGGAGATCACCAACATGTATGCGCCGATGGGACCGCGCATGTCTGGAGCGTGCGGAAACACCCAGCGAGCGATCACCACCATGACAACCGCGATCGCGCCAGCGCTCACCAGCGCGATCGTCGTGTCGATCGGAAGGCCCGCAAACGCGATGACATAGGCCACGTGACCGAGCAGGAAGGCAACGAGGCCCGCGATGAAATACCGCTTCGCAGACCCGAGCAGGCACACATCTCCGATCGCCCCTAGGATCAAGCCCACCAGGATGATGTTTCCGTAGCGCGATTCGAGCGCCCCAAAGCCGATGGCCGCAACGATGAAGCCGAGCGAGGCAAAGGGCTTGCCCACGGCGCGCAGACCGGGCCGGTCCTTCCATTCCCCATAGAGGAGAACGGCAAGCCCCAGCACTGTCATCCATTCTCCCACTGCATTGAGACCCATGGCTCGATTCCTTTGGTTCGCGCTATCGCCAGTTCGGTTGACGCGTGCTGGACAGCACGGCGTTCCACAGGTCGCCCTCGAGCGACAGCCGTTTCTTCTCCGCCACCGCGGTCGAAATTGGCACGTAGACGAGCTCTTGGTTCCAGTAGCCCACCATGGCGTCGGTCTTTCCAGCCATCGCGGCATGGACAGCCGCGCGCGCCATTCGGTCGGTCAGGATCCGGTCCCAGGCGTTGGCGGGAACGCTGCGAATCGCATAGCTCGGATCGATGTACTTCATGTTGAGCTCGAGATCGCGCTCTTTGAAATGGCGCTTGATCCGGTCCCGCAAAAAGACGCCAATGTCTTCGAAGCCGACGTTGCCGGAGGCGTCAGTCTCGGCTCTCTTGTCCGTGAACAGATGCTGTCCTGCGCCCTCTGCAACGACGACCACCGCATGCCCGCGGGTCAAAATCCGCCTCTCTAGGGCCTCGAGCAACCCGCCATCGCCCTCGAGGGGAAACGGAACTTCCGGCACGAGAACGAAGTTGGCCTCCTGACTCGCAAGGGACGCGCCCGCCGCGATGAAACCCGAGGCGCGGCCCATGAGCTTGACCAAGCCGATGCCGTTGGGGGCTCCGACCGCTTCAACGTGCGCGCCGCGCAGCACTTCACTGGCCGCCTCGAGTGCGGTGACGTAGCCAAAGCTGAGCTCGACATAGGGCACGTCGTTGTCGATGGTCTTGGGGATCCCGACCACGGACTTGGGAAGACCGCGCTTTGCAATCTCTAGTTGAATGGAATGGGCGCCACGCTGTGTGCCGTCGCCACCAATGCAAAACAAGATGTCGATCTCGCGCGCCTCCAAGAAGTCCACGACGACCTCCGGCTCCTGCGCACCCCGTGAGCTTCCGAGCACCGTTCCACCCAGATGGTGGATGTTCCGGACGAAGCGCTCGGTCATCAACGTCGGCTCGAGTCCCGAGTCGGGGTTGAGCCCGGCGTAGCCGTTTCTGATCCCCAGGACACGCTTCACCCCGTAGTTGTGCGTGAGCTCCAGGAATCCAGACCGGATCACGTTGTTCAGACCGGGAGAAAGGCCTCCGCAGGTCACGAACGCGGCGGTTGTTTCCGCCGGATTGAAGAAAAGCTTGCGCCGCGGGCCGGCCTCTTCGAAGGAGAGCGTGTCGCTCTCGGCGGGCTCGTCGCGGATGTGGCGCTTCACCCGGACCCGAATCGACTCGTCCGCAAACATCCGACCCCTGGCCTGCAGAGGCGACTCGAAGGCACAGGGTCCCAGGGTGGGAACGATGAGCTCGCGCTGCGTGGGCATATTCGGGCCACAGTATGCACCGGAAAGCCTAGGATCGAAGTGCTTTCGCGCTTACCTCGCCCCCGGGCAGCCCTGCCCGGCCGGGCGGAGGGGTGTAGGTCTTTCAGTTCACCCTGAATACGTCGTCGCTGAGCTCAGGACCGATCGAGGTGTTACGCCGGATCACATCGGCAAGCGTCGTGCTCTCGACAACGTCGATCTCTTCGGGCGTGAGCGCCGCTCGATACCAATACCTGTCACCGTTTCGCAGTGCCGTGAATTGCTTGGCAATCACCTTGAACGCCAGCTCACCGACGTGGCCTCCGCTCACTGGCTCCTCCGCAAGCGCGCCTACCCAGAGATCCATTTCGTCGACGTCGGTGTAAACCGACGCTAGCCGGGCCTGCACGTCCGGGTCGCTGTTGACCTCCGCGAAGCTCGCTCGCGGCATGAGCCCCATCATCCAGCGCGCGTCGTTGTAGCTCGGTAGACCGTGGTCCCGACCGCGTTGGATGTTGAGCGACGCCAAGTCAAACCCGCCCGCTCCGGGAGGACCAAACAGGAAGTTGCGCACATCGTCGACCAGCTCGGTGTCGATTGGCGAACAGACCTGGCTCGCGAGACCCCTCAGAATCGGCTCGATGCCGCCTTCGTCAACGATTCGATCAGGGCGGAAGAAACCGTCTCGAAGAGGCAGGTGCCCCTCGGGGATCGCACTCCCTGTCGCATCGAGACGCAGCAAAATCGGACTCAGCGCGCTGTGCCCAAATCGAAAGATCGCGGTCGAGAATTCGTTAGCGATGGCCGGGCTTACCGTCCACCGGTAGCCAAGGTACGGCCCCAACGCATTGGCACCCAACAGGGCAGGCAGGAACTCGTTGTATGTGATGGACTGCATGAGAGCTCCGACGAAGCGCCGGGCCTCCTGATAGATCTCTTCTCCCGTCAACTCGGGATTGCTGGCTGCAATCTCCGCTGCCAATCGGTTGTGTTCGCGCACGAACAGGGTGTGCATCGCCGTCAAGCCGACTTGCTCGTTGGCCCTTTCATCCCCGGCAAGAAACATTTCGGGACCCGTACCACCTGCGTTCGGCAAACCCGCGCTGTTGAAGGGAAGCAAATCGCCTGCGCTGACCAAAAGGCGCCCTGTCCCATCGTTAGCGCGCAACGCAGCAGCGCGAACGCCGTCCGAGCCGTAGACATTCGACGCGTCGATGAAGTGAGTAATCCGGTTCATTTGCTGGCGGGGGTAAGCCACGTCATTCCCAGTTCCGGGGTGATAACTGGACCTGTTTAGATTAATCGTCATCAGTCCCGTGCCAGTCGGGTCGAAGAAAGGATCACCCGTGGGGACCGGAATCGGCGCCGGCTCCGCCGGGGTTTGTTCCTCGCTCAGGCCGATGTCGTGATCAAGAAACTGACCCCACTGCCATAGGAAATCGCTGGCGCCCATTGCGTTTACCCCGGGCCGCGAGTCAGCGCAGAGCGCATTGCTCACGGCGCGGGCTGATGGGCGTTCGACGCCCGCCATCGAAGCGACCAGATCACCATAGTCCGTTGGCATCATTCGTCGCAAAGGTGTATTCGCAGCACCGAGCTCGTAGTGGATTCTGTGGTTGCCGGTCCCGTCGATGCTTCGGTATCGGTCCGTGGGCTGCTCCGATGGGTCGTGTGGATCGACACTACTGGGATCGACATCCACATACGGCGAGATCCAGCTCAGGACCGGCCGGCAGCCCAACGCGGTGCTCGGCAGCAGCAAGAACACCAGGAGCCAGCGTCTCCGAATTGTCATCCAAACGGCTTTCATCACACGGTGTGTCGTGGCTCTCGCCGCGGCGCCAACTTTGTATCAAGATTCAAGCCAACCGGGAAGATGCGATGAGCTTTCAGCCCAAGATGTCCGAAATGGGCTAGTCCGCGGTTTAGACTCGGTTCAGGGGCGGTGAGTATTTGTGCGAGAGCTCACGCTGGCGTTCTGTCTCTCGGCCGGTCTCAGGGACGGCGGAAGTACAGATAGTAGTTCTCCACGAGAAGCTCGGTTTCCGACTCGAAAACGAAGCCGGCTTTCTCGACCTCCGCGATGACGGTGGACTTGTCCGCGCGGACGTGTCTCAGGACGGCCGGGCTGCTTTGGCCCTCGGGACGCTTCATGTCGACCAGCACCAAGGCTGCGCCTGGCCGCAGGCTGCGAAAGAGCGAGCGCATGTAGGCTTCGGGGTACTCGATATGATGGTAGGTGTCGCACATGAACGCGAGGTCGAGCGAAGCGGGCTCCAGTCCGGTTGCTCGTTCCTCTCCCCGCACGACCACGACGTTGGTTAGTCCTTCCGCCCGCGCACGCTCCCGAATCCGCTCTAGAAACGCGGGAACGATGTCCACGGCGAACACCATGCCACGCTGCCCAACGTCCTTCGCCATCTCCATGGTGAGTAGGCCCGTGCCTGCTCCGATGTCGGCAACCACCATGCCGTCCTCGAGCCCGATTGTGTCGACGATGTCGCCTCTTCGCTCCACGATCTCGCGGGTTTCGGATTCCAGAATGCGAGTGTACCTATCGAGCCCGTCGGCCCGGAAGTAGGGATCGTTGATGCCTGGCTTGACGCTGGTTTCCTCTGCGGCCGGAATCGGCTCGAAACCGGCGGTCCCACTGGGTCCGGGCGCCGCGCGCGCGACGTTACTGGCATCGTCGGGCGCCGCAGGTTTGGCTGCGCCCGCCGCGCAACCAAGAGAACCGATGGCAGCGACGCAAAGCAGCCATGAGTGGACGGGACGCAACCGCATCGACAAGAGTCTACGATAAGATAGATTCAAGCCAAGCATGCCCCGTGCAACCAGTGCGGCCAACGAAGAGAAGGCCGGGAGTTAGGCGGTGAAGAGCTTCATGAGGGTCGACGACGAAGGAGTACAATCGCTGCCCCTGGCGGGCGTCAAGGTGATCGAGTTCACCCACATGGTGATGGGCCCGGCCGTGGGTCTGATTCTGGCCGACATGGGTGCTGACGTGATCAAGCTCGAGCCGGCACATGGGGACAAGACCCGCGGCTTGCCGGGCTCGGGCGCGGGCTACTTCCCGGCCTACAACCGGAACAAACGCTCGCTCTGCGTGGATCTCAAGTCGCCGCAGGGTAAAGCTGCGGTACTACGCCTCGTCGACAACGCGGATGTCCTGGTCGAAAACTTTCGCCCTGGAACCATGGAGCGCTTGGGGTTTGGCTACGAAGCGCTCTGGGAGCGCAACAAGGGCCTGATCTATTGCTCCGAGAAAGGCTTCCTCGCCGGTCCCTACCAGGACCGCACGGCGATGGATGAGGTCGCGCAGATGATGGGCGGGCTCGCCTACATGACCGGGCCGCCTGGACGACCTCTCCGCGCCGGCGCGTCCGTCATCGACGTGCAGGGCGGGATGTTCGGTGCGCTCGGCATCCTCGGAGCATTGTTGCAACGCAAGGAGACGGGCGAAGGCCAGAAAGTCATCGCATCGCTCTTCGAGAGCACGGTGTTTCTCGTCGGTCAGCACATGGCTCAATACGCGGTCACAGGCGAGGCCGCCGCACCGATGCCCGCGCGCATCTCGGCCTGGGCGATCTACCAGGTGTTTGAAACCAAGGACGACGATTTGGTATTCGTCGGAATCGTGAGCGACAAGCAGTGGGAAATTTTGTGCGACGCGTTCGGCTTGAACGAGCTGGCCGCCGACGAATCGCTTGCGACGAACGATGGGCGAGCCGCCGAAAAGGACCGGCTGCTGCCGATCATCAAGAGCGTCTTTGCGAGCTACACGAAGGCAGAGCTGATGGCCAAGCTCGACGCGAGCGGTCTGCCGTTTGCCCCGATTACCCGGCCGGACGAGCTGTTCGACGACCCACATCTGAACGCAGGCGGCGGATTGCTGCCATTCACGGTCACCGACGGCGCGCGCGCAGGACACGAAACCAAACTCCCGGCCCTACCCCTCGAAATGGACGGACACCGCTTTGGTCTGCGCTTACCGGTGCCGCGCGCCGGTGAGCACAGCCGAGAGATCCTGGCCGAAGCCGGATACTCCGCCGATGAAATCGAAGCTTTGCTCAGAGCTGGGTTCGTGACCGCGGAGTAGATCTACGACTGCGACCTCGAGGCGCGAGGGATTGGCGTTGAGATCATTGCAATACGTCTCGACTGGGCTGAACGACTTGTTGCCAGGTCGGTCGGTTTTGCCAATGAATGTTCGGAGGGTCTGCAAGACCAAGCGCTGTGGCATTGATGGCATCGTCGGCTTCGAGCGAGGGATCCCATTGCGCCATGTCGCTGCCGAGGTCTGCGATCGTCTCCTGGAGGCTCGTGACGAGCGCTGCCCGGCAGTCCGATAGCGCCCCCGTGTCGGCGCAGGCGAGTTGTTGATAAGGCGCCCCACTCTGCCCGAGCGCCATTTCGAGCACGCGCAACACGTATCCATAGTAGCCACCCTGAAACGCGGAGCCATTGGCGCCGGACGCGTTGTGGCGGCCGCCCACCATGACACCCGCGTCCTCGACCTCCACGAGCTGCGGCAGCACGGCGTCGATCATCGGGTTCCACCAGCGGTCCATGAATGCCACGGCGGTGCGGTCCTCGTATTGGAGGCTGTCTACGTCTAGACCCGGTCCCCCTCGATCTCGTCGCATGGCTCCGAGGCCGTCCGGCCCGTTCAGAACCCAGTCCTTCATGAGCTGCACAACCTCCTGCTCGGAGGTGCTCAAGTCGCTGACGTCGCCCAGCACCTCGAAGACGCGAGGCAACACCTCCTGGCCCCGCAGGTCCGTCGTGCCCGCGTCGATCATGATCTCCACCATGCTCGCTCGCGTGTGCAGCGGGGATCCATCTCGTGCCCTGAAGGCATCCAGTCGCCGGGAAAGGAGCTCCGACCGGTACACTGGACCGTATCCGGTCTGCCCATCGTTGGCGTAAAATCCAGGCGCCTGCGCGTTGTTCCAGTTCGCAAAATAGCCAGCGGGCGGATTCGCCTCTCGCGGGTGGTTCTCGAGGGGCAGGAAGTTGTCGAAGCTGAACGCGGGATTGATGCGTCCGGTGCCTGTCTGCTGCCAATCAAACTCGCCCGTTCCCCACTGTGGCAGATCCGGATGGATGCCCGCGGCGCGAATCGGAAGAAGCCCCGAATTGAAATACGCGATATTGCTTGCGTCTACGTAGAACCAGTTGAACGTTCCCGTCAGGCTATTGAACACGTCGAAAAATGCGTCCGGGTCCACCATGTCGTTGCGCGCGGTCGCGAGGAAGGGTCGGACCGAATCGACCTCCCCAAAAAAAGTGGAGCGCTGCACGACGAGCGCGACCGGGGCTCCCTCGACCGTCGCAGTGGCAAACACCGGCCCGTAATCAGGAGCACGGAGGATGTTCCGCGTTACACGTTGATTGGGCGTGCCCGCCGTCGTGAGATTCGTCTCCGCCGTCCAGGTGTCCGTTCGCTCGAGCATCGCCGTGCAAACTCCGTTGTAGAGGTAGCTCGTCGATGCGCGTGTCGGAACAGCGCCGTCCATTTCACAGAGGCGCAGCACCCTCACTTCGGTGATGTCGTCCCCGGACGAGGTCGCGCTCCAGGCGTGGTCGATCCCGCGACCGATGATCACGTACGGAAGCCCCGCGAACGCCATCCCCCTGCTGTGGATGCCACCCCCCTGCTGAGAGAACTCGACGAGAAACTGCGGCGAAAAATATCCCGTTTGCGGACCAAATACCGCGATCGGATGCGCGTCCTCGGTTTGATCCGCGTTCACGAGGATCGCGTTCGACATCGCGTCGGGGAAGCTGTGCTCGTTGAGCGCGGGCCGAACGCCTTCGAGTGTGGCCAGGGCACGCGCTCGTCCGGCACGCAGCGCGTTGGGGCTGGGGCCCTCGACGCGATACGGAATGCCGCGCGCGAACTGCGCGTCCTGGGCTGCGCCGGGCCGGAAGATCATCATCGCGGTTGCCGATGCGACCGGGTCGCCGACGACGTCTTCTCCGAACGCCGGGCACTCGATGTCGCCAGGCATCGCAGCGTCGGGCTCCACGCAATCCTCGATCGTGAGAAGCTCCAGATCTTGAACGCTACCCTCGTCGAACAACGCTGCACCAGGGTACGCCGCGGCGAAGCCCTCCTCGAGCGGGCATGCAGCCTCGTCGATCGTGGGAGGGGACTGTGTTTCGAAGGCGATCTCGGTGGTGTTCGGCCGCTCCAGATCGGCCGCCTGCCGAATGTCGCGCCACATCTTGCACGCTGCCTCGGCGTCCCCCGGGAACAGGCCAGCCAAGCCCTGGACGAGCTGGAGTTGCCGATGCTCGCCGCCTCCACCGGTTGCGAAGGTGGACTGCACGAGCGCGGCGATGGCAAGAACGTCCCTCGCCGTGAACGGTCGAAGCTCCAAGCCGAGGGCCGCGTACTCGACGGGGACGATCTCGGCTCCGTCCGCACCAGTTTGGATGTCGTCGATATACTGGTTGATTCCGGCCACGAAGTCATCGACGTCTTGCTGTGCCTGGACCCCGTCCGCACCGAAACGAGGCGCGAGCTGGTCGATCTGATCTTGCATCTCCTGTTCGTCGTAGCCGCCGAATTGCCCGAGACCTCTATCGGAAGAGTAGTTCCCACCCGCCGGTCCTAGAAAATCGCTCATCCGGCCCCGACCCACGTGCCGAAGGACGTCGATCGCAAACATCCGGTCGGTGGCAGTGGCATACCCGGTGCCAAACAGCACGTCAGCCCTGGCCTCGCCGAAGATGTGAGGAACCCCCAGTTCATCGCGGCCGATGCGCGCGCTGTTCGTTCCGTTGGTCACGGATTTCAACGTGTCGAATGCGGTCTCCTCGAGAAACGGTTCGTCTTTGAAGTAGCTCGGAACGAGGTCGCCGTCGTCCAACTGACCCGGTGTCGGATACGCATCGCTGAAAACGAGATTCTCGTACATCACGAGCTGGTTGGTGGAGTTGGGATCGGTCGCGATGTTTCCGTCGTTCGCGTCGGCCGATCCGGGAGGCAGCACGTTCAGGAACACGCCGTTGTCCCCGAACGGATCGACGTCCATGTTGGGGGCGGTCCCCGAGCTGTCCCCCGAAGAGCAGGAAATCAAGAATAGAGAGACGCCAAGAACGGAGGCCGGGAGCCTAAAACGGGATTTCATGGACGCGAGTCTATCCGAACTCGGCGACGTTCGGGGCAACGTTTCTCGCGCTTCCGCCGCCCGCGAATGGAGCGCGCCGCAGGAGCGAGAGCGCGCCGCTCAGAGCGACCTAAGGAAAGCGAAAAGCGCCTCTTTGTCGCCCGTACTCAGATTGGCGGCCTCCGTTCGAGATGCGGCAGCTTCGCCAGCGTGCTCGGTGACGGCTCCTTCGATCGTGCTGGCGCGGCCGTCGTGCAGGTAGGGAGCGGTTCGGGCGAGGCCCCAAAGAGGGGATGTTCGGAACTCATGCATCCCCGCGTCGCCTTCTTCGATCCCAAGCGCATCCGGCTCTGCGATATCATGAAGAAGCAGGTCGGTGTAGGCGTGGACGTCGACGCCATCTGCGGTCCGCAGCGTCGGCACGTGGCAAGCCCCGCAACCGACCTCGTCGAAGATCGCCTCGCCCCGATCCTCCAGGGTCATGTCGGTGCGGGTTCGCGGCGGCGGCGCGAGGAGATCGATGAACGACGCGATGGCATCGATGGAGCCGACGTCGGCTTCGGGGTCCGTCGATTCATCGTCGTCGGCCGGACTTCCAAACGACAGGCCGGACTCCTCTGGGACCGTCAAGCCGAGCTCGGCGCTCAAAGCGTCGCGGACGAACTCTCGAATGGACGGCACGTTCGCCTTCCAGCCAAAACGGCCGAGGCGCCCGTCCTCGCGCAAATGGGCGCGCCCTGAAATCCCATCTCCGTCCTCGTCCGTAGGATCCGCGAGCGCTTCGATCGCTTGTCGTGGAACTCGTTCGAGGAGACCCAAGCCAAGGGTCGACGGAGTCTGGCGCGGCTCGAAGAAATTTGCGTCGGCGCTGGGTTCCGGCCGGATGGACGTGACGGCGTGGCGGGGCAGCACGGTGCCTGCGTCGGGCGTCCGGAATGCTGACTCGGTGACGCTTCCCTGCCGCATCGCGTCGACGCCGGAAGGCCCGGCGCCACCGATGACGGGATCGAAATGACACGAACGACAAGCATCGCCGTTGAACAGTGGGCCAAGGCCATCGCCGAGACCAAAGTCGCGATCGAAGAGGATGCGGCCCTGTTCGAAGAGCGCGCGCTCAGAGGAGTCTAGTCCCGAAAGAGGCGCACCGTATTCGCCTTCGACGGGGACTGCTGCCTCAGGAGGAAGCAAGCCCGCTGTCTTTTGCGTTCGGCCGCCAAGCGATTCGAGGAACGCGATCAAGTCGTCGCGCGCTTCCGACGGGAGCGCCAAGTATGCGTCGCGGATCGCCCCGGCTTCGCCGCCGTGCCATCGAATCGCGCCCTCGACCGTGTCCGCCCGCCCGTCGTGCAAGTACGGGCTCGACGCCGACACGCCCCACAGAGGCTGTGTACGGAACTCGCGCCCGCTGGCTTCCCCCATCGGAAAACCATCCGCAAGATCATCCCCCATGTCGTGGAGAAGCAAGTCTGTGTAAGCCGGGATTGCGCCTCTGGGACTTTGAAGTGACGGTCGGTGGCATTTGTCGCAGCCGATCTCACGGAAGGCCGCCGATCCACGTTTGGTCGATGGGCTTGGCTCGTCCGGCTCCGGCGCGGCGAGGAGCATCGCAAAGGAGACCAAGTCGAAGAGCTCCGAATCGGAAAGCTCGGGATCGGCTGTAGCGTCCTGGTCGAAGGTGGACTCGTCCGGAATGATGGCCTGTGCGGCGAGGACGGAGCCGACGGGGGCGATGGAGCGCGGCGCCGCGAGGGGCGAGACGACCTCGAACCTTGGTAGCGCCGCCCTTCGTTCGTTGGAGAGCGGGTCGGTCGTGATGCCCATGTGATTGAAGAGCGGCCCGCGGACGAAGATTTCAATCCGCGCGGTTTGCGCTTTGCGCCCGAAGCGCCCGACGAGCATTCCGTCGAAATTGACCCGTCCGCTCACGCCGTCTCCATTGGCGTCATTGGGGTCGGCGTGACTCACGATTTCGAAATCTGAAATTTCGGCAAGCAAGCCCGCGCCAAAAAATGGAATCGGGTTTCGAGTCGCGCTGAGATCGGTGAGTGGATCCGAAGCCGACCTCCCCGACTCGAGTGAGAACTGCCGTTGCACGCCGTTCTTGCCCCGTGGGACGACGACGTCAGGAACGAGCTCGTCGCCCACGAGCAGGAAGTCACGGTAGCGGCTTGCGCTACCGCCAAAGACGGGCTTCTCGTGGCAACCCGCGCAAAATGTGAGATTGAACTCCGGTCCGAGACCGTCGTCGCGAGTGAACCGGCGGAGCGCGACCTCCCGGCCTCGTTCGAAGGCCGCGACCTGCTCCGGCGTTGCCGACGGGAGAGGGGCGCCGAGCTCGCCGAAAATGCCGTCCGCACCTGCAACGGGCGTGTCGGAGGCACATCCATGCATCGACGCGCCGCCAACAAACAGCGCGATCCCTACCCCCCGGACGACCGCCTCGAAAATTGAATCAAGCAAAGTCTTCGAACCAAATATACCCCGCGTTCCCCTTCAGACAATGTAAGGTCCAACTCCAGAATTCAATGGAGATCCTTTCCAGCCGATTCATGATCCACCCTCGCGACTTCGATCGCAGCGTGGCGTTCTACCGTGACATCCTCGGCCTTCACCCCATGCGCGAGTTTGGCGAGGGGAGATCTCGTGGGGTCGTGTTCTTCTTGGGCGGCGGCTACCTCGAGCTCACCGACCGGCAGGTCGAACCGCCCGCATCGTCGACAGAGCTTTGGCTTCAGGTCCGCGACGTGCGCGAGGCGGAACGGGAGCTGCGGGCCGCTGGGGTTTCGATCACTGAAAGCGCGGTGGAGAAACCTTGGGGCTTGATCGAGCTCCGTGCGCCCGATCCCGACGGTTTGATGCTGATCCTGGTCGAGGTCCCCCCTGACCATCCGTTGCGGCGTGACAGTCGTAAGCCTTTGTAATCTTCAAGCGGGACGCGTGACTACGTGTGATCAATACCACAGCGATGCGACGGGAGCTGGCGCTCGGGCGGTGGCTGGCGCTAACATGGCCCCTTGGGGAGGGTAGACCGCAGAGTCGGCCCGCCATCGGCCTCGTGTTGAGGCACTCAGGTAATAGTTATGGGGGATTCGGTATGCGTTTAGTAATTGCATTGGTCTTGGGAGGCGCGCTCGCGCTCGGCGGCTGTGATAGTGACGGTGGCTCTGAAGGAAGCGGGGGCTCTGGCGGCTCTGGCGGGATGGCAGGGACCGGCGGC